>Ga0123338_10004920_pt1 | contig 11558 bp, 15 predicted proteins | sample grotaG_FD_89793 | JGI IMG/M metagenome (GOLD analysis project Ga0123338, IMG submission 89793) | Glacier valley bacterial and archeal communities from Borup Fiord, Nunavut, Canada, to study Microbial Dark Matter (Phase II) -... | ecosystem: Environmental > Aquatic > Freshwater > Ice > Glacier ... | reverse complement strand
GCCGCCTGCGTCGCCGCATGGTCAAGCGTCCGGTAGCGGGTACGCGCATTCTGCCCGGCGGCAGGGTCGACGTGCATCTTCTCCCCGCCGCTGCCGGGCTGCTTCGCCAGCGCCGCGACGATCTCGCCGTCCGCCGGTTCGGGCGCGCCGACGACCAGCGCCCAATAGACTTTGCGCGCCGTGCGGTCCGCGAACGCCTTCGAGAAGAACGCCGCAGCGCGTGCGGTGCGCGCCAGCAGCAGCACGCCCGAAGTGTCCTTGTCGAGCCGGTGGACCAGCTTGGGCCGCTGCGGAAACCCGAAGCTGAGCGCATCGAGCAGCCCGTCGACATGCGTCAGCGTGCCGGTGCCGCCCTGCGTCGCGAGTCCGGCAGGCTTGTTGAGCACGATCGCCGATTTATCGCGATGGATGACGAGGCCTTGCGCATAGTCGATCTCGGCCGCCGACAGCGGGCGACGCGGGGCCTCGCCGGAAACGGGTGCAGCCGCCTCGATCGCCGGGATGGTCAGCGTCTGGCCGGCGAGGATGCGTTCGGCGGGATCGGTCTTGCGGCCGTCGAGCCGGATCGTGCCCGCCTTGCACAGCCGCGACACGGTGTTGAAACTGACTTCGGGCCGGTGGCGCTTGAACCAGCGGTCGAGCCGGATACCGTCGTCGTCGGCATCGATGGTCGCGGTCATAGCCGCACCACCATCGCGCCGGCGAACAGCGCGACGACACTGCCGGCCACCGACGAAACCGCATAGGCCGCGGCAAGCGCCACCTCACCGGTCGACAGCATCGTGAACAGCTCGAGGCTGAACGCCGAGAAGGTCGTGAAGCCGCCGAGCACGCCGACGCCGAGCAGCAGCCGCAACGGCTCATTGCCGCCGCTGCGCATCAGCCAGCCGATAAGCAGCCCCATGGCAAAGCCGCCGACGATGTTGACGCTCCACGTCCCGAACGGCAGCGCCGGGCCCAGCGTCTCGGTCAGCCAGCGCCCGAGCAGATAGCGCGCCCGCGCGCCCAGGCTGCCGCCGAGCATGACGAGGAAAAGCGGGGGCAGGGCGGCGAGCGCGGGCATCGGGGTTGTGTAGGGGAGTGGCGACCCCATGGGAACCGGCGTTAAGCCACCGCTTGTCGGCGGCGCATAGCGAGCCCGCATAGACCCATGCCGCCAATCATCAAGGTCCACGTTGCCGGTTCGGGCACGGTCATCGCCGACACGGCGGTAATGCGGCCGAACACGCCTTGTGTTCCGCCTGCAGGGCCGGCCGCGAAGTAGAGCGCATCGGCACGGCCGAGGCTTGCGCCATTGCCGAACACCAGGCCGCGCAACCCCTCGATCGACAAAAGCTGGCCGTTGGCATCGCGCAGATAGTCTATCGCACGCAGCGTCACCGGATCGAATGCGACGACGGTACCGTCACCGGCGTTGCCGACAAGCAGGCTGCCGCCGAATCTGCCGAACGATGACGGTGCCAAGGCGAGGCCCCAGGGAGAACTGAGCAAGCCACGATCGTCAGCGATTGCCAGCAAGTTGCCGGCCTCGTCGAACCGTGCAAGGCGGCCAAAGCCGGCACCAGCTGTTTCACGGCCTGGGGCAGCGCGAATGGAGTAGGTCACGAAGACGGTGCCGCTGCCCGCGACCGCAAAGTCCTGCACGTTCGATGCGGCATAGCTGCCACCGAATGGATTGGCGAAGCTGAAGGTCGACGTCAGATCGGTAAAATCGCCGCCGTATGTCCGGATCGCGGCATTCGCGCCGAAGTCGGCGGCATAGAGCCGATCGCCGGCGAGGCTGATACCCAGTCCAAGGAATTGCGACCCCTGCTGCGACCTGTCGATGACGGTCAGGGCCGTGCCGGGTTGGTCGGAGGTGCCGTCAGGGTTCTTCCGCTGTGTCCAGCCCGACAGTGTGCCGTCGCTCGATGCGAACAGAAAGTTCGCATGCTCGGTGATCGCACCGTGCGGATCGCTCTGCGTGATGCGAAAATTCGCCGAGCCGTTGAAAACGGTGCCGGTCGGCGTTCCAAGCGCGCCAGCGACACCGGGGATCGTGACCGTCTTCAACGCGTCCTGAAACAGCGGAACCCCGCCAACATCGCCGACATACTCGACCGACTGGCCCGAATTACGGGCATCGAACCAGAAGTGACCGCCGAGACCGGCTGGTCGGATGGACAGGCCCCATCCACCGGCAAGCGTCGGATCGACAATCGAACCGCCATAACGCGCATCGGTCGCGGCAAGGACATCGGATTGGTAGGTCGCCGCAGCTGGAGCGGCAAGTGACATGGCAGCAAGAAGTACGACGGTCCGGACGTGAAACATGCCAGCTCCCCCAATAGCGCATGGACCGCCTTATATGAATATCCATTAAGGTAAAGCTGTATGATCGGCGTCCGCCGGACCCAGCCACAAGCCGGGAACCGGCGCGAAAGACTCGGCTTGCAGACTAAGCCACCCCGAACGTCCACCCCTCCGTCCGCGCGATTTCCGCCGTCAGCAGCGTCGGCTGCCAATAGCCGCCGTCCGCACAGGCCCGGCGCATGCCCGCGGCCGAGATCAGCGCGTCGCCGATGTGGTCGGCAAAATGCTCCGGCACCGCGGCGGGGGCGCTGTCGAGCGCTGCCAATCCGGTGTCGAGCACGCTGCGCTCGCGGATCTTGCCACGCACCCCGGCGTCGGCGGCAAACGTCCGGCAATAGATTTCGACCAGCGCCGCGCCGTGCTCGGGAAGCGCATCGAACGGCCAGACGGGCAGGCGTGCACGGTGGAGCAGACGCATGCCCGACAGGCTCGCCTTGCCGCACTGCGCCGCGCCGAGCAATGCGAACACCGACGACGGCGCGCCGCGCTTCAGCGTCGCCCAATGCGTCTCCACCGTCCGCAGCCGGGCGCGCGCCGCCTTCGGGCCGTCGGCGCTGCCCAGCCAGAAATGGTTACGGCGGTGCGCGACATAGGCGTGCGCCTCGTGATGCGGGTCGGCTGCGGCAACAGCATCGACCTCCGCCCACAGCGCGCGCGCATCCGCCGGGCTTGGGTCGCCGGGGAAATAGCTGTCGGCATCGGCGAAAGGCAGCCCGAACGAGAAGTCGAAGCCGATCAGAACGCGTGTCGCCGCCTGCGCGCTCACCCAGTCGAGCACCTCGATGCGCGACCAGCGGTGCCCGGGCCGCACCAGCGACGGCGCGCCGTTTCCGGCGGCACACTCGGCCACCGCGATCGCCGCATGCCGCTCGCCGCGCGCCCCGGTCCAGTCGATCGCCACGAAGCGGTCGAAGTTCATCGCAGTTCGATAATTACTTCGCCCGCCGCCAGCGCCAGTTGAACCATGTCTAATCGTAACTCTATGAATGCGATCAACTCCGCATTGCTGCAATTGCCAAGGCGAAGCCAAATCAGCGGCGTCGTGGCAGCTCCACACTGTGCAAGAACAAGATAATCCGCATCTTTCGTAATAATGACGTGGCGGCGTTCCACCGCTAGGTTCCAGATAGCGTAATCTGGGGCGTCGGTGGTCAACCAGTCGGAGACATGTGCCGATGCGTGCCCCAGTTCCGTCAATCGTCGCGCCAAGATCGTCGGCAATTGCGCATCTAGAAGGAAGTTCATTCGGCCGCGATTTGCACGACCGGATGCGACACGCTCTCAGCAGCGTACGCCAGACAAGCTTGGATATCCTCGCGCGTGAGATAGGGATGGTATTCGATCATGGTCTCGATCGTGTCGCCGCCTGCCATATACTCGAGCACATGGTAAACGCACATTCGTGTGCCCCGAATGCGCGGCTTGCCGAAGCAGACGTCCGCCGTGCTGATGATACGCTCGTGCATAAATATACTTATACCCCGCCGCCGCCGCCGCCGCCACCCCGGCGCGCGGCCCAATAGGCCAGCCGTTCGGCGATGCGCGCCTCGTGGCCGCGGTCGGTCGGCGTGTAGAACGTCTGCGCGGTCATTTCTGCCGGCCAATAGTTGGAGCCGGAAAAGCCGCCCTCCGCATCATGGTCATAGGCGTAGTCCTTGCCGTAGCCGATCGCCTTCATCAGCTTGGTCGGTGCGTTCAGGATGTTGGCCGGCGGCATCAGCGAGCCGGTCTCCTTCGCGCTGCGCCACGCCGCTTTCTGCGCTTTGTAGCCGGCGTTCGATTTCGGCGCGGTCGCGAGGTACAGGCAGGCATGCGCGATCGCGAGTTCGCCTTCGGGCGAACCGAGGAAGTCATAGGCGTCCTTCGCCGCAAGCGTCACGACGAGCGCGTTCGAATCCGCCAGTCCGATGTCCTCGCTGGCGAAGCGGACCAGCCGACGCAGCACGTATAGCGGCTCCTCGCCCGCGGTCAGCATGCGGGCGAGATAATAAAGCGCCGCATCCGGATCGGACCCGCGCAACGATTTGTGCAGGGCCGATATCAGGTTGTAATGCCCCTCGCGGTCCTTGTCATAGACTGCGACGCGGCGGTGCAGCAGGTCGCGCAGTCCCTCGGGTTCGAGCGGCGCGCCGAGTCCGATCGAAAACAGCGTCTCGGCCTGGTTCAGCAGGAAGCGGCCGTCACCGTCGGCCGACTGGATCAGCGCCGCGCGCGCCGCATCGGTCAACGGCAGCGTGCGGCCCGTCGCGGCTTCGGCGCGTGCCAGCAGCAGTTCGAGCGCCGCCGCATCAAGCCGCCGGACGATCAGCACCTGCGCCCGGCTGAGCAGCGCGGCGTTCAGCTCGAAGCTGGGATTTTCGGTGGTCGCGCCGACGAGGATCACCGTGCCGTCCTCGACGACGCCTAGGAAGCCGTCCTGCTGGGCGCGGTTAAAACGGTGGATCTCGTCGACGAACAGCAGCGTCCGCGTGCCCGTCCGCGCTGCGGCACGTGCTTCGGCAAACAGCTTCTTGAGATCGGCAACCCCGGAGAACACTGCGGAAACGCCGACGAAGCGCAGCCCGACCGCGTCCGCCAGCAGCCGCGCGATGGTCGTCTTGCCGGTCCCGGGCGGCCCCCACAGGATCAGCGACGCCAGCTTGCCGGCCGCGACCATCCGCCCGATCGCGCCCGCCGGCCCGGTCAGATGCTCCTGCCCGACGACATCGCCGAGCGTACGCGGGCGCAGCAGTTCGGCCAGCGGCGGTGTCGCCACCGGCTCCGGCGCGTCAGGAAACAGATCTGCCATATCGCAAATCTAGGGTGCTGCGACGGTATCACCAAGCCGCCTCACGGAACGGCACCGTGTCGTCGTCGTTTCGGTAGGTCAACTACCTTCAAGGAGCTATCGTGAGCGAGCCCGCCGCCGATCCCGTTGACGACCTGTCGCATGACGAAAGCAACCAGGCCGAAAGCCGCCGGGCGGCCTCGCCGCGCGTCGTGCACGCAGTCATCCGGGCCGAGGGTGAGCACGAGCTCGAGCGTTCGCCGCTCGCGCTGCTGTTCTCCGGCCTCGCCGGCGGCATCGCGGTCAGTGCCGCGGTGCTGGCGCAAGGTGCGCTTCATGCCGGGCTACCCCACGGCGCCGACTGGGCATCGCTCGTCGCGGCATTCGGCTACAGCCTGGGTTTCGTCATTGCCATCATGGGGCGGCTGCAATTGTTCACCGAGACCACGGTGACTGCCGTCCTGCCGGTCGCGACGGAACCGACCCGCACCAATTTCGTACGTCTTCTGCGACTGTGGACGGTCGTCTTCATCGCCAACATGCTTGGAACGCTGATCGTCGCCGCACTGATCGCACATGATGTCATCGTGCCGGAGGACCAGCGCGCGTCCATCCTCGAATTGTCCCGCGAGACGGTAATGCACGATGCCGGCAAGACGCTGGTGCTGGCCATCCCTGCGGGCTTTCTGATCGCGTCGATCGCGTGGATCCTGCCCAACGCGCGGGGCAGCGAACTATGGGTGATCGTCCTGATCACGTGGATGGTCAGCATCGGCAAGTTCAGCCACGTGGTCGCGGGATCGACCGAAGCTTTCACCCTGTGGCTCGTCGGTGAGATCGGCTTTGGCAAGGCGGTCGGCGGCTTCATCCTGCCGGCGCTGATCGGCAATATCATCGGCGGTACGGGGCTGTTCGCGCTGCTTGCCCACGCCCAGGTCCGCGGCGATACTGACGCCGAAAATTAGCGCGAACCCCGATCCCGGCTGGCGCGTTGTCCGCGCGCATCATCCAAGGAAGGACAGGCCATGGCCCGCTCACTATCGCGTTTCACAATCACCGAGGACGGTGAGGATTACCTGCTGACGATCGAGGACGACGGCGGCGAAACGCTCGAATTGACCGCGACCTACGATCAGCTCGACGTCATCGCCGAAGCGTTGATCGAACATCTCGACGCCGACGAGGACGACATGGAGGTCGACGAGGAAGACGAGGACGGCGACGAGAAGCCGGTGCGGTAACAGCGCGCGGCACGAGCTATCGTCATGTCTGCGACATGGGAAGCCATGACCTCAACCGATCGAGGTTCCGCGTTCGCGGGAATGACGACGTATTATTTATTCAATGGTTCAATACTTATCTCGTCATTCCCGCGTTTGCAGGAGTGACGAGATTTGGTTTTGCCGATGCGGGAGCCGTCACTCCACGCGCGGAAGTGACGGCCCATGCTGGATGCGGCGGACGGTTCACGCGTCGGCGGCGGGCGCTTCCGCAATGTCGGTCGGCAGCGAGCCCGGCTCGGCGTTCGGGTCGAACGCTTCGGTGAAGCCGGCGTTGTCGCGCTCGAACATGTCGGCGGCGACGTTGACGCCCTGCGCCTGCAGTTCGGCTTCCTCGGGCGAGCGCGCGATGTTGATCTTGACCATCACGTTGACTTCGGGGTGCAGCGAGACCTTGACCTCGTACAGCCCGAGCGCCTTGATCGGGCGGTCGAGGATCACCTGGTTGCGCGCCACCTTGGCACCGTCGGCGGTCAGCGCCTCGGCAAGATCGCGCGCGGCGACCGAACCGTATAGCTGGCCGGTGTTCGAGGCCTGGCGGATCAGCGTGATCGACTTGCCTTCGAGCGCGCTCGAATCGACCTTGGCGATATCGCGGCGCTGCGCATTGTCGGTCTCGATCTGCGCGCGATTGGCTTCGAAACGCTTCTTGTTGGCTTCCGAGGCCCGCAGCGCCTTCTTGCGCGGCAGCAGAAAGTTACGCGCAAAGCCGGGCTTCACATTGACGACATCGCCGATGTTGCCGAGCTTTTCGACGCGTTCGAGCAGGATCACATCCATAGGGTCTGCTCCTTACTTCACGAGGAACGGCAGCAGGCCGATATGGCGGGCGCGCTTGATCGCCTGTGCCAGCTCGCGCTGCTTTTTGCCGGAAACGGCGGTGATGCGGCTCGGCACGATCTTGCCGCGCTCCGAGACGAAGCCCTGGAGCAGGCGCACGTCCTTATAATCGATGACCGGCGCGTTCGGACCGGAAAACGGGCAGCTTTTGCGGCGGCGGAAAAATGGGCGTCCCATGATCTGATCCTATTCGGCGCGCGGGCGGAAGCCGCCGCCACGATCGTTGCCACCAAACCCGCCGCCGGGACGGTCACCGCCGCGTGGGCGGTCGCCGCGGTCGCCGCCACGCGGACGGTCGCCACGGTCGTCGCGACGCTCGCCGTCACGCTCGCGGCTTTCGTTGCGCCGCATCATCGCCGACGGCCCCTCCTCGAGGGTATCGACCCGGACGGTCATGAAGCGCAGGATATCCTCCGACAGGCCAACCTGGCGCTCGAGCTCGGCGACCGCTGCGGGCGGCGCGTCGAGGTTGAACATGACGTAATGCGCCTTGCGGTTCTTCTTGATCCGGTAGGCGAGGCTGCGCAGTCCCCAATATTCGTTCTTGGCGACGCGGCCGTCATGGTCGCTGATGATCTTGGTAAACGTCTCGCTCAGCGCGTCGACCTGGGCAGTGGCCAGGTCCTGACGCGCGAGGAAGACATGCTCGTAATGCGGCATGTGCTCTCCTGTGCCGATCGTTGACTGCGGACCATCCGCAGCCCCTCCGGCTGGCGTTACCGACATGCAGCGGGGCGAACCCTGCCGGTGTCGAGGCGCGGCTATGGCGGATACGCGTCCGGAAGGCAACCATAGATCGCCGTCGCGGGAAAGGCGGTGACGCGGCGTTGCGCGGGCGGGTTACCCGTGCGTGGAGGCGTAAAGCTGCCACAGCTGGGCGATGTCCTTCATGCCGCTTTTGTCGGTGACGGCGGCGAAGGTCGACTTGGCGGCACTGCCCTGGCCGGCCTTGACCTGCGCGATGCCCTGGAACACCCGCGCGGTGTCGGCATCCGGTCCGCCTGCCGCGACCGCCTTGGCATAGGCGGCAACCGCTGCCGGATACTGGCCGAGGCCGAGATATGCGCCGCCCGCCTGCGCCGCGGTCGCCGGGTTCGCGGCGAGCTTCGGAGCCGTTGCCGCGGCCGCGGCCGAACGCTGCGCCGCCGCCTGTGCCAGCTTGGCGGTCATCGGATCGCTGGCGACGCTGCCGCCGGCCTGGGTGATCACCGCCTGCGCAATGCCCGGCTGGTTGTTGACGATCGCGAGCTTGGCGAACTCCTGATAATCCTCGGGCCGGCTGATGTTGTTGGTCGTCGACATCAGGTGAAACAGCGCCAGCTTGGCCTGCGGGCTCATCTGGTTCTTCTGCGCCTCGACGAGCAGCGTCTTCCAGCGCGCCGGGCTGCTGTCGACCCGGACCAGCCGCTCGGTGGTCGCCAGATAGGCCTTTTTATCACCTGCCTTGAACTGCGCGCCGGCAAGGTTTTCGAGGAAGATCGGCTTGGCACCGTTCGACGCGATCAGCTTGTTATAAGCGGTCACCGCTTCCTGATAATGGCCCTGCTTGATCGCGGCCTGCGCGATGAGGATCTGCATGTTCTCGCCGCCGGCCCGCTTGGCGAGCTCGACCGCCTTGCCGTAGCTGCCGGCCTGGTAATAAAGCGCCGCTAGCTGCGCCGGCGGGGCCCCGACGCTCTCCAGCTCGGCCGCGGCCTTTCCGTACTGCCCGGCGCGGTTGTAGACATAGCCGGCCATCTGCGCGACCTTATTACGCTCGTCGGCGGTGCGCGCCGCCGCCTTGGCCTGACCGATCGCGGCGATCGCAGCTGAGGTGTTGCCCGACTTGACCGCGCTCGCCGCCGCCTGCAGCGGCTTGCCAACCGCGGGCGGGAGCGCCGCGGCGACCGGAACGGCGAACGAAAGCGCAGCTAGAAGGGCGATCCGGTGGGCAGTCGTCATGGTGATCCTCTTGTAGCCAGGTCCGGCCGGACACGATTTCGGACGCCGTCCGCTGGACCGCGCAGTCATGGTCATATCCAATCGCCGCGCAGCCGCAAAGCGTATACGCATCGCCGGGCGCGCCGGTTGCCACGGCGGATGCGACCGCTTACTCGCGCCACACGATACGAGCGGTCACGGCAACGTCCGTCACAACAACAAGGGAAACCGGTTTGACGCGCGCATTCATCTTTCCGGGGCAGGGCAGCCAGGCGACCGGCATGGGGCGGACGCTTGCCGATGCAAGCCCGGCCGCCCGCGCCGTATTCGAGGAAGTCGACGACGCGCTCGGCCAGAAGCTGTCAGCGCTGATGTGGCACGGCGACCCGGCCGAACTGATGCTGACGACCAATGCGCAGCCGGCGATCCTGGCGGTTTCGATCGCGGTCCTGCGGGTGCTCGAGGCGGAATGCGGGGTTCGCCTTGCCGACCGTGCAGCATTCGTCGCCGGGCACAGCCTTGGCGAATATACCGCGCTGGTTGCCGCCGGCGCGCTCGGGCTGGCTCCGGCGGCACGGCTGCTGCGCGTTCGCGGCGATGCGATGCAGGCGGCGGTACCGCCCGGCGAGGGCGCGATGGCGGCGCTGCTGGGCCTCGATCTCGACGCGGTGACCCAGGTGGCGAACGCGGCGGCACGAACGCAGGTCTGCGCGGTCGCCAACGACAACGCGCCGGGTCAGGTGGTCGTCTCAGGCCATGTCGAAGCGGTGGCACGCGCGATCAACCTCGCGCGGACGGCGGGCGCGCGGCATTCGGTTTTACTGCCGGTGTCGGCGCCGTTCCACTGCGCGCTGATGCAGCCGGCAGCCGAGACGATGGCAGCGGCATTGGCCGACACCGTGTTGACCGCCCCGTTCGTGGCGCTGGTCTCCAACGTCACCGCGACCGCGGTTGCCGAGCCCGATACGATCCGGCGGCTGCTGGTCGAACAGGTGACCGCGACGGTTCGCTGGCGGGAGTCGGTGCTGGCGATGGTGGCGGCCGGCGTCAGCGGTTTCATCGAGCTCGGCGGCAAGGTGCTCGGCCCGATGGGCAAGCGTATTGCCGCCGACGCGCCCGTCGTCTCGGCGGCGGACATGGCCGGGATCGACGCTGTCATGAAGGGTCTCTGATGTTCGACCTGGCCGGCAGGACCGCACTCGTCACCGGTGCGAGCGGCGGCATCGGGACCGCGATCGCGCAGGCGCTCGCCGAACGCGGCGCACGCGTCGCGCTGTCCGGCACGCGGGTCGAGCCGCTCGACGCGCTGGCGCAGACGCTCGCCGGTGCCGTCGTGCTGCCGTGCGACCTTGCCGATGCCGGCGCCGTCGACGCGCTGGTCCCGCGCGCGGTCGAGGCGCTCGGCACCCTCGATATCCTCGTCAACAACGCCGGCGTCACGCGCGACAATCTCGCGATGCGGATGAAGGATGACGAGTGGGACACCGTCATCCGGGTCAACCTCGAGGCGGCGTTCCGGCTGTGCCGCGCCGCATGCAAGCCGATGATGCGCGCGCGGTTCGGGCGGATCGTCTCGATCAGCTCGGTGGTCGGCGTCACCGGCAACCCGGGGCAGGTCAATTACGCGGCGTCGAAGGCGGGGCTGATCGGCATGTCGAAGGCGCTGGCGCAGGAGGTGGCGAGCCGCGGCATCACCGTTAACTGCGTCGCGCCCGGCTTCATCGCATCACCGATGACCGAGGCGCTTGCGGACATGCAGAAGACGGCCTTGATGACACGCATTCCGGCCGGGCGGCTGGGTGCTGCGGCCGACGTCGCGGCCGCGGTCGTCTATCTCGCCAGCGCGGAAGCGGGCTATGTCACCGGCCAGACGCTGCACGTCAACGGTGGCATGGCGATGATCTAGCCGGCCGCGCGGGGTTGTCATGCGTTCATGTGGCGGCTATCGCCAAGCCTGCATTTGAGTTTCGAAAGAGGGAATCATGACCGACGTCGCCGACCGCGTGAAGAAGATCGTCGTCGAGCATCTGGGCGTCGAGGCCGACAAGGTCACCGAGGATGCGAGCTTCATCGACGATCTGGGTGCTGACAGCCTCGACACCGTCGAGCTGGTAATGGCGTTCGAGGAAGAGTTCGGCGTCGAAATCCCCGACGATGCGGCCGAGAAGATCCTGACGGTCAAGGACGCGATCGGCTTCATCGAGACGCACCACGCGGCGTGAGCGAGCGGCCTGTCGACGGTCGGCGCAACGGCTCCCTGCCGCAGCGGGGAGCCGTTTCCCGTTTGCGCGACAACGACAATCTGGGGAAGGACCGCGCATGCGTCGTGTCGTGATTACCGGCATCGGCATGGTCACGTCGCTCGGCGCAGCGGCCGAGACGGTGTGGGCGAACATCCT
>Ga0123338_10004917_pt1 | contig 11563 bp, 10 predicted proteins | sample grotaG_FD_89793 | JGI IMG/M metagenome (GOLD analysis project Ga0123338, IMG submission 89793) | Glacier valley bacterial and archeal communities from Borup Fiord, Nunavut, Canada, to study Microbial Dark Matter (Phase II) -... | ecosystem: Environmental > Aquatic > Freshwater > Ice > Glacier ... | reverse complement strand
GCCACGGCGGCGTCGGGCACGGCCAGCAGGTACACGTCGGCCGGGGGCAGGGGCAGGGCCAGGGTGGCGAGGGCCTGCGCGCCGGGCAGCTGAGCGGCCAGGATTTTTGCCGGGCCCTCGCTTCGATTCCACACAAAAACCACGCGGTGGCCAGCGGCGGCCAGGGCCGGGCCCAGCTGGCTGGCCACCCGGCCCGCGCCAAACAGACCGATGCGCAAAGGAGGAAGGGGATAAGGCATCGACGGGGACAACTAAAATCGGGAGGGTGACCAGGCAGGTGCGTTAGCGCTGCAAAATGGGTCGGGGCCGCCCCGGTATGCTAAAAAATTAGCAACTTGTAGGCACAAAACTACCGCCCCTGCCCTTGTTCCAAGAGAGGAGCGCCGCGTTTTGTCCGGTTCGCACTTTTTCCACGCTTCATTTTTTGTATTCACCTACATTTTCACCCTTTATGAAATACCCATACACTGGCCTGGGGCTGATTTCCGGCCTCCGGCCGCTGGCGCTGGCCGCACTGCTGGCTTGCGGCGCCACGGCGGCCCACGCGCAGTTTTACACGGCCACTAACGTGGCCAACACCAACTCCGGCTACACCGACTTGGGCACGGCCGGCACGGCCATTGCCACGGCCAACTTCGACGACGCCAACTCGGCGGCCACGCCCATCGGATTCCCGTTTACCTACAACGGTACGGCGTTTACTGATTTCGTGCTGAACACCAACGGTTTTCTGAAGCTGGGCACGGTGGCGCCGGCCGCGCCGTTCTTTTCGGCCTTCGCGCAGGAAGCCTCCACCAGTGGGCCGCTGAACTCGACCACGGAGAACAACCTGCTGCTGCCCTTCAACACCGACCTGGAAGCGGGCACGGGCACGCCCGAGTACCGGGTGGCTACGACCGGCACCGCCCCCAACCGGGTGTGCACCATTCAGTGGAAGAACGTGAGCGACAAAGGCCGGACGGCCAGCTCGACCAACCCAGGCAACATCGACAAGCAGTTTGCCAACTTCAGCTTTCAGGTGAAGCTCTACGAGGCCAACGGCGCCGTTGACTTCGTGTACGGCACGGCCACGCCCTCGGCCAACCCCACCAACGCCAACTTCATGGTGGTGGGCGTGAAGGGCAGTAGCGTTGCCGCGGCCCAGGTGGTGACGGCCGTGAAGGCCTCGAACACCGCTTGGAGCGGCACCGTCTTCCAACAGGGCGTGTACGCGGCGGGCACCAACGGCCACAACATCCGCGCGACGCCCACCGTGGCGGGCGGCACGCCGCTGCCCGACCCGGGCCGCACGTACAGCTTCACCATCCCCACGCCCAACGACGCGGCCGTGCAGCTGGTGTATGGCTACGATAAGCTGGCGGTGCCCGTGGGCCAACCGCTTACCATTCAAGCCGCCATTCGCAACGCCGGAACGGCTGCGTTGACCAACGTGGTGGCGTCGCTAAACGTGACCGGGGCTAACACGTTCACGGCCGCTACCCAAACCGTTGCTTCGCTGGCGGTGGGCGCCACGGCCCTGGTAACGTTTTCCAACGTGATAGTGCCCAACATTGGCAATAACACGGTGACGGTGACGGTGCCGAACGACGACAACAACGCGAACAACAGCTACGTGAAGCTCATGGAAACCAACGCCACGATTTTCTCCTACTACACGGCAGGAACGAGCAGCGGCAACAGCGTATTTACGGCGTTGACTCCCAACAACTACTACGCCGCCAAAATCACACTCAACGCATCGCGCAACATCACGGCGGTAGCGGCTCTTATCAGCGAAGCGGGCACCAGCCCTACCTCCAAAACATCAGTTGGGGAAAGCGTATTCGGTGTGGTGGTTGACGCGACCACCGGCGTTTTGCTGGCCCGCTCGCCCGACTATGTAATCCGAGCAACTGACATCGGGGCTCAGCACACGTTTGTTTTGAGCGTACCGGCGACGGTGCCCGCCGGCGATGTGCTCGTGGGAATGGGCCAAGTGCCGACTACTGGCACAGCCGGTTTTTATCCTTTCGGCGTACAAAATGAGGCACCAACGCGCCCAAACACTTTCTTCACAGGCTCGACAACTGCCCCGTCGGCGCCCGCCCCGGCCTTGAATGCAGCCACCACGTCACTTTATAAGTTTCCGTTTGAGGCCATCACTGCTGCCCTCACTACCTGTCCGCAGCCAACAAATTTTGTGGTGACTGGCGTTACCTCTACCACAGCCTCGTTCTCGTTCACGGCGGCGGCCGGGTCCATCGGCTACCAGATTGTGTACGGCGCCCCCGGCTTCACGCCCAGCGGCACGAGCAGCACCACGCCCACGTTCACGGGCACGACCTACACGGTGACGGGCCTGACGGCTGGCACCAGCTACGATTTCTACATCCGCAGCATTTGCAGCGCCACCGACCAAAGCGGCCTGACCGGGCCGGTGAGCAGCTCCACGGCCTGCACGCCGCCCGTCGTTAGCGCCTTCCCCTACACGCAGAATTTCGACGTGGTGGCCCCCGGCCAGACGCTGCCCTGCGGCATCACCGTGACCGATGCCAACAACGACGGCTTCACCTGGCAGCCGCGCAGCGCGGTGGCCAACGTACCCAACTCGAACAACATCGCCCGCTCGGCCCCCAACGCCATGGTGTACGTGTACAACAGCGCCGACGTGACCGTGGGCGCCAACGACTGGTTCTACACCCCGGCCCTGGCCACGGCGGCCGCCCAACGCTACCGCGTGTCGTTCTACTACCGCGGCCCGGCCGCGTCGGGCGCCAACACCTACGCCAACGCCATGGAAGTGAAGTACGGCGCTGCCGCCACCCCGGCCGGCCAGACCCTCCCGCTGTTCACCAACAACGCCATCATCAGCGCGGCTTACCTGCTGGCCAACAACGCCAGCACCCCGGCCGTGCTCGACTTCACGCCGGCCGCCGGCACCTACTACGTGGGCTTCCACGCCACCAGCGTGGGCGACCAGGGCTTCCTGGCCGTGGACGACGTGACGATTTCGGCCGGCCCGCTGGCCACTTCCGAAGCCCTGAAGCGCGCCGTGAGCGTGTTCCCGAACCCCTCGGCCACCGGCGTGTTCAGCCTCGAAGTGCACGGCGCCAACGCCAAGCAGGCCCTGGGCGTGGAGGTCACCAACCTGCTCGGCCAGCGCGTGTACACGGGCACGGCCAAGGACAACTTCCGCAACGACGTGGATTTGTCGGGGCTGGCCGCCGGCCTCTACAGCCTCAAGGTGCGCAACGGCGAGGAATACACCATGCAGCAGATTTCGATTGTGAAATAGGCTGCGGCTTCGGCTGAAAAGCAAAAAGGGCCGCCCGGTTGGGCGGCCCTTTTTGGTGGGCTACGGGCTCCGCTGGGGCCCGCACCGCAGGTTTATGAGTCATAAGTGAGCGAATAGAAGTCAGTCGGCGTCAGACATAAGTCTTCTGGTGGTGATTAGAAGCCTTCTGGTGCCGATTAGAAGCCTTATTTACCTAATTTAAAGTCTTAGTACGGCAGAAATAAGTCATCCCGTAATGATTTGGCGTCATACGTTTATCGTTATCAGTCTAAACATTGTAATTATCAGTCAAATATCTTCGACGGGAAGCCAGACGGAGGAGCAGCGCGCCCAGGCCCTGTACGTTTCGGAGTGCGCCGCCCGTGCAACGCGCGCTGCGGGAGGGCCGCTGAGCGGCCACGCCCGTCCGGTGGGGCTGCCGCCACCGGGGGAGCACGCCCCACCGAGGGCCGGGCCGCTCAGCCGCAAGCAGCGGGCCGGGCCTACTTAGCCCGCTACTTGCGGCTGAGCCGCCCGGCCTTGGGGCTCCGCCGAAGCCGCTGCTGCGGGAGCGGCTTCGGCCACCGCGCCCCGGCCGCCGCGCTGGCGCACGCTCAGCCCGAAACCGATGGCCATGAGCAGGGTGCCGCTCCAGAGCAAGTTGATGAAGGGCTTTTCCATGGCCTTGAGGATGACGTAGTCCTTCTGCGTCGTGCTCACGCCGAAGGTGAACTTGCCCTTCACCGGGTCGATGGCGTTGAGGCTCAGGCGCACGCCGAGGTCTTCCACTTCGTCGGGCACGCGGCCCACCATGCGGTTGCGCACCACGAACACGGGGTGGGCGTGGTACTGGCGCTTCTCGCCCGACACTATCATGTCGGCCTGCAGGGCGAGGTCGCCCTTCTGCATGTTGAGGCCGGCGGTTTCGTGGGCCGGCTCAATGGCCCGGAACACGGCGAAGTAGTCGTTGAGGAAAATGGTGTCGCCCACGCTCAGGATGTGCTCTTTGGGCTCGCTCCACGGCTTTTCCTTGCGCGGGTCAAGCACCGAGCTGATGTGGGTGTAGATGTCGTGGCCCCAAAATTTCTTGATGGCCGGCGAAGCCAGCAAGCCGCCGCCGCCCATTTCCTCGTTTATCTGGGCGCGGGGGTAGAGCGTGAATTGTTCGCCCGACTTCACATCCTTGTAGTTGATGCGGTAGTAGGTGTTTTCGGGCAGGATGTTGACCGTGTCGCCGGTCTTGTAATAGGTCTTGCCCTCGACGGCGATGGGCGCGCGGGCCAAGGCCTTGTAGTCGTCGTCGGTGCGGAACAGGAACTGCTTATCCACGTAGCCGGGCACGCCGGGCACTTCAAAAAACTGGCCGGTGTACGTGAGCTGGTAGCCGTGCATGGGCGCGGTTTCGTTGCGCCACAGCAGCACGTTGTCGCGGTTGAGTTCTTCGGTGAATTCGCGCGAGTAGAGCAGGCCCGACACGTTGCGCGAAATCACGCTGGAGTAGCCCGACGAGGCCAGGATGCCCAGCAGCATGAGGGCGATGCCCAAGTGAGCCACCGCGCCGCCCGAGAGCCGCACCCCGCGCCGCAGCAGGTTGAAGATGGTGCCGAAGTTGGCCAGCACCCCAAACAGGCCCGCCAGCGTGAGCACCACGTAGGCCGGCGAGATGCTGAGGCCGTTGTAGCGCACCAGTAATACCACCAGCGCCGTGCCCAACAGGGCCAGCAGCGTGGGCGCCGTGAGGGAATTGACCACGGTATACTTGTCGTTGCGCTGCCACCACATGATTTGGCCGATGCCCGAAAGCAGGGCCACGCCCACGCCCATCCACAGCTGCAGCTTGGAGTAGTGGGCAATCTGGTCGGCGGGCAGGGCCACGTTGGTTTTAATCCCAATCAGCCCCATAAACGAATTATAGACCGGAATGCTGGTCGTGAACAGCACCTGGAACGCGCCCAAACACAGCACCGTGGCGCCCACAAACACCCATAGCTCGGGGTTGTAGCCGTTCAGTTCTTTCTCAGATATAGGAATTTCCTTCCAGCGCGAAGCCAGCAGCGCCACGGCCAGCACCGAGAAGAAAGCCATGTAAATGAACAACTGGCCCGACAGGCCCAAATCGGTAAACGAGTGCACCGAGGCGTTGCCCAGCACCCCGCTGCGGGTGAGGAAGGTGGCGTACAAAATCAGCACAAACGTGGCCACCACCAGCGCAAACGCGGTGCGCAGGCCGGTGCGGCGCTTTTGCCACAGCACCAAGCCGTGCAACGAGGCCACCAGCACCAGCCACGGGATGTACACGGCGTTTTCGACCGGGTCCCAGTTCCAGTAGCCGCCGAAGTTCAGGGTTTCGTAGGCCCAGTAGGCGCCCATCACCACGCCCACGCCCAGCACGCCGCCGCCGACGAGCGTCCACGGCAGGGCGGGCTTCACCCAAGCCGTGAGCTCGCGCTTCCAGAGGGCGGCGATGGCGAAGGCGAACGGCACGAGGGTGAGGGCGAAGCCGAGGAACAGCGTGGGCGGGTGAATCACCATCCAATAGTTCTGGAGCAGGGCGTTGAGGCCGGTGCCGTCCTTGGGCACGAAGTTGGGGTTCATCTTCCACACCGGCAGGTCGGTGAGGAACTCGCGCAGCAGGATGAACGGCGACGAGCCAATCCGCACCCCGCCCACCACCACGCCCACAATCATGCTCACCAGAAACACCTGCACGCCGCTGAACACGGCCATCACCGGCGCTTCCCACTTGCGGTTGAAACGCATGACGCAGAAGCCCAGCACCACTTGCCAGAATATCCAGAGCAGAAACGAACCCTCCTGGCCTTCCCAGAAACACGAAATCATGTACTGCACCGGCAGGTGGTTGGAGCTGTGGCTCCAGGCGTAGTAGTACTCGTAGCGGTGCGCGTGGATGATGTTGAACAAGCACACCACCACCGACAGCACCGCCGCGCCGTGCACGAAGAACGCGGCCCGTGCCAGGCGCAGCCAGTCCGCATCGGTGTCGCCCAGCGCCCGGCCCCGGGTGGCCTGGAAGTAGCTGTACGCCGCCACCAGCGCCGCAGCAAAGGCCACGATGACGCTCAGGTGGCCGAGTTGTCCAACAAATAGGTTCATAAGCAAAGGATAAATCAGGCAGGTTCCACCGTCAGGGCCACGCCGGGGCGCACCACTTCGTAACGGGCTTCAATGCGCGGATGGAACGACTCGGGCAGCGTGGCCCAGTCGTGCGCATCCACAAAAATCGGGAGGTTGCTATCCGTCAGCGCCTCGCGGAAGCGGCCGAGCAGGCCCGCCGGCAGGGCCGCGAGGTCGGGCGTGCGCAGCACGAGGTCGAGGTCGCTGCCGTCGTGGGCGTTGCCGTTCACGCGGCTGCCGTAGGCCCACACGGCCACGGCCGGGGGCAGGCACCGGGCGATGAGCTCGTGCAACGTGGCAACGTAACGCGGGTTGAGGTCGAGCATAGTCAATCGATGGGTTTGCCGTGCAGCAGTTGCGCCAGCGCAGTAGCATCGGTCACGAAGTGGGGCAGGAAGGTAACGGTGGCCTCCGCAAAGCCAACTCCGTATTCGTGGGCGGTACTATTGCGGCTGTCGCGGTAGGTCAGCCACCGCTCCGCTTCGAGCGTCGACAGCAGGCCATATTGCGTCGCGGCGCGAAAAATGTCCTTGTACATCAGCGCTTCGGCCTGGCGATGAGAGGCATAATAAGGACGCAACGCTTTTTTCAGCAGCTTACCCGCCAGTTCGATGATTACTTCAAACTCCTTGACGCAGGCCGAACGATATAACTCATAAAGTACTGAACCGGGCGTATTCTGCTGCAACAGCCGCAGCGCCTGGTCGAGCGCCTGCGCGCAGCGCGATAGCATAGAAGTATCAAGGGTTTTCATTGAAAAGGCAAAATTACGGCCGCGCCGCCGGGGCCGGGAGACTCAATAACAACCTATCGACGAAAAAGTCGCCGCGCGGCGGATGACAAGTTATTTCAACGGCAATTTTCTCCATCCCGGCGTCCTGCCACTCGCTCACGGGCTGCCAGCCCTGGCGTTTGTCGCCGGGCTGACCCACGAGCTGCCGCGACAGCAGCACCCGTCCGCTCGCGGGGTTGGAAATGATAACCGATAACCGAGAATTGCGGGGGTACTTGCCCAGCGGCAGCACCACGTGCGGCACTTGCGGCGGGTGGCTGAGCAGGGGGTTCAGTTGGCTGAACGACACCCATTGCTGCCGCAACAGCACGGGCGCCGACGAGTCGGGGCCGGCGCCGGCCACTACCTGGTAGAGGTAGTGGCCGGGTCGGGGCAGCGTGTCGGTGGCCGCGTAGGCGCCGGACGAGCCGCCCAAAGTGTTGCGAACTACCGGTACCCGCGCCCGCTCGGTGCTCCGAAACTCCCGCAGCTCGCGGCGCAACACCCGGCAATGCGGCGCGGCGCCCAGCGAGTCGGGCAACGTCCATTCCAAGTGCACCACCCGGTTGCTGCCGGGCAGGGCGGCCGTGGTCATGGGTGGGGGTGGCCCGGCGGGCGTGCCCACCGCCCGCCCGCTCACCTGCAGCGTGAACTGGCAAAAGTCCTTCAGGTAGCCATCCACATTCAGCAAATACGGCTGGCCGGCGCGCAGCAAGTCCAGCGTCACAAACACGTCGTCCTGCGTGCCGAGGGAAGTGCAACTTAAGATGCGGTAGGTGGCCGGCTGGCAGGGCTGGCCGGTGAGGACGACCAGTTGCACGCCGCGCACATCGCGGCACTTCTGACCGCCAATGTTGACGAAATAACGGCCCGAAACCGTCGGCGTGAACTCGAACCACTGGTCGTTGTGGTACTCGATGCACTTACCGGTCAGGCGCTCATCCACGCAGGGGCGTCGCACGGTGCAGCCGGTGGTGCTGGACGCAACGGTTTCTTCGGCGTGCAGTACCCGGCGGTTTTCAAGGTTGTCGTTGGCCACCTGGGCCGCCGCGGCCGCGGCGAAAGTGCCGGCGAGCAGCAACTGAAGCAGGCCGTGCTTCACGGCCGGCGGCGTACCAACCAAAAAATTAGTCAACAACGGCTGGCTGATTAACCGAAGCCGTGGCCGGCGTGCCCTTCAAATCCTTCTTCACGTATTTGCTGGGGCACTTCAACAGGATTTGGTCGGCCAAAAACACCTGGCCTTTCATGCAGCCGGTAATCACCACCTGCTCGGAAGCGTCGAAATCCTGGGGCTTGGGGTTGTTGTACACCACGCGCTGGGCCACGCGGTTGGTGTCAATCAGGGTGAAAGCGAAGTAGTTGGGGTCCGTCATGGGGTCGTATTCCAGGCCCAGGGGGTGTTTTTGGCCGTCGCGCGGGAGCTTGCCCACCACGTGCACCTTGGTGCTGTTGCCCTCGGCGGCCCGCGTCCGGGCCTCGCCGAAGCCCACGTACACGCTGGCGTCGGCCGTGGTGCTGAGGATGATGGCGGCGGCCACCGCAATGATGGCCATGACGAAAATGTGCGACTTTTTCATATCACGGAGTTAACGAATTTTAGCAAACATCGCGGGCGGCGCTAAAGGCAACACGACAACAGTTGAACCGGGGGTTGGGTGCCCGCCTATTTTTTTATTTCCTGCTCCAGCTTGCTCACCTTGCGGTCGAGCGAAATCAGGTAGAACAACAGGCCGGCGACGATGATGACTACGGCGGTAACCACCACGTATATTTTGCCGCTCTGGCGCAGGCCGTCGGCCATTTCGGGAGCGTTGGGGTCGGTGGCTTGGGCCAACGCGGTGGTGGCGGTGAACAACAGGAATTGCAGCAGGCACAGCGCGCCGGCAAGACGAGCCAAGAGGTTATTTTTCATCAAGTTTTAATTGCAAAAAGGCCAGCCGGCTGCTCACCTGAGTCATCCAGAAGGCGAACAGTATCCAGCCGATTACGGCGGGGTAAAACACCATCCGCATGGTGCTGTCGAGGTCGTACTTGCTGAAGCCGGGGTTGCCGGTTTGGCCGGGGTGCAGGCTGTTGCCCGAGATGCGCGGCAGGATGAACAGCAACGGAATGGCCGCCGCAAACGCAAAAATATTGTAGATGGCCGACACGCGGGCCCGCTGCTGCTCGTCGCGGAAGGAGCCGCGCAGCACCAGGTAAGCCCCGTAGATGAGCAGGGCCACGGCCGCGGCGTTCAGGCGCGGGTCGGGCGTCCACCATGCGCCCCAGGTGTACTTCGCCCAGAGGCTGCCCGTGGCCAGGCCCAAAATGCCCAGCACGATGCCCGACTTGGCCGCTTCGTGGCTCAGAATGTCGAGCCGGGCCGAGGGGTTGCGCAAATACTGCATCGAGCGAAACACCGACGTGCCCAAAATCACCATCATGGCAAACCACATGGGCACGTGGAAATACAGGTTCCGAATGCTCTCGTTCACGATGGCCAGCCGCGGCACCGGCAGCAAAAAGCCCGCCACCGCCGAATACAGCAGGAACACAACCGTCAGAACCTTCCACCAAGTCCATTTCATAGCTAACCCCTCCACAGATAAGGAAACAATACATAAGACACGGCCGCGACCAGCATGTTTAGCGCCAGCAGCGTGAGCAGCGCCTGCTGGCTCACGCCCCGGTCGAGTCCGTCGAGCGCGTTCTTGCTCACCTTGATGAGCAGCAGCAGCATAGGCACCATCAGCGGGAAGCCGAGCACGGCCATGAGCGTAGCCCCTTGCCCACCCGCCTTGGCTGCAATGCCTGACACCAGCGTGAGCGTGGTGGCGAAGCCCACGGCGCCCAGCAGCAGGTTGGCCACAAACAGCGGCGCGTCCTGGATGGGGTTGCCGAGGAACACCGTGTAGAGAAACAGGCCCAGCAGCGCCACCGCCGTCAGCAGCAGGGCGTTGTAGAGCATTTTGGCCAGGATAATGGCCTGGGGCCGCACCAGCGTGTAGTAATAGAGCCGCTGCCCGGTGCTTTCCTGCATGAAGCCCTTGGCCACGGCGTTGATGGCCGCAAACAGCAGGATGACCCACAGCAGCGCGTTCCAGGCCGGCGGCGGGGGCGTGCCGCCGCGCAGGCTGAAGCTCAAAAAGCACACGAACACCGTGCTGCCCACGTACAGCAGCAGTCCGCCCAGGGCCGCGCGCTGCCGCCATTCGAGGCGGAAGTCTTTGGCCAGCAGGGTGGTGATTTCGCGGAGCAGGGGCACGGGTAGGGTTCGGTTTCGGGCCGCAAAGATACGCCCGAACCCGCCCGAACGGATGAAAAAAGAACGTCGTGCCGGGCCCGGCACGACGTCCCAGAAACGGCCCGCTTTAAAAGTCGTAGCCCAGCGAGAAGTAGAATTTGGGGCCGTGGGTCACGTAGTCCTCCTCGCCCCAGGCCACGTCGGCCTTGCCGTAAAAGCCCAGCAGCGTGGTGCGGGCGCCCACCCCGTAGCCCACCAGAAAGGGGTTGCGGAAGTTGACGACCGTGGCCGAGAACAAGTTGCCGAAGCCGCCCGCCACCTGGGTGTTGTAGGAGTTGTTCTCGTTGAAGGGGTTGTTGCCCGAGTAGGCCGTGCCGGCATCGGCAAAGCCGGTGAGCTGCAGGTTGCGGAAAAAGCCCGAATAGATGGGCTGGCGCGAGAAATACTGCACGATGGGAATGCGCAGCTCGCTGTTGAACAGCACGTAGCGCGGGCCGTTGCGGGCGCCGTAGTCGAAACCGCGCAGGTTGGTCACAAACTGCTGGTTAAAGGTCTGGTCCGGGGCAAACGGGGTGGAGCGGCCGTCCTGGTAGCCGGCGTTCAGCCAGTCGTCCATGCCGCCGAGGCGGAAAACCTGGCCCCGGTTCCCAAAAAACTGCCCGTAGCTGGCCCGGTTGGCCCACACAATGGAGCGGTGAATTTTCTGGTAGTGCCGCAGGTCGATAATCAGCTTGCCGAAGTTCAGCCCCTTGTCGCTCAGGTTGGTCAGGTTCAGCATGCTGGCCTTGAGGCGGGTGCCGAGTATCATGTTCACGCCGGTGGCAATGGTGTTGTCGAACACGATTTCCCCGCTGTAGCCCACGTAGTTGGTGTTCAGGTCGTCGACGGTGCCCACGTCGCTGGTCTTGGTGCGCGAGATGTTTTCGAAGCGCGGGCCGCCGCGTACGCTCAGGTTGTGGGTGAGCGGGTAGGCGATGGTGGGCGCCACGGCGTTCCGGCCGTAGCGGTAGCGGCCCAGACTGAAATCGAAGAAGTACGCCTGCTTCTGGTAGGCAATGCTCCAGTCGTAGCGGTGGGTGAGGTTGGTGTAGGAGGCGCGGATGTCGCTGGTTTTCAAGATGTCGCCAAAAGGGCTGTAGCCGCTAGCTTCGATGCGGTGGTTTTCCAGCGCGTCGGT
>Ga0123338_10004916_pt1 | contig 11568 bp, 12 predicted proteins | sample grotaG_FD_89793 | JGI IMG/M metagenome (GOLD analysis project Ga0123338, IMG submission 89793) | Glacier valley bacterial and archeal communities from Borup Fiord, Nunavut, Canada, to study Microbial Dark Matter (Phase II) -... | ecosystem: Environmental > Aquatic > Freshwater > Ice > Glacier ... | reverse complement strand
GGTATCCCGGTCGATTGTGACCAGGGACGAATCGTCGTATCCTGGCGCAAATAAGGAGTGAGAGATGTTGGAGCGCACCAGTGGCGTGTCCGACACCGCAATCAGGATAGCGGCCAGCGCAGCAAAGCGCCCTGCACGGCTTTCCACCACCATAACTGCTTTGACAATACCACTGCGGCAAAGTTTCTCGAAGCCAAGTTCACACAAATTCAATTGAAAGGCTCAAAATAGGTTCTGTATGAAAATCAGTTTGTTTCTGTTGCTGTGCAGCGTAGCGCTGGGACAGGATGCGGGCACGGTTCTTTCCACCATGGTGCACGCGACCACTGTGCGCAACACATCAAAGCTCCCGAAGGAAAAGCTGGCGTTGGTGGACCCGCTGATGACAGCTGGAAACCAGGCCCGCATTGCTGGCCAGTATGGTGACGCGCTGAAGGAGTTCGATCACGCGCTGGCGCTTTTAGAAGGCAAGCCCTGGACGCCTGCGCATGCATGGAACGCTTCGCTCACCATGAAAGCCGGCCATTACGTAGTGAAGCAAGGGGAGCGTCTGCCGCTGAAATTCAGCCACCTGTGGGAACCGGATGAACCGCTTGCCAAACCTCCCTCCTTGGAAGTGAGTCTGGTCCCAGCGCCCGGAATGGGCAGCCCGGAGTTCCTGAAGACGATAGGCAAGGTGAATCTGGGTTCCGAAAAGAAAGCCATCGAAACAGAGGTCACGATTCCAGATGTCGCGGATGGAAATTACCGCATCCTGGCCACCTTTGAAGGTGTGGGAGAGAAGAGTGTCCCTGTAAAGGTCCGGCGCGGCCTGATGGCGCGCGTGGAAGCGGATAAAGCCCGAGCCTCAAAACTTCCGCCTTCCACCGCGGAACTGCCTTCCGCCATAGGGCATCTGGCGAAAGTGGAAGGTGCGGACCGCGGCGAAGAAGGGGAGCAGTTAACGAAGCTGGATCTCACGTCAGACGTAAACGAAGCCGAGCAGATGCTCAGTGCGCTCGAGAAAGGCAAAGACCCGTATCACAACCGGTATGGGGACCTGCAGAAGTCTTACAAATCGAAAGTGGACGGGAGTTACCAGCCCTACCGGCTATACGTGCCTACTGATTACAACCCGTCCAGTACCTATCCTCTTCTAGTGCTACTGCACGGCATGGGCGGCGATGAAAACACCATGTTCGATGGCTATGGCAATGGTGCAGTGCTCAAAGCAGCCGAACATCACAGCTATCTGGTGGTCTGCCCCAAGGGGCGGGAACCAGCGGCGATGTATCGCGGTTCAGCAGAACAGGATGTCCTCGATGTACTGGCGGACGTCCGGCGCGCTTACAAGGTGAACCCGAACCGAATCTATCTAGCGGGGCATTCCATGGGAGCGTACGGTACCTGGTCCGTCGCGGCGGATCATCCGGAGTTCTTTGCCGCACTCGCTCCCATATCGGGCGGAGGCGACGCCGCAATCGCGCCGAAACTCAAGGGCTTGCCCCAGTTCGTGGTGCACGGCGATGCAGATCCTACGGTTCCGGTAACCCAGTCGCGATTGATGGTGCAGGCGATGAAGCAAGCGGGTGCCGAAGTGCAGTACACCGAAGTCCCCGGGGGCAATCACGTGAATGTGGTGGTGCCGGTGTTTGAACCGATGTTCGAGTTTTTCGACAAACACATCAAGATGTAGATCTATCGACAGTAAGGTCGCTTCTCTTCAGAACCTCGGCAGTAAGTTCTACTCCCAACCCAGGCCCCGGAGGTAAGGGGAATACACCGTCTTTCACCGGAAGTAAAGGGTGGACGATGCCGCGGTACTCATCCGTATAATGCCGGCGCACGGATTCCGCAATAAACAGATTGGTCACATTTGCAGCCAGATGCAGCGTGGCGGCATGCAGCACGGGGCCCCCGCAGTTGTGCGGCGCAATGGGCAGATACCAGGTCTCCGCGACGGCAGCCAGCTTCTTCGCTTCCGAAATTCCGCCGCACCAGGAGATATCCGGCATCACAAAGCGCGCGGCCCCGTTTTCAAACAGCTCACGAAAACCCCACCGGGTCATCAGGCGCTCGCTCAAACAAAGTGGCAGGCTGGTGGCACCCGCTAGCTGAGCATACGCACCCAAATTGTCCTGCGGCAGCATTTCTTCCAGCCACATCGGTTGATACGGCTCCAGAGCCTGCGCAATTTTGATGGCGGAGGGCAGGTTCCAGAACCCGTGGAACTCAACCGCGATTTCCATGGAATCGCCAAACTCCTCACGAATCAGGCGAATGGGCTCAATTGCTTCCGCCATTTGGCCGGCGGTAATGAATTGACCATGATTCTGCTTCGCCACGGCATCGAAAGGCCAAATTTTCATGGCGTGAATGCCGGCCGCGTTTAGTTCGCTTGCCAACCGGACCGGCTCACGCATAAAGTCCAAATGGTCGTAGCAAGTGTTATACGTTCGAATGGATTGGCGAGACGCCCCGCCCAGCAACTGATAGACGGGCTGGTTGGCACGCTTGCCCGCTAAATCCCAGAGCGCCATATCCACCGCGCTGATGGCGCGCATTTCGGCACCTGCCCACCCGCTGTAGGAGATCGCCAGGTGCATATCCGCCCAGAGCCTGTCAATTTCGGAAGAATCGCGGCCTAGCAGGATAGGCGCGAGCTGTTTATGAACAACCGCTTTTTCCGTGTCAGGGAACGGGTAGGTTTCGCCCAGCCCCACCAGACCTTCATCCGTATAGATGCGAACCCAGAGCCATTGAATAGGGCCGGCATGAACCGTGATGCCGCGTCCCAGGTGAAGTGTCTCGACAGCCGTGATTCGCATACTTTGCTAGGGTACTATGAGACTTCCCGCCTTGAATCCCACCCAGAACGATTTCATCCACGCGCTCATCAACGTTGCCATTTTCTGGATGCTCACCACGCCGCACGAATTTGCCCATGCTTGGGTCGCGACGAAACTAGGCGACGATACGCCTGAACTCGAAGGCCGCGTCACGCTTCAGCCGCTGGCGCACATCGATTGGATTGGCACCGCGCTGCTGCCGTTCATCTCCACTTTGTTCACAGGTGCCTTCATCGGATGGGGCAAACCTGTAAATACAAACGTTTCAAAGCTGAAATACGGGCTGAACGGATTGCTGCTTGTGGCACTGGCCGGGCCGGTAATGAACCTTCTGTTCGCATTCGTGCTGATCGTAATCAGCGTACTGATGGCACGCGTATTCCCAGATCTGGCTAGTTTTACAACAGAGGCCGCGAAGCTGAGTGTTTATCTGGCGGTGTTCAACTTGATCCCGGTGCCGCCGCTCGATGGATCGAAGATGCTGATTGCTCTGCGATTCCCGCCCTTTCTGTATAACGAACTGGCTCGCTTCGGGTTCATTCTGCTACTGCTGGCCTACCAGTTCACCAACTTAGGATACTGGATTTCCGGCTTGAGCTACGCCGTCACCGCTTCTATGTTTCATTTGGTGCAAGGAGTTTAGCTTACACCCTTTATTCCACCGTGAACGCGTGCCGCAGTTCCGCGCGTTGGTGGCCGGTTTCGTCATGTGCCGTCAATACCACGGTGTACTCGCCGGGGCGCATATTGCGCTGTAGAGTCAGGCTCATCTGTCCAGCCACGTAAGGCTTGGGGTAGAAAGAGAAGCTGCGATCTTCCGCCGCGTGTTCTTGCGCGTAGATCTGCTTCCCGGCTGCATTCAGAACCGCCACATCGTAATAGACGTGGATGGTATTTCCGGCGGCATATCGAAAACCTGCAATATCGAAGCGCGCAAACACCGTATCGCCGGGCCGGTAAACGGCCACAGGGAGCGGATGTGTGTCTTCGTCAGTTCGGTGAAAGGTTAGGTTTCGAATCGCGAGTTCCGTTGCGGCCGGAACGTCGTGCCCACTGACCTCGAACGTAGTTTCGGCAGTCGTATTCAGGTGCGAAATATCGTCTGTGACCGACGTGATGATCTTATAGATTCCTGACGGAGCCACCGGGGGAATGGCGATAGGCGCTCGCAGCTTCGGCATCCAGCGTTTGTCTTCGTCATGCAACGTCGCGTCGAAAATGGATTCGACAGGCTCCACGATGTGGACACCATTCGGGTCCACCGCATCCACCCGATAAGTTAAACGAACCTGCTTCAGCGGAGATTCACCCAGCCCGGAAACCTGAAAGCTAAAAAACACGGTTTCACCCGGCTGAAACGTGGATCCCTTTGCCAGGGGCGGCCCGTCCTCGGTTTCGTGCGGTGCCGCGTTGAAGATCTTGGGGTTCGAAGGCGGAGCGGCCGCGACCGCAATTCCGGTCAAAAGCAGCGAGCTAACGAGGAGTAGGGGCGGCATCCGGTGGAGGCGTTGGAGTTCCATAGGTAAGTGGCAAATCCACCAAGCCATAGTGCTCATCCGTTTCATCGGCGATGCGAAGCTTATAGTGCTTAGGGGCAACATCGAACACGATGTTGCCGCTGGTACTTTCCGCGGGACGGACCTTCCTTGCAAACCCGAGCCACTGCTGTACACCGGCCCCGTTGTCTAGCTCTGTATAAACAGTCCCCGCATCGTCAATTAGCGTGAAAGTGGGAATCGATTGATCCGCGGACGCCCCGCCGCTGTTTACCACTGAAACATGAACAACCAGGAAGCGGTTATTTGGCACACGGGTATCCGCACCCTCGCCGATATTCACCATGTACTGCATCTCGTAAACGTTATAAATCAGTGGCCCGACTTGGGCCCGCTCGCCGATCTTGAAATTGCCCACTAAGCCCTTCTGAGCATTGCTTTGACAGCCCCCTAAAAAGGCTAAGCTGACAGCAAGCAGGGCCGCGTTCGTACATACTAGCCAGCGATTCACCAACAAAGGCTAACACAGGTCAAGGTTTGCGGCGTTCCAGTAGCATGTGTTCGAATTTCTGGCGCTGTTTCTCGTTTAAAATCGCCATAATTCTCGTCTTGCCGTCGGCCAACACGTTGTCGTAGTACCTGGAAAAGTCATCTAGCGTGGTTTCTAGCTGGCTCTGTTGTTCAACAGAAAGATTCAGCTCTTTGTTCCACTTTAAAACTGTTGCTTTGTTCCAGCTATCGGCAGGAGTGGTGACGTGATGCAGCGTATTATGAAAAAAACTCATGGCCAGAGCGCCGACGGTGATGCCGCACAGGAAAACCAGCAACAAGGGAAGCATGGCTGCCGCAGGGGGCTTACTGAGCATTCCCGAAGCGGTTGCGGAGGAGGGCGCGGAGGCGGTGGAAATCGACATTACCCAGGCTCGTTATCGCTCGTAACTGGCGAGTGTGACCATCATGCGATCCCGCTCCACTGTAGCATCGTGAGGCGCTTCCACATCATGGGAAGCCATTATGGCCTCCGGGCCCTGTAACTCCGGCGCCACGTTCGATTCGCGGGAAACCAAGTACCCTCCTACTCCGGCCAGCGTCATGAGGGAAGCGAAAACCACTCGACGGCCAAAAGCGGCATTCAGAGAAAAGAAATTCCAGGGAGACGCAGCCTTTCTTGTTTCCAGTTCCCCGGAAAGACGCGCATAGAAACCGGGCGAAGGCACCGCAACGTCAGGTTGAGCTTCGGGGAAAGCCAGCGATTCCCGAAACAGCAAAGAAACGGCCTGGAACTCTGCAACTTCCGCCCGGCAGGGCGGACACTGGGCCAAATGCGTCGCGAATTCCCGCAGGGTACGCCCGACCAGATAATCTTCCAATCCCTCTTCAATAATTCGATGCATGGTTTTCCTTAACCCGCCGCCACGCCGGGTGCACGGTCCAGGCGCTGTGACGCTTTCACTAGTTTCTGACGTGCCCGGAAGAGCTTAACCTTGATCGTATTTTCGTTCATGCTCAACATCTTGGCTAACTCTTCCACCGAGTATCCTTCCACTTCCTTCAGCATCAGCAGATTGCGTTCTTCTTCCGACACCCGCGTCAGAAGCTTAAAAACATAGTCGCGCCGCGCCAGTGTTGTGTCCGCGCGAGGCGCTCTATCCATTGCGGGCTCTGTGTTCTCCACCCGGCGCACTTCATCTTCACTTAGGTCGCTTTCGTAGACCAGCTTCCGGACCTTCTTCTTGCGCAGATAATCGAAGCACTCGTTTACGGTGATTTTGTAAATCCAGGTGATCAAAGAACTTCGAAAATCAAAGTTCCGAATCGAAAAGTAAACTTTCGAGAACACCTGTTGCGCAATGTCCTCCACGTCGTTTTTCTGTCGAACGATGCCATGGATGATGGAAAACACTTTGGACTGGTACTTTTCGACAATTTCCCGAAAAGCAGCTTCATCGCCGGATTGAGCGCGTTGCACCAGCGCCCCTTCGGGTGTGTTTAGGTAGTCCACTCGTTCCCTGACAACCCGTTCAACTCCGACGTGTGGATGCCCGAGTACATCCGCCGTTAACGTTCCAGCCAGTGTCCCCATACAAAGCTTCGGACGCGAGTTCTGTCAGGCAGGTTTCAGCCGTCACCACTGATGGCCAGAGTATCATGAAGGCGGTTCTGTTCAGGCGGAAGTTGGCGACTCCACTTGGCGTGGCTGCACCACTAGACGCCGTTATCCCGAATGCCACAATCACTATTCTAATTACCTCAACCGGTGCCCAGCGCGAGGATAGAAGGGACTCTCAAGGGCGCTATAGCTTTCAGCAGCTCGTGCGAGGGCCCTATAAAGTGAAAGCCGCCGCCGCGGGTTTCGGGGAATTTACCATTCACGATTCAATTTCGTGCCGAAGACTTCAACGTGTCAAACACGGTTCGTTTTGACCCGCAAAGCATCAACGGCAAAATATTGAGCCCGAACTTATTCGGAAAGTACACGTCGGCGCTTACCACTCCGCGCATTTTTCAGTTCAGCTTGCGCTACGAATTCTAGCGCTTAGCTGCTCTTCTTTTCCGGCAGTTAACTTCAGCCCGGAAGCCGTCACGTAAAACACGTCGACGGCTTTCCGGCCTTCTGTGTTGATCAGTACTGTTTCAATGTTGCAGCCTTCAGAAGAGATGGCCTCTGCCAATCGGTACAGCAGGGCCGGGCGGTCCTCGGTCGTAATAGTGACCACGGTGGCCGACCGGGATGCCTCGCGATCAAAATTCACCGTAAACGCCGCTGAGGGCTGGGGCTTCCGCACTCGGCGTTGCAGCAACTTGGCTACATCTTCTTTACCCATTGCAGCGCGCTCCACAGTCGCAGTCAGCGTTTCGGCTTCCTCCGGATTCAGCTTAAGAGTCAGGAACGGATCGGTGAAGGTAAAGCGTTCACAGGCGGTGTGATCGCCCTCCGTAGTGAATGCTTCGGCGTGCACAATATCCATCCCAAAGCTGGAGATTGCCCCGGCCACGGAAGCAAAAAGAAAGGGTCGGTCGGGTGCGGAGACCGCCAAGCGCCACACGCCGCCCCCGTGCTCCAAAGCGTGTTCCAGAGTTACGCCCGGCATCATGGGAGCCGGAGCCACTATTTGGCCGGGCAGTTTCGCCGTGACCGAATAGAGTTGCCATAGCAAGGTGGTGCGCCACGGCGTAAGGGCGCGCGGGTTCACGGCGCTGATGTCCCCGTAGGTCATCAGAGTCAGCAAGGCCAACCGTTCTTCGCTTCCCGTTAGCCTGGAGACTGAAAGAGCCGTGTCGGGATCGGTCAGGTCGCGCGTCGTCATGATGCGCGACATTTCCAGGTGAGCGCCAATCAGGAACAGTACCTCTTCGCGTGCTTCCCGTGGCATTCCCATGCGTTCCAGTTCCGGTGCCGCGGAACGGACGGAAGCTTCCGCGTGACTCTCATAGCCACGCCCTTTTCCCGTGTCATGCAGCAAGAGCGCAACCAGCAAAAGCGGATAATTGCCGGTTCCGCGGGCAAGGGAAGAAAATAACCCAGGCGCTTCCGTGCGAAGGCGAAGCACAGTCTCAATCGCGACCAGGGTGTGCTCGTCCACGGTGTACTGATGATAAAAATCGCGCACTACCAAACCTTCAATCCTGGCCCAGCTTGGGAAGATGCGGCCCAGCACACCGGTATCGTGCATCTCTCTCAAAGCCAGCGCGGCATGCGGCAGCAGCAGAATTTGTTCCAGTTCGCTCCACTGGCACAATGTACCCATCGAGCGGTCTTGCACCAGAGCCTGATGCATGCGGCGGCCCGCTTCGGAAGAGAGCCTCACGCCGTGGCGGGCAACCAGGGTGTAAGCATTCAGATTATCCGGCGGGTGAGTATCGCTCAGATAAATTTTTCCGTGAATGACAGACAGTTCTGCCGTCGAGAACGAAGAGGATCGGTCGCGCAACCTGGCGAACAATGAGGTGGAACGCGATTCCTCTGACTCTCGCCACGCATTGATGGCGCGCTGCACTTTCCGGGCGGCCCGAAAGTATTGCGCCATCACCTCATCGGGCGAGGGGCCGATGGCGTCCTGAGCTTCGAAATTCAGAACATTCGTATCTCTGCCATAGAACAGGTGCAAGCCGTTGCGCAGCGCCGCGAGCTTCGCAGCAGGCTCTTCCAGGTGTCCCAAAGCATTGAACCAGGTAAGGACATGGATGTCGCGAAGTCCGCCCGGGCCGTCTTTCACATTCGGCTCCAGATGATAGATGGTGTTCTGATACGCGTCATGGCGATCGCGTGTAAGCCGCGCCGCACCCATCGCGATATCATCCCGCTTGCGCGCGAAGAAGCGGCGGAACCCCTGGTCCAATTGCGTCCAAAGAGCGCGGTCGCCCGCCAGAAATCGCCGGTCGATTAGACTCAGCGTGAACTCCAGATTGCCTTCAGTGATGGAGAGGCATTCCCCAATGGTGTGGGCGCTCTGGCTGACACGAAGACCGTGGTCCCAGAGGAGCCGCAGGAAAGGTGTGAATGCCGCGGCTTGCGCGGGCTCGGCAAGAATCAGCAGGTCGACATCGGAATGGGGGAAGAGATCTTCCCGGCCGTAGCCCCCTACCGCGATGAGCGCCGTGCCGGGTACGTCGGGGACCAGGCTTCGGACAATCGAGTCGACCTCGTTAGAGCGCCGCATCTCCGCGGTCGCCATTACGGATGCGAATGACCTCAATCACTTCGGAAACGAAAATTTTTCCGTCTCCAATCTTGCCGGTGCGCGCGGCGCGAGTGATGGTTTCAATCACCTCTTCTGCCCGCGAATCGGTAACCACGAGTTCAAATTTCACTTTAGGAAGCAGGTCGACCGTGTACTCCTGACCCCGGTAGACCTCTTTGTGGCCCTTCTGCCGCCCATGACCGCGAACCTCACTGATGGTCATTCCATCGATACCGACGGCTTTCAAGGCCTCTTTGATCTCATCCGTTTTGAACGGCTGCACAACTGCTTCGATTTTTTTCATGAGAGTTACGATTCCAGGAGGTATCCTTCTTCACCATGTTGCGTCAGATCGAGCCCCTGGCGCTCTTCTTCCGCAGTGACGCGAACCCCTGTCAGCAGATCCGCAACCTTCAGGGCGATCAGAGTACCCACAATCGCAATCACCCAGGAGATCAGGATGCCAACGCTCTGGTTCAACAATTGAGCAATGTGGCCGTCCACCAGACCGAGCGGCAAAGGCTTGCCCGCCGAATCTTTTAGTGCATCGTTGACGGCACTCGTAGCAAATACGCCGGTGAGGAGCGCCCCCAACGTACCGCCGGCGCCATGAACGCCGAATGCATCGAGGGCATCATCGTAGCCGAACATGCGCTTCACAGTGGTCGCCATAAAGTAGCAGACAAGTCCGGCAGCGAAGCCGATCAGCAGAGCGGGCATGGGCTGAACAAAGCCGGAAGCCGGTGTGATGGCCACCAGACCCGCGACCGCGCCTGAAATTGCGCCCAGGGTGCTGGGCTTTCCATGCTGAAGCCACTCGGCAGCGGACCACGAGAGGGCAGCGGCAGCAGCGGCGAAATGCGTCGCCACAAACGCGCTTGTAGCCAGCGAAGAAGCCGCCAGCGCACTGCCTGCATTGAAGCCGAACCATCCCACCCACAGGAGCGACGCGCCAATCACGCTCAGTACGATGCTGTGCGGGCGTATCGGTTCCGTGGGGTAACCGAGACGCTTTTTGAGATACAGTGCGCAAACCAGGGCCGACACACCGGAGGTGATGTGGACCACTGTGCCTCCAGCGAAATCGAGGCAGCCGAATCGTCCACCGAGGAAGGCATTGAGAAAACCACCCTTTCCCCACACCATGTGGGCCATGGGGAAATAGACCAGGAACATCCAGACGCAAGTGAAGATCAGCATGGCGCTGAATCGCATACGCTCCGCGAAAGCGCCGGAGATGAGCGCAGGAGTGATGATGGCGAACATGAGTTGGTAGATCATGTACGTCTGGTGCGGAATGGTTGCAGCATAGTCGGGCTGAGGTGCCGAGCCTACGCCGTTCAGAAAAGCATAACGAAGATCACCGAAGAAAGCGTTGCCTTCCCCGAACGCCAGGCTGTAACCCACTAATGCCCAAAGAACAGTTACCACAGCCATCAGCACAAACGAATGCATTACCGTGGAAAGCACGTTCTTGCGGCGGACCAGCCCGCCATAGAACAGAGCCAGACCAGGACCGGTCATCATCAACACCAGCGCGGCACTTACCAGCATCCATGCGTTATCGCCGGCGGACTGTGCGGATCTGGCTGCGGCTTCGACGCTTGCTAACCGCTCTTCAACGGTGAGAGCGAGTAAGGCGAGTTGCGGGGTCATGAGTCGCTATAGAGTATCGCGGCCCACAAGCTTACTGCAACAGATGCAACGATTCGGTACAACGATTACTAGCTGGGCGAAGAGGCGCTGGCAGGGGAGTGGATGTGTGCGTGTCGAGCTGGAACCGGATTGCCCCGAATACCCTTCCCGCCCCCGCCAAAGCTGGCGCGAACTTACGCGAACTCGCAACTGATTCGAATGGAAGCGAGCATCAACGGCTACACGAAAGGCCTCGCTCTGGACGAGGCCGATTATATGAGCGAAGGGTCGGACAAAAATATCTTCCTGGTGCGCGACGGCAAGATTGCGACTTCGCCGCTAAGCGCTTCCGTTCTGCCCGGCATCACGCGCGACATGTTTGTCACGGTTGCGCAGTCGCTCGGGATTCCGATTGTCAAAAGCATCGGTCTGCGCGAGATGCTGTATACCGCCGACGAGGTGTTCTTCTCCGGCATTGCTGTTGAGATCACGCCGATTCGCTCGGTAGATGGGATTGTGAATAACAAAGGCGAGAGTGGGCCGGTGACCGAAAAAATACAGCGCGCGTTCTTCGACGTTAGTCACCGGCGAACGGGCCGGATACGTTAATTGGCTAACGCCGGTAAGCGTGAGAGAACCGGTCGAAGTCTAGGAGCCAGAGTGGAGCAGGCGGTTTCGCCTGCTCTCCATCAAAGGCGGAGAGGCGAAAGCGCCTGTCCCACTCAGGCCGGAAACCCCTACTTGCAGTACAGGATTTGGGTCGACGTCCCGGACGTCAGATACTCCCGCGTAGACCACGCTAGCGAAACGCTATAAGCGCACGGATCGTCGCCCGCGATATTCTGCGGGAATCCCCCCGTGTTACTGCCATTGTGAGGGCCGCCATTGCCGCCGCGGAAGAAGAAGTTCGGAATCGGCAGGAAACTC
>Ga0123338_10004914_pt1 | contig 11570 bp, 8 predicted proteins | sample grotaG_FD_89793 | JGI IMG/M metagenome (GOLD analysis project Ga0123338, IMG submission 89793) | Glacier valley bacterial and archeal communities from Borup Fiord, Nunavut, Canada, to study Microbial Dark Matter (Phase II) -... | ecosystem: Environmental > Aquatic > Freshwater > Ice > Glacier ... | reverse complement strand
TAGGCAATATTGTTTTCGTTGAAAGTAGCTAAGCCAGACAGTTCGCAGTTTTGAACTTGCCATTCGTCTTCCCAGTTTTGGACTTCTCCATAATGGTGATACCAGTTATTTGTATCATCGTTAAAGTCAGCTACTTTGACACCATCATCGTACAGTTCCCCTTTTTTGCCGCTAAAATCTGGGTTGCTGTGATTGCAGACAATATCGAGTACAAGTTTCATTTTCCGCTGATGCAACTCGTATACTAACTTATCAAATACGGTATCTTTAGTTTCTTGTGTTTGGTTGACCGAAGGATTATCACCTTTGGCAATAAACCGAGGATTTAGTCGCTTAAAATCTTTTGTCCAATAGCCATGAATTGCAGCTTGTTCGACGAATAAAGCTTCTACTTGCTCGAACAATGGAGTCAGCCAAACTGCGGTAACACCCATATCTTTTAAGTAGTCGAGTTTTTCGATCACTCCTTGCAAGTCGCCGCCCCAATATTTGCCCCAATCTTTGCCTTCTGGATCGTAAAGTTCTGGGTTAGGGCCTTCGTTATTTGCGGGGTCGCCGTCGTAAAAGCGATCGACTACAATGAAATAAATTGTTTCTTGTCGGAATTCAATGTCTCTGGTGTAGAGGAATTCTAAATCGAGTTCGGTTTCTAGCTTAACTTCTTCTACCAGAGACTCAATTTTTGCTTCTGGTTCTGTAACTTCGTACTGAGAGGAAGTTTGATCGGGAGTGACTGATGTCATGAGATATATTTTTTGATACTGTAAGATTTGTCAGTTATTCGGAGTTAGAGTCGGAGATAGCTTTCCCCTAAGACTGACTTTTACAGCATCATACAGCATCATACGGAATTTACTCGTTTAATAAAATCTTTCTTTAGACAGATGGCGGAGTCGTCTATAAGGTTGTATTGAGGACTTCAATCCGAAGGAGTTTGATAAAGACTGAAGTCCTGACTTCAAACCAATTTTATCGTGTTGTGCGATCGGGCATAATACAGCAGATTGCAGGTTTATGAAGTACGCCCGCCTATGGATAGATCCCCGTAGGGACACGGCATTGCCGTGTCCCTACAAGGGCTGTATGATATTTGCGATCGGGCTTTTTCCCTTCCTTTCTATTCCTCCCGCAATTTTTGGATATCTTCAACACTCAAACCAGTAGTTTGACTGATGGTTTGATTGTCAAGTACATTGAAAAGTTGCCTAGCAATTTCTAGAGCTTTTTCTCGCATTCCTAGTGCGAGTCCTTCTTCTCTACCTTCTTCTCTGCCTTCTTCTCTGCCTTCTTCTCTACCTTCTTCTCGCCCTTGTTCTCTGCTTTCTTCAATTCCCTTTCGCGAGATTCCCTGCTGATCCAGAATATACCTTTCGCGTGCTTCTAAATCCGACAACTCCTCTGGATTCAAGTTAGTTTCATTAGCAATCTCAAAAGCTTGCTGTATTTCCGAGACTGTTTCCATTGTTGACGGTACAACTTCCAAACTGGGAGCATTTTTCATAAAATAAACCCACTTATCAGTCAAAGTCTCTAACTCATCCAATTGTTTGTTGAATTTCGGCAATTCGATAAAGATAAGTTCGATTTCAGGATCGACATAATCAAATAAACGCTTTTTCTCCTTGAACACAAAGTGAGAAATTACTTCTCGGTCATTGTCAAACATTTCAAAATCAGTAATTGTCAAAGCAATTACAGGTTTTAACTTAAAGTAACCTTCACCGCGAATCAGTTGTGTCGAGTAAGTTTTCGCAGTATTGTAAACCACCCGTTTCGCAAAAGATTCTACATTTAAAACTTGCATCTCGATAATTACAGTTGCGCCTCCTGCAAGTCTGGCTTTGACATCCAGGTAAGAGTCTTTGAAATACTGTACTCTCGATGCTAAATACGGGTCGATGATTTCTAGATCGGCGATGGTGGGATTACCATCATAAATCATAGCATTCAGAAAGCTGATTAAGATTGGTTTGCTTTGATTGGAGCCGAATATTTTTTTTGAAGGCAAAATCGGTTTTGGGGTTGATAAATCTCATAGTAATTTTCCTTTATCCTAGCGCTTCAATGATTCAATTTATCTGGCGTCTATCTGGTAACGAAAATCAAAACATTTAATGATTTGCTTACCAGTGTGGGGCTAGCCATTTTTTACGATGTTCTGCTACATCGTACGGGGATAATTCATAAATGCCCCAAATCTACCTAAAACCTACCTAACGACTGCCACCTCCTCCAATCCTACCTTAGAATGCTCCACCCGGAACACATTTGCGCTCAAATTAGCAACAACTTGTTTCCCCTGCTGCGTCAGTTCCAAATAGCCGATCGCATCCTTGACATACCGATAAACCACATTCCAATAAAACTTAGGATACCCATCCCGCAAATCCCCCTGATTCTGATACCCCAAAACCCGATTCTGCCCAGTCTCCTCAAACTCGTAAAACAGCGCAGCAATCTTTTGCAAATATCGCGGATCGCTCAACTGACCGATTAAATCAGCAGCGCGAACTAAACCCGGATAATTGAGAGTATCTTGATAGTCATCATCCGCAGGAACCGGGAAACGAGTTAACTCAATATTCTGCTTAACCAAGTCGGCATCAATCAGTCTGTGACCCCCAAAACGCTCTTCAACAAACATTTTTCCCCGATCGACATGATAAGGCGTCAAACTAGCATCAGTCGCCCCCCGAGGTAGCGTTAATTTCAGGTCGCCTATTCCCGTCGCATACAGTCCCAAATCTGTTCTATCTTGCCGACAAACGCCCTTGACGTACCCGATATCGTGGCACAGCAAAGCAATGTGGAAATGCAGCCAATGTTCGCAGGAAACACCACCCTCTCGGATGTGTTTCCCGCGTAGAATTTCTTGTCCTACCAATGTGACTAAAATAGTGTGTTCCACATTGTGGTAAAGAGCATCACTATTAGCAATATTTTCCAAAGCCATACTTGCTACCCAAGCAATAATTTCGGCATAGTCAGATTTGAACCCGCCGTAGGTGTGGCGGTAGCCTTCAATCAGCCTCCAGACAAAATCGTTAATTAGGAGTTCAGTTGCGTTAAACATATTCACTTTCATAGGGAAATGTAGCTGGTTAAATTATTTTTATAGTTATTGTTTTTGGTGCTGCGGTTTGATGTTATTGTTGATTCGATCGCGACGATGGATGCCCGCTTTTGTCTGGAGGCATCCACTGATATTATCAATGATTATGGCTTAAATTAGCGATCGAACAACTAGCAGGTTCGCGCACCCGGTAAATAATTGATATCAACGGGCGATCGAGGTATGACACCCCTCAATCAGCAGTACCGTGTTACATCTTCCCCGCACGCGTCACCCAAAAACGAGAGCGATCGAAAACGCAACCCCACTAATTCCTCATACAGAGGATTCAGCTTGCACATAGGCGGTATGTGGAAAAGATGGTGTCCCAATAGCTGGATATCTCTCTCAAAAGGACACCCTGCGGGTATAAGTTGGCACAACCACCGAGCTACTTGCGGAGATCCGACTGCAATGCGATCAAGCCACTTTCGCACTGGTTGGACGAGGCGATCGCCAAAACTTAAGTATTGGCACTGATTTTTAGGAAAAATACTTGTAGTTGAGTTCATGATTAACCTCAGTAATTATTACTAACAAAAAGTTATGAATCACCCTTCTTAATCATCAACCAAACCCGCCGTTACCACAGTGACGTGAATAAGTTTCTCGCGTGACACTCGCGTCCCCAAAATGTGATTGGGAAAGCGAACAGTTGTGATTACAAGTCTGCAAAAGTGTGAGACAGATCACGCCCTGTTCCCGCTACGTCATGTATCTTAAGTTATATCAAAAAATAAATATAACTTCCAACTCGCTGCATCTACTTTACCATCCTACTTACCTACGATGTATTATCGGTCAATTCACTAATATAAGGTTTCAGGCAATGATGAAACAAAAATATAAATATGCCGACCTTTCTCAACGCCCCCACACAGATACCGTGCTGGAAAAACTCCCTGTAGAAGTTAATAATTGGGCAGAAAGCTTGCCTTGGAACCAGCGGCGCTATGTATTGTCCCTCTGCTACACATTGTGTGCATCTACTCCCGAGTTGCAAGCAGAATTTTTAGATGACTACACGGCCGACGGCTTAGTCTCAAAAATGTTTGAAGATGTAGATACTCTCAACCGAGTCAAAGAGTATTTAATCAGATTCCGAGTCAAAAAAGAATTAAATGAATCAGATTTAAGAAGCTACATTAAACAATTTTATATCCACTCAGCTCAACAAGCGCGCCGCCAAACTGACCAATATTTAGAATCGGCACTCCGCTTTGTCTTGAATACAGAAGAACGCAATAATGTTTTTAACTACATTTTGGGTTTTGAATTTATTAAAATTGTATTTCAAATGAGCTGATTGCAACATGAAAGGTTAGCGAGACTGCAAAAAAATCAGTCGCAGTTTATCGAAACCTATATCAAGCCGATTCAGCACGCACACAGAATTAATGGCATAATTGTACCGAAAGATGAGAGAATCTTTTTTGTCAGACGTACTTATTATGTTCAACAACCTAATATCTCTTACAGAAAACTCATTGAGTTAGTCATGGCTAGTTTTACTACAGAAATGGTGACTCACTGCGGATTTTCTGTCAGCCGTCACTGTGAAGCTTTGCGCTTTGACTGCGATTACATTTACGATCCAGAACCAGAAGAAGCAGAAAGATTTCCTACTGACTTGCAATTTATTCATTGATCGGTTTGCCCGATCGACTTCCCGATACTTTTCGGCGCAGTCTACATGAAAGACCATCTTGCTGACACCGAAAAACCAGGTTTGAGTGCCGAGGAGCGCAAAATTTTAACTCTGTCTCGCGGAAGATAGTATGAATAGGTCAATTTTTGGGATACTAGAAAGTAGCACTCAACTTAGCTGAGGAACAAACGTGCTGCTATCAAAAGGCTTTGAAGTAGAAATGTATACCGGCACTCCCGAAGGTGAGGTGGTCGGTCTCTCCGATCGCATAGTCGCCGCTTTAGAGGGATTTGTGCGGGAGCCTGATAGCCGCAATGTGGAGTACACGACCGCCCCGCTGTGCAGCTACGATCGCCTGTTGTGCGCCTTAGTCAAGCCACGAGTCCGGCTGCGCGAGTATTTAAAACAATTGGGCGACTATACCTTGCTTCCAGGAAGTACCCTGTCTCTCGGAGGGAGCGATCGATTTTACCGTTCCGATCCCAACAACCCCTACCATACCTACATCGAGCAAACCTACGGTACGAAAGTCGTCACCGCCAGCATTCACATCAACATCGGCATCTCCCAACCAGAAATGCTGATGCGCGCCATCCGCCTCGCTCGCGTCGAAGCACCGCTGTATCTTGCCTTGAGCGCCTCTTCTCCATTCCTCGACGGCGAAGTCACCGGCTATCATTCCACGCGGTGGGGTTTGTTTCCCAAAACTCCCGCCATCGTCCCTTTGTTTGAAAGTCACAAGCATTACATCCGGTGGACTGAAGAACAGCTAGAACTCGGCAGTATGCAAAATGTCCGCCATTTGTGGTCTGCGGTGCGCCCAAATGGCGATCGACGCCCCTACTGTCTCAACCGCCTCGAACTGAGAATTTGTGACCTGGAAGTCAATCCTCTAGCTTTGTTGGCCATCACTGCCTTGTTAGAAGCTCGGATTTGGCAGATGATGGAAGACCCCAGCTTAGACCCCTTAGAACTCAGCACCTTACCAGCGGCTACCCGTAACGAAGACTTAGTTGCTCTCACCGATGCCAACGAAATTGCTGCATCTCGCCAAAGTTTGGATGCCGAACTCACTCACTGGCAAGATGGCAGAAAGATTTTGGCACGAGATTGGATTGAGGAAATTTATCAAGAAGTCTGGCCTTTCGCCAAAAAACGCGGCTTTAGCTGCTTTCTATTGCCGCTCAAAAAGATTCTCCGGGAAGGTAACACCGCTCAGCAATGGTTGAAGCTGTATGAGAGTGGTTTGGACACTCGTAGTATTATTCTCCAAGGAATTGATGGGATGGCTCACCAAGAATGGGAGCTCGAAGACAATTTGTGTGCCCAGTTAGTGGCGTGAAGTAGCAGTCGCGCTCATGGGGGCTTTCACTAGCCCCCTGGCACGTGGTGCGTACTCAGCCAAAAATACAAACTGCCCGAATTTCCTCCGAAAAAGTCGATCGCCCACGCCGAAAAACAAATCAGAATATTTAATCAATGGAGTCCGACACGGGTTATAACTAAAAGCTATAAGTTGTATCTACCTTTGGGTAGATTTCTACCTTTCTCAATAGCCGTATTTTTCGCTTTTAATTAGCTTCATGCCCCAACTTGTCTTGATTCACCCGCAAATCCCCCCGAATACTGGCAATATCGCCCGCACTTGCGCTGCCACAAGCACGGAACTGCATTTAGTCGGCCCGCTGGGGTTTGAAATTACCGATCGTTACCTGAAACGGGCAGGCTTAGATTACTGGCCCTATGTCAATCTCCACTCTCACGAAGATTTAGCGGCTTTTCTGGCTTGTCGGGAGCAGCGTGGAGGGCGATCGATCGGATTCAGCACTGGTGGGCGATGCAGTTACACTGAATTCCAATTTCAGCCCAGCGACTGGCTGATGTTTGGCTCGGAAACTGCGGGGATTCCCCAATCCGTCTTAGATGCCTGCGACGCCACAGTTTTTATTCCGATGAGCCAGCCTGGAGTCAGGAGTTTGAATCTCTCCGTCAGCGCCGCTGTAGGTTTATTTGAGGCTAAACGACAGTTGGGAGAGCTGGGATAAATCACGATCAACACAACATATACATATAGATATTTAATAGCTGCTGAGGGTTGCCAAATCTTTATTTAAATATAAGAAATTTGTATCAAAGCGGTAAGAATCCAGATAGCGGAGATTAATATATTTTACTTATCCAAAAACAGATTGTTATCAGCAACACTAAATTTTTCGCAAGATGATTTAGCAATAAAAACCGACAATTTCAGCGATTTAGGGGCGAATGGGAGCAACTACTTGGGTTTGAACGCTATATCTGGTAAATATACGGTTGTAGGCAGTCCGGGAATTAGCATAAAGTCGAATAATAGGTGAGAGTCCTAGCCTGTGCGAAAACGTATATTTTATGTATTCGTTCTAGCTATTGCGGCGTAAGGCTTTAGGGGTGTAATTGCAGCAGGTTTTAGCGAAAATTTTAAAATTTGTTACAGTTCGAGCTTGTCTAAATTAAAAAAGCAAGGTAATCTTGCCTAAGCATGATGACTATCAACAATCAAAATATTTTTGCTTGTTGATTTAAATTCAGCGTCATGCAATCCCTTGAGTGTTTCCAAGGACAGTTAGCGCTTCTCAGTAGGAGGTCGTTTTTTTGAGACGAACATACCCCGAAAAAATTAAGCCTGTTCAGGCTAATGAAATCGATAGAAACGGTTCTACGGAATCGTCTAAACAGACAAGCATCAGCACTGGCTCCTTTCGCTCTCTCGCCACGATCGGGCTAGCAATATCGGTAGGTGCTTCTGGCATCCTGATGCCGAGAAATGGAGACAGCGCTCGCGCTTCTGAACTCGCACAGACAGCAGAATTCACCGCTGAAGTACAGCCAGTCTCGGCCAACGAACTCGCTACCTCAGCACAAGTTGATGGTTCCAGCGCCGAACAGGCTGGATATCCTTCTGCTCCAGTGGCGATTAAGGTGCAGCAGGGACAAACCCTTTGGGAGCTGTCTCGGGACTATGAAGTTGAACCGAAGGCATTAGCAACTGCCAACGGCATCAAACCCGATACCGTACTCCAAATTGGTCAGGAACTGAGAATGCCGGCTCCGGGAGCCGCGCTACAACAGAACCTTGGCAATACTGCCATGGTCAATCCCGAACAAAAGTTAAATCTGACTGGTGGCTCCGAGACGTTGGATAGTGCAGCCCCCTTAGGGCAGGCATCAACCGCAGCGCCTGGGCTGGTTAGTCCGACACCGGAACAAAGTTTGATCGATCGCCCGAACGCAGACGGGGCGATCGACAGTTTGAAAAAACAGGAAAACCGCACCACAGCATCTGGTCGGATACTCTTGGGGTCTGAGGGGGGAGCAAATTCATCTACACCTGCATCTTTGCCGGAGTCGGTATCGACGCTGGCATCCCCCGGAACGGGCGCTCAGACAGCCATTCCAGACCTCTGGGCCACACCTGTAATTCCGAATGGTGGGGTCGGTCAAGCAGCATCGCCCGAGTCAGCATTCGAGTCAATTCAACAGTCTCTGGCAACGCCTAGTTTGTCGCAGGCTGTGGTAGTCCCCCCTGCGGGCAGTACCGCTCCGGCAAGCGCTCTCTACAGCGTGCGTCCGGGAGATACACTAAATGCGATCGCCAAAAGTCACGGCGTATCGGCCAAAGAGCTGATCTCCGTCAACAAGCTCGGCAACCCCAACTTTCTGAATGTCAATCAAGGGCTGAAAATTCCCCAAGTTGGATCAAATAATCCAGCGGTGCAGGGGGCAGCCTCTGATTCTGCCTCCTACTCTACATCTGTCTCATCGGCGGCTTCGGCTGTAGCACCCGCGCCAACAGTGCCGGTTGTCTCTCCGTTGGCGAACTTGGAAGGTCTGAACAATATTTCAGCACCGATGGTTCCCAAAATTAACAGCATTCCGCTAACTCAAGTTTCTCAAACCATTAGCAACCCCGGAAAGCTGGAGCTTCAAGGTGAGCCAACATTTACAGGCGCAGTTGACACCAGTGCCTTGCCTTTGCGAGCAAGTGCAACTGCTACGGCGATCGCTACGGGAGAATACCCGCAGCCGGTCAGCTTCGTGTCAAATGTCGCTCCAACTACCGCTTTACCTGAAACGTCGAATCCCGAGGCTATCCCTACCGCGCAGGCTCTCAACCCTTATGCGGAACGATTGAGGGCAGAAGTTGTGCGGTTGCGAGAGGAATATCGCACCGAGCGCAATTCGATCGGCACAAATGCCGTGTCCATGGCTCCAACTGACGGGCAGGATGTGAAAGTAGCCTCGGGCAACCCATCTGAGGATCTGCCAAGTCTCAATCCTGACCTCTACACCCCCGACTATGCTGGGGCGGTGCAGAATGAAATCAGCAGACCGCCTTCGAGAGGGTGGTCTGAACAGGTTCAGAAGCAGCAGCAAGAGCGTTTTGACCCGGCTCGTGCAGCAGAACTGCAACCGATTAACCTGACGCCGACCTCTACCTCTACTCAGGAACCGCCAGTGGTGGCAACTGCTCCTTTGGGAGCCGAAGGTTACGATCCTCTGAGCAACCCCTCTTTGGGACGCATGGTTTCTCCAGAACTGCCTCCGCTTTCGAGCCCTGATACTTATTTGCCTAACGGCAGCAAACAACAGTCGGCTAACGGGTTTATTTGGCCGGCTAAGGGCGTTCTCACTTCTGGCTACGGCTGGCGCTGGGGACGGATGCACAAGGGAATTGATATTGCAGGGCCGATCGGCACGCCAATTATGGCCGCCGACAGTGGGGTGGTTACCTATGCAGAGTGGAACGACGGTGGCTACGGCTATCTGGTGGAAATTACCCATCCAGACGGCACTGAGACTGTCTATGCCCACAACAGCCGAATTTTGGTGCAAAAGGGTCAGAAGGTCGATCGAGGCCAACAAATTTCAGAGATGGGCAGCACCGGCTTCAGTACCGGGCCGCACTTGCACTTTGAAATTCATCCCGCCGGATCGGGAGCTGTCAATCCAATGGCTTTTCTGCCAAAGGATGATTCCAGCGCTTCTCGGTAACGACCAGTTGGAAGTTATGGGTTTTGAATGATTATCAAAACTCATAACTTTAATTGGAAGCTATGATAAATTCTGTTCTTTTCAATTGAGACATAGCTTGCCTTACTATGCTATAATAGTAAATTGTAAAGTAAGTTTGGCTCAGTGGCGCAGTGGTTAGCGCAGGGGACTCATAAGCCCAAGGTCGCAGGTTCAAATCCCGCCTGAGCCATAATTTAATCGAAAAAAAACGCTCTCACAATTGAGAGAGCGTTTTTTTTCGACTTTTCTGGAACATACTTGTAGTCGTTACGACTATGATATATTTGTAACAGTTCGTAAAAAAGGAAACAAAATCTATGACGAGTGAATGCCTCCGGGTTGGTCAAGCTGCACCAGATTTCGCAGCAACAGCCGTAGTGGATCAGGAATTCAAGACAGTTAAACTGTCAGACTATAAAGGCAAAAAGTATGTAGTCCTGTTCTTCTATCCCTTGGACTTCACCTTTGTGTGCCCGACTGAGATTACAGCATTTAGCGATCGCTTCGAGGACTTCAAGAAAATCGATACCGAAATCCTCGGCGTATCCGTTGACAGCGAATTCTCTCACCTCGCTTGGATACAATCAGACCGCAAATTAGGCGGTGTCGGCGACCTCAACTATCCCTTAGTTGCTGACCTCAAAAAAACAATTAGTGCCGACTACAACGTCCTCGACCCAGAAGCAGGTATTGCCCTCAGAGGTCTGTTTATCATCGACAAAGAAGGCATCATCCAACACTCTACTATCAACAATCTTGCCTTCGGCCGCAACGTAGACGAAACCCTCCGCACTCTGCAAGCTATTCAACACGTCCAGTCTCACCCGGATGAAGTTTGTCCAGCCGGCTGGCAGCCTGGTGACAAAACCATGACTCCCGATCCAGTTAAGTCCAAAGTATTCTTTGCTGCGGTTTAAGCACATTGTATATTTGTAGGGGCGCGGCGCTGCCCAAGGCGTGTCAACTTAAGCCGAAAGCCCGCCAGGGACTGAAGTCCCTGTCTAATAGCGAAAGTCCTCTGAAGAGGACTGATGAGGTGTTACCCATTTCTTTAGTCCTCTTCAGAGGACTTTCGCTTTGAGGCAGGGGTTTCAACCCCTGCCGGACTATGGGTTTAACGTTAAGTTGACACGCCTTGGGCAATGCCGTGTCCCTACCTGCTGGGGCATTCGTTTAACCGGATTTTTAATTACCAATCACCAATTACCAAATTAGGAAATATGCTGACTTCTACTGATTTTAGCGGCTTGTTAAATCAGCGGTTTTTCCAAAATTTATTACCTGTTCCCGCAACTAATGTTCTGAGGCTGGGACAGATGACGCCAGATTTTGAATTGCCGGATATTAATAATGACAAATTGGTGCGGCTGTCGAATTATCGGGGCGATAGGCCGGTAGTTCTAGCTTTTACGCGGATTTTTACTGAAAAGCAATATTGCCCTTTCTGTTTTCCTCACATTAAAGCTTTGAATGAAAAGTGGGAACAGTTTGCCGATCGCAATATAGAATTATTAATGGTGACGAGTACGGACGATCGCCAAAGCCAGATTGTAGTCAGAGATTTAGGCTTAAAAATGCCTCTGCTTTCCGATCCAGGCTGTCAGGTTTTTCAGGCTTATCAAACCGGTCAAGCTTTGGGTGCTCCTTTGCCGGCTCAGTTTATTTTGGATTCAGATGGAAAACTCCTGTTCAAACATTTGTTTTCTTTCATAGACCATAATGCTAGTGTAGAAACTTTGCTGACATCTTTTGATAAGT
>Ga0123338_10004913_pt1 | contig 11570 bp, 8 predicted proteins | sample grotaG_FD_89793 | JGI IMG/M metagenome (GOLD analysis project Ga0123338, IMG submission 89793) | Glacier valley bacterial and archeal communities from Borup Fiord, Nunavut, Canada, to study Microbial Dark Matter (Phase II) -... | ecosystem: Environmental > Aquatic > Freshwater > Ice > Glacier ... | reverse complement strand
CCGCCTCGACTAGCCGCCTCGACCAGCCGCCTCGACTAGCGTGCGGCCGGGGACATCGCGAGCTGCGTCCGGCTCTCGAGCTTGAGCTTGGTATAGACGTTGTGGAGATGCATCTTGACCGTGCCCTCGGAAATGCCGAGCGACGCGGCGATCGAGCGGTTGCGCTGCCCGGCGGCGACAAGGCGGGCGACGTCGCGCTCGCGCGGCGTCAGTGCCGGCGACGACCCAGCGGCGACCGTGCCGGCGACGATCGCGGCGATCTCATGCGCCGTTGCGGTCAGCGACACCACGCCGTCGCGCGCGGCGTCGCCCAGGATCAACGTCCGCGTCGGCGCGCGCGCCTTCGCCCCCTCGAACGCGGCGGCGATCAGCGCGAGCGCCGGTGCGGTCTCGAGCGCAGCAGCCGCGGCCGCCGCGTCGAGGACCCGGACAACGGTGTAGCCCGCCGCGCCGACGAGCGCCGCCAGCGCGTCGGCGACGATCGGATGGGGATGGGCAACGAGCGCAGTCGGTTTCATTCACCATCCTCAACAACCGTATACCGATACGGCCTAAGGATCACGACGGATGCGCGCTCAGCGCGTCAATGCGTTGAAACTATTGTTTCGGGCGCGTCTTCCCAGCCACCGCCGAGCGCCTTGAACACCGCGACCTGATCGCCGACGAGCACCGCCTGCGAGCTCGCGAGCGCCGCCTCCGCGGTTGCCAGCGTTCGCTGCGCGTCGAGCACGGCAAGGAAGTTCTCCGCGCCCGCGCCGTAGCGCAGGTTGACGATCCGTGCCGCTTCGGCGCTGAAGTCGCGCGTTGAACGCAGCGCCGCCTGCCGGTCGAGCTCGGCCGCAAGATCGCTCAGCGCCGTCTCGGTCTCCTGGAGCGCGGTCAGCACGGTGCCGTCGAAGCTCGCGAGCGCCGCCTCGTCGGCCGCTTGCGCCTGGGCGATGCGTGCGCGGGCTACGGTAATATTGGGAAAGGTCCAGCTCAGCAGCGGACCGACGTTGAAGCGGAACCCGCCGTCGCTTGTCAGCTGGCCCAGCGTGATCCCCGACGTGCCGACCGACCCGCCGAGGCTGATCCGCGGATAGAGGCTCGCGGTTGCGACCCCGATTCGTGCCGTCGCGGCGGCGAGCGCCCGGTCGGCCTGGCGGATGTCGGGCCGGCGCTTGAGCAGCGCCGTGCCGTCGCCGACCGGAACCGGGTGCTTGAGCTGCGGCGGAAACGTGCACGCGGCTGCCGCAGGCGGAAAGGTTTCGGGCGGCGCGCCGGTCAGCACGCTCAGCCGGAACAGCGCGTCGCGGCGCTGCGCGGCGAACGGCGCGAGGGTCGCGCGGACCTGCTCGTACTGCGCCCGCGCCCGCGACGTGTCGAGCGGCGTCCCGCGCCCGGCCGACGCGAGGTTCTCGGTCAGCTCGACCGTTTGCTGCTGGAGCTGGAGCGACTTCTGCGCGACGCCGAGCTGGAGCGCGGCCGAACAGGCGTCGGCGTAGGCGCGCGCGGTCTCGGCCGCGACGCTGGTCCGCACCGTGTCACGCTGCGCCGCCTGCGCGGCGACATCGGCGCGCGACGCCTCGATGTCGCGCGTGACGCGGCCGTACAGGTCGAGCTCGTAGCTGACGTCGAGGCCTGCCGAGTAGAACGCGCCCTGGTAGCCGCCGCCGGTGATGCCGGTGCCCGTCGTGCCGGTGCCCGTAGCGCCCGTTCCCGTCGTGCCCGTACCGGTCGTTCCCGTCCCGGTCGTGCCGGTTCCCGTCCCGCCTGTCCCGACCCCGCCGCTGCCGCTCGCGCCGTTGCTGCGCAGATAGCTCGCCGAAGCCGAAAGCCCCGTCGTCGGCAGGCGCTGGCTGCGCGTCTCGCGCAAAACCGCCCGCGCGCGGCGCAGGTTGGCGGTCGCGACACGCAGGTCGGTATTCGCCGTCAGCGCCTGGCGGACGAGCCCGTCGAGCGCAGGATCGTCGTACAGCGTCCACCACCGGTCGGGCAGCGGCTCGTTCGACACCGCGATCGTCCCGCTTGCCGCGAAACGTCCGGCCGCGACCGGCGGCGTCGGCGCGGGGTGGAAGTTCGGCCCGACCGCGCACCCGGCGAGCGCCAGCGCCGAAAGCGCCGCCAGGGCCAACCGCGCACGCTTCATTCGGCCGGCTCCGGGGTCGCGGCGTTCGCGGCGAGCGGGGCGCCGGCTTTGCGGCGCAGACCGACATGGACGTCGGGCAGCTTGGACGTGAGCCAGCTCGCGATGACGTAGAACACCGGCGTGAACAGCAGGCCGAAGATCGTCACGCCGATCATGCCGAAGAACACCGCCGTACCGAGCGCCTGGCGCATCTCCTGCCCCGGGCCGCTCGCGAACACGAGCGGAACGACGCCCAGGATGAACGCGAAGGACGTCATCAGGATCGGCCGCAGCCGGGTCCGCGCCGCGCTCTCGGCCGCATGCCAGCGGTCTTGCCCACGCTCCTCGGCCTGCTTGGCGAACTCGACGATCAGGATCGCGTTCTTGGCCGCCAGCCCGACAAGCACGACCAGCCCGATCTGGGTCAGGATGTTGTTGTCGAAACCGCGAATGTTGACGCCGACGATCGCCGCCAGCAGGCACATCGGCACGATCAGGATGACCGCGAACGGCAGCACGAGGGATTCGTATTGCGCCGCAAGCAGCAGGAAGACGAACACCACGGCGAGCGCGAACACGATCGCGGCAGTATTGCCCTGCGTCTTCTGCTGATAGGCGAGCTCGGTCCATTCGAAGCCGAACCCGGTCGGCAATGTCTTGGCCGCAAGATCCTCCATCGCCTTCAACGCCTGCCCCGACGAGAAGCCGGGCTTGGTGTCGCCCTGCAGCTCGGCTGCGGGATAGAGGTTGTGGCGGACGACGCGGTACGGGCCGCTGTCGTCCTTCAATGTCGCGACCGACCCGATCGGCACCATCGTGCCCGACGCCGACCGCGTCTTGAGGTTGACGATGTCCGACGGCTGGTGGCGGAACGGCGCGTCGGCCTGCGCGGTCACCCGCCACGTCCGCCCGAACAGGTTGAAGTCGTTGATGTAGCTCGACCCGAGATAGGTGCTCAGCGTCGAGAACACGCTGGACGGAGCGACGCCCAGCTGCTGCGCCTTTTCGCGGTCGATGTCGGCGAACAGCCGCGGCGTACCGGTGTTGAACAGCGTGAAGACGCTCGTCAGCCCCGGCGTGCCGTTGGCCTTCATCATCATCGCCGTCGTCGCCGCCTCGAGCGCCTTGGGCCCGGCGTTGGCGCGGTCCTGGACCATCATCTTGAACCCGCCGCCGGTGCCGATGCCGCGGACCGGCGGCGGCGCGATGACGAGCACGTTGGCCGCGTCGATGCCGCCGAGCGACTTCCGCAGGTCGCCGAGGATCGACTCGCCCGTCTGATGGTGGTCCTTGCGCATCGCGAAGCCGTCGAGTGCGAGGAACATCGTCGCCGCGTTGGGCGCGTTCGAGAAACTCGCGCCGTCGAGCCCGGCGATGTCGACGATGTGGTTGACGCCCGGCACCTTGAGCGCGCGCTTGACCGTCGCCTGCAGCACCGCATCGGTCCGCTCGAGCGTCGAGCCCGGCGGCATCTGGATGACGCCGATCAAATAGCCCTGGTCCTGCGCCGGGATGAACCCCGCCGGAGTCGCGGCAAACCGCCAGCCCGCCAGCCCGAGCAGGACGACATAGGCGATGAGCACCAGCCCGATCGTCCGCACCGTGCGCGCGGTGAGCCGTCCATAGCGGTCGGACAGCCAGTCGAAGCCGCGGTTGAAACCGTTCGCCGCGCGCTGGACGAAGGCGAACGGCCCGTGCGGTTCGTCGTGCTCCTTCTCGTACGGCTTGAGCAGCAGCGCCGCGAGCGCCGGCGACAGCGTCAGCGAGACGAGAGCCGAGATCAGTGTCGCCGACGAGATCGTCAGCGCGAACTGCTTGTAGAACTGCCCCGAGATGCCGCTGATGAACGCCGTCGGGATGAACACCGCGCACAGCGTCAGCGCGATCGCGATCAGCGCGCCGCCGACCTCGTCCATCGTCGCGAACGCCGCGTCGTGGGGGCTGAGGCCGTTTCGCAGTTCGCGCTCGACGTTCTCGACGACGACGATCGCGTCGTCGACGACGATGCCGATCGCCAGCACCAGCCCGAACAGCGACAGGTTGTTGAGCGAATAACCGAATGCCGCCATCACCGCGAAGGTGCCGATCAGCGAGACGGGGATCGCCAGCACCGGAATCAACGCCGCGCGCCAGCTCTGCAGGAACACCAGCACGACGAGGACGACGAGCGCGACCGCTTCGATCAGTGTCTGCTGGACGCTGTCGATCGACGCCTGGACATACGTCGTCGGGTTATATGGGATCGAATAGGCGACGCCCGGCGGGAAGTCCTTCTTCGCCTCCTCGAGCGTCCTGACGATCGACGCCGCGGTCGCCAGCGCGTTCGACCCCGGCAGCTGGGTGATGCCGAGCCCGATGCCCTGCTCGCCGTTGACGTAGGCGTTGGTCGAGTACGATTGCGCCCCGACCTCGATCCGCGCGACGTCGCTGACGCGGGTCAGGGCGCCGTCGGGACCGGCCTTGATGACGACGTCGCCGAACTGCTGCGGGGTCGTCAGCCGGCCCTGCGTCTGGACGCTGAGCTCGAACCCCGACCCGCCGCGCGCGAACGGCGGCGCACCGACGCTGCCGCCGGCGACCTGGACGTTCTGCGCCCGCAGCGCGGCCACGATCTCGCTCGCATTGAGGTTGCGCGCGGCCGCCTTCTCGGGGTCGATCCAGATCCGCATCGCATAATCGCGGACGCCGAACACGTTGATCCCGCCGATGCCCGGCAGGCGGAGCAGCCGGTCGCGAACCTGGATCGTCGCGTAGTTGGACAGGTACTGGACATCGTGGCTGTGGTCCGGCGACAGCAGGAAGACAGCCATCAGGATGTCCGGCGTGTTCTTGCGCGTCTGAACGCCGAGCTGCTGGACCTCCTGCGGCAGCCGCGGCAGCGCCGACTGGACGCGGTTCTGCACGAGCACCTGTGCGGTATCGAGGTTGGTGCCGAGCTTGAAGACGACGTTGATCGTCACCTGCCCGTCGCCGGTCGCCGACGACGTGATGTAGAGCATGTTCTCGACGCCGTTGATCTCCTGCTCGAGCGGGGCGGCGACGGTATTGCCGAGCACCTCGGCCGACGCGCCGGGATACGACGCGGACACGGCGATCGTCGGCGGCGCGATCTCGGGATATTGCGCGACCGGCAGCGACGGATAGGCGAACACGCCGATAAGGACGATCAGGATCGAGATGACCCCGGCGAAGATCGGCCGATCGATGAAGAAGTGCGAGAAGCGCATCGCCTAGCGCACCGCCGCCGCGCTCGTTGCCGACGTCGCCGGCGGCTCGGTGAACGCCGGCATCGTCGGAGCCGAACCGGGGTCGGGCGGCGTGATCTTGCCCTGCACGATCTTGACCGGAGCTCCGGCATGGGCGCGCTGGACCCCGGCGATGATGACGCTGTCGTCCGCGCGCAGGCCCGACCGGACGACGCGCAGACCGTCGACGATCGGCCCGAGGTCGAGGACGCGCTGCGCGACCTTGCCGTCGGGGCCGACGACGAGCACCGTCTTGCGCGTCTGGTCGGTGACCACGGCATCCTCGGGGATCAGCAGGCCCTGGTAGGCGCCCGAGCCGAGCAGGCGCATGTGACCGAACATGCCCGGCGTCAGCAGCCCGTCGGGGTTCCTGACCACCGCCCGTCCGCGGATCGTTCCCGAGCCGAGGTCGATCGCGTTATCGACGAAGTCCATTCGCCCGTGCCAGCGGTACGTCGTCTCGTCGGCCAGCCGGATATCGACCGGGTTCGCCGCGACGCGCGACGACGGCCGCGTGCCGGCGCGGTTGGCGCGCTGGTACTTGAGGTAGACCGCTTCCGACCCCGTGAACACGAAGTGGATCGGGTTCAGCGAGACGATCGTCGTCAGCACCGTCGTGCCGCTGGTAACGTAGTTGCCGACGCTGACCTTGCGATCCGACGCGCTCCCCGATGCCGGCGCGGTGACGCGGGTGAACTCGACATCGAGCGCCTTCGCCTTGGTCGCCGCGCGCGCCGCGCCGAGCTGCGCCTGCGCCTGCCGCAGCGTCGCCTGGGCGTTGTCGAACTCCTCCTGGCTGACCGCCTTGAGGTCGAGCAGCTGCTTCGAGCGCGCAAACGCCGTCTGCGCCACCGCCGCGGCGGCGACATAGCGGGCCTCGTCGGCCTTGGCCTGGTCGAGCACGGCCTGGAACGGCCGTGGATCGATCGTCATCAGCAGCTGGCCCTTGCGGACGAACTGGCCGTCGCGGAACTTCAACGACTGGAGGTACCCCGACACCCGCGGCCGGACGTCGACCCGGTCGATCGCCTCGAAGCGTCCGGTATAGTCGTCCCAGTCGACGATCGGCTTGGCCAGCGGATGGGCGACGGTGACCTCGGGCGGGGGACCGCCCGGAGCGCCCGGCGGCGGCGCGCCCTTGCCGTCGTCCTTCTTGCCACAACTGGCGAGCACCAGCAGGCTGGCAAGGAGAACGGCGAGACGCATGGGACGGGCCCTTGTTGTCAATCAGTCCCCACCGCATCGGCGCGGCTATGCCGAAATGAGTCCGGCTTAGTCAACCACCGCGCGGCCGTCCACCGCAGCGCAGCATCGCAACGCCCCAGTCAGCCTTTGCGTTCGGGGCACCGTGCCGCCCACGGGGCCGCGGCCTCGACCTGCGCGGCGAGCGCGAACAGCAGCCCCTCAGCGCCGTAGCGACCGGTGACCATTACCCCGATCGGCAGCCCGTCGGCGTCGGTGCCGAGCGGCAGCGACATGGCCGGCACGCCGGTCTGGTTGGCAACCGCGGTGAAGGGGCTGTAGCCGGTGATCGCCGCGGTCCACGCCGCCATGTCGGACGGCGACAGGTCGATCTGGCCCAGTCCGATCACCGGCTGCGCGAACACCGGCGACAGGATGAGGTCGTAGCCCGCCATGAACTCGGCAAGCGCGATCGCCGCGGTCTGGAAGGTCGCGTTCGCGCGCGCCAGCTCGACCGCCGTCGTCCGGTTGCCGATATGGACCCACATCTGCGGTACGGTCTCGATATCGTCGCCGGCCTCGCTGCGGCCAAGGACGGCCAGCCGCTGCGCGACGTCGAACGCCGTGCTCGCGCCCACCGTCGCGGTCATTGCAGCTGTCAGCCCCCATGCGTCCAGCACCGGGGCTGCTTCCTCGACATGATGGCCGAGGCGCTCGAGCAGCCGCGCCGCGTCGCGTGTCGCCGCAGCGACGTGGCGGTCGACCGGGAGCCCGGTGATCGGCTCGAGCATCTGGGCGACGCGCAGCCGGCCTGGATCGCGCCCGACCTCGGCGAGGAACGGACGCTCGGGTGTCGGCGCAGTGTAGCGGCTGCCCGGCTCGGTGCCGTGGACGCAATCGAGCACCGCGGCCGAGTCGCGGACGGAGCGGCTTACGCAGTGGTTCACCGTCAGCCCGAACCAGCCCTCGGTGCCGCGCGGTCCCATCGGCACCCGCCCGCGCGACGGCTTGAGCCCGAACAGCCCGCACGCGGCGGCCGGGCAGCGGATCGACCCGCCGCCGTCCGACGCGTGCGCGACCGGAACGACGCGGGCCGCGACCGCCGCCGCCGCGCCGCCGCTCGACCCGCCGGCGCTGCGGTCCCGATTCCACGGGTTGCGGGTCAGCCCCGTCGCGCGGCTCTCGGTCGTCACCGTCAATCCGAACTCGGGCGTCGTCGTCTTGCCGAAGATGGTGAACCCGGCGGCGGCGAAGCGCTCGACCAGCGTCGAGGTGAAATCGGGACGGTAGCCGTCGAACAGCCGGCTGCCTTCGCCCGAGCGTTCGCCCGCGACGTGCATGTGCAGGTCCTTGATCAGGAACGGCACGCCCGCGAACGGCCCCGCCGACGGCTGCGTCGCCGCGGCGCGTGCACGATCGAACAGCGGCTGCGCGATGAAGTTTAGATCCGCATTCGCGGCTTCGGTCGCGGCGATCGCCACCTCGAGCAGCTCGGCCGGTGTCACCTGCCCGGCGGCGACCAGTCCGGCGAGGCTCGTCGCGTCGTGTTCGGCGTAATCGTCGAAGGTCATTGCCACACTCCCGCCGGCAGGATCATCCGCGCACCTGTGCCGATTGCCGCGACGATGGCAACCGCGGCAAGCGTCGCTGCCAGCCGCTGCCGCGGCACGCCGGGCACCGTCGACAGCAGCACGCCGCCGAGCGTCGTCGCGACCATCGCCCACAGGTGGTAGCGCAGGTCCGACGCGATGCCGACGACCGCGAAGCTGAGCGTTGCGCACGTGGCCGAGACGAACAGCGCCAGCGCAAGAGCACGCGCCGCCGACCGGGGGGTGTCCGCTGCGGTCGCCCACAGCCCGAGGCTCGCCGCCAGCCACGCCGCCGGCCAGCCCAGCGGCGTCGCGGCAAGCGCCCGGCCGATCCACGCCGGCCCGCGCGTCCGCCACGTCCCCCCGCCGCCGAGCCGTTCGGCGTTGGGTTGCGAGTCGGGTGGTGCGGCGGCGGCCGGCTGGCCGAACGGGACCACGAAGCGGAGCGTCGCGTCGAGGTGCGCCAACCGGTGGCGGGCGTAGGCCAGCGGGGCGGCGGCGATGACGCGCGCCCATTCGCCGATCACACCGGACCCGTTCGCACCCTGCAGGCCGACCGCATTTCCGACGAAGCCGCAGCGCCGGTCGTCGCCGAGCGCGTCCCATTGGACGGGCGAGTAGCAGTGCAGCGCCTCCGCCCGCGCCCACGCCGCGGCGGGCACTCGGGGGGGCGGCGGCCCGCCGAAGTGCGCGATGCCTGCAAGGTCGAACAAGGGCAGCGTCCGCTCGACGTGCGACGGCGCGGCACCCAGCAGGCGGTGATTGACGAGCGGGCTGATGCCGAGCACCGCCAGCGTCGCCGCGAGCAGCAGCGCCCCGCGGGCCGCGACGTGGCGCGCCCCGAACCATCCGGCCCACGCCAGCACCAACGGCACGACGGCGAACGCCGCGTTCGCCCGCAGCAGCACCGCATAGGTCAGCAGCACGGCAACCGCGGCCACGCCCCAGCGCGGCAGCCGCTGCCCGCGCAAGACGAACGATGCCACCAGCCCGGTCGCCGCGACGAGCGCCGCGACCATCTGCGCGTCCTTGACGACGACCGTCAGCCACCCCGCCGGGATCACGAGCGCGAGCACCGCGGCGGCGACCACCGCCGGCCGCACCCGCGGCAGCGCATTGAACACCAGCGCCAGCCCGCCGAAGAACAGCAGCGTCTGCAGCGCGAACAGCGGGGCCGTCCCGTGAGCCCCGAGCGCGAGGCACGCCTGCCACACCCGCGCCATCACCGGCGGGTGCCAGTCGTCGAGCGCGCCGTCGCGCAGCTCGTCGAACTGGCGCACCGTATCGTAGAGCGCGACCCCGGGCCATGCGAGCGTGAGGGTCGCTCCGCCCGCAGCGAGCGCGACCGTCGCGGCGCGCCTCAGAGCTCCGGCCTTGCAAATTGCGCCTCGTAGCGGTCCAGCCCGGCGGACAGGTCCGCGATCAGGTCGGCCGGGTCCTCAAGCCCGATGCTGAGCCGGACGATCTGACCCCCGGCATCGGTCGGCGTCGCGGTGCGGATGCCGTCGAGCTCGACCGGCAGGATCAGGCTCTCGAACCCGCCCCACGAGAAGCCGATGCCGAAATGCGCGAGGTGGTCGATCAGCGCCGCCGTGTGCTGCCGCGCCCCGCGCTTGAGCACGAACGCGAACAGCCCCGACGCACCGGCGAAGTCGCGCCGCCATAACGCGTGGCCCGGATCGCCGGGCAGCGCCGGATGCAGCACCCGCCCGACCGCCGGATGGCGCGCCAGCCACTCGGCCACCGCCAGCGCACTCGCCCCCTGCCGCTCGAGCCGCAGCCCGAGCGTCCGCAGGCCACGCAGCGCGAGATACGCGTCATCCGGCCCGACGCAGTAGCCGAGCAGGTAAGACTTGGTCTTGAGTCGCCCCCACCACTTCGCCGTCGTCGTCACCGACCCCATCATCAGGTCGCTGTGCCCACCGGTGTACTTGGTCAGCGCCTGCACGCTGAAGTCGACGCCGTGCGCGATGGGCGAGAACAGCAGCGGCGTCGCCCATGTATTGTCCATGACCGTCGCGATGTTGTGCGCGCGCGCCACCGCGACGATCGCCGGCACGTCCTGCACTTCAAAGCTCAGCGAGCCCGGCGACTCGATGAGGATCGCGCGCGTGTTCGGCTCGAGGTACGCAGCGAGGTCGGCGGTCGGCGGGTAGAAGGCCGTCGCGATGCCGAGGGGTTTGAGGAACGCCTGCGCGAACGCCCGGCTCGGCTCGTACGCCGTGTCGACCATCAGGACGTGGTCGCCCGCCCGGACCACGGTCAGCAGCGCCGCCGCGACCGCCGCGACGCCGGACGGATACAGCTTCGTCCCCGCCGCGCCGGGCTCCTGTCCGGTCAGCGCCTCCTCGAGCGCCCACTGCGTCGGCGTCCCGCGCCGCCCGTAGAACAGTCCCTGATCAGGGTGCGCGCGAGCGGCATCGAGCGCAGCGAGGTCGTCGAACACGATGGTCGAGGCGTGCCACACCGGCGGGTTGACGATTCCTGCCGTCATGTCGGGACCGCGGGTATACGCGGACGCGCGCCCGGTGTGGACGAGGCGGGTGTTGGGGCCGGGGGTGGTCATTTCTTCAGGGTCTGCGCCATGTCGGAGTTGTCGGAGAGACCAAGCACCTTAGCAAGGCTATAGGTGGTTAGTGGCGAGTCGATAAGTCGATGGAGCCGACACCATTTTGATGAAAGCTGTCGTTGTGGATCAAGCATACAATCTCACTGCCTTGGCCCAGCGCCTTCTGAAAGAAGGACGCAAACTTGATCTGGCCAATAAGATATTGGGTGCTGTCGATGCCAGATCGATAGCGGTCGATCTCACCATCGCACTTGAAGCGTGCGACGCCCTCGCATTCTCGCTAGATAATGCGATGCAGCAACCAGCCAACTTTAGGGAAACGACCGAAGCCGCGCTTCTATCTTATCTGGTCATCCTTTATGCGCGGGCTACAAAATCGTCGTCCGATATTCGAAAGCAATATGACCCGCGACCGAAGTTTAACGCTGACGAGAAGCAAGTACATACGGAACTATGCGATCTGCGGGATCAAGCCATAGCACATTTCGGGCGTGGCGGGTCATATACGGGGGATTGGACCGTCGAACTCGCTATCTTAGACATTGATCATACTGTTCGGGCAGCAGTTGTGACGAGACGACTGGTAGTGGACAGGGCTCTACTATATCGGGCTAAAGCTCAAATTGCTCGCGCACTGGAAATAATAAATCCTCTTTGCACATCGCGTATCAATTTATTTATCGATGCCATCAATGCCGAGTGTGTGGCGGATCCGGCATTCCATAAAGAGGTAAGCCAGCACCCGTTAAATATCGCTATCTTCCTAGCCCGGATTATTCACCGGACGGTCTGTTTGGGGGTGGCGAGCGTAGCTTAACTCTTTGATCTGATGTAGAGAATGGGTATCGACGCCGTTCTTTTCATCTGGACAGAAAGTG
>Ga0123338_10004912_pt1 | contig 11571 bp, 10 predicted proteins | sample grotaG_FD_89793 | JGI IMG/M metagenome (GOLD analysis project Ga0123338, IMG submission 89793) | Glacier valley bacterial and archeal communities from Borup Fiord, Nunavut, Canada, to study Microbial Dark Matter (Phase II) -... | ecosystem: Environmental > Aquatic > Freshwater > Ice > Glacier ... | reverse complement strand
TGCTGAAAGCTTGTGCCCTGCGGCTCCAAGAGTAATTCGAAGCCGCGCAATTCGCCGTCGAAGTACAAACGCAACTGACGCGCCGTCTCGCACAGAACCGGATCTTCCGGCGCTTCCGCCGCGTGTGTTGGAACTTCGCTACCAAACCTGATCTCACAGAGCGCGCCGCCGTTTGAGACCAATACCAACGGACAGCGCGAATCGTCAAAACGAACCCAATTCACCGTTATTTCCCGTTCCTGTAAACGCGGCCGCCTCGCATCACGAATACCACGCGGCGAACCGCCGTAATATCGTCGAGCGGATTGCCTTCGGTGGCGACAAGATCTGCGTCATAGCCTACCCCAACTGTTCCGATCTTCTTCGACAAGCCCAGTGACTCCGCCGCTAGCGACGTGGCGCTGATGAGGGCGTCGGCTGGCTTCTCTCCGGCTTCGCGCACACGGTAAATGAACTCCTCCGCATTGCGCCCGTGCGCGCCGGCTACAGCATCCGTGCCGAAGACCACCTTGACGCCCAACGCGTGAGCGCGCTTCAACACATCCGCGCTGGGCGCGATGGCCTTCTCCAGGCTGGCGAGCGAAGCCGCGGGAAAATCGAACTTGTCCTTTAGGTCAAGATAGTTGTGCAGCACCAGAAAGTTTGGGTCGAAGTAAACGCCGCGCGCGGCCATCAGCTTGAGCGTCGCATCGTCCAGATAATCGCCGTGTTCAATGGAAGTGCAGCCGGCCAGAACGGCCGCAGTGGCGCCTTTCGAACTAATGGCATGCACAACGGCGCGCAAGCCTTGCGCTTTCGCCTCGCTACACGCGGCCTCTAGCTGCGCATCGGTCATACTTTGTTCACCGCCCGCGCCTAACCCAAGCGTGGCGAACAGTTTGATGACATCAGCGCCTTCGGCTTTGGTCTGGCGGACCAGGGCGCGAATCGCTTGCGGGTCGCCCGATCGATTATTGATCTGACGAAGCGAGGTGAGGATGGCCGGGCCGGGAAGTGAGCCATTGTTTATGCGGTCACGCACCAGCGCATCCGTAGCCGAGCCGACACTTTGCACTGTGGTGAACCCGGCCATGAGTGTGAGCCAGGCGTTCTCAGCGGCGAAGAGCGCCACTTGCGCCGGACTCTCGCCGCTGCGATTCGCCAGCTTGCCCGTCGCCGGATCGAAGTGCCAATCCAGGTGAACGTGCGTGTCGATCCAGCCGGGCATAAGCGTCAAGCTGCGAAGATCGTAATCCGCCTTCGCTGTTCCTGGCGCTAGGCTTTCAATGCGGCCATTCCGAACGGTGATCTGCTGGAAGCGCAGCACGCCGCCGCGACCATCGAGCACTGTGCCGGTTTGCAGCACAAGGGTTTGAGATAAGGCGGATAGGCTCAGCAGAATTAGCGGGACCAGGCGCATGCTAAATCTTCCGCCAAATTCCCACGACGGATTTTCCCACCGAGTGGCCCAGGTACTTATCGATATTCCGAGAGACCGGGACAAGCCACTTGTCCCATGCACCCAACTGTTCTTTCGTGGGCATGGACTGTTTGAGAAAGAGTGCGTTTGCGGTGGAAGCCAGCAGACCGGCCGAATCCAGATAGACGAGTTGTTCCACGGACGTGCCGGCGGGCGTAATGTCGCGAAGCATAGCGCGGCTGTAGCGCCGGAAATGACCGATGGCTTTATCGAAAGGCGTGAACAATCGCTGATGCGCGGGGGAGAGCACAATCACGCGGCCACCTTGGCGCAAGCGTGCCGCGGCGGCTTTCAATTCGTCCGCATCGTGTTCAATATGTTCCAGCACATCAATATAGATGACGGTGTCGAAGCGGTCAGAGGGTGGAAGATCGGAGAGAGTGCCGCAAACATTTTCATAGCCTCGCGTGCCTGCTATGGCGCCAACCTGTTGGGTCATGCGCGCAGCTAATTGCGGGTCGGGCTCAAGACACACCCAGCGCCCACGAGGGACCCGGTCCATGAGGGCGGTGTTGGTTCCGATGCCCGCGCCTACTTCCAGCACGTCGCCCGAAATATACGGCCGTACCCAGGCAGACCAATACTCTTTCCAGTTGTGCACGCCGGCAAAGAGGTCAAGCTCAGACCCTACATATTCCATTTCAGACATGTGGGTAAACCTCCACCACTTCGGCAATGAACAGTGGCGAATCGCGAAGCGGCATAAAGCCGAGATTGGTTCGATTGGAGAGCATGAAGAAGGTGAAGCTGGAAGCGATGGCGATCAGTTGAATCAGGATCACCAGCAGCGTGCCGATGGCGTAAGTGGCCCAGCCGGGAATGGAGAGGTCGGTAAATAGCCGCACATAGACAGTTGCGCCGATGCCGGCCAGCACCATGACGGCGCACAGTAAGGAAGCGATCAGGATTCGCACACCCACCGCGTCGCCATAGACCGAAATCGCACTGAGACCGTGTGTGACCAGCGCGACGAAATTCATTTTTGAAACACCGGCAATGCGATGGCCGCGCGGAATGGGTACCAGCGTGTAGGGAAGCCGCGAGTGAAATACGGCGGCGGCGTAATGGTTCCAAAGTTCAGAGAGTACGACCAGCGTGCCAAGGTTGCTTGCCGGCAGAATGCTGAAATTCCCGACTCTTACTTTCAGGCCAGTAAGGATGAAGTGGACGTTGCGATAGAGAAAATAAGACGCGCGAAATAGAAGTGATTCCGAACGCCGCGTTCGTTCGGCAAACACGGCGATGGTTCCTTCCTGGGCGGCAAATTTCTGAAGCAACTGCAGCGCTCCTTCCGGCGTGTCTTCGCCGTCCGCATCCATCACCATCACTCCGTCACAAGGCACATTCTGTTCCACATACACCAGGCCAATGGCTATAGCGCGCTGATGGCCCACGTTGCGCCGGAGCCGAACCACGCGAACCGTGCGGACAGCGGAGAAGACGGCCGTGAAAGCCGCGGGTGCCCATTTTTGAACGGAGCCGTCATCCACCAGCACCACATCGAGCGAGAAAAAGTGAGGTGCAATCGCGCGGTCTATACGGCGGGTTAACTCCGCCGCCGACGTCCAGTCATCACGAACCGGCATCAGCACCACAACACGCGGAGAAGCCTCCGCATCGCCCGACAAGGCCATAGTTAAGTCCTAAAGGTAGCACTGACATCGCTTGCGACAACGTATGTCTTTTCACTGATTTGTTATCCTGTTCCCGTGCAGCCCGAGCCGATTGCTCCCCAGGCGGTTCACTCATGGGAGCGGCGAATTCCGCTGCTGATCGCAGTGATCTTTGTGGTGCTGGCGCTGGCCGGCGCGGCCACCCGCGCGCCCTGGTGCGATGAAGCATACTTCGCGGAACCGGCCTATCAGATCTTGAAGATCGGCAAGATGGCCACGCTGGTTTCGCCGCCTTCGCCCGTGGATGACCCGCGAACGTTTGGCACCGACCAATATATTTTCTGGACGCTGCCGCTGGACATTGTTCTGCAAGCCGCCTGGTACAAGGTGGTGGGGTTCGGCATGATTCGCATGCGCGCGCTGTCTTTGCTGTGGGGGCTGGTTGCGATCTGGGCCTGGTGGATGATTCTGAAAAAGCTAGGCGCGGATGCGCGGATGCGAGTTGTGGCCCTGGCATTGATTGCACTGGATTATGCTTTCCTGCGCGGCAGTTCGGAAGGGCGCATGGATGTCATGAGCGCCGCGCTGGGGTTTCTGGGTATCGCCATTTTCGTACTTGAGGAAGAGCGCAATTACACACGCGCCATTTTCTTTGGCGCTTGCTGCGCGGGAGCAAGCACACTGACCCATCCTATCGGCGGCATGGTGGCCACGGCGGCTTTGGGGCTGACGATTCTTTGGAATGCGAAGGGGCGCTTCCGGTGGTGGCATCCGCTGGTTGCGGCCGTGCCTTATCTGTTTTTCTTCGGCGCGTGGGGCTTGTATATCGCGCAGGCTCCCGATATTTTCCGGCGCCAGTTATTGACGATCAGCGGCGGGCGCTTGAGCGCGTGGCGTGCACCTCTTGCGGCAATGGCGAGTGAGCTGACGCAGCGTTGGGCCGGGCCTTTCGGGTTAACGGGGCCATTCGGTTTACGGCAGATTCGCGTACTGGTTCTGGTGGCTTACACCATCGGCTTCGGTTGGGCCCTGTTACGGTTCCGAAGCCTCACCAAGAGCGGCCTCGGACTGCTCTGCGCGGTTCCTCTTCTGGAAATCGTGGTGCTCTGTTTTGCCGACAGCACAAAGAACGCGGCTTATCTGGTGCATGTGATTCCCTGGCTGGGCGCGTGCCTCGCCATACCGATTGCGAGGTACTGGCGAAGGGGCGGCGCGGTGGTGTTCACTGCCGTGCTGGCGGTGCAGATTTTCGGCAGCGCGTACCTGGCTTCGCGCATGGAGTATCAGCGCGTCTTCCAACCGGCAGTCAGTTTTATTGAGCAACATGGGGGACACGTGACTGGTGAGGCGCAACTCGGTTTCGGGCTGGGGTTCGGCGATACGGCTCTGATCGACGACCATCGTCTGGGCTTCTATACCGGTGCGAAAACGCCCCTGTTCGCAATGGATCGCGCTTACGACATTTTCATGGAAGGCTATCGCGTGACGCATCCGGAAATCTACAGCTACCTGACAGCCAAGCTGGCGCGCAGCAAGCTGGTGTTTGAGAATGCCCAGTACCGGATCTATCAGGATTCCGCGGCTCAATAAACACGCAAGGGGACTTCGCCATTTTCAAGAGGCACGCAGATGCCCAGTTCGCGATCGGCATGTTCCAGCGAACTGGTGACGCGAAACTCGATGGTGAGACGTGGCTGGTGCAAAGCGAACAGCGGCAACTTGCCATGAAACGGCTGCACGCCTTCTTCAGAGTACTCAGCGTGGCCGCACAGTTCAGAGCCGATGTAAGCTTCAAGCGAAAGCGAAGGCAGCACCGCGTTCGGGATGTAAACGTCCAGCGAAAATTTGGACACGTGACGTTCCAAAGGAAGCACTACAAATAACGTGAAGAGCTTGGCCGTCCATGCGAAGGCTAGACCTTCGGCGTCATACCAGCCGGCGCCGCGCCGGACCAGCAAACCCGGGTTGCTCACGCGGCTTTGCAGCAGCAGGAAGACGCGTTCATCGGCATTGCTGGCCGAAGGGTTCGAATCCGTCAGGCACCCCACGCGATGCACGCCGCGCACGGCCCAGCGCGTTCTCTGCACGATACGAAGCAGGCCGGCCAGCGAGAAGATCCAATAGTTGGTGGCATCGTTATTGATTTCCATGCCGCTGGCCAAATAGGCGACAGGCTCTTCAGCAATGCGCAAGCCGGCCGGCGCGGTGACCTGCGCGACGCGGGTGCTGAGGAGGCACCAATCAGTGTGATAGGCCAATTTTTCGAGCAAGTAATACGGGTTCTGCAGATGATAGAGCAAGCCAAGCAGCAGAGTGAAACCGTAGCGCGCGGGGAACTCGTAGCGGCCATCCAGATTCAGCGGATGCCGCGAGACCGGGAGTTCCATTATCCGAGCCAGGCGTTCGATGCCTTGCATGTTGTTGTAGTTAGTGGGCGGGTAATCGATGGCATGCACGTCCGCCCCCCAGGAGGAGAAGAGCATGGCCAGATCGCCATCGCCGCAGCCGATATCCGCGACGGATTTGCCTGCGACGCCGGCGGCAAATTCAGCATAGATGGGCCGCATCAGTTCCAGCCCAACATGTAGGCCAGTGAACGAATCGAAGGGATACCAGCCCGGAATTGGCGCCTGACCGTCGCGCTTGCATTGCACGGTCCGCAGTTGGAAGTCGCATAACTCCCGGTCGAACTCAGCGGGAGTCGCGGGCAGCGAGAGCAACTATCTGGCCGCCACGCCGATGACCACCTTCCACACAAATTCGACAAACGGATAGAGGGACGATTCGGCCAGGCGCTCAACATCGCTGTGCGCTCCATAATTCAACCGGTCTTCTACCTTACCTGCGGGGCCGATGCCATAAGACTGCTGACCCTTGGCCCGAAGCTGCGCCTTATCGCTGGCGCCGGTGGACATGCTGGGGATTACGGTGACGCCGGGGTACATCTGCTTGCTTACGCTCTCCAGCACACGGTACATTTCGGTATCGAGTTTGGTGGCGGGCGAAGCGGGACGCGTTGCGGGAAGCGGGACGATCTTGACGGCCGGATCGTCGATCACCTTTTGCATTTCGGCATAGAACTTTGTGATGTCCTCATCGGGGAGAGCGCGGATATCGAGCGTTGCCTCGGCTTCCGACGGGATCACGTTATCGCCCACGCCGGCCTGGAACCGAGTGGGCACCACGGAGGTTCGCAACATGCTGTAAGCCTGGGGCTCATTCTTGCGCAGGTATTCCTGCGAAGCTTGCGCGGTGCCAGCGTTCAGCAGCCCGTTATAGCGCGCGGCCTTTTCGGGCGAACTCATGGTCGCTAGCTTTTCGAAGTAAGTGCGGGTGGTATCGTTCAGGCGCATAGGCGTTTGCCACTGGCCCACTTTTTGCACCGCGCCACCCAAGTGAATGAGAGCGTTATCGAGCCGGGGAACACTGCCGTGGCCCGAGGTTCCGTTCGCCACCAGACGCACGCGCGCGGGAACCTTTTCTGCCGTGCCGATATCCATTCGCACCACTTTGCCGTCTTCCAGCGTAGCTCCGCCGCCTTCGGTAAGCGAATACTCGGCATCGATTTCATCGTAGTGTTCTTTCACCATAAAGTTGATGCCGACATTTTTGGTATCGGCCTCTTCGCCGCTTTCCGCAAGGAAAATCACATCGCGATCAAGCGCTACGCCTCTGCGTTTCAGCAACAGCATCACCATCACGTTCGCGGCCAACACCGGTTTATCGTCAACCGACCCACGGCCCCACACGTAGCTATCCTTGATCACGGCGCCGAACGGAGCCACCGGCCACTTCTCGGCCTGAACACCGACGACATCGGTATGCGCCAGAATCAGCAGCGGGCGCTTGGTGCCGTTGCCCTTGAGGCGCGCGACCAGATTGGCGCGTGCCGGATCGAGCGCGAAGGTTTTGGTGGGGATGCCTTCCGCTTCCAAAACGCGCCTGATGTAATCGACGGCCTTGGTTTCATTTCCCGCTCGCGTATCGATTTGGATCAGATCGCGATAGATCTTGAGGATCTCAGCTTTCTGCCGATTCCAATCAATGGGAAGTGCCAGGGCAAACAGCAGAAACGCAAACGCCATAGCCCGCAATTATAGTGCACCGGCTATTAGATTTGCGTCATGCCGCCATCGACAAACAGCTCAATACCGGTAACGTAACTGCTGTCGTCGGAGGCCAGAAACACGACGGCCTTAGCGATCTCATCAACGGTGCCGGGGCGGCCAATCGGGATGAGGGGCAACGCACCCGCAACGAATTCATCGATCTGTTTTTCCGTCATACCAAGAGCGTTGCTATAGCCCGGCGTGGGAATAAAGCCGGGACTAACGGCATTGACTCGAATCTTCCTTGCCTTCAAATCCGTTGTCCAACTGCGCGCGAAAGATCGAACGGCGGCTTTGGTCGCGCTGTACACGCTAAACGCGGGGTTGTTTTTCAGGGAAACGATGGAGGCACTCAGCACAATGGCGCGCCGCCATCGCGCAGTAGCGGCAATGTTTTTTTGCACAGAGAACAAAAGGCCTTTCACATTCACGTTAAACAATTTTGTCGTAGTGCTCTTCTGTAATGCTACCCAGCGGAGCGAACTCGCCGACGCCGGCGTTAGCGAACAGGATGTCAAATTGGCCCTTTGTTTCTTTGACCACGTTGTAGAGCTTGTCGATGTCGGCTAGTTTGGCGACATCACCCTGAACGCCGGTTACGTTTTTGCCGATTTGCTTCACGGCCGCATCCAATTCGGATTGCCGTCTTCCGGTGATGACCACATAGGCGCGCTCGGCCACAAACCTTTCTGCTGTGGCCAAGCCAATTCCGCTGGTGCCGCCGGTAACGACCGCTACTTTCCCTTCCAATTTTTGTGACATTTGCGATTGTTCTCCTTGCCTGTCAGATGCGTCGGGGCACCGAGAAGTCTCAGGCTTAAGGCTTCGCTAGCATGAGCCAGACATCCGCTACTTGTACGCCACGGCCATTGCCGCCGAGACCGGTGGGGCAAGTCCAGCTAAGGCGGAGTTCCCCGCCCTGAGTGGCGGCTTGTGGAATGGCGAATTCGAGCCGCTTGGGGTCCGAATCTTTGGGGAGGAAGGGATGGATCTCGTAGGCTTCGTTCGCGACAAGCTTCATCGGCACGCGTGGTGTGTCTCCCGCGTAGACCACGCGAAGCTTGTAGCGGGCGGTGCTATCGAGATCGCGATAGGATATTTGAAGCGGTGTATCGCCCAGTGTTTCGGCGTGGGTGAACCATGACATGCGCCAGCCCTGATCGGGCGTGCGGTTGCCGAAACCAGTCAGGCTGGAGCCTTTTACCAGGTGAGGCTGGTGCGCCGGATTGCCGAGGTCGTCATAAAAGCCGCCGGGGCCGGGATTGGTCCAATTCAAGATATCGTCCAAGGCGGCGATGCGCTCACGCTCGGTGGGGAGTGCGCGGATTTTCGCGAAGCTATTTTTCAACCAGACGCGATTGTTAAGTGAGAGATCCACCGTATCCAGATTGGCGCCGCGATCATAGCCGATAGCTGAATAGCGATCAACACTGAGTTGCATGTGGATGCTTTGGAACAGGGCTTCGGCTAGCTCGAATACACGGGCTCGCAGATCGGGCGCGGCGTCGGCGCGATGGAGGTATGCGCGGTCAAGTTCCGCTTCGGCTGCATCGAGCGCGGGCAACACTTGAGGCGTAAGTGCGTTCGCCGAACGCGCTTGGCGAAGCACCACCATGATGTGTTCTTCCACGGCAGTTTCGGCGATCAACCGGGCTCTGACATAGGCGTCGTAGTAAGCGCGATAGAGTGCTTGCTGCCATCGCCAATTCAGTTTTTCGCGGGGTGAGGCAGTGCGTTCTAAATCCTGGAACTGCGCGAGTGTGATGCCGACGCCGGAGTTGGTGAGCAGTGGGCCTTTCCAGTTTTGCTCCAGGGCGAGCAAGCCCTGCGCGAAGGCTTCGGCTTGTGGTGTGCCGATGAAGAAGCGGCTGAAGTCGCGCAGGATATCGATGACTTTTGCATCGGGGTCCCAGCCGAGGCCGCTCCAGATGAATTTGTTGACGTCATCGTTCGCGCCTTCGGAATACGAAACGAAGCCATTGTGGAAAGAACGGTTGGCGCGGAAGATGGCTGCCTGATCGGTGGGACGGGGGTTGATCCCTTCGCGATTGGCGGTGAGCGCGAACGCGGCATCCCAATCGGGCACGGGGAATTGACAGTGCAGGCTGTGCGTGATATCGGGATAGAAGCGAATGAGGAAATGTTTCGGAGTGCGCTCGCGAACCTGCTGCAAACTGTCCCTCACCTGTGGCCCGTACACGATACCGGTTAGCCACTTGGGTTCCTTCCGGAGCAGGCTATAAAATTCGTTCATCCATGGCTCATCGAAGCTCTGCGGGGAGACCCACATGGTGGCTTTGGGATGGTGACGGTGCAACACCTCGGTTTGTTTTTCCAGCAAGCCAAACAAGTGGCGCGGCTGCGTGTGGCCGGGGTCGCCGCCGGGCACGACAATGTTGTCAATGCGGGGGAGAGCCTGGAACACTTCCTCCCACTCGCGGAGTGCGAACGCGACCGTTTTGGGATCTGAATAATCTTTGTCAAGAGCCGGATACCAGATGGATACATCGAGGCCATATTCTGCGGCGATGCGCGACATGGCGATCATCATCTGGAGAGGCGGGAGGGTGAAGTGCGGGCTATCGGCGTTGTCGTCGGAGCGCGGTGGGATCAGTTCGATGGTGTTGGTACCGAAGATGGCGAGTTCGCGAATGTACTGCTCGAACATGGGCGCGGTCCAGGCGTCGTACGCATTGGTCTTGGGACGATAGCCAAGCTGATGGCCGCGTATGGCGAGCTTCGGTGCGTTGACGACATTCAGAGGGGACGGCAAATCGGTGTGGCCACGGGCGAACGTAAGTTTGCGCAACAGCAGGCCGACGCCGAACAGAATGCCGCGATCATCGTTACCGGCGATGGTGACGCGTTCGCCGGCAGTGCTCAGAGAGAAGCCTTCGGCGGGGCCGGACGCTCTGGTGAGAAGAACAGCGGGACCCGATGAGGGAGACTTTTCCGCGATGGCCCATTGGACGTGGGACCGCTTCTCTACTTCTTCCACCAGCATGAGCGCAGCCTTGCGTTCAACGGGGTGCACGCTGGGGGGAAGCACGACGACGGCGTGCGTGAGATCTGCCGCGAACGCTACTGTGCTGTACGCCAGCAGAGCAAGGCAGGTGCGCGGGCTGAACATGTTTTCGGTTTAGCGCTAGGACATCGCGGCTTGCAGCATGGCGCGGGCGTAACCCACGTTATAGGCGATGGCCGCATAGCCGCCCGCGCCGGGATAGCCCGGAATAGGAGCGCGTTCGGAATCGTAATCCAGGCGGCGGGGATGCTCTGGATAGATGAGGTGGCTGTATTTGTTTTTGACCAACTCTTTCATGATGGCGAACATGTTGTTTTCGCCTTCATCGATCCAGACCTCGCGGTAACGCTCGTATGGCTTGATCACTTGCACATTGCGGAAGTGGACGTGGTTGATGCGATCGCGCGAGGCGAAATAGCGGCAGACTTCGACGGGGTTCTCACCCATTTCGCGTGTGACGCCGCAATCGAACGTGATGCCGTTCGAGGGGCTATCCACAAGGGAGATGAGCTTTTTCCAACCGGCGAGCGAGCCCATGATTTGTTCCGAGCCGCGGCTGATGGGCGCCGGCGGATCATTCGGATGCAGAGCGAGGCGGACGTTCGCTTTTTCGGCGGTGGGTACAACTGCCTTGAGGAAATACGTGATGTTCGCCCAGATTTCGTCAAGCTTATGCGCGCCTTCATTGGCGAGCGGCGGAAGATCCCGGAACTTCATGCCTTTTTCGTCAGGCCGCGTTTGATACTGGGCTCCCGTTTGAACCAAGTCGTAATCGAAACCGGTCCAGCCGGAGCCGCCGCGAGCCTCATCGATTTCGAGGAAATAGCCTTCCATGGCGCGATGCGCGTAGAAGTTGTATTCGACGACGGGCAGGCCGGATGCACCGGCGGCGACGATAGACTGCTTGATTTTTTCGATATCCTCATCGCGCTTGTTCCCGGGCCTGCCATAGATGATGTCCGGCGAAACGTTGATCATCAAATTGCTGACTGAGACGCCGGCAGCTTTCCACGGCTCCATGACTTTCGCGAGGGATACCGTGGTCCATGGGAGCATGAGCGGACCGCCGCTGAGTACGTGATCGACACCGATCTGTTTGACGCGGCGCGCGGCGGCAGCGCGATCTCCGGCGAGAGGACCGCCGTCCATCATGCCCACGACGAGCTTTGGCGTACCTGGGCTCTCTTTGGGAGCGGGGGGTATTTGAGCCGCCGTGAGTTGTTCCGGGGCCATGGCCGCGAGGGTGCCGGCACCGGCAGAGAGTATGGCCGCTCGACGGGAGATTTTCATTGGATGATGCCTTCCTTGGCATGAAGCTCGTCCAGCTTTCTCTTGAGATATTCCTTGTATTCTGCCTGTAATTTT
>Ga0123338_10004911_pt1 | contig 11571 bp, 2 predicted proteins | sample grotaG_FD_89793 | JGI IMG/M metagenome (GOLD analysis project Ga0123338, IMG submission 89793) | Glacier valley bacterial and archeal communities from Borup Fiord, Nunavut, Canada, to study Microbial Dark Matter (Phase II) -... | ecosystem: Environmental > Aquatic > Freshwater > Ice > Glacier ... | reverse complement strand
AAGTGGTGGTCATGCCGCCAGTGCTGGTCATGTTGCCATTGGCGTCGTAGCCAAAGCTGAACGGGCCAGCAGTGGTCACGGCGTGTGGATGCAGGGCGCCGTAGCCATACGCGCCGACGCCAGTCTTGCTGAGGATGTTGCCGAGTTTGTCATAGGTATATAGCTCGTCGCCGATGGGCGGCGGGGTTTCGTCGTCGATAATGGTCAGGGTGGCCGGGTTAGGTGTGCCGAGCGTGGCGTTGATTGGGCTACTGAGCGTGAGATTAATGGTCTCGCTGCTCTCAGCGGCGCTGTCGTTAATGATCGGGACGCTGACGGTGCGGGTACTGACGCCGGGCGCGAAGGTCAGCCTGCCGCTACCACCAGCGCTGGCCGTGCCTGCACTGGTGGTAGCGGCGATGGTCACACACAGTGTGTATAGGGCAAGGCCGCGCTCAGGCTGACTGGACAGTGCTCACTGAATACTACCAAGCGCAGTTTTCGCCTGCTCGATTAGTGGATCGATATAATCAGCCGACTCAACGCCTAGTGTCGCACGCATCATTTGCAATTCCTCAAGTTGATGTTGAAGTTCTGCAAAATGCTCTTGGCTATTACTTAGTGCTCGCTTCACATTCAACGAAAACTTGGGTTGACTTGATACATTGACATCTATTTGGGCTTGTTGCAACAAATTCTCTAGAGCGGACTGACGAGCTGCCTCTCTCGTTCGGTATGGCCCATACCATGTTTGAGAAAGCCCTGGTATGCTATACTCCCAAGACTCAGCGTACTGAGGGGAGGGTCGAAAGGCGATTCCGTCATCTACAATCTTCACCCAGGGGATCTTATACACGATAAACTCCTCTCACAAGATTTGAATACGATTAGCGAAACAATAACAGGCCATGAATTGAATCTATGATCTCGCAGCGATCTTGACTATGAGCAAATATTGCCATGGTTTCGCCATCAAAGGTATTCCAGGGGAATACTTTGTATAGCGATCATACGTAATCTGTAAAAGGAACCCGATCCTTTCGTCGGTGCATTGCAAGTGCACCGACGAAAGGATCGTATTTCCTCCACATCTCTAGTAGGATCGCTATAGTCATGCCACTAACGCTTGATCTACATTTTCCTATTTGAGAAGCCGGTTAATGGCCTCAATAGCACTATTCGCGTCTGCTAAGTCTATCTTTGCCGCATTAATAGCATCTGCAGCAAATTGTTCCACATTTTGGAGTTGATTGATACGATGAGCCTGCCTCCTGAGTAATACTCCCAACAGTTCATTTAAATGCTCTGTAGATGAGCCACTATAACTGGCAATCTTTGCGCCTACATTTTGAGCCGTTGTGCCATATCTAGAGAGATCACTTGCTGTCTGTGCTGCAGCAACTGCACCACTAGTACTTGCGGCGCCAGCGGCATAGATCAATTTTCCTCCTGCCAATCCTCCATATACAAGAGCAACCGCGCTCAGGCCGATATAGGTAGCTGCCAGAGTATGTTCTCCAGTTCCCGGCTCAGTGTTCTTCCATATCGTAGCGGCCATACTCAAACATGACCCATTAAACACACTGCCCAAGTTGTCCAATATGCTACCGCCACAATGCCCATTCGGATCAGTATATTTCAACGGATTATTCAGCACATAGCTATACCGATTGAGCGCCTGCGGATTCGTCGGCCCCCATGGACTACCCGCCTTTCCGCGCTCCTTATCACTCAGCTGGAACCAGAAGGGCTGATTGTTCTCGCCATTCAGCGCAGCCGCAAACCCCGGCTCGTGGAAATCGACCGTTAGTGGCTTGAGCGCCACGCCATCCATGCTCCCCGACGCGCTTCCCGGCACGACGGTATCGGCCGACAGGAATCTTCCCAGGTTCGGATCGTAGTAGCGTGCATGATAGTACAGCAAGCTGGTGGTGTCTAGCTCCTGACCAGTGTAGTTCATGCGTGTCTGATTCACGGTTCCGCCAGCAATGACCTTGCCCCACGGGTCGAAGCGCTGGCTGCCGAGCAAGGTCGCACTCGCGCCGGTCACCACACTCACGCTGCCCAGATGATCGCCGTGCAGGTAGATCACACTATCGCCTGCTGGCGTGGTGACGTGCGCGCGCTGGGCGACGGTCGCGCCATTGAAGCCATACAGCACGCGGGTAAGGCCGACCGCACCGCCAGCCACGTCCTCCTGCCACATGCCGCCCAGGAACACGGTGGTAGTGTAGCCAGCGGTGCGACCTATGCGCTCGCCATCGGCATCATAGACATACGTTTCGCTGCCGCTGACGCGATAGATGCTGGTCGGACGATTCTCGGCATCCCAGGTGGTGATCTGGCCGCCGGCCGTAGTCATGTTGCCATTGGCGTCGTAGCCGAAGCCGAACGGGCCGGCGCTGGTGACGGCGTGCGGATGGGCGGCGCTGTAACTATAGGTGCCCACGCCGGTCTTGCTGACGATATTGCCCAGTAGGTCATACTGATAGATCTCGTCACCGAGCGGCGCGGGAGTCTCGTCGTCGAGAATGGTCAGCGTGGTGGTGGCCGCGCCGAGCGTGGCGTTGGTCGGGCTGCTGAGCGTCAGAATGATCGTCTCGCTGCTCTCAGGCGCGCTATCGTTGATGATCGGGATACTGACCGTGCGGGTGGAGACACCCGGTGCGAAGGTCAGCGTGCCGCTGCTGGTGGTGTAGTCGCTGCCGGCGGTAGCCGTGCCCGCGCTGGTGGCGTAGGCGACGGTGACGGTGAAGGCGGAGGCGACGCTGAGATTGACCGCCACCAGCGCGCTGCCGGACGGCTCGCCGACGCTGACGGCGGTGTTCTCCCAGGTCACTGTCGGCGGCGCGTCGTTGTCGGTGATCGTGACAGTGGTGCTGGGAATGCTGCCGAGCCGGCCGCCGCTGGGGTTGCTCAGCGTGACGCTGAAGGTCTCGTTGGGCTCATCGGTACCATCGTCCACGATTGGGATGTTGATGGTGGCGCTGGTTTGATTCGGCACGAACACGAGCGTCCCGGCCTGCGCCAGGTAATCGCTGCCGGCCGTCGCGCTGCCATTGGCAGTGGTGTAGGCCACCGTGGTGGTCATGGGTGCGGCGGCGCTTAGCGTGACGGTTAGGTTGAGCGGGCTGGTGCCCTCGGCCACGCTGGCAGTCGCCGCGCCCAGGCTCCAGGTTGGCTGGCTCAGCTTGGCCACAAAAGCATCGCGCTGGCCGCCCGATGTCGCCTGGCGCGGGCTAGCGGTCGGGAAGCTGCCGTCGCTGTAGCCGGCCACATATGCTGCGCCGCTGCTGTCGGCCGCGATCGCCAGACCCTGGTCATTCGTGTTGTTGCCCAGAAATGTCGAGTAGACCGGCGAATTGACCGCCAGATCGAAGGCGGTCACGAACACGTCGGTACACGAGATCGTGCCGCACGTCCCGCCGCCAAAGGTCGGCTGCACCGCCAGCGTGGTCGGGTAGGTGATCGAGGTGGTGTAGCCGGTCAGATACAGCACGCCGCTGCTGTCGCGCGCAATCGCCTGGCCGCGGTCGTCGCGGATGCCGCCCAGGTAGGTGCTATAGACCAACGAGGCCGCGCCGGTCGCCGCCGGGTTGATTTCAGTCAGGATGGCGTCATGGTCGCCGTTGTTCGTCGATTGCCAGGCCGTCTTGGTCGGCCAGGCGCTGGATGTGGTCGAGCCGGTGATGTAAGCGTTGCTCGACGCATCCAGCACGATCCCATCGCCCTCGTCGGTGGCGCTGCCGCCCAGGTAGGTGCTGTACTTCAGGCTGCTGGCACCGCTCAGCGTCGTATCGATCGCGGTGACAAACGCATCTTGCCCGCCAGCATTGCTGCCTTGGTACGCGCCTAAGGTCGGATAGTTGCTGGAGGTCGTGTCGCCAGTCAGGTAGACTTTGCCGCTGCTGCCCAGCGCCAACGCCTTGGCCTCGTCGCTGCTCGATCCGCCCAGGTAGGTGCTGTATTGCAGACCCGTGCTCCCCGACACGCTCGGATTGACCTTGATCAGAAATGCGTCGGTCGAACCGTTGAAGCTATTGTCGTAATAGTTTTTGGTGGTCATGCCAGTGGCGGTCACGATCCCGGTGGCATAGATGGAGCCGCTGTCGGCTGCCACGCCATTGGCCTCTTCCACACCAGTGCCGCCAAAGAAGGTGCTGTACAGCAAGGATGAGCCGGCCGCGTTGAGCTTGCTGAGGAACACATCCTTGCACGTTCCGCCGCTGCACGCCCCGCCGCTGGCGAACGAGCTATCCATCGCACCCACGGTCGGGAACGGCGTCGCGCCGCCCGACGCGGTTTCGCCGGCGATCACGATATTACCGGATGGGTCGAGCGTGATCGCATTGGCCTTATCTTCGTTGCTGCCGCCCAGGTAGGTGCTGAACACCAGCGCGCTCCCGGCGGCGTTGAATTTCGACACGAACGCGTCGGTATTGCCGCGATAGCTGGCGAACAGCGCGCCTAGCAGCGGGAAGCCGGTGTTCGATGTCGTGTAGCCGGCCACGATCGCCTGGCCGCTTGAGTCGACCACAATCGCGGTGGCTTTGTCGTCGCGGTTGCCGCCGTGGTAGGTTGAATAGGTCAAGATCGGGTCGATCGTCAGCGGCTGGCTGTGATCATAGCTGCCCAGTGCAAAGCCGACACTGCCATTGGCGGCCACGTCGAAGCGCGCGCTGACCGGCACGCGCGTGCCGGCGATATCTTGCCATGCCAGTGGGGCATGCTCGGTCAGCATCCGGCCACGCCGGAGTCCGCCCAGCGTGATGATCAGGTCGCCGGTGCTGGCATTTATTTGGAGATCGCGCGCGCCCAGGTAGCGCCAGCGAATCTGGCTCGGGTCGGCGTTGGGCGCGACCACATAGGTGCTCTTGAGCTTGCCATCGGTGCCGTCGTAGTTCAGGTCGATGCCACCGTAGAGCGCCCCATAACTGATGCCGGCGTAGGTCGGCACGTTGGTGCGCCATTTGGTCGAGTCGCCGCCGGTCAGGTAATTGACCACGCCCGGCAGCGCGCTACGCGCGCTGATGGTCGGGCTGGCGTTCGCGCCAACATAGCGCAGCCGCACCACGGTGGTAGTGACGGTATCGCTGGGGTCGGGCAGCGTCAGCACTGCCTCGCCGGGGGTGAAGAACAGCGTGCCGCCCGCGCCATGTACCAGGAAGCGCGCCTGCGCGTCGGTCTGGCCCTGGTTGGGCACGAACGCCAGCGGCAGCCAGCCAAAATCCGGGCGTGGCTGCGGCGTGGATGGCGCGTTCGCCGCAGTCGCCGCATTTCCTAGTGGCGCAGCAGGCGCCTGCAATCTGCTATCCACACCCATCGATGCAAGCGCCTGCTGCGCTCGATCAGCATGGGCATCGCCGCCGGGTACGCTGGGCGACTCGCCCAGCTGCTGCGCGCGGTCGGGCGATTGATCGGCGTGACGCAGATCGTTCAAGGCCGCCACGGCCGCATCCGGCGCGCTCGCCGAGGCCAGCACGGGCGACGGCATTCCGATCAGGCCATTGATGGCCGGCGCTGCTTGATCCAACGAAGCGAGCATACCCAGGCCGGCCATGTGTAACGGCCCCATATGAACGAGCCGATCGCGGTGATCGTAGTCGAACGCCTGCTGCGTGCCTTCAGTGATCGAGGCCAGATTGCCAACATTATCGTAGCTGTAGCTGCGATTCAGCATACTGCCCAGGTTGCCGCTGATCCCCACCTGGAGCTGTGTCAGGCGCTGCATGCTCGTGTCGTAGCCCCAACTCTGGATGGCGCTGTTGCCGAAGTTCCACTGCTTGGGCTGATCGAGCGCGCTATAGCTCGCGCTGGTGACATAACAGGCTTGACCAGGGATGCTCGAGCAGGCGCTGATCGGCCGCCAGCCTGCATCATAGCTATAGGTCACTATTTCACGTGCCGCGGCCCCAATCGCTGGGTAGGTGAGTGTCTGCACGCGGTCGGCGCTGTCGTAGACCCAATCGAACACACGTGTCGCAGGGGATGGCAGCCCCGGCACATTCGTGTAGGTTGCATTGGTCATATGGCCGCGTGCATCGTACTGCCAATCGGTTTGCGCGCCGACGGTACCAACAACCCGCATCGCAGTGCGCTGACCTTTGCCGTTGGTGCCCTGATCGTAGCTATAGCTCGCGTCGCCGCTCAGGTTCGGGAATGTCGCGGCGCAGGCCGATACATCGGTTTGCGCGTGCTTGCCAATCAGCCGATTCAGATCATCGTAGAAGAAGCACACCCGATTGTGGCGCGCATCACTCTGGCTGAGCAGATTACCGTTGACATCATAGGTATAATCCCAATCGCCCATATCCGGGTCGTGCATCGCATGTCCCGCAGGTATGGCTGTGTCGAGCAGGTTACTTTTGCGGCCCAGCGAATCATACTCCATGGTATTGGTAATGCCATTCGCGGCGGTCACTTGGGTCAGCTGATCGAGCGCGCTGTAGTCGTACGCAGTCGCCGCGTAGGCCGTCCATTGGATGGTATATGGGGCGATGGCGCAGGAATAGGTAACCTGGCCAAACTGGCCGCAGTTGCCGCTAACTTCCTCGACTTTCACTAGGCGACCGAGCGCATCGGTGCTGTATTTAGTACGATGCTGGTTGGCATCCAGTACATTATGTGCCACACGCGGCGTGCCACCATCGTTCCACACCAGGTAGAAATGCGCGGTTGTCTTACCATCAGGCGGTGTGATAGTGCTAGGCCGTCCCAGCGCATCATAACTGGTTACAGTACTTTTATACAGTGGCGTGGTTGTGAGTCCGGGACTCAGGTAGGTCTCGAAGCCAGTATTTTCGGTATCGTAGCGCGGCTGTGAAACTTCAATCTGCTGATTGAGGCCATCGTAACGCATGTCGGTCACGATGTTGATCGGGTTGCCGCTGCCATCCGAGCTTTCGTCTTTGGTCTGGATCTTGCGCCCCAGCCCATCGTAGAACTGCTGCGACATGCGCACGCCCGCCTGATTGGCTAACTCACGGCGCTCGACCTTATAGCGGAATGGCTGGCCAAAGTTTTGATATGCGAAATCATCATAGGTCGCCTGAACCGTCGGGAAACTGACATCGCCGGGCTTGAAGAGCTGAAACATGCGCCCGTATTCATCATAGGCCGCGCTGGTCAGAGCACCATTCACATCGTTGACGCTCGTCAGTGTACCCATGCGATAATCGTACTGCGCCGACTCGCTCATCGGCGACGCGCCGGTGGTTGCCGGCGGCTGGGTGATCTGCCTGGGTAGGCCGCTAGTCGCTTCATTGACTGTTGGCGTGCTGGGATCGTCGTAGCTGGTTGTGACCATGCGAGCGGCGCTACAGATAGTTGTACATCCCGGCGCAGTGATCGTCCAAACACTCCCACCATCGTATTTACGCGTGCCTGGCCCGGCGTAGGTTGTCTCGGTCAGGCGGTTGCCAAACGCATCGTATATATAGGTCACATCGCGGCCCATCAGCATCACATTCGCGGCAGATGCTGCGACAGGCAGGTTATAATATTTTGCGACGCGTGTCAGTTCGCCCTTCGCGCCAACGGTATTGACGGCTGTATTAGCGGTATCATAAAAATAATGCGTCAGCGCGCGTAGATTGCCGCTGCCTCCGCGCACGACATCGGCCCAGGGATGATCCACAATATAGCTCGTACTTGTATCCAGCGTATCATAAAAATGCTCAGTCTTGCGGATCAGCGTAGCGCCGTCATATTCCTCCATATGAGTCAGGTTGCCGTACGGGGCGTTTGTCCCGCCGGGCTGGTAGCCGCTCTCATCGTAGAAATACTTGGTCATCTTATCAACCACCAGCCCAGCTACGCCTTCGTAGGTTTTCTCATCCGTCTGCGCTTCGTACACGAACGACCGCCAGATGCCTGATTTTGGCTCAACTGTGTACTCCACCGGTGGGTTAGCGGCCACCGCAAAGGTGTGCTTGGTTTCGTGCAGCGGCGTGTGCGCGTCGTCGGCCGGCACACCATTGGCGAACACTTGCGTCAGATACTCGCGCCCCTTGAAGAACTCGCCATCCTGCAACTTCTGGAAGCACAGGCCGGTAAGAATATTGGGGCCAGTGATCGAGGGAATACACTTGCTGAAGGTGCCGGCCGGATCGACCGCCTCACCCTGGTAGAACATATGCCGAGTCTTGGTGCCATACTGATCGGTTTCGATCACCCAATTGTGGCCGCGAAACTCTTTCAAATTCCTATGCACCAGCAGCGTTGTATAATTGTGAACCTGATCATAAAACGCGTTGTAGTAGAGGGCCGCCGAATTGGGATAATCCTGCGGGCCATAATAGCTATTACCCCACCACGATGGTGCCTGTTGCCCGCGCACCACACCCAGCGTATTGTAGTTCGGGGCACCATAGCTGTAATTCCAGGTATAAGTATGTCCAACACCATCGGTCACAGTCTTGCTCGAGACGCGCCGGTTGGGCACGAACAGGCCTTTGTCCAATAGCGCGCCGATCGAGTCGTAGGTAAAGGTCAACGTGCCGCCCTGCCCATTATTTACGGTCGTCAAGCGGTTCCAATTACCGGCTGGGTAGTTCGTGCCGCTCGCGCCCGTGGTGTAGGCAAACCCGCCGTAGCCAAACGTTGTGAGTGGCAGCAACGTGCCGTTCTTTCCGGTACGTCTGATACTTGTGAGTGCCAGCTTCGTAGCGGTGTTCGTAGCACAGCTGCTACCCGTACAGACCAGCCCATCTGAGGTCAACGTACTGGCATGCCCCAGAATGTATTGGCGCACCAACTGCCAACTGCCGGCCACATAGCTCTGTACCTGGATGGAATCTAGCCGTTGCGTCTCATGGGGGCCATAGATATTATCTGGATATTGGTTATCATGCTGCTCAAAGGCATCATCTATTCCTGAGCCACGTGAGCTAGTCGAAAAATCTACTTTATAGCGATCAATCGTAATGCCATTGGTAGGATTAGCACCCCAGCTGATGCTGATCGGCCAGATATCCCAGTCAACCGTGCCACGAATATGAAAACAGGCCACCTCGTCAAGGTGCGTTATTGAAGCACGCCCGTAGGTATACGAAATTGTATTCCCATGCGTGTCGGTCACTTGCGTGAGCTGCCACTTGTAGGCTTCCATATACGCGTAGCCTGGACAACTTTCCCAGCCCCACCACGCGTCATCTTTGAAGTCATAGCGCGTGCCATCTTTCGTCCAGACCTGCCAGGTGTAGCGTTTATAAGGTTGAGTCGCATCGGAGGATTTATAACCGCCGCGCGAAGTCGTCGATACGCCATTCGATATCGCGCGCACCCGAACGAACGACTCATCAGTCGGTCGCCAAACCCACATCGTCGGGTCGGTGATATCGGTGCCGGTCGTGATCGGATTCGTTCGAATCAGATCGAACGACTGGCCGTTGAGCACCATCGAGAAGTAGTTCGTGATATTGCCGTTGATCTTATTCAGCGCGATCGATCCGGTATCCAGGCTCCAACCTTTCCCCACCCACGATGATTGCAATGTGTCGCGTGTGCCGGCGCTGTCGTCGGTCGCGCTGCTGTTATAGTTCAGTGATAGCGCCGGCTTCAACCCACCGGCGCTGGCCGGCACCTCAATCGGGTAGCTGTATGTCGCCGCGCCGGTATACGTGCTCACTTGCCAGCCCTGCAAGGATGGAATAAACGCCGCCGATGGCGACGAGCCATCGGCGAAATTGAAGTTGGTGAAATGCGTCAGGTATGCGGTGGCGGTATGGGCGACTGGATCGATCGATGTCGAGATCGGCTCCCACTGCTGCGTATCGGTATTGAACCAGAACAGCGTCAAGTTATCTTCGGCGATCCCCAGCGCTTGCAACTGCTCCGGCGTATACGTGAGCGTCAGCGTGAGTGGCTCGGTAAATTCGTGGACATCAGTTCCCTGATCGTCGGTCGCATCCAGCGTGAACGCGCCCAAGCCACGCTTGTAGCCCACAATCGCCGGCGGCGAGTTAACACCGCGAGTTGGCCTTGGCGTATGCCGCAGCGTCAGCCGGCGTGCGGCGACACGCGCCGGCACGGCAAGCGTCAGCCGCCCATCGCTACTGCGCAACACCGTGGCTGCGCCGGGCGTAAAGGGTACTGTCACCGGCCCGCGCGCCCGATCGACCACCACCGCCCCGCCGGATACCGTGATTGGCGTAGCGATGCCGCGTACCGTGGCTTGCGCCGCCAGGATCAGCGCATCGCCGGGCAGATTCCGCACCAGGCGCAGTGTGCCGGTCAGCACCAGGCTGCTATTATTTCCTTCCAAGCGCGGCTGGCTCCAGCGCCAACCACGCGTTGGCGTAACTGTGTTGGGGCCGGGCAGCGCCAGCGCGCCATCCGGCGTCGGCGCAGTGATCACCAGATCGTTCGCAGGATCGGGATCTTGGTTGGTCACCGTCACAGTCAACACAGCGGTATCACCAACCGCGATTGGATCAGGCGCAATGCCGATCTGGAGCACAATACTCGGCAAGTGTGGGTCAACCGCTGCCGCAATCGTACCGCTACGCGCTGATGTCAACGTATTATCCGCCGCAGACGCGACCATGGCTGCGCCGGGAGTGACAGCGGCTACTGGTGCCGCCGGCACCCAGCCGGCCAGGAAGGCCGCCAATATAAGAAGCGTAAACCGACGATACGAGTGCTGGTGAAACATGCGGATTTCTCCTGATAGATGCTGGTCGAGACGAGATCTTGTGTGAACAATCCGGTCGTGAGATCCGCGCTGTCCCGGTAGGCCCAGCACAATAGCCTCCTGGAAGGACACTATTACTATTCATTGGAACATCAAGCTGCGTAGAAACTTCAACGCGCACTGGCACGCCACACCAATGCGGACTGGCACGCCACACCAATATAAACCGCACGCTATAGTGGCCATTGCCGATCAACGGCAATGGCAGCAGCAGAACCGAGCATATGGTTGCGCAACCATATACCTGTGCCTAGTTAAAATTATGTTTACATTAATGGCTGATGAGAGTATAGCAAGGGCCGAGCGCTGGCGCTATCCTATCAAAAGATAGGTGTTCAAAAATTCGCGCAACGCTCTCACCCAATCTGAGGAACTTTGGGGTCGGCCGCGGTCGACTTGCGCAATATGGGCTTGCGTTCGGGCGCTACCGCGAGGTGCTTTTCCTGCTTGCTACGACGAAGGAGTCGCTCACAACCCACGTTCTCGGCGCTGTTTCAATCATTTGATCAGCCCGATTATGCGGGAGTGCATAAGCGCCTGCGCGCGCGTACCCACCCCAAGCTTGTCATACAAATGTGTCAGATACCACTTGACCGTGCCAACAGTTAATCCCAGGTGCAAGGCGATTTCCTTGTTTGATCTACCGAGTGCAAGGCAATGGAGCAGATCTCTGTCACGTCGGCTAAGCGGCGGCTGCCGTATCTGTGTTCCGACCACGTCGATGGAACAGTCTTGAACCGTACCTGGTGTCCCATTGGTGTCCTTACGCGCTACTGTAGCGATCCTGTCAGAGTTGTAAAGTATGGTATACTTTTACCGGGCAATGATGTCGCTCATGTGTTCAGGAATCATTTCAGACGGTGCGTTATGACGTTCATTCCTGCGGATTTAACCGCGTT
>Ga0123338_10004910_pt1 | contig 11572 bp, 9 predicted proteins | sample grotaG_FD_89793 | JGI IMG/M metagenome (GOLD analysis project Ga0123338, IMG submission 89793) | Glacier valley bacterial and archeal communities from Borup Fiord, Nunavut, Canada, to study Microbial Dark Matter (Phase II) -... | ecosystem: Environmental > Aquatic > Freshwater > Ice > Glacier ... | reverse complement strand
CCCGCTAGAGGCGTCGGCCTAGCATGGTGCCGGACACCATGCCACTTTCGCCGCAGACCCAAATGCGGGATGGTCGGCGTTGTCACCGCATCACAAGGCCATGCCATGCTCGCCGCGCACGCCATCGACGCCGATTTCGGCACGCTGTCCGACTTGATCCGGCTGCACGCCGCCGAGGCGCCGGACCGCGTCGCGCTGGTCGATGACACGACCACAGTGACTTATGCTGCGCTCGATGCGCGCGCCGACCGGATCGCCGCCGCGTTGCAGCGGGACGGCGTGCTGCCGGGCCAAGCGGTGTCGATCTGCGGCGCGGCGTCGGTCGAATACGCCGCGCTGTTCATCGGGATCCTGCGCGCCGGGGCCGCCGTCGCGCCGCTCGCCCCGTCATCGACGGCGGACGGGCTCGCCGCGATGATCGCCGACTGCGAAGCGAAACTGCTGTTCATCGATGCCGAGGTGGCGGCCGCGCTGCACGGTCGCGCACTGCCGCCGACCTATGCGCTCGACGACCATGACGCGTGGTTGACGCCGCCCGGCACGCGGCCTGCGCCGGCCGCGATCGCGCCCGAAATGCCGTTCAACATCATCTATTCGAGCGGCACCACCGGCACGCCCAAGGGCATCGTCCAGTCACACCGGATGCGCTGGCCGCACGCGCAGGGGATGAAGCTCGGCTATGGCCCCGACACCGTCAGCCTGCTGTCGACGCCGCTGTATTCGAACACCACGCTGGTGTGTTTCGTGCCGACGCTGGCGAACGGCGGCGCGGTGGTGCTGATGCGCAAGTTCGACGTCGGCGGCTATCTCGAGCGCGCGGTGCGCCACGGCGTCACGCACACCATGCTGGTGCCGGTCCAGTACCGGCGACTGATGGAGCATCCGGAGTTCGACGCGCACGACCTGTCGCGCTTCGTGATGAAATTATGCACCAGCGCGCCGTTCGCCGCCGAATTGAAGGCCGATGTGCTGCGCCGCTGGCCGGGCGGGCTGGTCGAATTCTTCGGCATGACCGAGGGCGGCGGGTCGTGCACGCTGGTCGCGCACCAGTTTCCCGACAAGCTCCACACCGTCGGGCGGCCGTCACCGGGGGGCGACATTCGCCTGATCGGCGAGGACGGCGTCGAGGTCGCCAGCGGCGCGATCGGCGAAATCGTCGGGCGGTCGCAATCGATGATGAACGGCTATCACGGCCGCCCCGATGCGACCGCGGCGGCGACATGGACCAGCCCCGACGGGCACAGCTTCATCCGCACCGGCGATGTCGGGCGCTTCGACGACGACGGCTTTTTGACGTTGATGGACCGCAAGAAGGACATGATCATCTCGGGCGGGTTCAACATCTACCCGAGCGATATCGAGGCGGTGGTGGCCGCGCACGCCGATGTCGCCGAAGTCGCCGTGGTCGGCGTGGCATCGGACCGCTGGGGCGAGACGCCGGTGGCGTTCATCGTGTCGCGCGGTGCCGACGCCGACACGCTGCGCGACTGGGCGAATGCGCGGCTCGGCAAGACGCAGCGACTGGCGAGCGTCGTGCTGGTCGATGCACTGCCCCGCAGCGCGATCGGCAAGGTGCTGAAGCGCGAATTGCGCGATGGGTATAGCCCTCTCCCGCCTTCGCGGGAGAGGGTTGAGTGAGGGTCTTACTTTCTAACGGGTAACAAAGGCACGAAGGCCCTCACCCAACCCTCTCCCGCAAGGACGGGAGAGGGCTTGTCAACTCCGCCACCGACACCGTCACCGCGACCTGTCCGGCCACGCCCGCCGTCGTCAGGAACGCGATGTCCGCCGCGTCGCGGCCGTGGACGATGCGGATCAGGCCGTCGACGGGCGCGAGCCGGGTCGGGTCGATCAGCCACCAGCCGCCGCCGACATAGACCTCCATCACCGCGTGGAAGTCCGCCGGTTCGAGCGCCAGCGCATAGGCGGCAACCGCGCGCGCCGGGATGCCGCTGGCGCGGCACAGCGTGATGCCCAGATGCGTGAAATCGCGGCACACCCCGGCCCGGTCGACAAAGGTGCGTTCGGCGGTGGTCTCGGCGTCGCTGACCCCGTGGATATAGTCGACCTTGGCATGCAGCCAGTCGAGGATGGCGCGGACGCGTGCGCCGCCGGCGGCGACATCGCCGAACTCGCGCGCGGCGAAGCGCCCAAATTTGTCCGATGGGCAAAAGCGGCTCGGCAGCAGGTAATTCAGGATGTCGGGAGACAGCGCCGCCCAGTCATGCTGTTCGGCGGTGTCGGGCAGCGGCAGCCGCGGCAGCACATCGACGGTGGCACGATAGGCGATCTCGAAATCGCCGCTGACGCTGCCCGTCAGCCAGCGCGCCGCGCCCGCGACGTCGTCGGCGACCGCCAATGCAGCGCCCGGCGTCAGGTCGAGGTGTTCGTTAACAATGGCTTGGCCGGGCTCGGGCCGCACATGCACCTTGGCGATCGCTGCCATCGGCATCGCGACGGTATAGCGCAAATGACATTGGGCGAGCAGGCGCATCATGGTTCCTCGACGACAGGCGGCAACGTCGCTGCGGCCCAAAGGGTCCGTGCGGCATTTGCAGGGCTGCTACTATGTCGCAGCAATGCTGCACGTTTGTGGTGGATACAACCGCGCTTGTGCACGGTTCATCGCTCTGTGACGGAGCATTTACCATTGGCGTGGCATGGCATTGCACCTTAGTGCGGGCAACTGATCGGCAGGGGATGTGGTTTGGCTTATAATATCGACGCAATTCGCGCCGAATTTCCGGCGCTGCATCGGCGCGATGACGACCGCCCGCGGGTCTATTTCGATGCGCCCGGCGGCACGCAGGTCTGCAAGCGCGCGATCGCCGGGATGGTCGCGCATCTGGAAAGCGGCACGGCAAACTCGGGCGGTGCGTTCGCCACTTCGGTCGCCACCGATGCGCTGAGTGCGGCAGCGCACGATGCTGTCGCCGACCTGCTCGGGGCCGATGCGAGCGAGATCGCCTTTGGGCAGAACATGACTTCGCTGACGTTCAGCATCACGCGGGCGCTCGGGCGGCGCTTTTACGCCAATGACGAGATCGTGCTCAGCCGCCTCGACCATGATGCCAATGTCGCGCCGTGGCTGCTGCTGGCGCGCGACAAGGGGCTGACGGTGCGCTGGATCGACCTGAAGCCCGAAGACGGCCGGCTCGATCTCGACAGCCTGCCCAACCTGCTCGGGCCGCGGACGCGGATCGTTGCCGTCGGCGCGGCGTCGAACGCGCTCGGTACCGTCAACGACGTTGCGCGTATCGCCGAGATCGTCAAGGCGCGCAGCAAGGCGCTGCTGTTCGTCGATGCCGTCCAGTCGGTGCCGCATCTCGCGACCGATGTGGCCACGCTGGGGGCCGACCTGCTGGTCTGTTCACCGTACAAATTCTTCGGCCCGCATCAGGGCGTGTTGTGGGGCCGCGCCGCGCTGCTGAGCGAGCTGGAGGCGTATAAGGTGCGCCCCGCTGCCGACACGCCTGCCGGGCACAAGTTCGAAACCGGCACGCCGTCGTTCGAGGGGCAGGCAGGAACCGCCGGGGCGGTCGAGCATCTGGCGTGGATCGGGACGACGATGGGCACGCCAACCAACGGCGAACGCCGCGCCGCTGTGCGCGCCGGGATGGCGGCGATCGCCGATTACGAGACGACGCTTTCGGGTGCGCTGCTCGAAGGGCTGCTCGCGAACCCGAAGGTTCGGCTATACGGCCCGCCGACGCTCGACGCGCGCGTGCCGACATTCGCCTTCACGCTCGATGGCCATGCCCCCGATGCGGTTGCAGCCGCGCTGGCGGCGCAGGGCATCTGCGCTTGGTCGGGGAATTTCTATGCCCGCGAACCGATCGCGCGGCTGGGGCTGGAGGCGACCGGCGGCCTCGTCCGGGTCGGGCTGGTGCATTACAATACCGCCGACGAAGTGGCGCACCTGCTGGGCGCGCTGGCGGGGTTGTAGCCGAAATCGAACGCGATTGATGTTGTAGCTCAATTGAGCTACAACAATGAGTAACTGAAGGAGACTTCCATGGCCGCTACGGCTTTCGTGCGCGCGCGCATCGACGAAACGGTGAAGAATGAAGCCGCCACGGTTTTGGCCGAACTGGGGCTGACCGTCTCCGATGTGGTCCGCATGACGCTTACCCGGGTTGCCAGGGATCATGCCCTGCCGTTTGAACTGAATGTGCCCAACGCCGAAACCCGTGCCGCGATCGAGGAATCGCGGCGATCGATAAAGGCTGGCGGCGTCCGTTTCACCGCTGCACAGGAAGTTTTCAATGCCCTCGACCAAGAAGCCCGCCAGCAGCAAACGGGCTAACCTTCCGCGCGCGGCGTCATACGAGAAGCGGTTCGCCAAGGATTGGGAGCGACTATCGCGCAGTGGTCGTTTCAACATGAAGCAGCTCAAAGAGGCGATGCTATTGCTCATCGCCAACGACGAACCGCTTGGCCCGGAATGGGTCGATCATGCTTTGAAAGGCGAATGGAGCGATCACCGCGAATGCCATATCGGCGGCGATTTTCTGCTGATCTACACAGTCGAGGAAAATCTGGTCAACTTCGTCCGCGCCGGAACGCACGCTGAGCTATTCGAATAGACGCGCGCGGGCACACGCAATGTAGGCTTGACATGAATGCTCCTATATGGCACATTTGACAATTGGCTTATTGCTCAATAGTCATCCGGTGTTTTCGCCAGCCCGGCCCCGAAAACACACGCTCACAAGCCTGAACATCGTGAACTTCGCCCGGCCGGCTGACACAGCTGACACACTCTGACACAAAAAAGTGTGGGACGTTCCAACCTCGCGCGGTCACCCGGCGCGCCGTGCTTGCCCCTGCCCGTTGCCGCCCCTAGTGTTTGCGGCTTATCCGGGAGGTTACGCATGCTCAATCGCCGTGAAGTGTTGCAACAGACTGTAATCGCAGGGGCATTGGCCGGGTTACCGGCGGCTGCGGGAGCGCTCAAGCCTACCGCTCAGGGCAGCGCGGCGGCGTTTAGCGGGGTGCTCGACCGGCTGGCGGACACGCTGCTTGCGGCACGGCCCGAGACGGCGACGCAGATCGGCCTCGACACCGGGGCGCGCGCCGCGCTCGCCTCGCGGCTCGATGACAAGTCGCCTGCCGCCGATGCACGGCTGCGCAGCCAGATGGCGACGTTCCGCAGCGACATCGCGCACATCGATCGCGCCAGCCTGAAACCTGCCGATCAGGCGCGCTATGACACCGTGCTGTACGCGCTCGACAGCGGGCTGGCGGGCGCGCGCTTCGGCTATGGCCGTGCCGACTTCAACGGCGGCGTGCCCTATGCCGTCAGCCAGCAGAACGGTGCCTATCAGAACGTGCCGGAGTTCCTCGATTCGGCGCACCGGCTCGAAGCCTCCGCCGACGTCGACGGCTATCTGGCGCGGCTGAACGCGTTCGGGGCGCAGCTCGACCAGGAGACCGCGCTGGTCACCGCCGATGGTGGCCGTGGCGCCATCCTGCCCGACTACCTGCTGTCGACCACGCTGACGCAGATGACCGCGCTGCGCGCCACGCCCGCTGCCCGCCAGCGCGTGGTCACCTCGCTCGCCCGGCGCGTTGCGGCCAAGCACCTTGGTGCCGACCCGTCGGCGCGGGCGGTGGCAATCATCGAAAGTGCGGTCTATCCGGCGCTTGACCGGCAGATCGCGGCGCTGCAGAAGCTCCAGCCCCGCGCTACCGGCGATGCCGGCATGTGGAAGCTGCCCGACGGCGAGCGCTATTATGCGTGGCAGCTGCGCAGCCAGACCACCACCGACCTCAGCGCCGATACCATCCACGCGACCGGGCTGCGCCAGAATGCCGAGATCGAGGCGGAGATGGACACGCTGCTCAAGGGCCAGGGCATGACGACCGGATCGGTCGGCGCGCGCATGTCGGCGCTGTCGGCCGATCCGAAATATCTTTTCCCCAACACCGACGCCGGTCGCGCCGAGGCCGTCGACTATGTCGCCAGCCGCATCGCCGCGATCCGCCCGCAGCTCGGCAGCATCTCGAAGCTGCACATGAACGCCGAGGTGCAGGTCAAGCGCGTTCCCGCCGATATTCAGGACGGCGCGGCGCTCGGATATATGAACTTCGCCGCCGTCGATGGGTCGCGTCCCGCGATCTATTACATCAACCTGAAAGATACGAGCTATTGGCCGCGCTGGACGATCCCGTCGCTGACCGCGCACGAGGCGATCCCCGGCCATGCATGGCAGGGCGCGTATCTTGCCGAACACCGGGCCGACGTTCCGCTGATCGCGTCGCTGCTCGGGTTCAATGCGTTCGTCGAAGGCTGGGCGCTGTATGCCGAGCAGCTGGTCGACGAGAGCGGGCTGTATAAGGACGATCCGCTGGCGCGGCTGGGCTATCTGCAGGCGCAGCGGTTTCGCGCCGTGCGGCTGGTGGTCGATACCGGCATGCACGCCAAGCGTTGGACGCGCGCGCAGGCGATCGCCTTCATGGTGGCGAACACCGGGCGTTCGAACGGCGCGGTGACCAGCGAGATCGACCGGTATTGCGCCTCGCCGGGGCAGGCCTGCGGCTACAAGATCGGCCACAACGAGATCATCCGGCTGCGCACGCAGGCCAAGGCGGCGCTGGGGCCGAGGTTCGACCAGCGTGATTTCAACGACGCGATCGTCCGCACCGGCGGCGTGCCGCTGACGGTGCTGAGCACGGTGATCGGCAACTATGTCGCTGCGGCAAAGACCGCCTGAACGCATTTGAGGGGATGATGATGAAAAGACTGATCGGGCTGCTCGCAATGCTGGCGACGCCGCTGCATGCGGAAACCGTCGCGGTGACTGCCGCGCACATGGTCGATGTGCTCGCCGGGCGCACCATCGATGCGCCGGTAGTGGTCATCACCGATGGGCGCATCACCGCCGCTGGTCCGGCGGCGAGCACAGCGATTCCAGCGGGCGCACGGCGGATCGACCTGCCCGGGATGACGCTGCTCCCTGGCCTGATCGACATGCACGTCCATTTGACCGGCGAGCCGACGATCAGCGGTTATCGCAACCTCGAGCATGTCGCGAGCTTTGCCACCGCGCTCGGCGTTGCGCATGCGCGCGACACGCTCGACGCCGGCTTCACCACGGTCCGCAATGTCGGCAGCAGCAATTATGACGATGTCGGACTGAAGCAGGCGATCGAGGGCGGGTTCATCCCCGGCCCGCGCATCGTGCCGGCGACCTATGCGATCGGCGCGACCGGCGGCCACTGCGATTCGACCGAATTTCCGCCCGACGTCCATGTCGACATGACGTCGGTCGCCAACGGCCCTGAGGCAATCCGCGCCAAGGTCCGCGAGCTTCGCAAATACGGTGCTGAGGTGATCAAATTCTGCGGCACCGGCGGCGTATTCTCCAAGACCGACAGCGTCGGCGGGCAACAATATTCGCAGGAAGAAATGAACGCGCTCGTCGCCGAGGCGCACATGCTCGGCCTGCGCGTCGCCGTCCACGCGCATGGTGCGGCCGGTATCAACGCCGCGCTGCGCGCCGGGACCGACACGATCGAGCACGCCAGCCTTGCCGATGACGAAAGCTTCGCGCTCGCCAAGAAGATCGGCAGCTGGTTTTCGATGGACATTTACGACGACGACTACATTCTTGCCGAGGGGACGAAAAATGGCGTGTTCGCTGAATCGCTCGCCAAGGAAAAGCTGATCGGGCGGCAGCAGCGCGAGACGTTCCGCCGCGCGGTCAAGGCTGGCGTCAAGCAGGTGTTCGGCACCGATGCAGGCGTCTATCCGCACGGCCAGAACGCGCGCCAGTTCGCCAAGATGGTCGAATGGAGCATGACCCCGATGCAGGCGATCCAGGCCGCGACAGCCAACGCGGGCGAGGCGCTGGGCCGCACCGCCGATGTCGGCGCGATCGCCCCGGGGCGCTACGGCGACCTGATCGCGGTCAAGGGCGATCCGCTTACCGATGTGCGCGTGCTCGAGAATGTGGCGGTCGTGATCAAGGGCGGCGTGGTCGCTAAGGATGCACGCTGAAGGTTGCTGACGGGTTCGGCTGCCAACTGAACCCGGTCCCCGCTGTCACGATCCGCCCGACGCCGGGATATGGAAAGTGCGGCGAGAACACGAGCTCATGCGACGCCGCCAACCGGGCGAGCGTGGCGCGGCGGCTGGCCTTGCCCACCGCTTTGTCGGCATCGAAGCCCATCGACCAATCGGGGTCGGCGAGCGAAATGATGAAGCTGTGCGCGGTGTCGCCGATATCGAGCAGGCGCGCCTTGCCCGACGCGATCTCATAGCCGACATGGCCCGGCGTGTGGCCTTCGATGGCGATCGGCGTGATCCCCGGCAACAGCGGCGCACCGGGCTCGAACGTCTGCACTTGCGGCGTAATAACCGTCACCAGATCCTTGGCCCCCGGCTGCGACTGCAGCGACGCCCATTCCTTCGTCGCCATGCGAACGACCGCCTTGGGGAATGCCGGCTTGCCGTCCGCGGTCACCAGACCGCCCGCATGGTCGCCGTGCGTGTGCGTGATGAGCACATCGGTGACGTCGGCGGCGGTGACGCCGGCCTGCCGCAGGCTGTCGGCGACCATGCCATGCGCCTTCGGCCCCAGCCCGGTATCGATCAGCACGAGGTGGCCTGGCAGGCGGACGAGCAGCGCGTTGACGCTGATTGCCAGCCGGTCGCCCGGTGCCCCGGCGGCGACCAGCGCCTTGGTCACCGCCGCCGGACCGACATCGACACCGAACGTCTTGCCGTCATTGGCGGCCACGAAATCCGCATCGTGCAGCGACGCCAGCTGCAGGGCACCCAGCTTGAACCAGCGCGCCTCGGCCGTCGTCGGTACCGGGCCGGTCTGGGCCTGTGCCGACGTCATAGTCGCGCCCAAGGCAACGGCGGCAAGCCACGCAGTACGGAAAGCGGTCATGTTCTTCATCCTCGGTGTCGGGGTGGAGCGGGAGCGCCGCGCGGCAGGAACAGTTCGGCCGCCGCCTCGACGATCGCATCGGTGTCGAGCCGGTAGGCGCGGTAGAGGTCGGGCAGGTCGCCGGTCTGACCGAAGCGGTCGACGCCGAGCGGGCAGACGCGCATGCCCATGACGCCGCCGAGCCACGACAGCGCCGACGGCGAGCCGTCGACGATCGTCACCAGCCCCGCCCCCGGTGCCAAGGCACTCAGCAGCGTCTCGACATGGCTCGGTCGCGCGTCGCGGTCGGTCCAGCGGGCGGCGCGCGCTGCCGACCAGTCGCGGTGCAGCCGGTCGGCGGACGTCACGTTGAGCAACCCCAGCCCCGGCACGTCCTCGATCAGCGCCTCCCATGCGGCGAGCGCCTCGGGGGCGACCGCGCCGGTGAACGCGATTGCCGCCGTTGCGCTTTCACCCGGCGCACGCAGCCAATAGCCGCCGGCGACGGCGTGATCCGCCCAATCTCCCGCCTCGCGGACCGGCTGCGGGATGCTCCGCGTCGTCAGGCGCAGATACACCGCACCGCCGTTCGCCGCCTGCATATGCTCGAACGCCCAGTGCATCAGCACCGCCAGCTCGTCGGCGAAGGCGGGTTCGAACGCCGTCAGCCCCGGTTGCCCGATGCCGAGCAGCGGCGCGTTGATCGACTGATGCGCACCGCCCTCCGGCCCAAGCGTCAGTCCGGACGGCGTCGCGACAAGCAGGAAACGCGCATCCTGATAGCAGGCGTAGTTGAGCGCATCGAGGCCGCGCGCGATGAACGGATCATAGACCGTCCCGACCGGCAACAGCCGCGTGCCGAACAGCGGTGCTGCCAGCCCGAGTGCGGCGAGCATCAGGAACAAATTGTTCTCGGCAATTCCCAGCTCGATGTGTTGCCCGGCGGCATGCCCCATCCATTTCTGCGGCGACGGGATGCGCGCGGCGTGGAACACGTCCTTCAGCTCGGACCGGCGGAACAGCCCGCGCTGATTGACGAATGCACCGAGGTTGGTCGACACCGTCACGTCGGGGGAGGTGGTGACGATACAGTCGGCAAGCGGGTGCCCCGACTTGGCGAGATCGAGCAGGATGCGCCCGAATGCGGCCTGCGTCGATTGCTCGGAACCCTCGGGGGCGGGGATGGCGGGGACCGGCACGGCGGCTGCAACCGGCTCGGGCGGGGCATGCGCCAGCGCCGAGCCGGCGACGAGCGCCTTGAGCACGGCCGCGGCATTGTCGCCGAGCCCCGCCCATGGTTCCCACTCGGCGCCCGCCGCGATGCCGAGGCTGTCACGCAGTTCGGCGATCTGCGTCGGGTTCATCAAGCCGGCATGATTGTCCTTGTGCCCGGCAAACGGCAGGCCGTTGCCCTTTATGGTATAGGCGATGAACATTGTCGGCACGTCGTCGTCGGCCGCCGCAAACGCTTCGAGCAACGTCGCGACGCAATGCCCGCCAAGGTTGGTCATCAGTCGGGCGAGGGCTGCATCGTCGAAACTGGCAATCAGCTTGATCGTCGCCGGATCGTTGATGTCGGTGAGCAGCCGCGCGCGCCACGCGCTGCCGCCCTGATAGGTCAGCGCGGCGAAATCGGCATTCGGGCAGGTGTCGATCCACGCCGCGATCCGCGCGCCGCCGGGGCGGGCGAACGCCGCCTGCTGCAGCTTGCCATGCTTGAGCGTCAGCACGCGCCAGCCGCAGGTCGCAAAGATGTCGTCGAATCGGTCGAACATGCGGTCCGCCGTGGTGTGATCGAGCGATTGGCGGTTGTAGTCGACGATCCACCAGCAGTTACGGATGTCGTGCTTGTACGCCTCGATCAGGCATTCGTAGATGTTGCCCTCGTCGAGTTCGGCGTCGCCCATCAATGCGATCATGCGCCCCGCCGTCGCCGGGTCGAGCTGACCATGGGCGATCAGATAGTCCTGCACCAGCGAAGCGAACGCGGTAATCGCGACGCCCAGCCCGACGCTGCCTGTGGAAAAATCGACCGGGATACGGTCCTTGGTGCGGCTGGGATAGCTTTGCGCGCCGCCCATGCCGCGAAACCGTTGCAACTGGTCGAGCGACTGGTGACCGAGCAGGTAATGGATCGCATGCAGTACCGGCCCGGCGTGCGGCTTGACCGCGACCTTGTCGTGCGGGCGTAGTGCGGCAAAGTACAGCGCCGCCATGATCGTCGAAATCGATGCGCACGACGCCTGATGACCGCCGACCTTCAGCCCGTCGCGGCTGTCGCGCAGGTGATTGGCGTTGTGGATCGTCCATGCCGATAGCCAGCGCAGCCGCGAATCGAGCATCTCGATCGCCGCGACGAGCTTGGGATCGGTGGCCGGGGCGGGGAAAGGCAGGATTGCGGGCAAGTCTGGACCTTTACTGGACAGCGGCGGAGTCTAGCGCGCTTCGGTGCGCGCCAACAGGTCGGCGAGATCGTTTTTCCAGTTGATCGCCCAGGTGTGCGTGCCGTGCCCGTGCGTCTCGGCAGTCTCGGGGATCAGGCGAAAGCGCGCATTCGGCATCCGCCGCGTCGCCGCCTGCGGATAGTCGAAATTGCGCGGATTGATGAAATCATCCGCCGAGTTGATCCATGTCAGCGGCGCGGTGATCGCTTCCAGTCTGGGCCATGGGTTGTAGGTGCGCGATGCATCGAT
>Ga0123338_10004908_pt1 | contig 11576 bp, 13 predicted proteins | sample grotaG_FD_89793 | JGI IMG/M metagenome (GOLD analysis project Ga0123338, IMG submission 89793) | Glacier valley bacterial and archeal communities from Borup Fiord, Nunavut, Canada, to study Microbial Dark Matter (Phase II) -... | ecosystem: Environmental > Aquatic > Freshwater > Ice > Glacier ... | reverse complement strand
GTCCATCGCCGCGATGATCTTGCCGATCCGCTGCAGGTTGTCGGCGTAGTCGGTGATGATCAGCGTGTTGTTGCCGGGATTCGCGTTGATCGTGTTGTTCGGGCTGATCAGCGGCCGCAGCACCGGCACGAGGTTGTTGGCGTTCTCGTGGTTGAGACGATAGATCTGGGTCAGGATCTGGTCGCCGCGGCGGCCCGCTTCGCCGATCGCGACCGTGCCGGCCTGCAGCTTGGCATCGGCTTCCGGAATGACCTTGAACAGGCCGTTCACCTCGACCACCGTGAAGCCGAGGCCGCGCAGCGCGGCGAGGAAGTTGAAGTACGCGTCGCGCGGCGACAGCGGCTCCTCGCTGTAGAGCGTGATCGTGCCGCGCACGCGCGGATCGACGACGAACTGCTGGCGCAGGATCGCCGACATCGCCCGGGCGACGCCCTCGATCTCGGCGTTGACGAAGTTGAGCGTGACCGGCTCGCCTCGAAAGCGGTTGGCGTTCGGCGCCTGCGTCTGGGCCAGGGCGATCGGCATCGGAGCGCCGGTGATCAGCACGGCCAGCGCCGAGGCCGTGGCCCCGACCTTGCGACGCCAGGTCGTGCGCGAAGCACAGGGCTTTCTCATTCTCATCCGATCGAAATGATCGATCGCGCGCCGTCGCGCCGACCGATGATGTTGAGCAGGTTCGACAAGGCGGCCTCGTCGACCGTTGCCGAGCGCGCCTCGCCACGGAACTTGACGCCGCCGAGCCCCCAGGTGCCGCTGCCCGTGAGCTGCAGCGGCCCTTCCTGCGTCGAGAGCGAGAGCAGCGTCGCCGTGTCGGTACCGCTGCCGCCTGTCAGCGATACCTTGTAGGTGCCGAGCGTCTCGAGCGTCGTGAGCCGCGACGATACGCTCTCGAGGTCGAGGTCGACCCGGCCTTCGAGGTGCCAGCGGCCCTCGGCCGATTCGATCGAGGCGCCGGGCGAGAGCAGGCGGAACGTGCCGCCGAGCTGCAGCGTGTTCCAGGGCGTGCCGAGGCCGCCGAGCCAGGCGCTCGGCCATTGGCCGATCCAGCCCTGCGGCGAGATCAGCTTGGCGCGCAGGCGACCGAGGCCGGGCCGGATCTCGGCCAGCACGGTGCCGTTGAGGCAGCAGTCCTGACGCGCGGCGAGCTCGAGGCCGTACCAGCGCGGCCGCAGCGTCCATTCGAGGCGGCCGGGGAGAAAGCTCGCGGCCCGGCTGTCGGGACCGCCGGCCAGCACCGGCACGGCGCTGCCCGACCAGACGGTGCCGCGCGCATCGGAGAGGATCAGCCGGTCGTCGGTCGACGACGCGACCGCTTGCGCCAGCCACGCTGCCGGCGCGAACAGCACCAAGGCGACCAGCGCGCCGACGATCACGCCGGCGATCGCCCAGCGGCTGCTGGCGCCGCGCGCCTCGACCCAGGCCTGCTCGGCCAGCGTCGATTCGCTCCAGCCGGTGGAGGCGACGGTCGGCGCCCAGAGCTGGCGATTGCGTTTTCTGCGGATCATGAAGCCCCCGGCAGGGTGAGCGAGATCGAGCCGCTGTAGCCGCCCGGCGCCTTGAGCAGCTGCGCCTCGACCGGCCGGGCGCGCGCGCCGCTGCGCGCCTCGCCGAGCCAGGTGCGCAGGCTGGCGAACGGCACGGCGGTGAAGCTGAGCGTCGCACGATCACCCTGGATGGCGATCTTGCCCTTGCCGCCGAGGCGCTCGGTCGCTGCACGCAGCGCGTCGGCGGCCTGCGCCGCCGGCACGGGCGAGGCGCCGCGCAAGGTCTCGCTCTCGACCGCCGCGAGCTGCATCTGCTGCAGCTGGAGCTCGAGCCGGTCGAGCTCGACCGGCGTCTCGCGCAGCGTGCGCAGGGCGGGCTGGACGGCGATCAGCCAGAAAATGAAGACGACCAGCACGATGGCGGCGACGACCGCCCACTGGCGCTCGCGCGGCGCCAGCGCCTGCCAGAAGCGGTTGGCCTCGGCGCGCGCGGCGCCCACCGGCGGCTGCGAGGCGATGCTGTCGGTGCTCACGTCGTGCCTCCGGCGGGCGCGCGTGTCATCACGAGCCGGCCTTCACTCGCGTCGACGCGAAAGCCGTTCGGCCGCAGGGCGGAGCGGAACTGCTCGATCTGGGTGTCGCTCCAGCCGCTCGCCGCAAGGGTCAGCTTGCCCTGCTCGAAGCGCACGTTCTCGACCGGCGGACGCTCGCCCGGCCACGCCGCGGCCGCCGCCTGCAGCATCGGCTCGAGGTCGTTCTCGCCCGACTTGCCGGCGAGCGTGCGCAACGATTGCGTCTCGCGCGCCATGACGGCGGCGGCGTCGCGCTGCACGTCGCCGTCGCCGACGCGCGGGAAGGTCTTCTTGACCAGCGCCTGGATCGCGACGCGTCGCGCGTCGACTTCCGCCTTCTGATGCCAGGCCCAGAGATTCAGGCCGAGGACTTGGGCGACGATCAGCGCCGCGACGCCGATCCGCACCGGCCGCCAGGCCGGGCTCTGCGCCTTGCGCAGCCAGTCGCCGAAAGCGCGCGCGCCGCGGGTGCGGCGGGCGAGATCGAACTGGCGCAGGTTCCAGAGACTGCGGCCGGCCTGCAGCAGGCGCTGCTCGGTCGGCATCACGTTGACCGGCGCGCCCAGCCACTGCTCGGCGGCGGCAGCGGCCATCGGCGCGGCGGTCCAGCGCGTCGCGACCGGCGCCGGCGTCGGCACGATGGCGCGCGCCAGGCCGCCGTCGAGCCGGACGGTGGCGACGCCGTCGATGCTGGCCCAGGTGAGATACACGCCTTCGATCGTGCCGATGCCCGACGCGAGCGGTGCGCGGAAGTGACCGGCCGGCGGATCGTCGGGCCAGGCCATCGGCACGACGCGATCGACGAAGACGCCGCTCTTCTCGAGCAGCGCGAGCTCGGTCTGCAGCCAGGCCCGGTCGACAGCCGCGATCCAGGTCGGCTGGCCGGCGGTCGCGGACGGGGCGACAGCGAGGTGGACCGTTTCCGCGTCCTCGAGCAGTGCTTCCTCAAGCACGCCGACGAGCGCCATGCGCAGTCGCGCGGCCGGCGCTTTCGGCAAGGTGACGCGGTGCCAGCTGACGTCGGCCTCCTGGATGACCGCGATCACGTTCGTGCTGCGCGGCAGCAGCGCCGCCGCGGCCTCGCCTTGCGCTTCGAGCTCGATGCCGTCGCTGCTGGTCGCGTAGGCGTACTCGCGCCGCCGCGACGCGTCGCTGGCGGCGTCGTCCGCGGCGCCGGCGCGCAGGCGCCGATGCTCGGGAAGCTGGAGGACGAGGTTGGACATGGGGCGGCGCCGATTCTAGGGACGCGGGCGCAACGATTGCCCGGTCATCGAAGACTCGGAGCGCCATCGCGTGTCGAAATGACACAACTGCGGGCCATGTGTGCGCTCCCTCACGAACCGACCTGCTCGCGGCTCGAGACGCGCTCGCGCTGCAGCACGACGATGACGATGCCCTTGCGTTGCACGAGCGAACGCTGCTCGAGGACGACGTCGCCGAGGCGGAGGCGGCCGCGGACCTCGAAGAAGCTCGATCCGACCGAGACCTTGAAGTTGGCGGCCAGCACCGAGGGTGCCTGGGCAGCGACGTCGCCGCTGTTCTTGAACGGAGAACGCTGGCGCGCCTGGACGATGCGCTCCGCCGTCGCCAGGTCGAGGCCCTCGATGGCGGCGACGAGGACTTCGCGCGATGCGGTGTTGGCGTTGACGAACGTTCGAAGGGGCAGCACCACGACGTAGGGCTCGAGCGCGCGGATCGCCTCGGGATCGACGCCGAACCAGGCGATCTGGCGCACCGAGCGCGGCATCAGCGGCGCATCGGCGGCCGGCGCGGGGACGTCGACGGGCGGGCCGCTCGCGGGAGCCGAGGCGGCATCCGCTGCCACCGGCGGCGAGGCGTCGCGCATGCCGGCGGCGATGCTCGTCGCCACGCTGGCGGCGACGCCGACGGTCGAGCACAGGCGCTGCAGCGCCGCGATCTCGTCCGGATCGATCTTGCCGTCGTGGTAGAGGTTGGTGAGGTTGTAGCGCGCCTGCGCATCGGTGATGGCGCCGGAGAGGAAGGCGTCGGGCGCATCGTCGGTGTTCGACTTGTCGGCGGCGAGGAAGGTCGAGAGGCGCGCTTCGGCCAGCGGCACCGCCCACGGCTCGCCGAGATGGTCGATGCTCGATCCGGTCGCGCCGACGCTGCGCGCGTCCTCGCGCAGGATGAGGCGCGCCCAGTCGAGCGCGCCAGCGAGGATCCAGGCCGACTGCGTGCGCGCGCGCTCGGCCTCTTCGACCTGGATCGCGCGCCACTGCTGCCAGATCATCGACCCGGCGAGCGTCGCGACGAGTGCGACGATCATCATCGCGGTCAGCAGCGCTGCGCCGCGCTCGCGGCGACCCGCACGAGCGAGAGGCGCGCGACTCATGGCTCGATCACGTTGTCGCGGGTGAGGTTGCCGACGAGGCCGCTGCCGGGCGCGAAGGCGAGGACGATGCGGATGCCTGTCGGCAGCGCTTGCGCGCCCGGGAGGCCGGCCGCGCCGGTGGTCGCGGTCGTGACGGGCGGGGCGAGGGTCGTTCCGCCGATCGGGCCCGACGCGGCTGCGGTCGGCGAGGCGGCGTTGCGACTCGACTGGCAGTTCGCCCATGCGCCCTGAAAGAAGTAGACCTGCCAGGAGTCGAGCCCGGTCAGCGTGCGCAGCTGTCCGGTCTCGCTGCCCTGGAACTGCTGCGTGCGCAGCCATGTTTGCTGCAGCCCCGAGGTCGTCGTCACTGCCGGGCCGGCCCAGCGCTGCCAGACGTTGCCGTGGCTGTCGGGCCGCAGCGACCAGACGACGACCTGCATGCCGTTGTCGGTGCGCCGCGTCAGCCGCACGCTCTGGCCGTCGCAGCTGAGCGCGGGCACGGCGGCCGTTTCCTGCAGCGATGCGAGGTCCTGCTCCCACTGGGCGATGACGGTCTCCAGGCGCAGCGTCTGCTCCAGGCGCACCTGGTTCGATTCGCGCGTGCGGACGATGCCGTCGACTCCCTGCCAGGCCATGAGCGACATGATGGCCATGACGACCATCGCCACCAAGACCTCGATCAGGGTGAATCCGGCCGTCCGGGTCGTTGTAGCGCCCATCAGATACGTCCGAGGATGGTCGACAGGATCAGGATCTGCCGGCCGTTGTCGTCGAGCATCTGCGCGTCGACGCGGCGGAAGTTCGGGTTCGGCGTCGGCCGGACGACGAGCTTGCCGACGTAGGTGCGGCCGAGCTGGTCGCAGGTGAAGTCGCTGTCGCCGACGTCGGGATATTGGTTGAAGAGCTTGAGAGCCGTCAGTCGGTTGTCGGCGCACCACTGGGCCGAAGTGACTTCGACGAGGCGCGCCGTGTTGTCGGTGAGCGAGCCGGCGGCCTTGATGCCGGCGCCGAGCGTGACCGCGACGATCGTCAGCGCGACCAGCACCTCGATCAGCGTGAAACCGCGCGCGGCGCGGGCGATCACGGCTTGGCGGCGTCGCCGTCGGCGACGACGAAGGGACCGATGCCGTCGGTGATCAGCATCAGGCGCTGGTCGGCCAGGCGCAGCACGACGCGCTGCTCGCCAACCAGCGGCTCCGGCCCGAGGATGAGGACGCGCGCGCCGATCACCTGCGCCGACGTGCTCGGATCGAGCCAGCGGGTGGGGCGCGTCTGCGCCGAGGGCAGGCCGACGAAGCGGAAGGCGCTGCCGTCGGACTGATCGGTGAGCGGTTCCCAGCGCGCCGCGATGCCCGACGCCCGCGCTTCGGCGCGCGCCGATTCGAGCAGCGACGCGAGTCGCACTGCCTCCTGCTCGAGTTTGGCCGCCGCCGGATCGCGCAAGGCGAGGCTCGCGACTGCGGTGACGATGGCGATGATGGCCACGACGACCATCAGCTCGATCAGCGTGAAGCCGCGCGAGTTCTCGCGTGGCTGGCAGTCGCGCCGCGCCCTACTGCCAGGAGCCGATGTCGGCATTCTTGCCTTCGCCGCCGGCAACGCCGTCAGCGCCGAAGCTGTAGACGTCGATCTCGCCCTTCAGCCCCGGGTTGGCGTACTGGTACGGGCCCTTCCACGGATCGCTCGGCAGCTTGTCGAGGTAGGGCCGCCAGTTCGGCGGGATCGTGCCGACGGTGGGCTTGGAGACGAGCGCCTGCAGGCTTTGCTCCTGGCTCGGATAGCGCAGGTTGTCGAGCTTGTAAAGCTTGAGCGCCTGCATCAGGTTGTTGACGTCGGTGCGGGCGGCGGTGACGCGCGCATCGTCGGCGCGGTCGAGCATGTTCGGAACGATGAGCGCGGCCAGCACGCCGATGATGACGAGCACGACCATCAGCTCGATCAGGGTGAAGCCGCGGCGGCGCAATCGCATTTTCATCAACTCGGTCTCGTGCAGTTCTACCGTTCGAATGCCGGGCAGGGCCGGGCGTTCCATGATAATCGCCGCATGTTGGCTCGCATCTCGGCATTCGTGATCTGGTCGCTCGTCGCCGCGACGGCGGCGTTCTGGCTGCTGCGCCTCACGACCAGCGCACCGCAGGCGCCGGCGTACGCGTCGGCGGTCGGCAAGTCGACGGTCGTGCGCGGCGACCTCAATCGCCTGTTCGGCGCCCCGCCGACGCTGGTTGCGGCGGCCGAGGCCGTTGCCGATGCGCCTTCGCGCTACAAGCTCGTCGGCGTCATGGCGCCGCGCTCGAAGGACGCGCAGTCGGTCGCGGGCAGCGGCCTGGCGCTGATTGCCGTCGACGGCAAGCCGCCGAAGCCGTTCACCGTCGGTACGCCGCTCGACAGCGGCCTGGTGCTGCAGTCGGTCGGTCTGCGGACCGCGTCGATCGGTCCGGCGCAGGGCGCGCGCAGCATGCTGCTCGAGCTTCCCGCCTTGGCGCCGCCGGCCACCGGCGTCCTGCCGTCGAGCGGCGGGGTAACGTCGCAGCCGTCCTACCCAGGATTGCCGGTCATGCCGCCGCCGATCGGCGGGCTGCCGCAACAGGGCTTGCTGTTGCCCTCCCAAGGCGGGGCGACGATGCGGGCGCCGCCGGTGACGCCCATGCCGGTGACTCCCTCGACGATGCAGGCGCCGCCCCCATCGAACCAGATCTCGCAGCCGCCCGGACTGTCGCCCTCGGCGACGATGAACTCCAACGACAGCACGCGCTCGAAGTAGCGGCACCGTTGGCCGACGCTCTCGTCGTCAGCCGAGGAAGAGCCGATAGGCCGGATTGACGGTCTCGTCGGCGCAGGGGTAGGCCAGGCCGTCGACGAACTCGCGAAAACGCTGCTCGTCGGCCGGCGGCACCTGCATCCCGACCAGAATGCGGCCGTAGTCGGCGCCCTGGTTGCGATAGTGGAAGAGGCTGATGTTCCAGGTCGCCGGCATGCTCGAGAGGAACCGCATCAGCGCCCCAGGACGTTCCGGGAAGACGAAGCGGTAGATTCGCTCGTCCCGGGCCAGCGAGCTGCGGCCGCCGACCATGTGCCGGACGTGCTCCTTGGCGAGCTCGTCGCCGGTCAGGTCGAGCGCGGGAAAGCCGTGGCTCTCGAATTCGCGCGCGAGCAGCGCCGACTCGGCGCGGTCGACGGTTGCGACGCCGACGAACACGTGGGCGATCGACGCATCCGAGATGCGGTAGTTGAACTCGGTGACCGCGCGCGGGCCGATCAGCTCGCAGAAGCGCCGGAAGCTGCCGCGCTCCTCCGGGATCGTCACCGCGAACAGCGCCTCGCGCTCCTCGCCGACCTCGGCCCGCTCGGCGACAAAGCGCAGGCGATCGAAGTTGATGTTCGCGCCGCAGGTGATCGCGACGTACGTGCGCCCGTGCGTGCCGTGCGCCTGGACGTACTGCTTGATCGCCGCGACGCCGAGCGCTCCGGCTGGCTCGAGAATGCTGCGCGTGTCCTCGAAGACGTCTTTGATGGCGGCACAGGCGGCGTCGGTGTCGACGACGATCCACTCGTCGACCAGCTCGCGCGCGAGGCGAAAGGTCTCGGCGCCGACGCGCTTGACGGCGGTGCCGTCGGAGAAGAGGCCGACGTCGGCGAGCTCGACCCGGCGCCCGGCGCGCACCGACTGCAGCATCGCGTCGGAGTCGTTCATCTGCACGCCCACGACGCGGATCTCGGGTCGCACCGCCTTGACGTAGGCGGCGATCCCCGAAATCAGTCCGCCGCCGCCGACCGCGACGAAGATCGCGTCGATCGGCGCCTGATGCTGGCGCAGGATCTCCATCGCGACCGTGCCCTGGCCGGCGATCACGTCGGGATCGTCGAACGGATGCACGAATGTGAGGCCGCGCTCGGCTTCGAGCTCGAGCGCTCGGGCGTAGGCGTCGGAGTAGCTGTCGCCATGCAGGACGACCTCGCCGCCGAGGGCCCGGACGGCGTCGATCTTGAGCGACGGCGTCGTCGTCGGCATGACGATCAGCGCCTTGCAGCCGAGTCGGCGCGCCGACAGCGCGACGCCCTGCGCATGGTTGCCGGCGGAGGCGCAGATGACGCCGCGGGCAAGCGCGTCGGCCGGCAGGTGGACCATCTTGTTGTAGGCGCCGCGCAGCTTGAAGCTGAACACCGGCTGCGTGTCCTCGCGCTTCAGGAAAACGTGGTTGTCGAGCCGGGCCGAGAGCGCGGGAGCGGCGTCGAGCGCCGTCTCGATGGCGACGTCGTAGACCCGCGCGGTGAGGATCTTCTGCAGGTAGCCGTCGAGTGCGACGGGAGTCTTCGGCGCGGTCTTGCGAGCGGAGGGCGTCATGTCTTGAACGTGCTTCCGGGTGGCCGAAGAAAGCGACAAGCGATCATAACGGCGAGCCCCCGCGGCAGGCCGCGGCCAGCAGTTTCGCGCGTGCCAGAAAAAAGCCCGAGGCCTTGCGGCCTCGGGCTGAATCCACCAATGAAGGAGGTGGAGGAGACAATCGGTTCGACACCGTGCAAACCGCCATCAAGCAGTTGCAGGTGATCTCGGCTGAAATTGAGTGTAGGTGGTTTTTTGCTGCACTGCAATAACGGAGCTTTCGCATGGAATGCACGATCGACTGGATGGCCGCGAACGGCATGGCGTTCAGTGCGGAGACCGGCAGCGGCCACCTCCTCGTCATGGACGGCGCGCCCGACGGCGGCGGCCGCAACCTCGCGCCGCGGCCGATGGAAACGGTGCTCGCCGGCACCGGCGCTTGCTCCGCCTACGACGTCGTCCTGATCCTCAAGCGCGGCCGCCACGACGTCCGCCGCTGCCGCGTCAAGGTCGATGCGAAGCGTGCCGAGACCGACCCGAAGGTCTTCACGAGCATCCATCTGCACTTCGTCGTCAGCGGCGTGGGCGTTCCCGTCGATGCGGTCGAGCGGGCGATCTCGCTGTCGCACGACAAGTACTGCTCGGCGACGATCATGCTGGCCAAGACCGCGGCGATCACGACGAGCTACGAGCTGGTCGCGCTCGCAGCCGATCAGACGTAGTACGCCGTCGTCGTCATCACGCGGGCGACGGCGCCCATCGCCCAGCGAAGGGGCGCCGGGAGCCGCTTCGCGCCGGCCTGCTCGGCGGCATCGGCGTGAGCGGCCTCGTCGGTCTTCATCTGCTCGACGATCACCCGCGACGCGAGGTCGCCGACCGGAAGACGAACGAGGTGGCTCTCGAGATGACGTTCCACCTGGCGCTCCGTCTCGACCACGAAGCCGAGGCTGGTCGCGTCGCCCGCACGGCCTGCCAGCAGGCCGATGCCGAAGGCGCCCGCGTACCAGAGCGGATTGAGCAGGCTCTTGTGCGCCCCGAGCTCGGTCAGTCGCTCGGCGGTCCAGGCGAGGTGATCGGTCTCCTCGCCGGCCGCCTTGTCGAATTGCCGCCGCAGCGCCGGGTCGGACGTGGCGACGGACTGGGCCGCGTAGAGGGCCTGCGCACAGACCTCGCCGACGTGGTTGACGCGCATCAGGGCGCCGGCGCGCCGGCGCTCGTCCTCGTCGAGGTTGCCGTCGCCCGCCGGCGCTTGCGGCCGAGGCCGGGACGCCTGCGGTGCGCTCGTCAGGGCACGCAGGGACTGGTCGAGAACGACCAGCAATCGGTCGGAGGGAGAAAGGTGCGGATGGCTCATGATGTCTCCCGAGAATAGCCCCGCGGCCTCCTCGGGGGCGGCGAAATCCCTCGTTGTGCCAAGACAACATAAGCCCTTTTTTTGCGCCGCAAGGCTTTCCAGCGTGGGGTCCCTCTGGTGCAATACACGCAACTTCCCGCCTCAGGGAGTTGTGCCTGATCTGCTCCAGTGCGGGTTTTCGGTGATCGGGACCTCTTGTTTCAACCTAGGAGATAGTTGCAATGAAAAAATCTCTGCTCGCTCTCGCTGTTTTGGGCGCTTTTGCGGGCGTCGCGTCGGCTCAGTCGTCGGTCACCCTCTACGGTACGCTCGACGTGAACGGCCAGTACATCAAGAACACCGGCACTGACCGCCGCTACTCGATGGGCACTGACGGCATCAACTCGAGCCAACTCGGCTTTCGCGGCGTCGAGGATCTCGGTGGCGGCCTGAAGGCAGGCTTCACCTTGCTCTCCGGCGTCAACCCGGATTCGGGCACCGCGAACGGCAAGTTCTGGAATCGCCGCTCGACGGTGAGCTTGTTCAGCAATGCCGGCGAGCTCCGCCTCGGCCGCGACTACACGCCGATTTTCTGGAACCAGACGATCTTCGACGCGTTCGGCACGAATGGCATCGGCGAAAGCAACGGCGTCCGCCAACTGGCGAGCGGAGTTCGCTCCGACAATTCGATCGGCTACTTCCTGCCGGCGAATCTCGGTGGCTTCTATGGCCAAGCCATGGTGGCCGCAGCGGAAGGCGGGCAAACGAACGTGGGTGGTTCCAGCTCGGACAAGACTGGCGGTCGTCTGTTCTCAGGTCGGCTTGGATTCGCCGCCGGGCCGTTTGATGTCGCCGTCGCCTACGGAACACAGAGGTACGCTCTGGGCCAAAACGTGGCCGGAACCATCACGCCATTCACCGCACCTACCTACATTGTCGCGCCGGGTCAGTCGCAGAAGACTTTTAACGTCGGCGGTTCGTATGACTTCGGCTTCATGAAGCTGTTGGGCTACTTCAACCACGAGAAGGTCACTGCGTTGGGCACGACCGCGGTCCCGGCGGCTCCTGGCGACGTCAAGGAGAATACGTACTCGCTCAGCACCGTCATTCCGATGGGCCAGGGCGAAGTCCATGTCGGCTACAACCGGAGCAAGGCGAAGACCTCGTCGGCCCTGCTGATCGACCCGACGGTCGATCTGTTGGCCGCAACGTACCAGTACAACCTGTCCAAGCGGACCGCCATGTACGCCACGATCGCCCGGCTCTCCAACAAGGACGCCACGCGCCTGACCTTGGGCGGTGCTCCTAACAACGTGCCGTCCAGCCCGACTGCGGGCGGGACCTCGAAGGGCCTCCAGCTCGGCGTTCGTCACTTCTTCTGATCAGCCGCTCGCCTCGCGCGAGTCGGTTGATCTCGAAAGGCCGCCTTCGGGCGGCCTTTTTTTATTTCGTGCTTGCTCCCGCTCCTGCGGGCATTCCCTTTTGACGTCTGGCGCGTGTTTTGCTCTCATCGCCTTACGCAGCGGAGATGCAG
>Ga0123338_10004906_pt1 | contig 11578 bp, 6 predicted proteins | sample grotaG_FD_89793 | JGI IMG/M metagenome (GOLD analysis project Ga0123338, IMG submission 89793) | Glacier valley bacterial and archeal communities from Borup Fiord, Nunavut, Canada, to study Microbial Dark Matter (Phase II) -... | ecosystem: Environmental > Aquatic > Freshwater > Ice > Glacier ... | reverse complement strand
CCCCACCTGGAGCGTAACACAAATATAGCACAAGAAACGAGAACAACATGAGTCAAGACCAAATGGAGGAGGGCCTCTCTCTACCTACGTTGCCAACCATCGTTGCGCTCCTCTTTGCACGAGCCAATCGCCCCCTTGTTGATGAGGAGAGACAGCCGAGGTTTTTTGTGCGCTACCTACGTCGTAAACCGGAGCGTGGCCTCGCAATCATTTACGCCATAGATACAGGAAAGCGGCGTAGCACTACGTCTCACAGCTTGCACAACACGGTTAGCGTGACACTCGACGAGCAGGCACTGCGCGGCTCACACATCCTCTTTAGCGCACAACAGGCACAAACCACCCTCTGTACACTCAACGCTTCGGGTGTGGTACAGGCAACGGCACTGGGACTCTCGCTACAAGCATTTCCCGCCGACAACAGCCTGCCCGCGCTTGCAATATGCTGTGACACTACACCGGATAGCCCCCTCTGGCATGCTCTACAAACGGCGGCGCAATACGACATGGGCGAACAACACTGGCGACTCGTGGCGGCGCAAGCATATCCGGTACGCTACAAACCCACCAACCGTTGTGTCATCCGCTATTCCCTCATGCTAGAACAGGCTCACGACAAGACACTTGACCAACGGCACATTACCATCTTTGGTAAAGTGTACGCGGATAAACAACAAGCACACGCCATTCAAACGGTACAGCAAGCACTCTATAAAGAACAGGTAGCTATCCAACAACAGCCGCTTCTCCCCAAACCACTCGGCATAAACGAGACGCTTGGCATCACGTTTAACGAAGCTATCCAACCCGCTGACCCTGGCGAACTCATGCAGACCGGTGGCCGTACCTTTCGCCCACACATCATCTATGGACGTGGCGGCGAAGTTATAGACATCATCGTTCCTATAGCTGAACTGCAACGTACCGCCCACGCCTTAGCCTGCCTCCACACCAGCATGGTACAACCACACAAACTCGCCCCACGCACCGGCGCGAAAGAGGCAATGCGTGTACGGGAACGCGCACAACGCATCGCCGAGGCTAACCCTACGCTAGCTGAAGCAATACACACTCTCGCGCAACGCCTGACCGCCCGTTTAGAGACGCAACAACCCATCAACTACACACCAGCACATGGCGGCTTCAAAGCAAGCCAACTTCTCTTTCATAGCCAACGTGTTTTCGTCGTCGATTTCGACGGCTTTTGTCTAGCGGACGCCGCCCTCGATGTTGGCTACTTTCTAGCCTATCTGCGCCCAAGTGGACTCTGGTATCGCCGTCCCAGAATATGCGAATGGTTTGCGGCCTCCGCTAACATCTTTCTTACCGCATACAAACAAGCCATGTCTACCTCTATAGAAGACCAGACGCTTATCGCGGGTATCGCGCAACGCTCAAAACTATACGAGGCCGCGCTGCTCTTCAAAATCGCAACGCGTCGGGTCAATCGTCTCAATAGTCCGCGACCTCAAGAGCTAGCCGCGCAGCTCAGAGAAATCGCAACGTGTCTCGTCGATGCATAGGGGAGGATTTCATGTTATTCCAATTTCTTTACCGTAACCTCAAAGGCTACCGCTTTCTCGTTGTGCTTGCAATCCTGGTGACGATCACCCAGGTGGGTAGCGATATCTTGACCGCGTTCCCACTCAAATTTATCCCCAGCAAGATCAATAACCCCGGCTCTGATCCGGCCTGTACCTTCCCCATTCTCGACAAGTGGCACATTCTCGACCTCTTCGATACACCAATAATCGACCCTGCGCTTCGTAATCCCATAACACATCAGATAATCCCGCCGCCAACATCGCAATGCCCCGTCTCACAAACCGACCTGTACGCCGCCGCCCATCCTATACTCACGCATCACAGCGTCAACGGCGTCGTCGTCTTCTCGGTGCTGATGCTCATTCTCTTTGGCCTGATTAGTGCAGGGCTGGCTTTCCTCGACCTCTTTCTCGCCTCGTATATCGCGCAAAATCTAACGGCGCGTTTGCGCGGTCAACTGTTTGACCACCTCCAACGTCTCTCGCTTGATTGGCATGGCAAACAGAAGAAAGGCGACCTTGTACAGCGCATCACAGGCAATATTACAGACATCGAAAAACTGGTGACGGACGGCCTGGTTGACCTGCTGGCAGGCGTTTTAACCCTGATCGGCATCACCTCTATCATGCTGTTCATCAGTCCACCTTATACCCTTATCTCGCTTGCCATCGCACCCGCCCTCTTCCTAATCGTTCTAGGCTATACGAAAAGCATTAAGAAAGCCGCGAAGAGTGCCGCCAAAGCCGCCGGACAGGTGTCCGATGTCGCAACCGAGGATATCCACGCCCTCACTGTCATCAAAGCCTTTACCCGTGAGGAGCGCGAAGCCCTCCGCTTTGGCGGCTACGTTGATAGTCATCGCAAAGCCGGACTTCGCGCTGGCGGCCTACAAGCCCAATTTACGCCGCTCGTTACCATCTTTGTTATTCTTGGTACAGCCGTTGTGGTGGGCGTCGGCGGCTACGTCGCAGCCGGCAACAACTTTACCATCGGCTTCTTCACCATCGGCGCCGAAAGCGTGGACATCGGCACACTGATCTTGTTCTTAACCTTCCTCAAACTGCTCTACCAACCCATGCGCGACCTCTCCAAACTCGCCAACCTCGCCAGTAGCGGTTCTTCGGGTGCGGAACGTATCCAGGAGGTTCTCGATCAAGCTCCCGAAGTCACGGAGCCACAAACACCCTATCAAGGGCCGCAACGGTTGCGCGGCGACATCACCTTTGAAAACGTCGTCTTTGGCTATACCCCAGCCATGCCGATCCTTAAAGGCATCAACCTCCATATTCCAGCGGGTCGCAAGATAGGGCTTGTCGGACTCTCCGGCGGCGGCAAAACTTCGCTCGTGAAGCTAATTCCACACTTCTATGAAATACAACAAGGCTCCGTCAAGGTTGATGGCCTCGACAACCGCATGTATCCACTTGATATATTGCGTCGCAATATAAGCATGGTACTACAGGACTCAGTGCTTTTTGAAGGAACCATTCGCGACAACATCGCAATCGGCAAGCCCGGCGCAACCGACGCGGAGATTAGCGCAGCGGCACAAAAAGCCCACATCCACGATACTATCGCCAACTTGCCTGATGGCTACGAAACAACGGTACGCGAACAAGGCAAAAACTTTTCCGGTGGACAGCGCCAACGCCTCGCAATCGCGCGCGCAATCTTGCGCGACGCCCCCATTCTCATTCTTGACGAGCCAACCGCTGCCCTAGACGTGGAGGCCGAGGTCGAGGTAATGCACGCGCTAGACAAACTCATCGTTGGTCGAACGGTGCTGGTAATCTCGCATCGCCTCAGCACTCTCGGCAATGTCGATGAGGTTGTCGTGCTAAAAGATGGCCGCATCGCCGAACAAGGGTCATATAAAGAATTGAAAAATCGCGGCGGCGTCTTTGCCGGCTTGCTCGAAGAACAAAATCGCTACAACCTCGAACGGGCCGGCGATAAATCAATCATTCGTTCGGCCTTCGTCAATATGCCGCCGCTGCGCGAGCAACGTCACGTTCCACCTATACCGGTATCCCCCCACAGACCACAGGTTCACCAGCCACATCAATCACCCGTACCCGTTGCAATACACAATGGGCAACATGCAGAGGCACAACCAGGGCCTGCTAACGCCTACATATTCATAGAAATCGACGGCAAAATTGTCGAGAAGTGCCAACTCAATCGGCCCGTTCTCACCGTTGGCCGCCTTTCAAGCAACCATATTCGCGTTGACAGCAAACGCGTCTCACGCCTCCACGCGAAAATCCGTCAAGAGAACGGAGCCTGGGTGATTGAGGATGCGGAAAGCGTCAATGGGCTTGTCTATCAGGGCCGTCGCGTCGAACGTCTGGCTCTCACAAATGGCGATGTAATCGCCATCTCTTCATCGGCTGCTCTGCACTACAAGGTTCTCCCATAAATACCTATAGAAATGCGTGTCTCGTGTCGCGACACGCATTTCTATAGGTATTTTACCGAATGCGCCAGAGGCCCCTGCTTTCTCAGCAAGGGGAGTTGTCACACTTCACACTCCGTTTACGTTATACTTCGCGATGCGGATAATGGGCCGTCCACCCACATCGGCAAGGGGCATGTAGACAAGTTGCGTCCTCTCATCAACGGCAAGCGTATGGGTATTTTTGCCAAGAACATAATCGCCCAGCTTACGTATGCGCCCCCCGCGAATATCGAAGGCGGAAACGCCGCCCACACATCCAACAAAAAGCACATGCATCGTATGGTCGATTATAGCAATATCGGGCTTGCTCGCCAACAGCAGCAAAGGGTCAGGCAGAACACTCATCGTTTGCACATTGACACGTATCAGGTTTTGCACCATACGCATAGCAGGGTTAACCTGCGTACACACCACAAACGCGATACGCTGCTCCGCGTCAATATTCATGCCGTGCGGTATCCCACATGTCTTGGGCAACTGTAGCCGTTCTACAACGGCGAGTGTAACGGGGTCAATCGCGATAAGCTCACCCGTCCCCACTGGTGGGTCTGGTGGCGTTCCAACAGCCTGGTTTGTCAATTGCTGAATAGTCGCAAATAGACGATGCGAAACAGGGTCATAGTGATTGTGCCCTACATCGTAGCCGAATTTCGTGAGGGCGGCACTTTCGCCAGGAAGTCTCGGCAACCGCCCAATATTGATTTTTGTAACAGCGTTCGTGATCGTATCAATCGCCACAATGTTTTGATTTTTCAGATCAATATTGTCAGGCGCGGGAACACCTGGATCCGAAATAAAAATTTTGTGGTCAGGCTGATCGTATTCCATTGCATCCGGCCCTTCATTATCACCGAGCGCAATCTTCGTCGTCTGCAACGTCCGTTCATCAATCACATACACAATATTATCGTTGGCATCAGCCGCGTAAACCCTCCCCAGGTCAGGCGCGGACACAATACCCGCGATCTGTGGTATCTCGACACGCCCCACAAGCTTGTTTTGTCGCGTGTCAAAGACAAGTACATGCCCGTCAACCTGACTATCTTTACTTGCGCTAAACACCGGATTTACCACCGCGAATTTGTCGGGTACAGGCCCCGTATGAGCAATAAAAAGTAAGCCAGTCGCCGGGTCAAGCGTCTGAAAATCGAAATGGTCAAAGCGGACCGCAACCCCTGGTGCTAGCAAATCCACCTTCTGCGGTGCATTCTTCACAAATGGCAGAAATTTGTTTGGCAGTACACTCGGCACAGGAATGTCTTGTACCAGCGTAAGATGATGTGCAGGCGGTGGAATCACAATTTGGAGCGTGGTCGCCACCAGTAAATAGCCCAAGATGCCGAAGCATACCATCCCCAAAAGCACGGAGAACACCCTACGGCCCACAGTGCGTTGTAACGGTACGATACTTTTTACCACCATAACTCTCTCTTCTCTTTACGTTCACTATCCCCACAGGATTAGAGACGATACAATATTTTTGTCATCGTTCCGCGTCTACTTGAGTAATTCGTTAGTGATTATACGTTAAGAGCTGGACTTTTTCTGGGAACGAGTATAGACCACAGCACGGTGGACTACCCAATAGCCTTTTTGTCAAAGAACTGCTATAGTAAGCATTACCACAACCATTACAATACACCATTTTGCCCTCTCTTGCGCCTACACAAAAGAGAGGTCAGAAGAGAGGATATAATGCATTTTTGTTTTATTATTGAGGAGAAATACCTTAATCAACCGATGCCAATGGTGCTTGCCGATCAACTAAAACAGTGGGGGCACGATGTCGATATCCTGGAACCACAAGCAACCGTCACATACCTATCCGATCTGCACAGACAGAGGTATGACGCCTACGTCCTCAAAACATGTACCGACGGCCCCGGCCTCAGTATCTTGGAAGCCGCTGAAGCGGTTGGCATTCCAACCATCAACCGTTCGCGCTCCATTCGCCTCGTGCGCGACAAAGCCGTCGCCGCCGCGTTCGGCCACGTTCACGGCCTACCTATTCCCCGCACCTACTTTGTTGCCAATCTAAAACTCCTCGCACAAATTCCCAGTACAGAATACCCGCTTGTCGTTAAGCCAAGCAACGGTAGCTATTGCCGCGACATCTACCTGCTCCACAGCCCCGCCGACCTCGCAACCATTCCTATTTCTGAAACCGCCACCAGTTTCTTCTTAGCACAACACTATGTGGAAAATACAGGCTTTGATATCAAACTCTACGTGATAGGACAAGAGGTTCACGCGGTAGTAAAAAAATCGCCACTTCATCCCGCGATTAAAGAAGGGCTTATTCCGATCACACCACAGCTTAAAAAGCTGGCCCAGAGCGTTGGCAAGCTCTTTAAACTCGACATCTACGGCCTGGATGTTGTCGAAACCCCACACGGTCTGGTCCTGCTCGATATCAACGACTTCCCCAGCTTTGGTCTGATCCCACGCGCCGTAGCCACCGTATCCGAGTACATTCTTCATGCCGCAAAACGCGCTGAAATGGCGCGTATCAACAAGACCGCACGACAACAACACCGTATACCGGCCAAAGAGCTAAAAGCGTAAACGAAAGAGGAAAACACTTATGAATATCTGTCTAATTATGGATAACCCCGAAACATCAAAGCATCCCGTTATCTCCCTGGCCCTGCGACACCTCGCGGCCACACATACCGTGCGACTGCTTGATGTACGGACGCTTACAGAGACCGAGGCGATTGACCTGGAAAGGACACATGCACAGGCCGACCTCTACCTCTTGAAATCACATGCGTCACAAGCACTCGACCTTGCACATTTTCTTGAGCAACACGGCGCGGTACTCCTCAACAATTGGGCGGCATCGCTAGCATGTCAAGATCGCGTACTCATGGCGCAACGCCTCCGCGATGCCAAACTCCCTAGCCCCCAAACATGGCATTTCACTACACTGACACAACTTGCGACAGACCACCACAAACTCGCAAGCCTCCCGTTCCCCTGTATCGTTAAGAGCCAGTACAGTCATCGCGGCGACCTCGTGGCGAAAATAGACACGAACATACAGCTACAAGCGTTGGCTCAAACATGGGGTCAGGAGCCAGTCGTCATACAAGCATTTATCGCTGGTGACAGTTGGGACACCAAAATATGGGTCATTGGCGAGCAAGTGTTCGCCGCGCGTCGTCGTACCCCCCTGGAGGCCAACGCCTCGAAAGAAGATGTTACCATTGCGTCCCACGACATTCCGAAACAGTGGTCGGACATGGTACAAGCAATTGGGCGCGCCTTCGACCTGCGTCTCTACGGCGTTGATCTCCTACTAACCGAGCATGGCCCCATGATTGTGGATATCAATTCGTTCCCCGGCTTTCGCGGCGTACCCAACGCTGACACTGCATTAGTGACTCTGATAGAAGATGAGATTACAAAGCTAAAAAGTGCAAAACAGGAAATTTAATACAAATTTAATCCTTCGATAACATTGAACTAACAAAAAGTGCCTATGCTAGTAGTGGCGTTACACGTAAACGTCAAATGTGCAAAAAACATGTTTATACTATGACATGGATGTCGTTTTTGGAAGGATTTTTTCTGTATGTGTGGAAACAATCACGATCATGACCACGACCACGACCATGACCACAGCCACGACCATGTACACACCGACCACTGCTGTAGCTTAGGGGAAGATTACGAGCGTAATCTCGCCGAGCAACGCGCGCTATCTCTCACACGCCGCCGCGTCTTGCAAACAATGGGAGCATCTACCCTGCTCATCGCGGGTGGCGCAATCAACGCCGGCACAGCCTTCGCAAACACCGCTTCCCGCAGCGAGTACTCCCCACAGGGCAGCGACAATTTCGATGGCTTCTTTTATCTTTCGGGCGATCACCATATCCATACCCGCTATAGCCCCGACGCCAAATATCACATAGAGCGTCAGGTCGCGGAGGCTAACTATCACGGCCTCGATTGGATGGCGATCACCGATCATGGCAACGTTACACACAACAAAATTGGTGTTGACCTCACCTACCCTGACCTGCTTCAAGCACGCAAAGACTTCCCCAACACCCTGGTTTTTGTTGGCCTGGAACAGAACATCCCCGGCGGCGAACACGGCACGGTTATGCTTGTTCCAAGCGCGAAAGAGCATGACCAGATCAAAACATTTGAGGCCCTCTATGACGCGAATATCGTCGAGAGTACGGAGGTCAAGGCGGTAGAAGGCTTAAAATATCTCGACACCTTCGACCCCAAACCTATCTTCTTCGCCAACCACCCCGCGCGCCGCGGCTTGGACTCACCACACGAAATCCGCAACTGGAAAGCCGCAGCCCCCGACGTTGCCTATGGCTTTGAGGGCGCGCCGGGCCACCAGGCCGCCGGACTTATCCGCGACCAAAGCGGCAAACTTGTCGCGTATCGCGGCTTCTATGGCAACAAGCCAGAAGTTGGCGCATGGCCCGGCTATCCTTTAGAAAGCTACTTCACCTACGGGGGCTTCGACTGGATGACCGCGATTGTCGGCGGCCTGTGGGACTCGCTTCTCGGCGACGGCCTTCGTTGGTGGATTACCGCCAACAGTGACTCGCACAAGTACTTCAACGACCTGCAAGACATTGACTCCACCACCTTCGCAACGCAAGGCTACGTCACAGAGATCGACCACTACTTCCAGCAACCTGTCTACGGCGACTTCCGCCCCGGCGAGTATAGCCGTACCTATGTGGTCACGAAACAACGCAGTTACGCCGATGTCATCGCTGGCATGAAAGCGGGCCAGGTCTTCGTCGTCACCGGCGATCTCATTGACCGCCTGAAATTCACGGCGACCTCCGCTAAAACAAAAGCAACGGTCAACATTGGTGGAACCTTAATTGCAAAACACGGCGACGACATAACCGTCACCATCAAGGTACGTGTCCCTTCCGGCGATAACTGGCACAATCAACGTCCGACGGTTGATCACATCGACCTCATCGCGGGCCTGGTTAATCATCCCAGCAAAACCGGCGGCCTGGACACGTTTGCCAACCCCTCAACAAAGATCGCCCGTACCTTCAAAGCACGCGAGGTTGAAGATCACGAAGAGGCCGGCGGCCTGGTTCTCTCCATGACCCACACGTTCCGCAAAGTAGAGCAGGACTTCTACATTCGCTTGCGTGGCACAAACAACGAGTATCGCACCAAAAATCCCCGCATGGACCCCGACCTGCGTGGCACAACCGGCAAGCCACAAGACCCCTGGGGCGATCTCTGGTTCTACTCTAACCCCATCTTCGTACAAGTTCAACCCTAGTCAACTAAACAGTAGCGCAAAAGCAGGGACAACTACAAGAGTTGTCCCTGCTTTTATTTTCAGCACTCTATAATCATCGCAACAAAATAGAGCTACAATACGTCTCTATAAGAGTTACAGCAAAAAAGAGGCAAAAAATACCAAAATTAGTGCCGCTGCTACTTGTAACTCCATCATACCTTGCTATAATGTGAGAAGATAGAAATATATCAAAAGACACTTCTCTATTGCTGCTCTCGCCCATTTATTTTTTAATCGAAGAAGAGAGGCTTAACAAAACATGCTTCATACAACGTCTCGGCCTCGATCCACGCTCTTTATACAGAGCATCGCGTGTATTCTCTGTGCCATCGCACTCCTGTGTACACCACAACATGTTTTCGCCAACGCACTCCCGACACACACAGCCGCCGATGGGCCAACATTTCAGGCAAGCATCGGCTTCAACTCGCGTTTTCGTGATGGGAACTGGGTTCCTGTACACGTGACCTTACAAAATACGGGCGCAGATTTTACCGGTATGCTCGCCGTCAACATTCCAACACAATCCCCCGGCTCCACCGATTCAAATCCCACTGCTATCTATCGCACACCAATCACATTGCCAGCAGGCGCCCAGAAGCAGATAACCCTCTATGCCCCTTGCTCTTTCGGCAACACAGGGGCAGTGCAGAATATTGTCGTTACACTTTTTACCGCCAACGGCCAAAAAGTCGGTGCTCCCCAAAGTATTGCATTGCATTCCTTACAGAACAGTGAGTTCTTTGTGGGTATCCTCTCAGACCGCACAACAGGCTTTGGTCCCATCAGCGGCCTCTCGTTGCCACAACAGCCCTCCTCTGTCATAGTTGAGACGTTGAACGCCACGACAATGCCCACTAATGCCGTTGCACTCGATAACTTCAACCTGCTCGTGCTGGACAACTTTGACACAAGTACCCTGAACGCTGCACAGCATGACGCGTTACAGCAATGGATCAATCGCGGCGGTTCGCTCGTCCTCGTCGGTGGCCCAGAATGGCGACGCACCTTCGGAACCCTTCCCGCGCCACTCGTTCCCCTTGCCCCTACCAACACAACAACGCTTCCAGCAGGGACCCCACTTTTACCTATAAATGGGGTAGAGCAAAAAAGCACCGTCGCGGGTGTGCCTGCACCGGTGACAATCAGCACCGCTTCCACAACCGCTGGGACGGTACTTCTTAGAGATGGCTCAAATCCCCTGCTCGTGCAATTGCATAGTGGACAGGGCAACGTCTTTTATCTTGCATTCGATCCCACACTCGACCCCATCGTCGGCTGGGCTGGCGCGTCCACACTCTGGAAAGGTATCCTTCTGCGGGTGTTGGGAGACCAAGCCGTCGCCCAGCTACCTAGCCAATACAACGCATCCGGCATTGTTGGCACAAGCAAAACCTATAGTGTGGGCATCACCAACGCCCTACAATCCTTGCTCCCAAATACCTACCCATCCACCTGGCTCATTCTCATTTTGCTCCTTGCCTATATTCTTGTGCTAGGCCCCATACGCCTCCTGCTTGTGCGACGCCTCAAAAAACGTGATTGGAGCTGGCGCATCGCGCTCGTGACCATTTTAGTCTTTTCTCTCCTCACCTACGGCTTTGCCCTGCAACAAAAAGGCACAGCAATTGTGAGCGATAGCATCACCGTTATGCAACTTGACAACAGCACCACACCCAACGCGAACGCACACACCACAACTTACCTCGGTGTCTTCGTACCAAGTCAGGGCGATTTCCAGGTGCATATTCCAGAAGAAAGCCTCGTACAGCCTAACAAATCAGCCTACCAATACATGCAGGGAAGTGGAGGCTCTTCATCAGCACTAACCACTATCACCCCAACGCAAGGGGAGACAGACGTGAACCTACAAGGCGTCGATATCTGGACGCTCCGCTCCATCGCCTCCGAGCGAGACCGCAAGCTACAAGGCAACATTTCCTCACATCTCACAGTCATCAATGGTGCTGTAACAGGAAGCATCACCAATAAGCTCCCTTATTCGCTCCACGATGTCAACATTCTCATTGGCAACCAGTATCTAAGCCTGGGACAACTTGATGCAGGACAAACACAACAAGTACAACTTCCACTCAGCAGTCCGAATCTTAACACCTATCCACTTCAATCGCTTGGCAGCCAGATAGCGGCGAAACAAGGTATACAACAACCATATAATACGAACAGTGGTCAACCATTTCCACAAGATGAAACCCATCGTCACGCCGCTATCCTGGCTGCGTTCAACGGGAACGATGACGGCAATACCT
>Ga0123338_10004904_pt1 | contig 11582 bp, 11 predicted proteins | sample grotaG_FD_89793 | JGI IMG/M metagenome (GOLD analysis project Ga0123338, IMG submission 89793) | Glacier valley bacterial and archeal communities from Borup Fiord, Nunavut, Canada, to study Microbial Dark Matter (Phase II) -... | ecosystem: Environmental > Aquatic > Freshwater > Ice > Glacier ... | reverse complement strand
TATTACATGCCACGCACGAATACATCACCGCCGATCGGGAATTTCACCCTGCCCCGAAGGTCTCTCCTGATAGTATGCCACAAACTCACGGTATGATGCAAGCCTTTTCTGCTCTTCTTAACAAGAGATGCTGCGCCAATTGTTCTGCCTGTACGCGTATCTCCGGCACGGCGGTTGTCTCCCACAACGTCCCTTTACGTAAGGGGCCGAGCGTATACAAGCACGGCGAGACCTTCCCAGTGCGCTGAATAACCGCACCGTCTGTCGTTACGTCGATGCCCAGATGCAATGCGTCGGGTTGAATAAGTCCCTGTGCGAGTAAGGCGATGAGCAAAACACTCTCTGACCTGCTTATATCACTCGCGGGGCCGGTGCAGTTAATCACCTGCTGCGCCGCATAGACGATACTTTGGTGGGTTCGTCGCAAACGGATTGTCACCCGCACCGCTTCGTCCGTCTCGTCGTAGCGTTGTACACGTCCCGCGCACACCTCTAGTTGGCCCACACCTCGCATCTGCTCGATTGCGAGCGCAACGGCGGGGGCGATACGATGCCGCCGCACATCCCAATACGGTTGCACATGCCGTAGAAATTGCTGCTTCTCCGCGACTGACCACGCTTGCCACAGTGCCTGCACATGTGGCCGCAGTCCATCCACAACGCCACGCCAATTATCTTCACGGCTTGCCCGCGCCTCAGTACGCACAGCGCGTAGTAGCCCACCCACCGTCGCGGGTAACTCACGGTACTGTGTTGGAGAGTGCGCACGTATCGTGTGTGCATGAGGAAACAAGCCACGCCGCGATACCGCAAGCACAGAACCAGTGTGACCCTGCGCCCGTAATGCCACCGCCACATCGACCATCGTTAAGCCGGAGCCAAGCAGAAATACAGAAGCGGTAGGGTCGATAGACGCAATCGCCTCGACGCACCAGGGGTTTCCCCGATACCGAGGACTCATATAAAACTCAGGCGTCTCAACGGAGGGGTGACGCGGCGACGGGTTGCCTGTCGCAAGCACAACCTGATCGGCATGAAGACAACGCCCACCCCTTAACGTAAGTTCTGCCCCACTCGCGGTTGGATGCAGAGCAATCACCTCACCGTGTATTCTTTCGAGAACATGCAGCGCATTTGCACCCTCTGCCTCCAACAATACGTCTTGCAGGTATATACCATAAACCATGCGCGGTACAAACGAGGTTGCATCTATCGCGCCAACCTCGCTTAGTTCTTCGTGATGCTGGAGCAGCCAGCGCGAAAAGTGTTCTGGTCTATCAGGGTATGCACTCATTTTGCCAGCAGGCACATTGAGGAGGTGCTGCCGGTTGGTTGTGCTATATGCGACCCCGCGCCCGACAAGCGAGCGTGGCTCGATCAGTACAATGTGCAATGCCGCTTGTGCTTGCCGCAACAATTGAGCGGCGACAAGCGTCCCGCTCGCGCCAGCCCCAATCACAGCAATTGTATGCGACCTATTCATTTTTCACAAGGTGAAAGGACTCAGCATAACTATAGTTATGTTGCTTGCCATTTTCGCCATCTATGGAGCGCAACATCTGCTCCACCTCCTCGCCACCGCCAGCGAACTGGCTTGCATGCGCGTGTAGTGCCCTCATCTTCACATCCATGACAGAGGTAGTATCAATGGTATGATTTTCAACGGGCGCACCCATTATGTAGATTTCCGAAACCTTGTGCGGCTTGAGGCCCTCCTGCATCAGCTCTGGGAAGTCCCAGGGATTTTGCGACGAAGGGTAAATGGCTTCTAGTGTCGCTCGACCTGCCGCGAGGTGGTCATGATGATATCGTTGAATGATAAACGTGGGCGACCATGAGCGATCCGGCGACTGACAGATCACACGCGCAGGTTTATGGGTACGTAACAATCGTACAATGTCCCTACGCAGTGCCAGCGACGGCTCTAGCTGTCCATCGGGATAGCCGAGAAAGTACACATCTTTCAGCCCCAACGCAACACCCGCGTTACGCTGCTCCTGCTTGCGCGTCTCTACCACTTTTTGCCGTGCCGCTTGACTCACATCCGTTGCATCATCGGGGCCGCCACTTCCACCATCAGCGCAAATGACATAGTAGGCGTCCCAGCCTTCACGTACCCAGAGCGCAACCGCTCCCGCACAGCCAAACTCCGCGTCATCCTCATGCGCGACAATAACCATCACAACCTTGTTCGGTTCGACTTCGCTCATCATTCCACCCTTTATTTTTCGAGAAGCACGAGTAGCAGGCCGCCAATCATCGCAACATTTTTGTTGAAGTGAATTTGCTGACCAGCGCGACCCTGTGGCGTTGTCTCTTGCCAATAGGGGTGGCCCACAACTGTTGTTGGGATGAGCGTCCCCAGCAACGCGAGTGCCGCGAGCTTGGGCAAAAAGCCAACCGCCAGCGCAGTACCCGCGACAACCATCGTCGCGCCGTTTACAATAACCGCCTGTCGAGCCAACGGAATACCCGCCTGCTCTACTTTTGTGGCACGACCATCAGGATTGATAAATGTGCTAGACCCACCAGAAATGAACATACTTGCCAAAAGGGTATGACCGAGAGTTTGCACGAATGACATAGATTTTTCTCCCCGCTTATGTAGAATAAAAAAGAACCGCCGATTGTTTCACAACTTGTGTGAACATACTAGCTAACGCGATTGAGACCGCGTTTAGGTTTCATTGTGTAGCTGGGTACTATTTAATAGCACTTAGTTTTCGCTTGCATAAAGCCAATACTTCATTTTTTGTAGTATTGGCTCATCAGAGATATAATACACCGCAAGGAGCCATATGACAACTGAGTTACGCATCATACCAATCACTGGTATCGGCGAGATTGCCCCTGGCATAGACCTGGGCGAACTTATCCATAACGCCCTGCAAGCTTTACATATGAGTATCGAGTCAGGGGATGTACTGGTCGTCACACAAAAAATTGTCTCTAAGGCCGAGGGCCAACTGGTCAATTTAGACGAGATCGAGCCATCGGCCTTCGCCCGTAGTGCGGCCCAGCAGAGCAAAAAAGACGCCCACCACCTCGAAGTGGTTTTACGCGAAAGCAAACGCATCGTTCGCATGGATCACGGAGTTCTCATCAGCGAGACACATCATGGCTTTATCTGCGCAAATGCCGGCGTCGATGAGTCGAATATCGGCGGAGTACGCCAACTCGCCCTGCTTCCCGTTGACTCGAACCGCTCCGCCCGCGCAATTCGGACTCGTCTACAACAGCTCTCCGCGCAACAGTCACAGGAGAATATACCTGACATAGCCATCATTATTTCGGACACCTGGGGCCGTCCCTGGCGCACTGGACAGGTCAATAACGCGATAGGCGTGGCCGGTATGGAATCAGTTGTTGATTATCGCGGCCAGATCGACCCCTACGGATACGAGCTACAGGCCAGCGCGATTGCCGTGGCCGACGAGCTGGCCGCCGCCGCCGAGCTTGTCATGGGCAAAATTGACCGCATTCCCGTCGCGCTCATTCGCGGCTATGCCTACATTCCCGCAGAGGGCGACGCCAGCACCCTGATACGCGATGGCGCATCGGACATGTTCCGCTAAAACAAAACCAGAAAGTAATTGCGCGTGACCACACATTCCGAAACACGACAAACGACACAGCCCAACCGCTCCGCTACGCTCGACGCACTACTGCGCGGGAGACGCAGTGTACGCAGCTATCAACAACGTCCCGTGACGCGTGAACAGCTAGAACAGATACTTGAGGCCGCGCGCTGGGCGCCATCGCCACACGGGAGACAGCCCTGGCGTTTTGCCGTCTTGACACAAGCAGAACCAAAGCGACGCCTCGCAGACCGTATGGGCGAGACATGGCAACGCAACCTGGAAATGGACAAGCAAGACACAGCAATCGTCACCATCCGCCTGGAAAAATCGCGGCAACGTATCCTGAACGCTCCCGCGATCATCATTCCCTGTCTCTACCTGGAAGAACTCGACCTCTACCCAGACGCGCAGAGGCAGGAGGACGAAAAGACGATGGCGGTACAAAGCATTGGCGCGGCCATTCAAAACATGCTGCTGATGACTTATGACCTGGGGCTTGATGCTGGTTGGATGTGCGCGCCGCTTTTCTGTCCAGAGGTCGTATGCGCCGCGCTCGGACTGGACCCGCGCTTGATTCCCCAGGCATTGATAACCGTAGGTTATGCAGCAGCCGACCCGAAACGGCGCGAACGTCTCCCATTGGAAAGCCTGATTGTACATTTTGAGTAAGGGGTAGCTATGATTGTTGTGCTTGCCGGCGGCGTTGGAGCCGCGCGTTTTCTACAAGGTGTTATCCAGCTTGTGCCACAAGAGCAGTTGACGGTAATCGTCAATACAGGCGATGATCGTGATTTCTATGGCCTGCGCGTCTCGCCCGATAGCGACATCGTGCTGTACACGCTCTCCGGTATGGTCGATGAAGCGCACGGGTGGGGAGTGCGCGGCGACACCTATAACACCATGTCGCAACTCACCAAATACGGGAACGACGACTGGTTTATGCTTGGAGACCGCGACCTTGCAACCCACATTCATCGAACCAATCTGTTGCGTCAGGGTAAAACCCTCAGCGAAACGGCGGAGAGCATCCGCACCCAATTGGGCCTGGGTCTACGCATCTTGCCCATGAGCGACCAACCCGTCGCCACCCACATCAAAACGCCCATTGGCCTGCTCCACTTTCAAGAGTATATGGTCAAACGCCGCTGTGCCGACGAGGTGCAAGACGTGGTTTTTGTGGGCGCGCAAGAGGCAAAACCCGCCCCCGGCGTACTTGATGCCTTGCGCGAGGCCGAGGCAATTCTTATCGCTCCCAGCAATCCCATTGTAAGCATTGGGAGCATCCTATCTGTTCCAGGCATACATAACGTACTGCACGAGGCGAAGGGAATGGTGGTCGCGGTCAGTCCCATCGTCGGTGGCGCACCAATCAAGGGACCAGCCGACAAACTTATGCGCGGCCTGGGTCTGGATGTCTCAGCCGTAGGCGTTGCGCGCCACTACCGCGACTTCCTTGACGTGATGGTGATTGACGAACAGGACAAAAACCTTGTCACCTCGATTGAAGACCTGGGTATTCCTACCGTCGTTACAGATACCATTATGCGCGACAGCGCGACCAAAAAAGCCCTTGCCCAGACGGTGCTACGCGCTGCTGGTCTCTCTTTCTAAAAGCGAAAACAGAAATTTATGTACCATGCGCTCATCCCTGTCAAAGCCCTTAACAGTGTTAAAAGCCGTCTCGCTCCCTACCTCACCCATTATCAGCGCGAGGAGCTGGTGCTAACGATGCTGCATCACGTTGTCCATGTTCTGCTCACTTGCGACGAACTTGCACGCGTTTCAGTCGTTAGCCCCGACCAGCGCGTTTTAGAATACGCCCAACGCTGGGGAGCCTATGCTCTGCTCGAAGAGAAGCAGGGTCATAATCCAGCTCTGCGCGCAGCAGCCGAGAGGGAGAAGGCGCAAGGCACAACGGCTCTGCTCACCATCTCAGCCGACCTTCCCCTGCTTCAACGCGGCGACATCGAGCGGATGCTAACGGCGGCGCGCTACTCTGCTATCGTTCTCGCACCGTCGCAGGAGGGGACGGGCACAAACGCTGTGCTGATGCGCCCACCGCTAGCATTGCCCTACGTGTTTGGCCCCAATAGCCTGCAACGCTATCAGGCCGAGGCCGAGCAGCGCGAATTGCTCACAACCCAGGTAAAGTGTTCCGGCCTCTCCCTTGATGTGGATACCCTCAAAGACCTCGAACTTTTCCGTCGCTACGAAGAGGAGGAGCAAACCGCCGCGCATATTGTCGATGCGGCCTATCTGCTTTGAAAAAGAACTTTTGTAGTGCATAACCGTACTTCAATTGTATACACTATTTCTTGTATAGAAGAGGTTAGCATGGTCATCACAAAAGCGGCTCGTGCAGCGGCACTTGCGCGACAAATGGAGCGCGTCACACGCCGCCTGGACGCGTTGCATATTTTGAGTAGCAGTTTCTGGCCGATACAACTTGCGATTATCTTTGGCGGCGTCATCATTACTATCGCGACCTTTGGCATTCTACACGGGCTTGCGCTCCTGTTTATCCTGCTCGCAATCATCGCCTTCTTTATCGTGCATAGACGACATACGAAAGTAGACGTAAGCCTTGTCAGGCATCGCGTTTGGTTGCAACTGAAACAGACACAGCTCGCACGTCTCCACCTCGATTGGGATAACATACCCGCGACCCCGCCACGCGACGAACACGAAGAGCACCCCTTTGATACAGACCTCGATATCACCGGCACACGTTCGCTGCACCAGCTCATCAATACCTGCGTCTCTTTTGAAGGCTCCGAACGTCTGCGCGAGTGGCTCCTTAGCACAACACCGGACAAAGTCGCGATCCGCTTTCGTCAGGCAATTGTGCGTGAACTGATGCCCCTTGCTGGCTTTCGCGGCAAGCTCGCCCTCAATTCGCTCTATGTGACACGCTACACCGCCGAGCAGTGGAACGGCGAAAAGCTCGTCCTCTGGTTAGAAGAACTGCGCGAGGTCCCAACGGCGCGCGCAACGCTGCTTGTGCATAGCATCCTCTCCGCGCTTACACTTGTGCTGATTGGCGGCTACATCTTCCTACACATCTCGCTAGTTTTCTGCGTCGCCTCACTGCTTGCCTCACTCGTCTGGTTCTTAAGCAGACGCGGCACACAGAAGAACCTTTTCCAGGACGCCTCCTCTATGAATCAGATGCTGGGACAGTTGCGCGCAATCTTCGCATATCTCGAAAAATATCCCTATGCACACCATCAACATCTTCGCGCTTTATGTGAGCCTTTCCAGAATGTGGATGTACGCCCATCGCCCCTACTGCGCCAATTGAATATTCTTGCGATGATGGCTTCGGCGTCGAATGGCGAAGGCTCGCTTTTCCTCAATGCCCTGCTACCCTGGAACGCCTACATCGCTTATCAACTCAACAAGTACAAACAGCAAGCGGTAGAGAACCTCCCACTCTGGCTCGACACCTGGTTTGAACTGGAAGCACTCTGCTCTCTAGCAAACTTCGCGTATCTCAACCCCAACTATATCCTCCCTGACATCCATACCGACGACTCCCCTTCGGTGCATTTTCGCGCCAAAGGCTTGGGGCATCCCCTACTCAAAGATGAGATAAAAGTAGCGAACGATATCGCGTTTGAGAAAACAGGCGACATACTGCTCATCACAGGCTCCAACATGGCAGGCAAAAGCACATTCTTACGCGCGATGGGCATCAATCTCTGTCTTGCGTACGCTGGCACGGTGGTCAACGCAACAAGTTTGCACACATCGCTCTTCGAGGTTTACACAGCTATAAAAGTGAGCGATTCTGTCACCGACGGCTATTCGTACTTTTACGCCGAGGTGAGACGCTTGAAGGCACTTCTGACGCGTCTGGAACAGCAGCCAGCGTATCCACTTTTTTTCCTCATCGACGAGATTTTTAAGGGCACGAATAATCGCGAACGCCTGATCGGGAGTGAAGCGTACATCTATACGCTCGCCGATAGAAATTGTATCGGGGCCGTTTCGACACATGATCTCGAACTCATCAGGCTCTCTGAAGAGCTACCACAAATCAGAAATTACCACTTCCGTGAAGATGTTATCGATGGCCGTATGGTCTTTGACTACAAACTGCGGAAAGGCCCATCCCCCACGACAAACGCGCTCAAGATTATGCAACTAGAAGGCTTACCTATAAGCTACAAAAAGGTTACGTCAGTACACACTCAGTCGTGAACCTCTCGCATGTCTTCAAAACTCGCCCATATATAAGCGTGATACTTGTTGAGCATAGCATCGCACTTCGCAATAAACACCAGAGCTTGTTGACAATGTTCAGAAAGCATTGAAGAAGCTTGAGACACCCGACATACGTATTTTATAGTAGAAGAGAATTTTTGAACAATACGCTGGAGATAAACAATGCAAGCCCTTTCTAAAAAACCGCGCGTTCTCGCGACGGAAGTCACAACAGAAGAACGTTCTTCCATCCTTGAAGTACTTGGCGACACGTTCACGGTACAGACCATTTCTGGCACACTCGCCGAAGCAGCCCCAGACGACATGGCGGCAGTTGAAATACTTGTTCCGTTCATTCACTCAAAAGTAGGGCGAGCTGAACTAGACAATATGCCTCATCTCCAACTCATAGCAACCCGCTCAACCGGCTATGATCACGTCGATCTCGCGTATGCTGTAGAACGCGGAGTCGCGGTCTCAAACGTGCCGGGCTACGGCGAAAATGCTGTTGCCGAATATACCTTTGCCCTCATGCTCACCCTCACACGCAAGGTGAACCTGGCCGCGACCCGTACGCAACATGGCGACTACACCCTGGCGGGACTCAGAGGCTCCGACCTCTACGGAAAAACACTCGGCGTGATCGGAACTGGGGCAATTGGTATCCATGTCATCGGAATTGCGAAAGGCTTTGGGATGCAGGTACTGGCCTATGATGTGTTTCCCAATCGCCACCTTGCAGAGGTTTTGGGATTTAGCTATGGTAGCCTCGCCGAACTTCTCTCACGTTCCGATATCATCACCCTCCACGCGCCCGCAACACCCGCGACATTTCACATGCTCAACCGCGAAACGCTAGCACTGGTGAAGCATGGCGCATTCTTAATAAATACCGCTCGCGGTTCACTGGTAGATGTCCAGGCTCTCACATGGGCACTAGACACGGGACTCCTCGCCGGTGCTGGACTCGATACGCTGGAAGGAGAGGAATTCTTACAGCACGAAGAGGAATTGCTACAAGAGTCAGGAGCCGAAGCAAAACTAAAATTGCTTGTACAGCACCATATCCTCCAGCAACGCAACAACGTCATAATCACCCCTCATATTGCTTTTAACACAAAAGAGGCGTTACAACGTATCCTGGCTACGACAATCGAGAACGTCCAAGCATTTGCTGTCGGGCATCCGCGAAATATTGTCTCTGGAAAATTATAACAAAGGAGCAAAGGTAGTCAAGCACTGTGTGCCATTCATCCCCATGCGTTCCACGCATGGGGATGAATGGCACATGGGGTAAGTAGTCGCTTTCATCCCATCCCCTAGAACGGGGTGGGAATTCCCGCTCGTTGCGTTAAAACGCAAGCTGTACAATGATACATTTGTTCTATTGAAACGAACAAAAACCTCAGTACATCGAGAAGGGGTTTACTCATGATGGCAAGGCATCTACGAAAGTGCTTGCCAGTTTTCCGTACGCAAAATGTGACCAAGTTCATAGTTTTTTCCAAAAAGAGAAGGTATAGTGTATACATACTCCATTGAAAGAAGGGGGTCTTAGCGTCAGATAGAGCAAAGGAGGCGAAATAGCGAATTGTTCACCACTCTTCTATTATGAACATTTTGAATACTATACATGTATGCAATGACCTATAAAAATAAATGCGTCTATACAAAAAGAAAAGAAAATTTCATGATGAACAAACATATCCTTCGTTCCCTGCTTTTCTTCAGCATTGGTCTCGCGCTCTCCGTCGGCACTCTCACGACTCCGCCGAGTGCTTTTGCTCACCCTTCACCGCGTCTTTTTGCCCACCAAACTAATCCCATTGGATTAGTCTCATTACCTCATTCACCTGCTGTTCAAACCAATTGGAGCATGTTCGGTGATAACGCGAGGCATTCACACTTTAACCCATATGAAAACAGTATCGCTCCTGGCACAGTCGGGAAACTCTCGAATGGATGGCTCTTTCACACAAAGTCTAGTATTGGCTCTTCGCCAGCGGTGGTTAATGGGGTTGTCTATATCGGCTCCAACGACGGCAACGTCTATGCCATCGAGAATGCGACAGGCGCAAAGCTCTGGAGCTATGCCATTGGAAGCGGCATTGTCGAGACCTCGCCCGCAGTAGTAAACGGCATCGTCTATATTGGTCAGTATAGCGATACCATGTCAGCCAACCTGTATGCCCTCGATGCGAAAACTGGTGCGAAACGCTGGAGCTATGCAACCAAAGGCAGTATCGGCTCCTCCCCAACAGTGGTGAACGGGGTTGTCTACTTTGGCTCCGGTGATGGCAACATCTACGCACTCAATGCGAAGACAGGCTCGAAAATCTGGAGTTCCACAATAGGAAGCATCGACTTCTCTTCTCCTGCGGTAGATGACGGATTCGTGTATATTGGCTCCACTGATGGCAATGTCTATGCCCTTACGACACAAAGCGGCGCGAAGGTCTGGAGCTTTAATGTCGGCCTCAGCATCGAATCCTCCCCAACAATAGCCAACCATAGTGTCTTCATTGGCGCGGCAGATGGCAACGTCTATGCCCTCAACGCAAGGACTGGCGCAAAGCGGTGGAGCTATGCGACTGGAAATACCGTCTCTTCTTCGCCCGCAGTCGCGCACGGCGTGGTCTATATCGGCTCCGGTGATGGCAACGTCTATGCCCTCAATGCGAAGACTGGCATGAAGCAGTGGAGTTCAAACATCGGCAGTTTCATCGCGTCTTCTCCAACAGTCGCCAACGGACTCGTCTATGTCGGCGCACAGGACGATAGCCTTTCTCTCCTTGACGCTGCAACCGGCGCGAAGGTGTGGAACACAACCACTGGTAGCCCCCTAGCCCTACAGGGAATTAGTTCCTCGGCTACAGTGATCAATGGCGTGATCTATATTGGCTCACGCGATGGGAACCTCTATACCTATTGCATATGCGGCTAAATAGCAAGCATTACGAAACACCCTACAGGAGTTTCTCAGCCTTGTGAATAAGGCGCAGGGTTGCCGCTTTAAGCGGAAGTGTTGGAATTTCAGCAAACGAGTACCACCGTAACTCGTTTGCTTCCACTTTCAAACACTGAACTTTTTCTGGTGTACGCGTATAAAACAAGTACCGAAAATCTAAATGGTAATGTTCTGGCTCATCACGACGCGCAGGGATACGATGGGCATCAACATCAATCAGCGTTGGATACCCACAATCAGGAAAATAGCTTACATCGGTAAGCCCCGACTCCTCGATAACCTCACGTAACGCTATCAGGGACGGCTCAAGCTCACCTTCTCCGTGTCCACCCATCTGCAACCATAGGTTCAGCTTGCGATGATGTAAAAGCAAAATCTGCTTATTCACGCTATCTACAACCAAACCAGAGCCGGTAATATGGCCTGCCCCACAACTTCTCAGCCAGATATCAGGGTATGTCAAAAGCAACTGCTTCGTGAGTATGACAGAAGCACCTTCGGCCTCGTCTTCCCAAATATACTCATTCAACGTGTGCAAAAGTGCCTGCGATGCCTGTTGCATGACTCTCTCATCCTTCGCAATATACAGCGTTACCATAAAAACGGAAAATTGAAAGCACCGTCCGTTTCGCCTTCGTTTGTTGCAATGCAGCTATTTTTCGCGGCCACGCTGTAGTATGTCAAAAACAAATCACTTAGGTGCATCCTGTCCATTTTTGATGCTTATTGTACAATAATCCTTGTTCTATGCCATATGTATCATATAGCACAGAAAAACCCTGTATTCCGCAAATGCTACAGTTCTTACAATATCACGAAAATGTCTT
>Ga0123338_10004902_pt1 | contig 11584 bp, 9 predicted proteins | sample grotaG_FD_89793 | JGI IMG/M metagenome (GOLD analysis project Ga0123338, IMG submission 89793) | Glacier valley bacterial and archeal communities from Borup Fiord, Nunavut, Canada, to study Microbial Dark Matter (Phase II) -... | ecosystem: Environmental > Aquatic > Freshwater > Ice > Glacier ... | reverse complement strand
TCGCGCTCGAAGCCGTCGAGAAGGGCTTCAAGGCCTGGAAGAAGATCAGCGCCTACGAGCGCTCGAAGACGATGAGGAAGGCCGCCAACCTGCTGCGCGAGCGCGTCGACCACGTGGCGCGTGTGATGACGATGGAGCAGGGCAAGACACTGAGCGAGGCCAAGGCCGAGATCCTCAACGGCGCCGACACGATCGACTGGTTCGCCGAGGAGGCGCGGCGCGCCTACGGCCGCGTCATCCCGGCGCGTGCCGAGGGCATCTACCAGCTCGTGATCAAGGAGCCCGTCGGGCCGGTGGCGGCGTTCACGCCGTGGAACTTCCCCATCAACCAGATCGTCCGCAAGCTCTCGGCCGCGCTCGCCGCCGGCTGCTCGATCATCGTCAAGGCGCCTGAGGAAACGCCGGGCTCGCCGGCCGAGCTGATCCGCTGCTTCGTCGACGCCGGCGTGCCGGCCGGCACCGTCAACCTCGTCTATGGCGATCCCGGCGAGATCTCGTCGTACCTGATCCCGCACCCGGTCATCCGCAAGATCTCGTTCACGGGCTCGACCACCGTCGGCAAGCAGCTCGCGGCGATGGCCGGCCTGCACATGAAGCGGGCGACGATGGAGCTCGGCGGCCACGCCCCGGTGATCGTGTTCGACGACGCCGACATCGCCGTCGCCGCCAAGACCATGGCCGCGAGCAAGTTCAGGAACGCCGGCCAGGTCTGTATCTCGCCGACCCGCTTCCTGGTGCAGGAAGGCGTCTACAAGGAGTTCGTCGAGAAGTTCGTCGCCGCCAGCGATGCGCTCAAGATAGGCGACGGCCTCGACAAGGGCAATCAGATGGGCTCGCTCGCCAACCCGCGCCGCACCGCCGCGATGGACGCCGCCTTGGAAGACGCCGGCAAGCACGGCGGCACGGTGCGCTCCGGCGGCCACCGCATCGGCAAGGAGGGCAACTTCTTCGAGGCCACGGTCGTGACCGAGCTCGCCAACGACGCTCAGGCGATGAACGTCGAGCCGTTCGGGCCGCTCGCGATCATCAACCCGTTCGCCACGTTCGACGACGCCGTGAAGGAAGCCAACCGGCTGCCGTTCGGCCTCGCCGCCTATGCCTGGACGCGCTCGGCGAAGACCGCCAATGCCATTGCCGCGCAGGTCGAGACCGGGATGATGTCGATCAACCACGTCGGCCTCGGCATTCCCGAGGTCCCGTTCGGCGGCGTCAAGGATTCCGGCTACGGCTCCGAGGGCGGCAGCGAGGCGATCGAGCCGTACCTGAACCCGAAGTTCGTGACGCAGGCGGGGTTGTAGGGCGAACAGTGTGACGCGATGCAGGTATGCAGCGAAGCACATTTGCGGCAAAATGCATCGATGCGTACCACCCTCGACCTTCCCGACGACCTGCTGCGAAGCGTGAAGATCAAGGCCGTGGAGACCGGTTCCACGTTGCGCCAGATCGTCGTCGACGCCCTCCAGCGAGAGATGGCGGATCCGGCGCGGCCCCGGCAGCGGCTGGAGCGGCCGCCGGTGAAGCTGTCGCGCGATGCGCCTTTGCGCAAGCTCAGTCCGGGCGACGTCAAGCGTCTCGACACGGAGTCGGTGTCGAAGTCGGACGAAGCGAAGGCGCATGCGCTGCGTCGTTGACGCCAACGTCCTGTTGCCCGTACTGATCGAGGGGCATCCGCACCAACGCGCAGCGTTCGACTGGTGGGAACAGTGTGGCGACGCCGAAGCCGGGCTGTGCCTCCCGATTCGCATGGCCTTGCTGCGCCTGCTCACGAATGTCCGGGTCATGGGCTCGAGCACCTTGCGCCCGGGTGCCGCCTGGGACGTCGTGCAGCAGTTGATCGAGGACCCCAGGGTCTCGCTTCTTGAGACGGTTCCCGACAATCACGGCGCGCTGTGGCGGGCCAACGTCCTTCGCCGCGAACCGACGCCCGACCTGTGGACCGACGCCTGGCTCGCCGCGATGGCCCAGGCCGGCGACGTCGATATGGTCACCTTCGATCGCGGCTTCCGCTCCTTCCCGAAGCTGAAGCTGGTGTTGCTTGCAGGTGCCTAAGCCGCCTTCTTCGCCCCGGCCGCAGCGACCGCCTTCTTCGGATTCATCAACACGCGCCGCCCATCGGGCGTGCGGTCGGCCGTCGACACGATCATCGAGATCAGCTCGGGCGGCGTCAGTGCCGGGTTGACGGCGAGCATCTTGGCCGCGACGTTGGCGACCTGCGGCGACGCCATCGACGTGCCCGACTCGGCGACGCGTTCGCCACCCGGGATCACGCTCTCGACCTGATAGCCGTTGGCGTGCACCTTCACGGTCGGCCCGTAGCTCGTGAAAGAGGCTTCGTCGCCGGCCAGGTCGACGGCGCCGACCGCGATCAGGTTGGGCAGCACGATGTCGGTGGGCAGCGTCTCGTTGAAGGTCGAGTCGGTGTTGGCGTTGCCGGCGGCGGTCACGAAGAGGATTCCCGGAGCGCTCGCGAAGGCCTTCGTCAGGGCATTGCGAGAGGTGTCGAAATAGCCGCGAGCGAGCTTCTGCCGCTCCTGCGTCGTCTTGCCGATGCCGCAGAGCTCGAGTTCGCCCTCGACCGACTTGAGGTCGCCGCCCCAGCTCATGTTGACGACGCGGACGCCGTTCTTCTTCATGAAGTCGACATAGGCCTGGGTCGCCGCGGCATCGCGCTCGGCCAGCTCCGCCGACGGGCACGGATCCGGCATCAACGTGTGGCTGAACTCGATGCGCGCTGTCACCAGCCGCGCGTACGGATTGCCGGCCATCGTGATGCCGGCGACGTGGGTGCCGTGCAGGTAGTTGCCCATCATCCGCAGCTCTTCGGTGGCAGCCTTGTACTCGCCGGGCCTCAGTGACGACAGGTACTGCTTGACCTCGGTCGCCTCGGCGCTGTCGATGTTCGACTGCAGGTCGGAGAAGCCCTTGGTGCGCGCCTTCATGATCGGCAGCCGCGCTGTCTGCTCCGCCGTCAACGGATAGAGGTTGCCGGTCGTCGGACGCGAGAAGCGGTCGAAGGCAATCACCGCCGGCATCCCGCCGCTGCTCGCCAGCCGATCCTTGAAGAGGTCGGTATCGACGCCGCTGTCCCACACCGCGACGTTCACCGGAGAATATGTCGCGCTCGCCGGCAGGATCACGTCGCGGGCCGACCAGATGTCCTGCTTCGCGACCTGGTGGTGGGCCAGGAAGCCCGCGTAGGTCGCGACCAGCGTCGGCTTCAGCGGCAGCGTGACGAGCAGGCGGTAGCGTGTGCCGATCAGAGCTGGCGCGAACTCCGACGACAGCGTGCCGGTGCGCGCGACGATCGGCTGCAGCACTTCGTTGACATAGCCGAACGCCCGCGCCTCGCTCGCCAGCTCATTGCCGGCCTTCATCTCGCGGACGTCGTTCTGCACGACCTGGTACGGCAGCGCTTCCAGGCGGCTGCCGATGCCGGCGCCGACGGCTTCGGCGTACGCCGCCGAGCCGCGGTCCGGGACCTGCTTTGCGGCCGCGATCACCGCTTCGGCCTGCAGGCCCGAGAGCAGCCTGTCGGCGGGCTTTTCCTGCAGCGCCTTGACTCGGGCGAAGCCGGCCAGTGCGTCGTCGTCGCGGCCTTCGAGCGCATCGAGCTGGGCCAGCGAGCCGAGCAGCTGGCGCAGCGTTGCCTTGTCGCGGATGTCGTAGGCGGCCAGCGTCGCTTCGGTGTTCTTGCGGTACTCGCGGGCGAAGGCGGCGAACTTCGCCGGATCGCGGATCGTGTCTTCGACGCTGCCGGAGATCGTGTAGCTGTAGCTCGGCAGATCGGAGATCCTCTCCACCGGCTTTCGGGTCTGGGCGGCTGCCGTCGCCGTACCGGCGAGCAGGGCAGCGGCAAGCAAAAGGACGTGGAACTTCGACATGGCACGGGCTCCGGCCGCGGGTCGCGGCACAACGCCGGAAAGGATAGCGCGCTCGTTCTTTGGTGGGATGGCCCGGCGTCCGCTGCGCCCCTAGAGTGGCGACCCGCACCGGCCGATCGCCGGCACCCGACAGGAGTGGGCGATGACCTTTCGCAGTGCAGCGCCGGCCCGGCGCATCGGCATGATCGTTCCGAGCTCGAGTACGACCATGGAGACCGAGATTCCCGAACTGCTGCGGCGGCAGTCGCTGCAGACCGGCGACCGTTTCACCTTCCACTCGGCGCGGCTGCGGCTGCGCCAGGTCACGCCCGAGGCTCTGTTGGCGATGAACGAACTGGCCATCGGCGCCGTCGCCTCGCTTTGCGACGCCGAAGTCGAAGCCCTGATGTACGCATGCCTCGTCTCTGCGCCGATCGGTGCCGCGTCGAATGCGCCGGCGATCGAGGCGCGCCTGGTCGAGGCGGCTCGTCGCGCCGCCGCGGGCAGCGCCACGCCGCCGCCGGCGATCGTGTCGAGCGCCGCCGCACTCGTCGCGGCGCTGCACTCGCTCGGCGCCGAGCGGATCGCGCTCGTCGCGCCGTGCCGCAAGGAGTTGACGGCGCAGATCGCTGCGGCGATCGCCGGCCAAGGCATCGAAGTCGTGCAGACGCATTCGCACGGGCTCGTCGACAACGCCGCCATCGGCCGCCTCGATACCGAGGAGCTGCTCGCCATCGCCGGCGAGATCGACCTCGCCGGCGCCGACGCGCTGGTGCTCTCTGCCTGCATGCAGATGCCGTCGCTCGACATCCTCGACGATGTCGAGCAGGCCCTCGGCCTGCCGGTGATCAGCGCCGCCACCGCGAGCACCCACCTGCTGCTGGAGCGGCTCGGCATCGAGCCTCGGATCGAGCGCGCCGGCTGGCTTCTGCGCAGCCGCCGCCAGCACGCGACGCGACCCCAGGCGCTGGCGGCCTGAGGGGCCCCAGCCCCGGCGCCGCACCAGCCGACGGGCGCCTCAGCGGCGCTGCGACTGGAGCCAGGCGAGCTTGGCGGCGTAGAGGTCGTGCTGGCTGCGCGTGGTGCTGTTGTCCTTGGCGAGTGCCAGCTGCCTTCGCGCCGCATCGACGTTGCCGAGCTGCCAGTCGGCCACGCCGAGCCAGTAGTGGAACTCGTGCTGGTAGTCGGCGCGCTCGACCTCGCGCGCAAACAGGTCGCGGGCAGCCACGTAGTCATTGCGCTGCATCGCGACCATGCCGAGCTGGAAGAAGTGGTACGGCGGATACGGCTCGACCGCCGCCAGTCGCTCGCGTGCCGCCCGCGCCTCGCCGCTGCGACCCTGGCGCTGCAGGGCCTCGGCGAGGTTGGCGAGCGAGCGTGTGTTGACGGCGTCGAAGGCGAGCACGTGCTCGAATACCTGCGCCGCCTCGGCGGCGTGGCCGCGACGAAGATAGACGACGCCGAGGCTGTTCCAGGCGGCGGCGAAACCGGGGTCGTGGCGCACCGCTTCGCGCGCCCAGGCATAGGCGATGTCGAGGTGGCTGCGGGCTAGGGCTTCGGCGGCGTGGTTGTTGGCGTACATGGCCAGCACCGTCGCCTCGCCGATCTCGCGGCGGCGCAGGCCGCGGATGTCCTGCGGTGGCAGGAAGTCGATCGTCAGCGGGCTCAGGTCGCGGCTGGTGCCGGCGTCGAGCAGGCGGCGGCCGAGCGTGACGTTGACGTGACCGCTCGCGAACAGCAGGTCGCCGCTCCGGCTCCAGGTCTCCTCGAGGAAGGCGCTGCCGTAGTGGAACGGCACCTTCAGCTCCTTGGCGAAGGCCGCCGTCATGATCACCAGCGACAGGCAGTTGCCGGAGCGTGCCGCGAAGGCGTCGCCGGCAGTCTTGGTATGCGTCGTGTCGTACTCGAGCTGGAGCTGATCTCGCGAATAGAGCGCTTCGACGAGGCCGGTCTGCAGACCCTTGGTGCGCAACTGATGGGCGATGTCGACATCGAGATAGCGGCGCATCGCGTCGGTGACCGTGAAGACGTCGTCGGTCGTCACCGGCTCGCCGGGCGCGGCGAACAGTTCGTCGTGGAAAAGGCCGGCCGGCGCTACCGCCACCGGCGGCGTGCCGGCGCACGCTGCCACGAGGGCGGCGAGCGCCGCGCCCAGGACCGCAAGAAGGGACCGCATGGTTCGTCTCCCGGTGAGGTTCACTCGAGCTTGATGTTCGCCGCCTTGATGACCGCGGCCCACTTCGCGACCTCGGCCTTCTGGAAGGTCGAGATCTGCTCGACGCTCATGTCGGCGCCTTGCATGCCGAGCTTGCCGAGCCGGTCCTGCATGTCGGCGTCGCGCAGGATCTTCGCGATCTCGGCATGCAGCCGCTCGAGGATGGCCTTCGGCGTGCCGGCTGGCGCGAAGATGGCCTGCCAGGAGATCACCTCGTAGCCGGGCACGGTCTCGGCGACGGTCGGCACGTTGGGCAGGTTGGGCAGGCGCTTCGCCGACGTGACCGCAAGCGCGCGCAGCTTGCCGCTCTCGATGTGCGGACCGGCGACGACGGTGGTGTCGAACATCATGTCGACCTGGCCGGCGATCACGTCTTGAATGGCCGGACCCGAGCCCTTGTACGGGATGTGCGTGATGTCGATGCCGGCCTTGCTCTTCAGCAGCTCCAGCGACAGGTGCTGCGAGGTGCCGCTGCCGGCTGACGCCGCATTGAGCGGCTTGTTCGCCTTGCCGGCGGCGATCACGTCGGCCAGCGTCTTATACGGGCTGGCCTGGTTGACGACGAGCACCGTCGGGTTGGTGCCGATGAGCGTGATCGGCTCGAAGCTCTTCACCGGGTCGTAGCCGATCTTCGGATAGAGGCTCACGTTGATGGCGTGCGAGCTGATCGTGCCGCCCAGCAGGGTGTAGCCGTCGGGCGCGGCGCGCGACGCCATTTCGGAGCCGACGCTGCCGCCGGCGCCGCCTTTGTTGTCGACGATGATCGTGGTGCCGAGCGCCGGCCCGAGCTTTTGGGCGATGAGGCGGGCCAGGATGTCGGTGGTGCCGCCGGCCGGAAACGGCACGATGTAGGTGATCGGCTTCGAGGGCCACTTGTCCTGGGCCCGGGCGGGTGCGAATGCGACTGCGGCCGCAGCGGCGGCCACGGCAGTGAACGTGCGGCGGGTCAGCGTCATCGGGTCTCCAGGAGCGGCGGGGCGCCGCGAAGGCAGGCATAGACTTTCGCGCATGTCGGAGCCGGGCGCCACTACCGAAAACGTGAACCTGCCGGCGCGGCCGGTGCTGCCGCCGCACACGATCCGGATGGACCTGCGCGACAACGTCGCCATCGTCGCCAACGAAGGCGGTCTCGCCGCCGGCATCATGCTGGCGTCGGGACTGGTGCTGAAGGACCGCGTGCCGCAAGGCCACAAGGTCGCGCTCGCCGACATCGGCGAAGGCGCGGCGGTCGTGCGCTACGGCGTCGTCATCGGCCGCGCCGCGCAGAGGGTCGCGGCCGGCCGCTGGGTCCACGAGCGGCTGCTCGCGATGCCCGCCGCCATGCCGCTCGACGGGCTGCCGATCGCGACCGTGCCGCCGCCGCCGGTCGAGCCGCTCGATGGCTACGGCTTCCTCGGCTACCGCAACGCCGACGGCTCGGTCGGCACGCGCAACATCCTCGCCATCACGACGACCGTGCAGTGCGTCGCCGGCGTCGTCGCCTTCGCGGTCGAGCGCATCAAGGCCGAGCTGCTGCCGCAGTATCCGAACGTCGACGATGTCGTCGGCCTCGAGCACAGCTACGGCTGCGGCGTCGCTATCGACGCGCCCGATGCCGAGATCCCGATCCGGACGCTGCGCAACATCAGCCGCAACCCGAACTTCGGCGGCGAGATCATGGTGGTGAGCCTCGGCTGCGAGAAGCTGCAGCCGGCACGCCTGCTGCCGTTGGGCACGTTCGAGATTCGCGAAGAGCGCGGAGATGCAATCGAAGGCAGCGCGCTCGACGTCGTCTGCCTGCAGGACGAAGCCCACGTCGGCTTCGCGTCGATGATCGAATCGATCCTGGCCTCCGCCCGCATCCACCTCGAGCGCTTGAACGCACGCCGGCGCGAGTCGGTGCCGGCGTCGGCGCTCGTGGTCGGCGTCCAGTGCGGCGGCAGCGATGCGTTCTCCGGCGTAACCGCCAACCCGGCGGTGGGCTTTTGCACCGACTTGCTGGTGCGGGCCGGCGCCACGGTCATGTTCTCCGAAGTCACCGAAGTGCGAGACGGCATCGACCAGTTGACGGCGCGGGCGGCCACGCCCGAGGTCGCCGCCGCCATGATCCGCGAGATGGCCTGGTACGACCGCTACCTCGGCCGCGGCGGCGCCGACCGCAGTGCCAACACGACGCCGGGCAACAAGAAGGGCGGCCTCGCCAACATCGTCGAGAAAGCGATGGGATCGATCGTGAAGTCGGGCAGCACACCGATCGTCGGCGTCCTCGGCCCCGGTGAATTCCTGCGCGACCGGGGCCTGACCCGAGGGCTCGTCTACGCGGCAACGCCGGCGAGCGACTTCATCTGCGGCACCCTGCAGCTGGCGGCGGGCATGAACGTGCATGTCTTCACCACCGGCCGCGGCACGCCCTACGGGCTGGCCGAAGTACCGGTCGTGAAAGTGGCGACGACGAGCGGCCTGGCACGGCGCTGGCACGACCTGATGGACGTCGACGCAGGCACCATCGCCGACGGCGAGGCAACGATCGAGAGCGTCGGCTGGGACCTGTTCCGGACCCTGCTCGACATTGCCGGCGGCCAGCCGACCCGTGCCGAGGCGCTCGGTCTGCACAACGCCCTGGTCCTCTTCAATCCGGCGCCGATCACCTGAGGCGGCCGCGGCCGCCTCAGTCGGCGGCGTAGGTCTTGTCCCACCCCTCCTCGCGGCGCCGTGATGCATCCGGGCGCGGTGCGCCGGTATGGCATCGATACGGCCGCGCTTCTAATCTTCGTTCCGCTGAACACCTCGGCAATCCACTCCAACCTTCTCAACTCGACGCCCACAAGGCAAAGGAACTCACCATGAACTTCATCATCTGGCTCGTCATCGGCGGTTTCATCGGCTGGATTGCGAGCATGGTCATGAAGACCAACGATCAGCAGGGGATCATCCTCAACGTTGTCGTCGGCATCGTCGGCGCCATGCTCGGTGGCTGGTTGATCTCGCCGCTGATCGGCGTGGGCACCATCAACCAGGACAACTTCAGCCTGCCGGCCATGCTCGTCTCGTTCGTCGGCGCTCTGATCCTGTTGGCGATCGTCAACTTCTTCCGTCGCGGCCGCGCCACCTGAGCAGCTGCATCCACTCCAGGAGAACACCATGAGCAACGACATCAAAACCACCGGTACCACTGCCAACCGTGATCCGCTGACCGGCGCGGCCGGCGCCCACCCGATCGGCACCGGCGTCGGCGCCGTCGCCGGCGGCATGGCGGCAGGCGCAGCGGTGGGCACCGTCGCCGGGCCGGTCGGCACCGTCGTCGGCGCGGCCATCGGCGCCGTCGTCGGCGGCCTCGCCGGCAAGGGCATCGCCGAGTCGATCGACCCGACCCGGGAAGACGCCTACTGGCGCGACAACTACAGCAGGCGCGACTACGTCACGCCGGGCTCGACCTACGACGATTACGGCCCGGCCTATGGCTATGGCGTGTCTTCGTACGGCGCCCACGCCGGCCGCAAGTTCGACGACGTCGAGTCCGACCTCTCGCGGGGCTGGGACAAGGCCCGCGGCACCTCGTCGCTGACCTGGGACAAGGCCAAGCTCGCCACCCGCGACGCCTGGCACCGCGTGAGCGACACGGTCGAGCGCGCAGTTCCCGGCGACTCGGATCGCGACGGCAAGTAGCCCGTCACTCGTTCGAAAGAGCGCCCTTCGGGGCGCTCTTTTCGTTTTGGGCACACCGGTTGCCGTCGAAAAAAGTTCAAACCACGCATTGCGAATCCGCATCCATGGCTACCCGCAAAGGCAAGACGTTCTCCACCCCCGCCCGGTCGAAGGCGCCCAACTCCGCGATGGAGGCGATCGGCACTGTCCTCGCCACGTCGTCGGGTCCCTCGACATCGCAGCTCGACCAGGACGGCGCGAGTCGGCTGCCCACTGTCCCGGAGCAACGTCTCGCTACGCAGAAGATCGGCGCCCAGCTCGCCAGCGCGGCAGTTCCCGCCAATCCGCTGAAGCGGTCGGAATTCGGGCTCGATGCCGGCCATGCTCCGCAGGCCGGCACGCCGATCGAGCCGCACGACGCCATCGACGCTGCCAGCACCGTCAGCGAAGACACGGTATCGGCCAAGGTCGGCGACGGCGTACCGAAGCAGGGCTACAACGCCGGCAACGAGTCGCTCGACCGCGCCCGCGTCGACTCGAGCGGCCAGAGGCTCACGACCAACATGGGCATACCGGTCAGCGACAACCAGAATTCGCTGAAGGCTGGCCTGCGCGGGCCGACGCTGCTCGAAGACTTCGTGCTGCGCGAGAAGATCACCCACTTCGACCACGAGCGCATCCCCGAGCGCATCGTCCATGCGCGCGGCTCGGCGGCGCACGGCTATTTCGAGTGCTACCAGTCGCTGGTGCCGATCACGCGGGCGGCGCCGTTCGCGGCCGACGGCAAGCGCACGCCGGTGTTCGTTCGCTTCTCGACGGTGGCCGGCGAACGCGGCTCGGCCGACCTGGCGCGCGACGTGCGCGGCTTCGCCGTCAAGTTCTACAGCGACGAAGGCAACTGGGACATCGTCGGCAACAACATCCCGGTGTTCTTCATTCAGGACGCGATGAAGTTCCCGGACCTGATCCACGCCGTCAAGCCGGAACCGCACAACGGCATGCCGCAGGCGGCCAGCGCCCACGACACCTTCTGGGACTTCGTGTCGCTGATGCCGGAGACCGCCCACATGCTGATGTGGGTGATGTCGGACCGCGCCATCCCGCGCAGCCTGCGCACGATGCAGGGCTTCGGCGTGCATACATTTCGGCTCGTCAACGACGAGGGCGAGTCGCGCTTTTGCAAGTTCCACTGGGAGCCGGTGGCCGGCACGCATTCGGTCGTCTGGGACGAAGCCGTCAAGATCAACGGCGCCGATCCCGACTTCCACCGCCGCGACCTCTGGTCGTCGATCGAGGCCGGCAACTATCCGCAGTGGGAGCTCGGCCTGCAGGTCTTCACCGAGGAGGAGGCCGACGCCTTCAGCTTCGACGTGCTCGACGCGACCAAGCTGATTCCCGAGGAGCTGGTGCCGGTCCGCAAGGTCGGCCGCATGGTGCTCGACCGCAACCCCGACAACTTCTTCGCCGAGACCGAGCAGGTCGCCTTCGGCACCGCCAATCTCATCCCCGGCATCGACACCAGCAACGACCCCTTGCTGCAAGGCCGCCACCACTCCTACCTCGACACTCAGCTCAGCCGGCTCGGCGGCCCGAACTTCCACGAGATCCCGATCAACTCGGCGGTGGCGCAGGTCCACAACAACCAGCGCGACGGCATTCATCGTCAGGCCATCCCCCGCGGCCGCGTTGCCTACGAGCCGAACTCGCTCGGCGGCGGCTGCCCGTTCCAGGCCGGCATGCGCGGCTTCACGTCGTTTCCGCAGCCGGTTTTCGAAGACAAGGTGCGCGGCAAGCCGGAGAAGTTCGCAGATCACTTCACGCAGGCGGCGCTGTTCTTCAACAGCCAGTCGCAGCCGGAGAAGAACCACATCATCGGCGCCTTCCG
>Ga0123338_10004901_pt1 | contig 11584 bp, 9 predicted proteins | sample grotaG_FD_89793 | JGI IMG/M metagenome (GOLD analysis project Ga0123338, IMG submission 89793) | Glacier valley bacterial and archeal communities from Borup Fiord, Nunavut, Canada, to study Microbial Dark Matter (Phase II) -... | ecosystem: Environmental > Aquatic > Freshwater > Ice > Glacier ... | reverse complement strand
TCCAGCCACCATCGACCACGATGTGTTGGCCGGTGACGTAGTTGCTGAGTGGCGAGGCTAGGTAGACGTAGGTGTCGGCTACGTCTTCGGGGAGTCCGAGTCCGCCGAGTGGGATGTGGCGCGCGAACGCGGCGCGTTCGTCGTGTGGATCGGTCCCGTTTGCCGCAGCCCGATCCTTGAACAACTGTTGGATCATGGCGGACTCGATCTGGCCGGGGCAGACACTGTTGACCCTGATTCCAGCGGGGGCGAGCTCAGCAGCCATACTCTGTGCCAGTCCCAGGATGCCGAACTTTGAGGCCGCGTAGGCCGCATTCCCCACGCCTCCTCGAAGCCCAAACAGTGACGAGGTAAAGATGATTCGGCCCTCCGCGCCGCTTTCCACCATGCGACGCGCAAACTCCGTTGCGGTCAAGAAGACGCCCAGGAGGTTGACCCGCAACACGTTGTCGAACTCCTGCGGCGTGATCTCCAACGCCGGTTTGAGCACGAGGATGCCCGCGTTGGGAACCACGACGTCCACCGGCCCCAGAGCGTCGATGATCTCCTGGACCCCCTCGCGAAGACGTGTGGCGTCCGTGACGTCTACGGCCAGTCCGATGGTCTTGGCTCCCGTGCTGCTGTGAATCGAGTGAGCCACGGCCTGGGTCTGCGCCGAATCTAGGTCGATCAGCGCCACGTCGGCGCCGTTCTGTGCCAGCCGGGTGGCAATGCTCAGACCGATCCCGCGGGCCGCACCTGTGACGACGGCCGTGCGGCCTGTCAGCAGTGGGCCCGCCGTCACGCCTCCGGTCATCGAGCACCTTCCGTAAGCGTCGAATCGAACGGTGCCGGTTGCCCCACCGCATGCCCGGCGGCGAACCTGGTGACCGCGAGGTAGACGCCACCGGTGACCAGCAGCCCCGGGATCCACGACACGTCCGCTCCGCCCAGCTTCTCGGCCATGGGTCCGGCGTACCAGCCGTTGGTAACGAATGGCAAGCCGACTGTCACACCGACCACATAAGCCAGGAAAGCCTGGAGGTTCACCCCGCCGTAGGTCCAGGTAGCCGGGTCGTGGTTGTAGACGCCGCCCCTGCGCGTGAAGAAGGCCCGGACGTCGTAGTGGCCGTGACGCACTAGGTAGAAGTCGAGCAGGTTGATGGCGCCCCACGGCACGAACCCGAGCGTGAGGAATGAAAGGAAGTTGGTGAGCTCTGCGGAGAAGTTGTCCGTCGCCCCGAGCGCGAGCCACAACCCCACGCCGAACGTCGGCAACAAGAACGCGAGCCGGATCAAGACCGAGGGGCGCACATCTTTGACCGAGGAGATGGCGGTAATGAGGTTGAGCATGCTGCCGTAAAGATTGAGCGCGTTGTTGCCCGCGATCCCGACGGCTGTGACCAGCAGGGTCACCACGGCAATCAAGTCAATCCCGATGACGTTGCGTGTGGCCAAGAACATGTCCGTGCCGCCGAACTGTGCCGCGAGGACCACGCCAAGCAGCGCGCACCAGGTCGAGGAGAGCACCACCCCACTAAACGTCCAGCCGAAGCAGGCGCTGGCAGACGTGTCCTCGGGCAGGTAGCGGGAGTAGTCCGAAACGTAGGGGGCATAGGTGAGCAGGAAGGTCGCCATCAGCCCTACCGCGGTGAAGAATGGGCCGATGTAGAAAGAACCCATGGCCATCTCGACGCCGCCGTGGCTGATCGAACCGATCGTCACCACGACGACGACGGCCGCCAGGGGCCACATGGCCCATCTGGCCGCGAAGTGGATGGCTCGGTAGCCCAGCAGCGCGATCGCCAGGCTCAACACGCCGAGAAGCACGAGGCCGCCATGGACGCTGAAGGTGTTCGGCATAGCGGCCGAGAGTGCCTGTCCTCCAAGCACCGCAGTCACGACGAAGAACCCGAGGTAGAGAAAGGCGGCCAGGGTGACGGGGAGGAGAGCCCCGAGGAAGCCGAACTGCCCACGGCTCTGGATCAGCTGGGGCACGCCCAGTCTCGCACCCTGCACCGAGTGCAGGGCCATGAACGTGCCGCCGACCAGGTTGCCGATCAGGACCGCGATAACCGCCCACCAGAACGAGTTGCCCACCACGATGGCCAGGGCACCGAATATGGCGTTGCCAATGCTCAGGTTTCCGGAGAACCAGACCGGGAACAGGTCCCGCGCGGTGCCGTGGCGATCCATACGGTCGATGACGTCAATGTGGCTGGACTCGAGACGACTCGCCTCGACGTGCTCAGGAAGGATCTCGGGGGTGTGGGACATCTGCATGCTCCTCGGTGGGTGATGGTGCCTCATCCAGGTGAGGTCTAGGCCTGGCCGACAGCGGCGGCGGATCTGCCGACGATCGCTTCATAGTTGACCGGGTCAGTGGCCCCTTCGGTGTTGACCAGCAGCACGCAGGCCGAGGGCTGAAGACCCGCCTGTACACGGTCGTTGCTGCTGCCTGTCTCGACGAGCGCGAGCAGACCCCCAAGGGCTGCCGCACCCGACTCGCCCGAGACGATCCCCTCGTCCGCGAGTGCGCGCATCGCCCGTTCAGCCCAGGCGTCGGGGATGCTCACAAAGACGTCGGTGCCAGCGACCACGATCGGCCAGACCAGTTCCGAAGGCATCCCGCAGTTGAGGCCTGCCATCGAGGACTCGTGCGGACCGGGCACCAGCGTCGCGCCACCGGTACGGGCCGACACCATCAGGCAGTTGGCACTGGTCGGTTCGACGACCACGGCGTGCGGCGCACCGTCTCGACCGTCGCGGTAGTGCCGGAGTCCAGCGGCAGCGAAGGCGCCCACTCCGGCCTGCAGCACCACGACGTCGGGTGTCGGCAACCCACGTTCGGCGATCGCGTCGTCGATCTCGTAGAACATCGTCGAGTATCCGTCGACTACGGCCCTGGGCACATCCTCATAACCCTCCCAGGACGTGTCGGAAACGACGAGGTGGTCGGCGTCCGCGAGACGAGCCGATGCGGCGATGGCTTCATCGTAGGTGCCGCCGACCACCTCGACCGTAGCTCCCTCGGACGCGATAGCGTCGATGCGGGAGCGGGAGGTGCCCTTGGGAACCAGGATCGTGGCGTCGAGCCCGAGCAGCGATGCGACTCGGGCAACGCCCCGGCCGTGGTTGCCGTCGGTGGCGGCGACCAAGCCGCGCCCGGCAGTGGCACCGATCGAGGCCCGGACGTTCTCGATGGTCAGGACGCCATCGACCGGACCGCCCCAGGCCGCCTGCACCGCGGTCAACGAGGCCCATGAGGCGCCGAGGATCTTGAAGGACGGCAAACCGAGTCGCTCGGACTCATCCTTCACGAGGACGTGGGCGACACCGAGCGCGTTCGCTAGCCCGGGACACGAGCGCAGCTGCGTTGCGGTGTACCCGGGTAGCGAGCGGTGCGTCTGGGATGGGACCCGGCTCTCGTGGCCGAAGCCCGCGTCGGGTACGACCTGCTGCGCGGCGGGGTTAGGGAAGATTTTGACTGTCGTCATCGGACTACCTGTTCATACGGAGGTGTATCCGCCGTCGATCACCAGCGCCTGGCCGGTGACGTACGACGAGGCGGAGGAGGCGAGGAAGAGGAGCATGCCGGTCATCTCGCCGGGTTCGGCCTGGCGGCGCAGCGGGATCTGCGAGGTGAGATCGGCCAAGGCTTCCCCCGGATTGTCCTGGTGGCCCCAGAAGGAGTCGTTGAATGCGGTGTCCACCCACCCGGGGCAGATGGCGTTCACGGTGACACCGTCGGGTCCGAGCTCGTCGGCGAGGGCGCGCACCAGACCCAACAGGCCGGCCTTTGTGGCGTGGTAGGCCGGCATCCCCGCGTGACCACGAAACGCTCCGGTGGAGGACGTGAGGATGATCCGAGCCTGCTCGGACTCGCGTAGATAGGGCGCCGCCGCCTGAGACATGAGGAACGGACTCCGAAGGTTGACGGCCATGCTCACGTCCCAGTCGGCAGCGCTCCAGGCCCCCAGCGGATGGGCTTCGAGCACGGCTGCGTTGTAGAACACGGTGTCAAGGCCACCCCGGTGGAAGCTCACGGCGGCGTCGACGGCGCACTCTGCGGCGTCGGCCTGGCCGAAGTCGCAAGGCAGGAACCTGGCCTCCCCGGGCAGGTCCTCCGCGACGAGCGCCTCACCGGCAGCCTCATTGCGGTCGGCCAGAAGCACGCGGTCCCCGCGGAGCCGGAAGGCACGTACGGCCTCGGCACCAATACCAGTTGCCCCGCCGGCGACCAGGACCGCGCTCACGACAGGTCCACCCCCGCGACGCTGAGCCCCACAGCTTCGACAGCGGCGCGGGCGCATGCCTCGTCGACCTCGGAGGCTGCCCCGCTCACGCCCAGGCCGCCCACAATCTCCGACGACGCGAAGACCGGCACCCCGCCGGGGAAGACGATGGCACGTCCGCCGAGGGTGTGAGCCAGTCCCCAGTCAGGGCCGCCGGGTGCACTGCTGTCGTGCCACGCCGCTGTGGGGAATCCAAAGGAGACGGCAGTGACAGCCTTGTCCTGCGCTAGCGAACCTGCTCCGAGCTGAGCGTGGTCCATCCGCATCGACGCGACTAGGTTGCCGCCACGGTCGACCACCGCTGCGGCCAGTAAGACCCCCCGGGCCTCGGCCTCGTCCTTCACGCCGACCAACAGGCCCTCGGCGACGGCCAAGGACATGTCTCTGGCTACCACGAGGGCGCTGGTCGCTGTTGAGGTCTGGATGGGGAGCGTCTGAGTCACGGGGACTCCTTCACATCGGCGTTGATATGTTTTATACTGCATCTCACGAGCGCGTTGCGCAAGACCCACCCCCTTTTTCTACGGAGCCCTCACTGGTCAATTCGCCCAGCTACAACGCCCACCGCGCCTCCGGTCCGGGGGGCGCAGTGGCGACGGCGCACCCCTTGGCGACCGACGCGGCCGTGGTGGTCCTGGATCAGGGTGGCAGCGCCACCGACGCCGCCATCGCCGCCCAGGCGGTGATCTGCGTCGTGATGCCACAGGCCGCCGGGATCGGCGGTGACGTCCTCGCGCTGGTGCACGATGGTGCCCGCGTGTCGGCAGTCAACGGAACCGGTCGAAGTGCTTGGGCGGCCGGAATGCAACCACTGTCGACGGGCGGCGCATCCGTCACCGTCCCGGGGCTCGTGGACGGCTGGCTCACGCTGCACGCCCGTTGGGGGCGACTCCCGCTGCCGCAGGTGCTGACTGCGGCCGTTGGCCTCGCTGTTCATGGCGTCCGTGTTGAGCAGGACCTCGTCGGCGCCGTGGACCAGCAACGGGCCCGCCTGCGCCAGGGAGGCGCTTCGGACTGGCCACTGATGTCCCTCGCCGAGCACGACCTGTGGCGTCAGCCGCAACTCGCAGAGCTGCTCGCCCAAGTGGCCGAACAGGGACGGGACGCCTTCTACGCGGGGCCATCAGCAACCGCGGTCGTGGACGCGGTCCATCGCACCGGTGGGCTGCTCGACCCCGCGGACCTGGCCGAGCATTCGACACCATGCCCTGACCCGGTGACGACCCCTTGGGGCGGCGGCCAGGCCCACGTTCAGCCCCCGATGTCCCAAGGCGTGCTGCTGGCGATGGCGCTGCAAAAGGTGCACCACCTTCACTCCCTGGGGGTGTGGGTCGACGACCACGTGTTAGTCGAGGTCACCCAGTCGGCGTTCGCTCACCGGTCCTCGTGCGTTTCCGGCTCAGAGCTGTTGCGTGAGGAGCTCCCGGTCGACCTCGAACGAGCCTCCGGTCGGCGCGGTCCGCGCGCCTACCTGCACACAGCGGGGGTCGCCACAGTCGACGCCACCGGACAGGTGGTGTCCTCTCTCGTCAGTGTGTTCGACGACTTCGGGTCCGGCGTCTTTGTGCCCGAGCTGGGCATTGTGCTCAACAACCGGGCGGCCGGCTTCACCGACGGTGACAACGTCGCCGCGCCCGGTCGGCGACCGGTGCACACCCTCGCCCCGGCCCTGTTGACGTCACCCGAGGGGGTCCTGGCAATCGCCACTCCCGGCGCTGACGGCCAGGTGCAGACCCTGCTCCAGGTGCTCGCAGCGACCTCACTGACAGGAGCGAGTTTGTCGGAGGCGATCGGGACGCTGCGCTGGCGCAGTCAGGACGGCGAGCTTCTTGTCGAGGCAGGGCACTTAGCCCACCACGATTTGGCGTCTCGCGGGCATCGCGTCCGGACTGTGGAGCCCGGCGCGGACCTCTTCGGGGCTGTTGTCGCGGCCGGCACGAATCCCTCCCCCTTCGCCGTCGCCGATTGGCGCCGCCGTACGAACTCCCGAGGAGTGGCATGACCGAGGCCCAGGCCATGTGGCTGATACAGAACGTGTCCGCGCAACGAGAGGACATCGTCGCCCTGTGCGCCGCGCTGGTCGCGGCACCCAGTGTGAACCCTGTGGGGGACACTCGTCAGGTAGCCGACGTGGTGACCCGGGCCCTCAAGGACCGCGGAATCACCTCGCGCCAGGAACACTGCGAGGCGACGATGCCGTCGGTCCTGGCCGACATTGACTCAGGTCGACCCGGACCGCACCTTGTGCTGAACGTGCACCTCGACACCATGCCTCCCGGTGACGAGTCGTCCTGGAGTCAGCCGGTGTGGGAGCTGACCCGCACGGCCGGCCGGCTCTACGGGCTGGGCATGGGCAACATGAAAGGCGCGGTCGCGGCGATGATCACCGCTGCCGCGGTGCTCTCCGGGTGCCGGGAACAGTGGTCGGGACGCATTACCTTTTGTGCCGTCAGCGACGAGGTGGTGTTCGGCGACAACGGCGCCGCCTTCCTCCTGCGTGAGCACCCAAACCTCCTGGCTGACGCTCTGATCTGCGGCGAGGGACCTGGATTCCGACGCCTCGCACTCGGAGAGAAGGGCGTGCTGTGGCTCGAGCTCTCCGCCAAGGGCGAAGCCGGCCACTCCTCCGCTGTACGCCGTGGCCGGTCGGCATCCGTGCGGATCGCGGAGGCGGTGGCCCGCGTCGACGCGCTCACTGGCCTGACGGGGTCGTTGCCTCCCGAGCTCGCCGAGATGGCCGTCGCGGCCGGTGAGGACCCCGACCCGGGACTGGTGCTCACAGCGAACATCGGCACAATCGCGGCCGGAACGTTCGTGGGCCAGATCGCCACCCGGGCTACCGCGGAGGTCGACCTCCGCCTTCCCCCGGGCGTCAGGACAGACGAAGCGGTAGTGCTCGTCGAGGAGGCTATCGTCGCCATCGACGCGGTGACGGTGCGGAAACTCAAAGGCTGGGACGCTAACTGGACGCCGCCGAACGCCCCCCTAACGCGAGCCTGGCAGAGAGCCTCGCAGGTCGTCGTGGGCGAGCCTGCGACGTATGCCATACGGCTGCCGGCCAGCGACGCCAGCCGCTGGCGAAAGGCCGGCATCCAGGCACTCTGCTACGGCCCCCAGCCGACGTGGTCCGCGGGGATCGACGACTATGCGGAGGAAGCCGAAGTGCTGCGCTGCGCGTCGCTGTACGCTCTCACGGCCCTGGAGTTCTTGACGGCGGGATAGTCGCTGTCCCTGGCCTCGTATACTTCATGCACAATGAGTGACGAGGCATAGCCTCGTGCTCATCCCCCTACAGGACGGAACCGGTTGTGAGCAGTCCGTCGTCTCTGTTTCCGACATTTGGGGGGAACGCGACGCTGACCACGCGCGTCCATGACGCCCTGGAAGCATCGATCATCCGGGGCGACCTCAAGCCCGGTGAGCGGATCCACGCCGATGCCCTCGCCACCCAGTACGGCATGAGCCGCATCCCGGTGCGCGAGGCCCTGCGCTCCCTGCACGAAGCCGGCTGGGTCGACATCAAGCCCCGTCACGGGGTCCATGTTCGCGAGCGGACCGCCGAGGAGCTCGCCGAGCTGTTCGAGTTCCGGGCTGTGGTCGAGGGTTTGGTGGCCCGCTGGGCTGCCACGCGTCGTACCGACGAGGACCTTGCCCTGCTTGCGACCAGGATCGAAGAGAGCCGCACTGACATCGACAATCCGGCGGCCGGCTCAGGCTTCTACGCCGCACTACGAGCGGCCACCCGCAACGCCGTGCTGGCCAGCACCTCGGCCGCATTAGAGAAGCGGGCCCTCTTCTACTTCTCCACGGTGGCCCACCAGCTCGGCGAGGACTGGTTGCACGTGCACGAGTCCGTTCTCGAGCACGTCCGGGACCGCAACGCCAAGGCCGCTGAGAAGGTGGCCCTCAAGCACATCGAGGACACCGGTAAGGCCGTCACCGCCCTGCTGTTCACCCACTGACTCAGCTCAGCGATGGCCGTCGCGCGGATGGCGCACGGCGTTCAGCACGAGCTGATCGTGTCCCGGCACCAGTCGCGCATCCGCATCAGCTGCCTCGGTGAGGAGCCTGTCCAACGAACGGATCGCCGCCCTTTCGTCCTCCGGCCCGCCGGCGCAGTAGCCGCACGCCACCCGGTCCAGGAGGTTCTGCCCGAGGTCCGCCGCGTCCGCGGCAAACAACCAGGTGCCAGACTGGGGAAGCTCTACCTTCAGTGACGAGTGGCCGGGTGTGTGGCCCGGTGTGGAGAGCACGCTGACCCCCGGGGCAACGTCCGTGTCGCCGTCGAGGAGGCCCCACCGCGTGCGCTGGTGTGACCAGTCCGAGGCGCGGAACCCCTCAGCAAAGACGGCGAGTCCGCTGTGGGCAAAGTCCATCTCGGCCCGTTGCACTGCGACCGGGACGCCGGCCTCGGCCAAGAGGGGGATCCCTCCCGAGTGGTCAAGGTGCAGGTGGCTGATCACGACCAGACTCAGGTCGCGGATGGTCAGACCCACCGTCTGGAGAGCCGCCACGAGTGGATCTCCGGGCAGGCCCCAGTTCCAGCGGGCAGGGTCCGGCGGCGTGGGATACAACGCCCAGGTCTGCTTGAACGGGTCTCGGCCAGCGTCGATTGCCGCTGCGGCGTAGCTCCGCTGGGTCTCCTCGGCATCGAGCGCCTCACGCCCCATGCCGGTGTCGAACAGGACCCAGCCCGCCGTTGTCTCCACCAGGACACCAAACAGTGGCTCCCAGCCCAGGAAGGAAGGTCCGTCCCGCAGCGAGAGCGACCTGGGGACGCGCTCGGCACCGTACTGCAGCAGAAACATCCTCAAGGCCTGAACTGTCATCGCTGATGCCCTTCCTGGTGGTGGCCATCGTCCGGGTTGCTCGATGTGGTCCTGCTCCCCGCGCACGCACGGACACGTTCGGCGCCCCAGGCATCGTCCCGGCGCACCGGAGGCGCGACAGCGTCGTGACGCAGGATCCTTGACCCGAACTATTTTATACTCTATACCTAGGGCAGTGCCGTCTGCGGTGGGCTGCGCACCGATCTAGGAGTCGACCCATGAAGCTTGCGAATCTCTTGACTGCGACCCTTGCCGCCTCACTCGCCCTGACCTGCGCCGCCTGCGGCAGTGACGGCGGCAGTGACAGCGGTGGAGGCAGCAAGGCCGCCGGCTCTCTGTCCATCGACAAGGCGAAGTGCAGCGAGCTCGGCCAAAAGTACTCTGGCCTCAAGGGACAGAAGCTGACGGTGGGCATCTCGCCGGCTCCGGCGAACTACTCCGCTTCGGACCCCAAGAACCCGTCGAACATCATCGGGATCGAGCCTGACCTGCTGGACGCCGCAGGCTCGTGCCTGGGGTTCACCACCACGTACTCGAAGCTCGATTTCTCAGGCCTGGTGCCAGCCCTGCAGTCGAAGCGGATCGACCTGGTGGCGGCCGGGATGTACTCATCGGCCGAGCGAGTCAAGCAGGTCGACTTCGTGAACTACATGAAGGCCAGCGAGGCCTCCCTGGTCGCCGCCGGCAACCCAAAGAAGCTCAAGTCCCTCACGGACGTCTGCGGAGTCACGGCCGCGTTGGTGGTCGGAACGGTCGAGAACGCCATCCTCGACAAGCAGGGAAAGCAGTGCACGTCTTCCGGCAAGAAGCCTCTCGAGACGCTCAGCTTCCCGAGCATCGACCGAGCCCAGAGCGCCCTGGCCCAGGGAGAGGCCGACATCGTGTTGACCGATGCTGGCGTCGCCGCTTACTTGGCGAAGCGGGCCCCGGACAAGGTCGAGGTGGGCTTCGCCCTGCCCACCCAGTTCAACTTCGGGTTCGCCGTCAACAAGAAGGCCACCGAGCTGCGCGATGCACTGAACGCGGCACTCCAGCAGATGTACGCCGAAGGGTCGTTGCAGAAGGCGGTCACGCACTGGGGCTTCTCGACGACCCAAGAGCTCGAACCAGCCATCGTTACAGACTGACCACAGGAGCGAGCAATGGCACATTTCCTGCAGTACCTGGGCGACCCGTTCCTGTGGCGCGGCCTGCTCGTAGCCATCGAGATCACGGTCGTCTCGATGGCATCGGCACTGGTCCTCGGGCTGATGCTGGCGCTGATGCGGGAGTCGAGGCAGGCGGCTCTCCGGGTGCCCGCCGCGTTCTACACCTGGCTGATGCGGGGTACGCCGCTGCTGCTGCAGCTCGTCTTCCTCTACACGGCGCTACCGACAGCAGGCATCAGCCTGGGACCGGTCGCCACCGCAATGTTGGGCTTCACGATCAACGAGGCCGCCTTCTCTGGGGAGATCATCCGCGGCGGCATCAAGTCGGTTGGCAAGACCCAGCTCGTGGCGGCCAGCTCCCTCGGGATGGGCCCGGTGCTTACGCTGCGACGGGTAATCATGCCGCAGGCTCTCCGCGCTATCGTGCCGGCACTGGGCAACGACGCGATCTCGATGCTCAAGTTCACCTCGCTCGCCTCCGTCATCGCCGTCAACGAGCTCACGTTGCGCTCGCAGACGATCGTCGCCACCAACTTCGAGTTCTTTCCGGTGTTCCTTGCTGCCGGGGCGATGTATCTCGCGGCCACGACGGTGATGGGGTTCGGGCAGTCAGCACTGGAGCGCAAGTTCGCCCTCGACCGCCCGACCACCCCGCAGGCCGGGTTCATGAGCCGTGCGCTGAGGTTCACCCCGCGCGGCCCGTCGGGTGGGGCGGCGCGCGCCGCCCGGGCCGGCCCGGAGATGTCACGCGGCGTCCTCGGGCCAGGGGAGTCAAGTACCGGCGAGGTGTCGTCGACGTTGCCTACAGGAGGTGGCACCGCGGGTGTGGCGGACCTGATCGCGGGACAGGCGGCCGCCGAGTCGACGGTTGCGGAGGGTACTGCATTCGTCTCGTGCCGCGGCGTGCGAAAGTCTTACGAGGAGCGCGAGATTCTTCAGGGCGTTGACCTCGACGTCCGCCAAGGCGAGGTCGTCGTCCTGATGGGGCCGAGCGGTTCGGGAAAGAGCACCCTCCTGCGACTCATCAACCACCTTGAGGACGTCGATGGTGGGGAGATCTTGGTCGACGGACGCCACGTCGGCTACGAGCTCAAGGACGGGGTGCTGCGTCCGGTGTCGCGGCTGGCCGACGCCCGGGCCAAGGCGCGCATCGGCATGGTCTTCCAGCACTTCAACCTCTTCGATCACCTGACCGTGCTCGACAACGTCAGCATTGCCCCCGTACGCGTCTATGGCCGTGACGCCGATGAGACGCGCGAGCTGGCACTGGCGCTTTTAGGAGATGTCGGCCTCGGGCAGCATGCACATCACCTTCCCCACCGTCTTTCCGGTG
>Ga0123338_10004900_pt1 | contig 11584 bp, 6 predicted proteins | sample grotaG_FD_89793 | JGI IMG/M metagenome (GOLD analysis project Ga0123338, IMG submission 89793) | Glacier valley bacterial and archeal communities from Borup Fiord, Nunavut, Canada, to study Microbial Dark Matter (Phase II) -... | ecosystem: Environmental > Aquatic > Freshwater > Ice > Glacier ... | reverse complement strand
TATGAGAATAACATTAGTCACCTTGGCAGTAAATAGTCCTTTATTCGAAGCAAAAGAATTGATTGTAACTACCTTCCCAGCAGGGTCACCAAAAATATGAATATAAAGTACCTTGTTGTTTTTATGACAGGTGAATCTATAAATATTAAAATCCCAGGGAGTTGAAGAAATTCTCCGTTCTTTAAAATGCCCTCCAGCTGTGGTTCCCCCTTCCCCAAATATCTTCCAGGGATGGGTTTCAAAAATGGCTTCACCGTTACCCTCAATCCATTTCCCAAGTTCATCCATTACAATTAACTGATCATGAGGAATTGTGCCATCAGGGTGCATTGCTATATTTAGAAGAAGTACACCCCTCTTACTTACTATATCAACCAATAATTCCTTTAAACTACGTGCGTTGTGCAGCATGATACTACTTCCATCTGGATTAGTTTTCAGAAACCAGTCGTCGGCAATAGTGGTGTCAGTTTGCCAGCATTCATCCTGAATATCCTCCGCGACACCTTTTTCGAAATCAAGAATAGTACCTTTCTGAGGCTGTTTAACTGTTATGATTGCCTCAACACTTCCGTTTCTCGTAAGGCTCTCCTTGTATAATTCTTTACATGCAGGGACCATAGTAGAGGGAATTTGTGCATCATCAAAATAAAGTATATCCGGCTTGTATTTGGTAACTAATTCAAGGTGGCGTTGCGTAAGTTCTGATTCAAACTTATCATATTTTATTGCATAAAGCTGTTTGGGATCTAATTCTTCCCACCATTTTCCCTTTCCATCTTCTCTTACCAGATTTCCATCATACGGGACATTTTTTTTGGGACCTTCTGAGTCGGAGCCAATAGAAGGTTCAAAATACTTTTGAGCCCTGGCTGTATGCAAAGTTGCAGCCCATTTCAAATTTTGTTTTCTTGCTGCTGCAGCAAATTCGCCTAAAATATCTCTTTTAGGACCAACATTTACTGTATTCCAATGATGAATACTACTGTTGAAAAGATCAAAATTGTCATGATGATTTGCAATAATCGCCACAAATCGGGCACCCCACTTCTTAAATTGGATGATGGTTTCGTTTGCGTCAAATTTTTCTGCTTTCCATAAGTTGCAAATATCTTTATACCCAAATTCCGATTGGTGACCGTATGTTTCACGATGATAGCTCCAGGCTTCACTTCCCCAAACCTCATTTCCCAGTTCCTTTTGTTCCATATACATGTGTCGGGCATACCATCCTCCTCCCTTTGCTGGGATTGATTGAGGCCCCCAATGAAGCCACAACCCGAATTTTGCATCACGAAACCACTGCGGACAATGGTATGGCAGTGTTGGATTCCACTGATTTTCAGACTTAGGAATTAAATCAGAAGAATATGCCTCATAAATACTGGAAGGCAGGATCGTCAGGGCCGCGGCCATCTTTGCACTTGACTGAATAAATTTCCGTCTTGTAAGTGATGAGCGGGCAGAAGAATTCGTATATTTTTTCATAAGTTTATTTAAACTGGTTATGTATTTATAATCCTGTAGTCTCGATCCTTATTACATTGCAATCTGTGTAAAGCAATTTGTCCGGCATTGTAATAGTTAATCCCTCCCCATTCATTGCCCATTTTATGTCAGAACTAACGCCAATAACTGTTGCCCTGGTAATCTTTGAGTTAAAAAGACCTTTTCTGGCAGAAAGTGATTGAATTGTCAACTCTTTGCCTGCAGGACTCCCAAAAATGTGGACATAGAGAATATTATTGTTGCTATTGCAAGTATATCTGCAAATTGTTTCATCCCAGGGAACTGAAGATATTCCTCTTTCTTTAAAATGACCACCCAGGGTTATTCCTCCTTCTCCATAAATCTTCCATGGCTGCGTATTGTAAATAGCCTCACCGTTACCTTCGAGCCAGGTTGCAAATTCATCCATCAGATTTTGTTGGTCTTGAGGAATTGTTCCATCCGGATGAACGGCTATATTTAACAGAAGAACTCCCCTCTTGCTCACAATATCTACCAGGAGTTCTTTAAGGCTTCGTGCATTATGAAGCATGATACTTCCACAATCAGAATTTGTCTGTAAAAACCAATCATAAGCTATTGTGGTATCGGTCTGCCAATATTCATCATGAATGCCTTCTGCCACACCTTTCTCAAAATCTAAAATCGTACCTTTTTGAGCTTGCTTAACTGTAATAACAGACTCAATTTTCCCGTTTCGTTTAAGGCTTTCGTTGTATAATTTTTCGCAGGCTGGAACCATTGGTGCAGGAATTTGTGCATCATCAAAATAAAGTATGTCAGGCCTGTAATTGGTGACTAGTTCAAGCATGCGCTGAGTCATATCTACTTCAAATTTATCATATTTAAAAGCATAGAGTTGTTGTGGATCTAAACCTTCCCACCAAGTACCTATACCATTCTCCTTCTTTAGATTTCCATCGTAGGGGATATTCTTTTTTTTGCCTTCAGAATCTGATCCATAAGCAGGAGAAAGGAATTCTCTGGCTCTTGATGCATGAACAGTAGCGGCCCATTTTAAGTTTTGTTTTCGGGCAGCAGTAGAAAATTCACCTAAAATATCACGTTTTGGACCAACTTTAACAGCATTCCAGTCATGTATTTTACTATTGAAAAGATCAAAATTATCGCAATGGTTTGCAATAATCGCCACATAACGTGCACCCCATTTTTTAAATTGCATAACAATATCATCAGCATCAAATTTTTCTGCCTTCCATAAGTTGCAAATGTCTTTATAACCAAATTCAGATTGGTGACCATAGGTCTCACGATGGTAGTTCCATGCATCTTTTCCCCAGACCTCGTTTCCCAGTTCCTTTTGTTCCATATACATGTGCCGTGCATACCATCCTCCACCCTTTGATGGGATTGATTGAGGACCCCAATGAAGCCATAACCCGAATTTTGCATCACGAAACCACTGCGGGCACTGATAGGATAATGGCGGATTCCACTGATTTTCAGCTACAAGAATTTGATTAGAAGAATATGCCCCAAAAAGGCTGGAAGGCAGGATCGTTAGAGCAGTGGCAATTTTTGCACTTGTAAGTATAAATTTGCGTCTTGACAGTGCTGAATTAGCAGATGAATTCATTTTCTTTTTCATGGATTTAATTTACATTTTAAGGAAATTCTTGCCTTGCTTTATCTTTTTAATAATTACAATTCCTTTGTATTTTATTTTCAGGTTGTAAAACCCATCCGAAGCAACATTCACAGTCAGCCCATTATCTGAAGGAACAGCAATTAATGTAGTGGTACGACCATTAAATCTCAGGTTTTTCATTCCACATCGTTTTGAACTTGTTATGTTCCAGACTAATTCATTTTTCGTAGCATCGGGCTTTAAGCCAATCGCATATTCAATCAGATACATGATCGGGGCTATCCCAGTCCATCCAACAAAATCTTTCACTGATTGCGCTCCACGGGTTAGCGAATCGGTGGCATAATTCTCCCAGTATGTGCCGGTTTCCAAATACACCTTTGTTACATTTTCAAGGTGATTCATCGCAATTGCATGAGCCAGAGAATCGTATCCATATTTTTCCAATCCTCGAATAATCATGGTATTGGTGGGCGACCATACTCCACCTGTCCAGTAGCCTTTCTGATTGAACCCTTTTTGATCAGCTGCTAAGGTAGGAACCCTGTGTGCTCGGTTAAAGGTTTCTTTATTCTCCAGTTCGTCAACCAATTTTGCCGCCTGAGATTTAGAGGACACCTGAGCCAGCATTGGCCAGAATCCGCTGATTGATTTGACTGGTATCGCATTTCCACGGACTGTCAAATCAAAATAGAAATTGCTTTTTTCGTCCCACATCAGTTGATTGATTCGTTTTGTCATTGCTTCTGCTTCCTTTTCAAATTTACGGCTTTCGTCCGATCGTTTCAGGATTGATGCAATTTCAGACAGGTTTCGGGCAAAAAGAACCATTTCCGAAGAGATATCAACGGCAGTTCCTCCACCGGTAAGGTAATCGTTTCGGGGCGAATCGTCCATCCCGGCCCAATCTGTCAGGTACAATCCATTTCCTTGTTCGAGGTACTTCCGGCAAGCCCGATAGTATTGTACCAAAGGTTCAAAAACTGATTCCAGCCGTTCTTTATCTCCGGTAATACGATAACTTTCCAATTCAGCCCAGGCCAGAATCGGGTGATTTAAAGCGTCAAGGGTCAGTATCGGATTCGGCTTTGGCGTTTCTTTGCCTATGTATTCAACATCCCACGATTTGCCCAGGTACCGGGTTCCGTAACGGCTGAATAGGGATTTATTTTCCTTGTTTTGCCAGGCAGAAAAGATTTGTCCCGTCGTCCGATTGTATTCTCTGGATATCTCACCATCGGCAAATTGTTTTGCATAGAAATTATCAAGGGTCGAAATTCCGGGAACGAAGGGATGCCCGTAGTTGCAAAACATGGTCATAAAGCCGCTGTCCCAGAGAAAAATGTTACTGTTAAAAGCAGCATCTATGTACTGCGATACAAAGCCATTTTCTGCTGTTGGTTCGTGAAAATTTTTAAAGGCCAGCTCCCATGTTTTCCAGTAACTTTCGACAAAAGTGCTGTCCTGATCGTAAATTGGAGCAGGCAATTTTGAACGCATTGCAGAAAATTCAGGAAGATCCTGTTTCACGTATTGTTTTTTTGAAAAATACTTCCCTTGTTCCTGTGCTTGAGAGCATACAGTTGTAAAAAAGAATACAACTATCACTTTAAAAAATGTTTTCATTTCAGGTATATTTAATTTATCCGACTTAAAGAATTCCGACCAATTGCCGGTCTTTCGATGCTATTTCGTTATTTACCGCTTCCAATTATCTGTTCGCCAATGTAACTGCCGTAACTGGTTATGCAGAATGAGATGATGAGCAGGAGCAAACCGGCGATCAGGATGATATTGGTCTGTAACTTTACGCTTTTCCACTCTTTCATGATCACCCCCACGATGTAACTGAAAAATATCAGCATCGACATGTGCAGCACCCAACTGGCAAACTGAAAGTTCCCCATTTTGACATGACCCAGTCCGTAAAAGAAAAACTGAAAGCACCACAGCGAACCTGCCAATGCCGACCAGCTCCAGTTCCGGAGTAAATCATTTCCTGAAATTTCTTTCTGTGGCAGAAACTCCTTTAAAGTTTCGTTTCTGATTCCGGCAATAACAAACCAGATGAGGTTTACCACAAAGCATCCGGAGGTTGAAACAATCATTTTGGCATTTCCCTGAAAGTTTCCGGCACCGTTTTGGGCGGCAATATCTGCAATGGGTTGGCCATATTCGAGCGAAAGGTTAAAAACTCCGGAAAGTACTCCAGCAACAACAGTTAGCAATAAACCAAGGGTCATATTAAATCCGGCTTTGCCCATCGAGAGCGCCTTTAAATCTTTCTCTTTTTTGAAACCGGCCCATCCACAAACAATTACACCAAGCATTGAAAGAATCATTCCTGAAAGTACAATTCCACCACCCGGTTTCGTAAAATAAGTGCCAATTCCGCCAAAAATGATCATCGGGAAAATGGTGCCCAAAACCGCTGAAATACCAATGGCGAGTGTGTAAGTTAAGGAATAGCCAATGTGATTAATCGCTTTCCCAAACGACATTCCACCAAAACCATAGGCTCCGCCCAGAAGAAATGCAATCCAGAATGGTATAGCCGGAGCGTCAACCAAGATCGAAAAGAAATGCGGAACAGTCAGCCATCCGACTAGGATTGGCATGATTACCCAGGCAAAAAGTGCCTGAGCCAGCCAAAAAGTTCCCCACGACCATTTCCGAATTTGGGTATTTGGCAGATAGCAACTTGCAGCAGAAACGCCACCTATGGCATGCAGTCCAGTTCCGAGAATTGGATTTGGTGCGATCATTCGGATTTATATTTTTGTTTTAAAGCTGTGAATAAGACCTCGATATTTGCAGGTGCTATGTCCGGTAGAATTGCTTCATGACTGGGCGAAATAATCAATCCTGTTGGAAAGATTTCTTTTAATTCCTGAACCTTTTTAGCAACATCAGTTACCTTACCGTTCACCAACAAATTTTGAGCATCAACCCCGCCACAGAAGGCTACTTTTCCTGTGAAATGCTTCTTAAGGTTAGGCGCGTCCATGCTACTTGCCAATGCCTGAACAGGATGAATAATATCTGCACCCAAATCAGCCAGATCCTGAATGATAGGAAAGATAGATCCACAGGAATGATGCATCACGGTCAATCCGTAGCTTTTTGCCTGATCGATCAGTTTTTTAGTTCCTGGAAATACAAATTCCCGCAAACTATCCGGATCGACCATCAGGCAGGTCTGGCTTCCAAAATCATTACCAATCAGAACCACATCGAGCAATCCCCTGGTTGATTCATAGAAAATCTCATTCGCTTTCAGATAGAAATCGGTAATTCGGTCTATCACCGCGCGGAACATTTCCGGATTGGAAAGCATGACCATCAAAGCCTGTTCCATGCCAAAAGCGGCACAGGCATCCTGGAAATGGGCACTCCAAAGAATTCCCATTTTGATGCGGTCGGCAGGTGCTTGGTTCACTCTTCTTCGTGATTCTTCCCTGTCAAGGTACAAATCAGGATCGGGCCAGGTAAATTTTTCGACTTCAGCAACTTCCGAATAATCTTCGAAAAAGCCTGGTGCGGTGAGTGTTCGTTCGTCCGGAGTATCCAAATGACTCAATTTGGCAAAATTGAAAGCACAGGCAATGTGATTCGACGGCGGATAATTGTATGGAACTTCGATGGGATAAATATCATCGCCAATCACCGTGCGAAGTTCGTCGATGCTGTTCACTCCAAAATACTTTATCAATGCAGGTTCAGCTGAAGGAACTGGCAGGCCCAGCCAGGAAGCGGGCCAATCAACTGGTTCGTGACGTATCGTTGCAAAAAAACGTTCTCTGTGATCCATAGCTGACTAATTCTTAATTCTCAACAATCTTATTGAACTGATTTTTTTAGATCTTTCTTTTTCAATCCTAAAATCCGGAGAGAAACTGCATATTTAGAAGGTAGGTCTTTGGGAAGTTCAACCAGTGTTCCTTTCGAATCTTGTGTAAATTTCAGATTTCCTTTAACACCAAGCAATTGGACTGATTTAATTTTATACTCATCTGCCGGAAGCGAAGTGATACACATTTTTCGGTCTGCCGGGATGGCCATCTGAATCGCATAAAGCGTGTCGCCTTTGGTGGTAAACCGAATGTCTTCCACCGAATAAGCCGGAAGTTTATCATTAAAATCTCCTTTACCATCCGAGGTAGGTCCTTCTCCAAATTTGATCCATGGGCGAGTATTATAAATTGCTTCTCCATTAACTGATAACCACTTCCCCATATCCAATAAAATTGACTTTACTTCATCTGGAATCGTTCCATCAGGTTTTGGTGGAATATCAAGTAATAGTTGACCATTCTTGCTAACGATAGTAATCAGATAATTAATTAATTTCTGAGATGTTTTATATTTGGGATATAAATTGTAACACCAACTGGCATCATCAACTGATGCATCAGTAAGCCATGGGTATTTTTCTATATCTGCAAGTGCTCCCTTTTCAATATCGAGGATTGCTGAGTTAGCAGGTAGTTCACCTACCTTATAAGTCATCGAAACTTCCTGTTTCCAATCCAAGCCTTTATTATAATAGTAGGCTAATAAATTTCGCATAATTGAATCGGGGATGAACGATAATCGACTATCGAACCATACCATATCAGGTTTGTACTTGTCGATAACTTCAATTGTTTTGTTTTTCCAAAGTTGAAACCATTCTAGGCTTGGAGCTGGATTCGGATTTTTGTAATCAAAAGCTCCTGCCTTGACTTTTGGACCATACAATCCGGCATATTGTGGGTTGGAACAATCGGTTAAAGTATCCCAGGTTGGATACCATCCCCATTCCCATTGGTGATGGAAGGTTGTGATAAATTTCATACCCTTTCCCCTGATGGCCGTTTCCAATTCACCAACTATGTCACGTTTTGGTCCCATTTTTTTTGCATTCCATTCGTTTAACTGGCTATCCCACATTGAAAATCCATCAGCATGTTCGGCTACCGGTCCTGCAAATTTTGCTCCTGAACGTTTAAATAAATCGGCCCATTCGTCAGCATTAAATTTTTCAGCTTTGAACATTGGGATAAAGTCTTTGTACCCAAATTTATCTGGTTTGCCATAGGTTTTAACATGATGATCATAGAATTGTGTTCCCCATACTAAAGTATCTATATACATCCACCGGGGATACCATTCGCTACCATACGCAGGAACCGAATAAACACCCCAATGAAAATAAATTCCAAATTTCGCATCCTGAAACCATTTTGGGTATGGATGTTTCGTTAACGAAGTCCAGGTGGTATCATAAGAACTTGGAGTTGCAAATTCAGTATTTATTGATTTTGAGTTTTGAGAAAAGGTGAGATTGATCGATCCCAATAATACAATCAAAAATAAAAATGTTTTTCGTTTCATATAAGCTAATATTTAATAGTTTAAGCAATTTAAATTTGCTAATTAGATCATTTATTCTGAAGGTTCCCAGTCATCAGTTCGGAATGAGGAAACAGGTGATCCATCCGTACTAAACAAATCGCCAATGACAAAATCCTTAAATGCATATCTTACAGCTTTAGGTTCGCTTACAGCAGCTGAAAAAAGCGTTATCCCTGTTTTTGTAAGAAATGCTTTTGCTGGATAGTACAGTCTATTTTCTCCTGCAACTTCGAAACATGACAATTCTTTGCCGTATGACGTCAATCCATTGGATGCGTTTTCAAATATCAGCTTAACTACCCCTTCTGTAACTTTCATCTCCTTTAACACCGGACTTTGACTATTGATCCCTTTGATTCCGTATGTTTTAGTCAGCGCAAGTAATGCCAATCGTTTTGATCCGGCTTCCTTATTTGCTGGATGAATGCATTCTTTCTCGCCAATATCCATTATGCATGCCATTCCGATATTTGAAAGTGATACTGAAGCTTTTAATTGAGCTTCACGTAAGTATGCTGAACTAAGTCCATCCTTTCCGTAATCAAAAGGGGCGATCTGCATATAGTAGAATGGGAAATCACCAATTCCCCATACAGAACGCCAGTTTTGAATTAATCCTGTGATCAATTGTTGATATTCCTTTGGTTCATTTCTGTTCGATTCGCCTTGATACCAAATTGCTCCCTTTATTCCGTAACCAACAATCGGATGAATCATTGCATTAAACAGCGAAGTTGGTATTTGATGAATTTGATTTTTATCCGGATTTTCAACTGGAAAATTTACCCATTCAAATTTTTTTATGCCACTTTCACTTATCCAAGGTTCAATACGAGTACCACCCCAACTTGCATTTATCAACCCTACAGGAACTTTAAGTGCTTTATTCAGCATTAACCCGAAATAATAGGCAGTAGCACTAAATTCCGCTACATTCTCGGGTTCACATAAGCTCCAGCTTCCTGTCAAATCATCAAGAGGAACGAGACTCGTATTTTTCTTAACCGAAAACAGACGTATGTTCGGATTAGACGAAAGCGCAATGGCATCTGATGAACCAATAATTGGCTGATTAACATATCCTTTCATGGGCATTTCCATGTTTGATTGACCTGAACACAACCAAACCTCACCAATAAGGACATTCACCAGCTTAATGGCTTTTCCATCGCTGATAGTAATTTCATAAGGTCCACCGGCACTGGGAGTTTCGATTTTCAACTTCCAGGTTCCATCAGCGGAAGCATTAGTTTTATAACTTTTTTTGTTCCACGAAGGAGTAACCTTTACCAATGAATTGTTTGTGGCTAGGCCCCAAATAGCAGTCTCAGTGTGCTGCTGTAAAACCATATTGTCACAAAAAATTGCGGGTAATATAATTTCCGCAATCAGGTTCCCCGAGGTCAGAACGCATAATAAAAAAATGGAAATACTGTGCAAGAGAAATAATTTCATACTATTTCAAACATTTGTTATGAATCAAATAATGGACAGTGCTTGGTTAAAATTCAAGAGATATTTTCCTGTTATTTCTTAAATCGTAATTCGCCTTCCATGTCGTCTTTATATTTTTCCTGAAGCTTTTTAAGCCTTATTTTTAAATCTTGCACAACGTTTTGCATATTTTGATTAGCAATCAAATTAGTCATTTCTGTAGGGTCAGCTTGCAGATCATATAATTCCCAGGAATCAATTGGATCATAAAAATGGATTAGCTTATATTTATTGGTGCGGATTCCGAATTGTTTAGACATACCGAAGGATGTCTCATAATAATGATAATAAATCTCTTTTCTCCAATTTTTATCATTCTCTTCCATGATCAATGGCTTCATCGAAACTCCCTGCATATCTTCAGGAACCTTAATGCCAGCAAAATCAAGGATGGTGGGGGCAAAATCAAGATTCATGACCAAATCAGAATTCTGGATTCCTTTATTTTTTGCTTGTGGGGAAAAAATGATTAATGGCGTCCGAAGAGATTCTTCGTACATAAACCTTTTATCATAAAGACCATGTTCGCCAAGATTGAACCCCTGGTCTGAAGTATATACAACAATGGTATTCTTATCGAATCCTGATTCCTTTAAAAAATCCAGAACCCGGCCAACATTGTCGTCTACCGATTTCACACAACGTAAATAATCTTCCATATATCGCTGAAACTGCCATTTTTTGCGATCTTCCCTGTTTTTTATTCGGGAAAATTCTTCAGCTTCAACTTTCATAATTTTATCCCAGACTTCTTTTTGTTCAGGAGACAGCCTTCCATATTCCCGTTCCCATTCGCCTTTAACCCAGTGATTAACTTCATCTTCAGTACAAGTATCACATGGAACCTTACTGTCGTAAGTTACCGAAAGCTGACCTGCAACAGTTAATCTTTGCCTCTGCAAGGCTAATCTATCTTTATAATTGTCATTAAAATTTTCAGGTGCAGGAAAGGTTACATTATTAAATTCGTTCAGATATTTCAATGGTGGCATCCAGTTTCTATGTGGTGCCTTATGATGAAGCATCAGAAAAAAGGGTTTTGATCCATTTTGCTTCATCCAGTCGATCGCATGATCTGTAATAATATCAGTCACATAACCAGGATAAACCGTATCCTTTCCCATTTTATTAAATTCCGGATTGTAATAATGTCCCTGATTCGGCAGAATATCCCAAAAGTCGAAACCTGTTGGAATAGAGCCAAGATGCCATTTTCCAACAATTGCTGTAGCATAACCATTTTGTTGAAGTATTTTTGGTAAGGTTTGTTGTTCTCCATTAAAAAGGTAATTGTCATTATCCTTAAAGCCGTTGATATGTGAATATTTTCCTGTAAGAATAGTTGCTCTGCTAGGACCACAAATCGAATTTGTGACAAATGCCTTTCGAAATAGTACACCTTCATGCGCAATCCTATCAATATTAGGAGTTTGAATAAGCTTATCGCTATATGCACTGATCGCCTGATACGCATGATCATCAGACATTATAAAAATGATATTGGGTTTTGAGGTTGTTTGGGGTGCATTACCACACGAAATTGCAAGACTGCAGTATCCCAAAGCTAGAAGAGTC
>Ga0123338_10004895_pt1 | contig 11591 bp, 6 predicted proteins | sample grotaG_FD_89793 | JGI IMG/M metagenome (GOLD analysis project Ga0123338, IMG submission 89793) | Glacier valley bacterial and archeal communities from Borup Fiord, Nunavut, Canada, to study Microbial Dark Matter (Phase II) -... | ecosystem: Environmental > Aquatic > Freshwater > Ice > Glacier ... | reverse complement strand
GCCGCTCCGCCAAAACCGAGCGCACCCAGCGCAACCACACCGCCGCCGGCAAGCAGCGCAACAACCCGTCTACGATCCTGCTTTTGCGGACGCTTCTTCGCGGTGGAAGCCTTGACGGATGCATCGGGCGTTTGCTGTGCCGCGACCTGCGAGGCCGACATGTTCGCCCACCACGCGAAGCGGTCGGTTGTGTCGTGACTACCCGCACGTTGGGTATTTGCGCGGTTCGGGGTCGGTAGTTCCAGCGACGGTTTCGCCCCTGGGCCTGTTACTTTCTTGGTTCCGCTCCTGGCTGGCGCGGGTGTAGTCGCTTGCCACCGACCTGTCGATAAAATATCTTCTTCAATAGCCCAATCTACCGAGCTTGGCAAGGTAACTTGCGCGTCGTGAACCATGTTTTGTGTCGCGCTCGGCACAACCTGCGCGGCCTGCGCGATGGATGCAGTACGTACCGCCTGCTCAAACAAGGCCGCGAATTCTCCGGCAGATGAAACGCGCTGTGCAGGATCGGCAACGAGTGCCTGCTGAATAGCTTCTTCCAGACTTATGGAGAGGTTCGGGCAAAGCAGCGAGAGGCGTGGTGGCTGCGTGAAGTCTGTCGCGGCGGGAAAAGGGAACGACCCGCTCAAAAGTTCCAACATCAGGATGCCGAGCGCGTACACGTCGATACGCCTATCGAATGGCTCGCCCCGTAGCACCTCTGGCGCGATATAGCCAGAGGTTCCTAGCGGAGTGCCAGCAATGCTACGTGTCGCGGTCTGAGTCCCTTCTTCAATGCCTTGCATCGCCAGCAAGCGCAGGAGTCCAAAACCGACGATCTGCATCGCGCCGCCGAGCAAGATATTGGCCGAACTCACCGTCCCATGTAGAACGCCGTTGCTATGCGCGAAATCAAAGCCATCAGCGAGCCGCTTGAGCAACTCCGCGGCTTGTTCCGGCGTAAAACGTCCCTTGCGCTTGAGCAGTTTTGTAAGTGTACTCCCTTTTATGAAGGGGGTGACAAAAAAGGGATTGCCCGCATATTCGCCAACATCCTGTATAGGCAAAATATAGGGATGTTGCAGGCGCGTTATGATCCCACTTTCCTGCGCGAAACGAGTGAGGAAGCGTTCGCGTGCCTGTGCAGAAAGTGTTTCGGGTACAAGAATTGTTGTCAAAATAAAGTCCGCGCCCTCTTTATGCGCTTCATAGACCGCGCTCAATGTACCATGTCCAAGAGATCGCGTTATCTGGTACTTCTCGATACGCTGTCCTACAAGTTGCTCGATTACTACTGCTTGCATGTACGCTCCCTATACGCAGCCCCAAAGGTTTGCCTCTGCTTGCACAAGAAAGGCATTTCCCCTTTTGCGTCGCTCTTTTACTATGAAGTGTATAGAACACATTGCGATGAGTCAATATTATGCGCGTATGGTAGGACTTGTGGGAAGCGACACGCCTCGCATCTTAACCAGAAGGAGCCACGCTATAGCAAGATAGTCTTGTTTTCGTGCGTTTCTCGGCGCGAACAGATAGACTACGACAGAGAGAGTTGGCGCATGAGTTCCAGGAATCGCTTTCCACGTATTCAATGAGGGGGTTGCATTGAGCAAGCAGTCAGAGTATGTACTTATTGGTAACGGTATTGCAGGCGTGACCGCCGCCGAAATTCTTCGCGCGGAAGATGCGACCTGTTCAATTACACTTATCGCGGATGAACCGTTTCCTGTGTACTATCGCCCCGCACTCAAAGATTATTTAGGGGGCCGTGTCGATGAGGCGAAGCTATGGGCGCGTCCCTCCACATTCTACAAGCAACACAACATTCGCTTTGTGAAGGGTCGTGTGATAGCGATCCACGCCGACAAACACACCGTTCAACTTAGCAACGGACAACATATCGGCTATTCCAAAGTGCTACTCGCCAACGGCGCGCAACCACGTCAGCTTACCTGTCCAGGGGTAGAGTTGTTAGGGGTAAGCACACTTCGCACGGTGGCGGATTACCAGAAGGTCGTCGGTCTTTTGTCACAGACGAAGCGCATTGTTGTCTGTGGAAGTGGCACACTTGCGCTAGAAACCGCCGAGACGCTTGTGCATAGAGGCTATACTGTCACGCAGTTGCTGCGGCACACAACCCTCTGGTCAGAGGTGCTGGATACAACAGCATCCGACATGGTGTTACAGGAGGAGCGGCGGCTTGGGATTGATGTTCGTAGCAAGCAAGAGATCGTGGAAATCGTGGGACGCGACGGACGTGTACACGAGGTCGTGACGACAGATGGGCAACGCATCCCCTGCGACATGGTACTCATCGCGATTGGGATTGAGCCGAACATTGATTTTGCGCGTCAGAGCGGCATCGCATGCGGGCGCGGCGTCAAAGTTGACGCGACCATGCAAACCAGCGAGCGCGACGTATACGCAGCAGGCGATGTGGTCGAGACAACCGACAGACTCACGGGCAAGACACGTGTCATCGGCCAATGGTATCCCGCGATTCAACAGGCACAGACGGCGGCGTTCGCGATGCTTGGGCAAACGACACACCAGCAGGCGGGTACGAGCGAAGTATTTTATAACGCAACGTTTCTCTGCGGACTGGATTTCGTTTCAATCGGCGTAACCACGCAGACGGGACCCGTCCCTTTTTTGCAAGAGATCGTCGCGCCTCCGAAATCGCGTAGCTATCGCAAGGTTCTGCTCCGCAACGGGGTTCCCGTAGGCATTCTCTTTCTGGGTGAGCGCGAGAACGCACTGGCGTTTAAGCGGGCCATCGAACAACAGGTCGACCTTGCATCCGTCGCCTCTCGCCTTTTCGCCGCAGATTTCGCGCTCAATGACTACCTTGACACACAGATAGCGATGGACGCGGTACTCGTTCCCGTACCACACGCCGAGATACCGGCGACCACGACCATAGCCGCGATCCACCTTGCCCAACTCCAAAGAAACGACGTTATCACACTGGGTCGCGCCCCAGAGATGACGGTGCGAATTGAGCATCGTTCCGTGTCGCGTCATCACGCGGACATCGTACGCAGCGGGGGACACTACGAACTGCGCGACGCCGAAAGCTCCAATGGGACGTTTGTCAACGCGCTCAAACTCCCGCGCAACGCTCCGCGCACACTGCAATCGCAAGATATCGTGCGTGTGGGGGATATTCAGTTCTGCTTTCAGGTGCGCGGTTTGGCAGGAGCAGACGCGGCTATCCCCCTTGTCGCTGGTATGACGCATCGCACCCAGATGCAGGTTCTGGCGAAAGAGCAGGTGCAGTTCGAGCTTGACATGTGCATTGGATGTGATCGCTGCATGAATGCCTGTCCCGTGCCACTGTCGGCCCAGGTAAGCATCGCGGACCTCAACGCGGCGACAGGTACAACCGAGGTCGCGCCGCACGTCGCGCGTTTCACCCATGAGTGCGTGATGTGTGGCTCCTGCGTTCCAGTCTGTCCGGTTGACAATCATCGCGACCTGTTGATGTTATCGCTCAAACAGCGGCTTGGCCCATCGTGGGAGGAGCGCGTTGATCCACAACAGCTCGCCCCCCTCTTGCTTTCGGGTTGGACACTCCCTCTCCTGGTTGGGCGCTTACGGGAGCAGCGCGTCTTTTACGACGCGCAACTCGTGCCGGAAAACTATCTGTTGCATCTTCTTACGGCCTCACGTCTGCTTTCGCTGCGCCCCGGCGAGACGGTATTCCGCGAAGGCGAGTATGGGCGCGACCTGTATTGTATCCTGGAAGGGCGCCTCGCGCTTTCGATGACCAATGACGCCGCGCAGGTCGTCCCCGTTGCGATTTATCGGCAGGGCGAATGTGTTGGCGAGTATGGGATGCTCACGGGTCAACAGTACACGGCTACCGCCACCGCGCGGACGCCGATACTCCTGCTACGCATTCCAGAGCAGGCAATTCAACGCTTGATGGAGCTAGTACCCGATGTGCGTGGGCGTTTTGAGCAGATAAATCATGCCAATTCTACCATCGCGCTTTTGAAGCAGATGGCACTCTTTCAGGGAGTATCCGATGCAAGTCTACAGTACCTGCTCTCGAAAACACAGTTACGGCACTATGAGCGTAACGCGCCACTTTTTACAGAAGAGCATGGGGGGCGTCCGGCTCGTGAGACGCTACACATCCTCCTCGAAGGTTTTGTGAAGGTCGCGCGACGCAATTCTACGGGGGGGACTGAGCGCGTCATCGCCTATCGGCAAGGAGGTGATTATTTCGCGGGTGGTCTCGACCTGCTGGGCGATGGTCGCGCCGTGACGGTTACATCGATCAATCGTACCCGCGTCGCCGCGATACCCCACCGCGCGATACAGGCACTCCTCGAACGATATCCCGACGTGAAGGGGCGTTTTGCGCTACGTCTCGGTGAATATATCGTAAGCACCGCCACGCAACAAGCAGATGTGCCACCGCGCAGGTCGCTCAAACCACTGCTCACGACGGCCCCTTTGCCAACAATTGTACGCACGGAGGAGCTACACGCCCTTGTGAGCGACGGTGTGGTTGAGGGAACCGAGGTACTGGTGATTGATCTGGATAAGTGTATTCACTGCAACGAATGTGAAGAGGCGTGTGAGCGACGCCACGGACATTCGCGCATGAACCGCAAGGGAATGGTGATTGGGAATATTAGTATCGCCACCGCCTGTCGCCAATGCCAAGACCCGGTATGTTTGCTGTGCAGTCGCGCCGGCATCGCGCGGCTCCCCGATGGCGAAGTGTATATCACGGAGAGCTGTATTGGGTGCGGTATCTGCGCGGAACGTTGCCCTTATGGTGCGATTTCTATTGTCGATGCCGCAGACGATACAACAAAGGTGGGACAATCTTCGTGGCAACGTTTCAGCGCGATCTTCAAGCAGGGTATCGTGAAGGAGCGTAAACGGACGAGTTTGCCAATGCTCAATGGTGTCAACACAACGGCACTCACCGCCGCTGGAACACACGTTGTCTCTGGGCCACTCGACAGGCCACGCGACGCGTATGAAGAGTTGCGAAAAAAGATAGCGATCAAGTGCGACCTATGCGCTGGCTACAAAGACCAGGCATGTGTCGAGGCATGTCCAACGGGGGCGGCGATTCGCATCCAGCCCGCTACGTTTTTCGGCTCAACCGAACAGATATTACAACGCTAAAAGAAGGGGTATCCTATGGCTCTTGCAACAAAGCCGCAGCTCCCACACGCACCAGCGCAACGGCTCTGGAAAACACCGTTTACACGGGCCGCGTGGGTCTGGTTTGTGCTATCAATCGCGCTCTATGGTGGCGTCTACCTCTGGTTTTTTCTGGCGTCGAAGACAGCACCGCCCGATCCGGCAAGCGACCCCTTCCGCATCTTTGGCATTATCGCCTTTGTGCTGATGCTTGTCGTCGCGGCATACTCGCTGCGGCGACGCTTTGTGCGCGTCTTGCCGGGCAAGGTGCAGAGCTGGTTATGGATGCATACATGGTTGGGCGTCATTAGTCTTCTCATCGCCTTTTTGCACGAAAACTATCAGAATATCCTCACCAACTACGCGTTTGATATCCCAACATTTACGGCGGCGGCGGGCGGTATGGCGGCCCTCTACGCCCTGCTGCTGCTTGTACTCAGCGGCAGCACGGGGCGTCTGCTGGACTACGCCTTTGCGCGGGTGATCGCAAAGGAGGCGCGGAGCAATGGGGTAGGCATTATCCAGGCAGTTGAAGGACGAATACGTGAGCTGGACCTGCTCCTGGAACGACTCTCGGCGGGCAAGTCGGACGCGTTCAAACACTATTGTAGCCAGGCAAACCGCGAGATGCAACCGGCACTTGCGCCAAACGAGCGCAACGATTTTCAGCAGGCGTACGAGGTTCTCACAAAACGCGAGACGTTGCAGCGTTCGCTTACCCGCCAGAGGGTCGCACGGCGCGTTATCGCGGGGTGGCGCTACACGCACAGCGTGCTGGCATGTGGCGCGCTCGTTGTGGTCTGTATCCACGCGACGGTGGAATTGACAAAAATGGTACAGCAGTTGCTGGGGCACGGATAGGATTTTGATGGGACACGTCCAATACAGTCAATGTGCGTAGGGAGACCGCGAGGATCTCCCTGTACCTTTGTACCCCGCTACTCTAGCCTGATAGTCCTATAGGGCATCTGCTTTTCGGGCGTGGTAGTGTTATAATGAGATAGCATTTGTGGTGTATGAATGATACGAGAGGCATTGCGCCCTCTCCCAATAATAGGGGTGGCTTATGGCGAAAAAGATATTGATAATGGACGATGACCCGACGATTGCCGATCTACTCAAAGAGGCACTGGGTGACGAGGGCTACGAGACGTACATGACCACGCAAAGCCTCCGCTTTTATGATGCTGTACGCGAACACGATCCCGATCTCATCCTGCTCGACATCATGATGCCGTATCTGGATGGCCGCGACGAGTTGAAGCTGATGGGCATGGATATGGCTTCCGGCAAGCTCCGTCGTATCCCCGTCATCCTTGTAACCGCCTTTCTGGATGCCTACAAAGAGGAAGAAGAGTTCCGAGCGGCGGGGGTGGTGAAGATTATCTACAAACCCTTTGATCTCGATAAGTTGCTCGCAACGGTACGAACGATCATTGATGGGCCGGAGGGGAACGTATGAGCGTTGCTAATGATGTGACAAACAACGAGCAACCGCGTGTACGGGTTGCTCTCGACGCAATGGGCGGCGACAACGCCCCTGGCGAGATTGTGCTGGGTGCTGTTCAGGCGGCCCGCGAGTATGGTATAGGTGTGTATCTGGTTGGACGCGAGGAGGCAATACGCGCGGAGCTGGCGAAGCACGATACACAGGGCCTCGACCTGCCAATCTTGCATACCGACGAGGCCATCGAGATGGACGAACATCCCGCGAAGGCCGTTCGCAACAAGAAAAACGCGTCCATGACGCTTGCCCTGCAACTTGTGCGCGATGGAAAGGCGGTGGGAGCCGTTTCCGCGGGCAATAGCGGCGCGATGTTGGCGGCGTCTCTGTTCACGCTCAAGCGTATCGCTGGCGTAGAGCGGCCCGCGCTTGGCGGCGTGTTACCGACAAAAAATGGGGCATGTCTCGTCATCGACATGGGAGCCAACACGGATTGTAAGCCGGAATACCTGCAACAGTTCGCCCTGATGGGGTCGCTCTACATGGAGCGCGTCTTTCAGCTCAAGGCTCCACGCGTCGCCCTGCTCGCGAACGGTGAAGAGGAAAGCAAGGGTAGCCAGCAGGTGGTCGAGGCGCACCAGCTACTCAAGGCGAACGCCGCCACGCTGGGTATCAACTTTATTGGCAACATCGAGGGGCGCGACATTCCCGCGAATGGGGCCGATGTGGTTGTCTGCGACGGCTTTGTGGGCAATGTGGTCCTCAAGTTGAGCGAGGGCCTCGCCGATACGCTGCTCGGCCTGATTCGGACCCAGATGACGAGTTCGCTCCCAAGCAAGCTCGCGGGGGCGGTCCTGCGTCCAGGACTCCGCAAGGTGTTCAAACGGCTCGACTACGCCGAGTACGGCGGCGTCCCCCTGCTTGGTGTAAATGGCTCCGCGATTGTTTCACATGGTCGCTCAAACGCGAAGGCGATCAAAAACGCCCTACGTGTGGCGCGTCAGACAGAGGAGACGGGCATCGCGACGGCCATCGCCGAGGGGTTGGCACGATTGAACAATGTAGGGGCCTGATGTATCACACCCTGTTAGCGCTTGAATGTGCAACGGCCAGGGCATTTGGTGGTAGGGTTGTGGCGTAAGGGCCTGATGTATCACGCCCCTACGCCACCCCACCACCTCGCGCTTTTACAATGCCAGGTCGCCGGTGCGCCTGATGCGGGGGCGGTGCGTGTCATCGGGGACGTAGTTGGGGTGTTTACGCTCAACACGCCACTGCATCCGTCGCACCTTTGCCTCAAGAAATTCCAGTGAGAGACGATGATAAATCTCTTCCCACTGGTCGAGGACTTGAATACGGTCATGTTTGGCGATGATTTTCAGGCTTTCGGCCCCCATACGGGCGCGTAACTCGGCATCCTCCAGCAGCACATCCATGTAGTAGGCCATGTCGTCGCTATCGCCGCGCTTGAAGAGGAAACCGTTCTTTTCGTGATGCACAAGTTCCGGTAGCGCATACGCGTTGGCGGCGACGACGGGCAAGCCACAGGCCATCGCCTCCATTGTCGCAAGGCTTTGCAGATCGGCCTCGGAGGGAATGACAAAAATGTCGGAGGAGCGGCGGAGCGCGAGCAGGTCGGCCTCGCGCACATAGCCCAGGAAGCTTACACGGTCTTCGACGCCGAGCTGGGCAACCTGTGCGCGTAGCTCCGCCTCGGCTGGCCCCGTACTCACCAGCGCGACATGCGCGTTGCTCCGCATCTTTGCAACGGCATCAATCAGCACATTGACGCGCTTCTCCTCACTCAAACGGTTGATGTGCAGGATGAGTTGCTTGTCGTCCGGTAGCTTGAAGCGTTGACGAATAGACGGGTCGCGCTCGCCAGGGGTGAATTTGGTCAGGTCGATACCGTTGGAAATTGCCTTCGCGGGCGCGCGTAGCCCGTGATCGTACAGCAGTTGGAGCGCGGTCATCGTTGGCGCGGTCACGTACTCGCAACGGTTACAGAAGTTGACGAGATAGGAGTAGCTCACGTTGCTAAAATGCTTGCCAATCAATGAGTCCGAGGTCAAGGAGCGGCTCATATTGATGGGGAGATAATGGTTTGTCGCGATAACAGGTTTACGGAGACCGCCGGCGAGAAGTTGCGCGATATTGCCGAGGACAACGGGCGAGTGAATATGAATGATATCGGGTTCGCTCTTTTTTATCAAGTTGCGTACAGGCATAAAGGGGAGGAAGGGGATCCGTAGCTCTTTATAGGAAGGCCACTCGAACGAGGAGAAGCGATAGACACGAACACCCCGCTCCAGACGCCGCGCATCACGCATACCATAGCTTGGAGCGACGACCCAGACCTGGTGTCCACGCTCTACAAAATCAAGAGCGAGGTTGTGCGTAACGGTTGGGACGCCACCAATCATGGGCGGATATTGATCTGTCACGATCATGATGTGCATAACTATCGCTCACTTTGTTAAAGGTATTTTTGTCGTGTGTCTGTAACGATGTATGTTGAACGCGTAGGTAAGGTGGAGGCGTGATTGATTGCGCCTCCACTCCACCCTGCGTCTTCACAGTCGATACAGACATGATTAGACGTATATTATGACTCGGCTGGCGTCGCAGGGTTCTCTGCTTTTGCCGCAGCCGATGCAGCATCGGCAACCGCGTTCGCTTCTGCAACCTCGGCGCGTGTCGAGGAAACCTTTGCAATCAGCTCGGCGGGATCGGTTATCAAGGTGAAGCCCTTCGGTAACTTCACATCACCGGCGTGTAGTACGCCGTCAATCTCCGTGAGGGCCGAGATGTCAACATCCACGTTATCAACGATGTCCGAGGCCAAACACTCGACATCCAATGCCTCGACCAGATGCAACAGTACGCCGCCATCATTTTTCACCGCGAGCGACTCACCAACAAAATTCAAAGGAATTTTCATGGCGATACGCTCCGTCAAGTCCACACGGGAGAAGTCTACGTGAATGATTTTGCCCGACTTGGGGGCATGTTCCACGTGGCGAATCAGAGCCGTTTGCGTTGTCGCATCGGGCATCGTGAGTGTAAGAATGCTTGTCGAGTGGTGCGCGCGGCGCAGGCGCTCAAACAGGATCGCATCAATCTGCACCGCTTGTGGCGGCTCGTTGTGGCCGGTAATGTTCGCAGGGATAATGCCTGCTCTACGCAGCTTCTTGTTGGCTTTGCCCATCATTTCGCGGGGGGCTATCAATAATTCTACTCGGTCTGCCATGTCTAACTATTCCTCTTTCTAACAAACTAACGTACTATGAAGTATACACCCTTCCGGTTTTCGCGCAAGGGGGAATACGGTCTCTCTTTCAAGCTATCTCTGCCATGAATACGGTACGCGCCGTCAATTCGCTTCTATGTATGGTGGCGAGCCTCCCTTTTTGCTCTTCTAGCGTGGAAAAACTCGCGGAGCGCGTCGATTCCCAGGGTATTTGGCACATCACTGGCGCGTAACCATCCCTTGCGTGCAATTCCTATACCATAACGCATTACGTCCAATCCTGCAAGTACATGGGCGTCGGGATCAATGGGAACATATACCCCTTTATCACGGGCCTTGCGAACAAGTCGCCAGTCCAGATCGAGCCGTGACGGGTGCGCGTTGATCTCGATACATACATCGTGCGCCGCAGCCGCGTCAATCACGGCCTCCATGTCCAGCGCGTAGCCCGCCCTTCCCAAGAGGATACGCCCCGTCGAATGACCAATGATATCGACGTAGGGGTTGGCGATGGCGCGCAACATCCGTTGCGTCTGCTCCTCAAACGAGAGCGTGAAGTTGCTGTGAATGGAGGCGACAACAAAATCCAGGCTTGCCAGCGTCTCGTCGTCGAAATCCATTGCGCCATCGCGCAAAATATCGCACTCCGACCCTTTGAGAATTACAAAGCGACCCGCGAACTCTTCGTTCAAACGGTCAATCTCTTCGCCCTGTTTGCGTAACCGCTCCTCATTTAACCCGTTCGCGTACGCCGCTAGCTTGCTATGATCGGTCAGGCCAAGATAGCTATAGCCGCGCTCGATACACGCCTCCGCCATTTCGCGGATCGTGTTTTGCCCGTCGCTCCATGTCGAGTGCGCGTGTAGGATACCGCGAATATCGCTCGCCTGTACCAGTTTTGGGAGGGTATGTTGGGCCGCCGCCTCGATCTCGCCCATGTCTTCGCGCAGTTCCGGCTCGATATAGTCGAGTCCCAGGGCCGCGTACAGGTCGGTCTCATCTTTACATGGAATGAGTTCACCCTGGGGGTCTTTGCCCTTGAAGAGGCCGTAGTCGTTGATGGTGATGTTCATACTCAGGGCGCGCCGCCGTAGGGGAATGTGATGGTCGCGCGACCCCGTGAAGTGATGCAGCGTGTAGGGGAACTGACTGTCGTTGACGACGCGCAGATCCATCGCGATGCCGCTTCCCAGGACCACGCTTGACTTTGTTGTACCCTTGCCCGTCACTGCCTGCACAGAGGGTTGTTGCGTGAAAAAATCCATGATGCCCGCTCGCACCTCGTCGCTTGCGTCGTCCGCGACGCTCAACACCATGTCGATATCCTTCACCGTTTCGCGGCGGCGGCGCAGACTACCCGCGACCTGGAGGCGCACAACCCCTGGAAGCGTGGCAAGGGCGGCGCGCAACTGCTCTGCCTCTTCTTCGGCGACTGGATATAGGAAACGTCCGGCGTGTTGTGTCAGCAGTTCGATACCCTGGAGTATCTTGTCTTGCGTTTTCTTGCCAAAGCCCGGAATGTGGGCCACCTTGTCATCTTTACACGCTTGCTCTAGCTCCGCGATACTGTTGACATGCAATTGCTCATAAATGACGTTGATTTTCTTCGGCCCCACACCCGCGATACGCAACATCTCAAGCTTAACGGGCGGCGTGTTGGCGCGTAGCTCGTCATAAAAGGCGATATGGTCGGTTGCGACGGCCTCTTCAATGCGCTTGATAGTTCCAGGTCCCAACCCAGGGGTCCCT
>Ga0123338_10004894_pt1 | contig 11593 bp, 12 predicted proteins | sample grotaG_FD_89793 | JGI IMG/M metagenome (GOLD analysis project Ga0123338, IMG submission 89793) | Glacier valley bacterial and archeal communities from Borup Fiord, Nunavut, Canada, to study Microbial Dark Matter (Phase II) -... | ecosystem: Environmental > Aquatic > Freshwater > Ice > Glacier ... | reverse complement strand
TAGAGGTGCGGCGCAAGCGGGTCAAGCTTGGACTGCAAGCAGCATAGAAAGGGGTGATACATGAAACTAGTTGGTGAGAACAATGTTGTAAATCTTTTCCTCTCTGATGTGAAAACAAGGCGGCTTTCGCCTCATACGATAGCGTTGTACACCAATGTCTTGCAGATGCTAGTAACGCTCCTGCAAACGGTTTGCGTTGTGGCTGACCTTGAAAATGTTACGGTTGTACACCTTCGTCAATGTGCCGAGCATCTACTGACTAACCCCGTTCCAGTGCGGAAAAGTCGTCGCGCTCCCGATAATGGTGTTACCCTCTCTGTTTCTACGGTTCGTAGTCACATTCGCGTGTGGAAGGTGTTCTTTAATTGGTGCTATCAGGAGGAATTGTTAGCAAAAAACCCTGTCCTCCGTCTCAAGTCGCCGAAACCTGACAAGCGCATTATTCCAGCGTTCAGTGATGAGCAAGTCGAGAAGATGTTTAGCTGTTTTGACCTTTCGACTGATGTAGGATTTCGTGATTACCTTATCATCTTACTGTTACTCGATACAGGGATACGATTATCTGAGATCGCTGGCCTTGACGTTGCGAGTGTGCAAGACTCCTATATTAAGGTGTTTGGAAAAGGTCGTAAAGAGCGTGAGGTGGGTATCCATCCTGATGTGAGTAGGCTCCTGTGGAAGTATATTCATAAGTACCGCAAGCCGAAAGATGAAAATGAAACGGCTTTGTTTCTAAGCTCTACCAATAAGAGTGCGGGCCGTCGCTTTGGGCAAGCTGGCGTAAAGCAGTTAATTGGTCGTGTAAAAGCGGCAACGGGAATTGTCGATATGCGTGTTTCGCCTCATATCTTTCGGCACACGTTCGCAAAGATGTATCTTAAATCTAGCGGGGATTTGTTCAAGCTCTCGCGTGAGATGGGGCATAGCAATGTTCAGGTTACAAAGATATATCTTGATGACTTCACGAGTTCTGACGCTCGGCAAGAACACACGACATTTTCGCCTATCAATAGATTTAAGTTGCGACCTAATCAGAGGCGGAAGGAAAAGCATGAGTGAATAAAATTTCAGAATTATAGCGTATTACACGGTTTTGAGTACGCTATAATCCTCTCGGAAAATGGCAATATTACACCGTTAAGTGGGTCAATCTGCTTAACGGGAATTGTCGTTGGTGCGGCTTGTGGCCTTTGATGAGGGTTCTATGTGGATGTGCTTAGAGGTTTTCATTTATTGTGTGAGTATGCTATAATGGGGGATATTCAAGAACACGGAACGAATTGTAGGTAGTTTTTGTGACCAGGGATAGCCAGCAAGCAGACACAATCACCTTGAATATTGCAAGCCATAGCTCTGCTCAGACGCAACAACTCGGTATGCGTCTGGGCGAGTTATTGCAGGGCGGCGAACTCCTGCTGCTCGATGGACAACTCGGCATGGGTAAAACCACCTTCACACAGGGGTTGGCACGCGGAATGGACATCACCACAGCCATTACGAGTCCCACCTTTACTCTGCTGAAAGAATATCTTGGTCAACCACGCCATTCTTCATCCATAGAGCAAGGCCCCGCGCTCTACCATTTCGATCTATATCGTCTTGACGATCCCGAAGAGATATTCGTGCTGGGCTTTGAAGACTATTTCTACGATACTGGTGGCGTCTGCGTTGTGGAATGGGCGGACAAAGCCGATGGTCTTTGGGTGCCCGAACACCTGCGTATCAGTATGAAGATACAGAATGAAACAGGGCGAACTCTTATGTTTACCGCTACTGGTGTGCGTTACCATGAACTCTTACAACAATTTCAGAAAAACAGCTATGTTACTACTTGCATTTGATACATCAGACCGCCGTGCCAGTATCGCTCTCTGCTCAGAAAGCGAGGTGTACGGTGAATATATATGGAGCATTGGGAGAAACCACAGCGTGGAACTCCTGGATCGCATTCAGCGTCTCCTTGCTGAATGTGGGGTTGCTATGTCACAAATTGATGGCATCGCCGTTGCAATGGGGCCAGGATCGTTTAACGGGATACGTGTGGCCCTTGCCACTGCAAAAACCCTTGCCTTCGTGCTGCAAAAGCCGCTATGGGGCATCAGTACGCTCGATATCATCGCCGCTGGTCAGCAGCAGGCCACACAACCGCTTTGTGCCGTGATGGAGGCGGGTCGCTCCGAGCTGTATGCCGCCTGCTATACTACGATGATGTACGCGCGGGGGGATGTACACTACATGGTTACGCGTCAGGGTGAATACGGTGTGTTTGCGCCCGCGCAGCTTGCCGAATTTGTCCAAGCGCAACTTGGTACGAATGTATCGGGTGAACAGACGCCGATACTCTTCTGTGGTGAAATAAGTGACCCCACGCGGCAAGCGATTACGGCGGAGTTGCCGGGGCGATGTCTTTTCTTGAGCAATGTACAGTCAACACGTCGTGCTTCTGTGCTTGCCATACTCGCGTTGCAGCAGTGGCGCGAGGGAAAAGTGGACGACCCATTGTTACTCGAACCGCTCTATTTGCGGCGTCCTTCAATCACCACAAGTACGAAAAAACGACCATTACTTGGCATTACATCACAGCGACCTACGGGTCAAAGCAGTACAGAAAGGGAAGAGGGTGCGGTACGCCATTGACCAAATGACCATGGCCGACGTGTCTCGCGTTGTCGAGATTGAGCGTCTTGCCTACCCATCAACCTGGCCTCCTAGTGCCTATCGCAAGGAGTTACAGGACAACCGTTGGGCGCACTATATTGTGCTACGCGATAGACATATCGCGGAAGAGCGCGCAACCGTGCCGCCGCAAGAGAGCGAGAAACCGCGTAAGAATCGCATGTTTCCGCTCTCGCTGCTGCCTAGTCGTCCCGCTATTATCACGTCTTCGCCGGAACTGGACTCGATCATTGGCTTCGCTGGCTTGTGGTTGATGGTTGATGAGGCGCATGTCACCACCATCGCCATGCATCCGAGCTTCCGGCGTCTCGGTCTGGGTGAGCTTATGCTCGTGAGCTTGATTGACATTGCCTATACAATAGGCGCAAAATGGGTTACACTCGAAGCTCGCGTCTCAAATTATACCGCGCAAAATCTTTATCGCAAGTACGGGTTCCGCGAGGCGGGGGTACGTCACCGCTACTATAGCGATAATCAAGAGGATGCGGTAATTATGTGGACCGATGAAATCAATTCGCCAGCATACAAGCAGAAATTTCAAGAATTGAAGACTGCACTGTATCAACGCCTGGAAACACAATAAACGAAGGTAAGCACAACGTCTATGCTCGTACTTGGTATCGAAAGCTCATGCGACGAAACGGGGGCCGCAATCGTCAAAGATGGTCGCTGGCTCCTCTCGAATGTCGTCGCCTCACAAATAGATATACACAACCGCTATGGTGGCGTTGTGCCAGAGGTGGCATCGCGGCAACAACTGGCGTCGGTACTACCCGTCGTCGAGACCGCGTTGGCACAATCCCGCTGCTCCTGGAACGAGATAGACGCTGTGGCGGCAACCTACGGCCCTGGCCTCGCGGGTTCGCTACTCGTGGGCCTGACCGTTGGCAAAACGCTTGCCCTTGCGCGGAACCTACCTTTTCTCGGCATAAATCATCTCGAAGCCCATATCTACGCGAATTGGCTGCGAAATGGGGATGTGGAAGACACCGCCACGCAAAAGACAGATGTACGTTTTTTAGAAGGTGATCCGACCTTTCCCCTGCTATGTCTCGTAGTTTCGGGCGCACACAGCGAGCTTGTCCTTGTGCGCGATCATGGCGATTACGAACTGCTTGGACGGACACGCGACGATGCGGCGGGCGAGGCGTTTGATAAAGTCGCTCGCATTCTCGGCTTAGATTACCCTGGTGGCCCCTCGATCCAAAAGGCGGCCCAACAAGCCGAAGCCGAACTGCTCCAGCAAAACCGGTCAGTCACGCAGGCGCGTACCGCCTATCGCCTCCCGCGCGCATGGCTGCGTGGCACATACGATTTCAGCTTTAGCGGTCTCAAAACGGCTATGCTACACCTCGCCGAGGGCGCGACTGCGGAGGCGCAACCGTCACCAGAGGACGTGGGCAAGCAGATTAGCCAATATACCCGTATGGGGACGGAGGCGGCCCAGAAGGGGCCAACGGATATTCCCATATTGGCCGCTAGCTTTCAAGAGGCAATCGTAGATGTGCTTGCGGTGAAAACGCGGCTTGCGGCGCAGGAGTACAATGTCAAGCAGGTTGTACTCGCGGGTGGCGTGGCGGCGAACGCGCGTTTGCGAAAACGTATCGCGCAAGAACTATCGCCACTACATATTCAACTCAGCTATCCACCAATTGAGTTCTGCACAGACAATGCCGCCATGATCGCGGGCGCGGCCTTTTTCCATCTCTCACGCGGAGAGCGACACGGCTTTGACCTTGATGTAGCCCCTGGATTGAGTTTGCCATTCAAGAAATGAGGAAAACGTATGCCTAAGCCAAAGACCTATGCCGTTGGTATCGACCTGGGCGGAACCAAAACGCTGGCGGCGGTGGTGGATGTCAGCACTGGAGAAGTCATCTCTTCCGCTCGCAAGCGTACCCGTGCCGAGCGCGGGCAGGATTTTGTGTCGCAGCGCACAATTGAACTTGTGACGGCTGCGCTTACCGATGCGAAGTTGCCAGAAGGTACAGAGGTCATCGCAATCGGTATAGGTGTGGCGGGACAGGTTGACCGCAAAAATGGTATTGTATTGGATGCTCCCAATCTCGGTGTACATGACATGCACATGGGCGAAATTTTGAGCAAGCAGTTCAACAAACCCGTCTATGTCGGCAACGATGTAGAGGTTGCCGCCCAGGGCGAGTATCTCTACGGAGCGGGCAAGGGCTATAACAACTTTGTGTGTATGTTTGTTGGCACGGGCATTGGTTCCGGTATTGTGCAAAACGGGAAAATGTACACGGGTTTGTCGGGAACGGCGGGCGAGGTGGGGCATATGACCCTGCAAGCCGGCGGACGTATCTGTGGTTGTGGCAGTCTTGGCTGTTTGGAGGCGTATGCATCGCGTACCGCAATCACGAAGGCAATCATGGCTGAAATCCATCATGGGCGGCCTTCTATCCTTTCTGATGATGCGCTGAAACAGCTAAAAGAGGGAGAGACAGTCATCCGTTCGGGTATCCTTGCCAACGCTATTCAGCAAAAGGATGAACTTGTGATCGAAAAGGTGATAGAGGCGGCCAACTATCTGGGCTACGGCCTGGCCTCTGTGCTGAACTTTTATAATCCCGACGCCATAATTCTTGGCGGTGGTGTCATTGAGGCGATTGATCTGCTGTACGAAACGGCGGTACACCGGGCACGAACCACCGCGCTCTCCGCCCCCGCCAAGAAGACGCCTATTCTACGGGCAAAATTGGGTGACTTCTCCGGCGTTGTCGGGGCCGCCTGTCTCGGTGCAGAGGTGACTGGCTATCAGATTTCCGACGAGAAATAACGTTTCGCGCTAGTTTCTTGCCCAGGGAACGCCCTGTCTGATCAGGTCGCGCCACGCCGATGCTGTGATGCCATACGCATCCATCACAGCATCATCCAACACTGCTTGGCTTCGCGGGATAGTTGGCGAGAACCTGAGAACGTGCTTTTGTCTTCGACAATAAATGCCGTTGACCCTAACATCTTTAACGCGAGATCGGGTCTATCTTCGGGGTGTCCAGGCGTGGGGCGATTATAGATACTATCGCCCTCGCTAAAGCCTAGCCATTCCAGCAGCTTCTTAGTAAAACGACTATCTACAACGTCCGCTTCGTCGTTTGAGCGCAATGATGCTGGCAGAGAAAGATACTCGGCATAGGAGAGCGTTTTCCCTCCCATATTCACGTGTAACGGCTCAATAACTGCTGCGCCAAACGTCTCCTGTGCTGTTACCACCTAATTTCCCTTCTATTTTGGTATTGCGGATGTAACGAATTATACCTCTACCCGCTCCTCCAACTTCACGAACAGGGGCGCGGGTGTGGGCAATAGTATTGCGGCTGGTACATGTTCGAGCCGCCAGAACATTTTGCTCACCTCGCCATCGAAGCCCAGGTACTCATGCAATTTTTGCGACGAGAAGGGAAGGTAGGGACTCAGCATTGTGCGCAGGCCACTGATAACTTGCAGCATCGTGTGAATAGAGGTCCCCGCCGCCTCGCGGTCAACCTTGATTTGCTTCCAGGGTGCTTGTTCGTCGAGGTAGCGATTGGCGGCACGCGCAACCGCCATTGCCGCGTTCAACCCGTCCTTCATGTGACAGAGCGCGATGTTATGTCCGACCAGACCAAAGCCACGCTCGACCTCCGCCAGAATCTCACGATCCGCCTCGCGCAACGCGCCAGGGGTTGGCACGACGCCGCCAAACTTGCTTTGTAAGAAAGTAAGGGTGCGGTGTACCGCGTTGCCATAGGTTGCCACAAGCTCATCATTGTTGCGGCGTATCAGCTCATCGTAGGTAAAATCGGTATCGCGTCCCTCCGGTGCGGTTGCGGAGAGATAGTAGCGCAGGGCATCGGCACTGTAGCGTTTGAGTACGTCGGGCGTCCAGACGACGTTGCCGCGACTACTTGACGCCTTTGCGCCGCTCATCGTCATAAACTCGTTCGCGGGCACATCGTAGGGCAGGTTGCGGTCTCCGTAGCCCAGCAGCATCGCGGGCCAGATAATCGCGTGAAACGGAATATTGTCTTTGCCGATAAAGTAGTACGACTTGACCGCAGGCTCGACGCGCCCCGGAATCCACCAATCTTGCCAGGCGTCGGGGGTTCCCTGCCGCTCAGCCCATTCAACCGAGGCCGAGAAGTAGCCGATTACCGCGTCGAACCAGACATAGATACGCTTGTTTTCATAGCCTTCCAGGGGGATCGGGACGCCCCAATCCAGGTCACGCGTGATCGCCCGCGCTCGTAAGCCCTCTTTGAGCCAGTTCATCGCGAAGGCGAGCGTGTTGTGTCGCCAATGATCTTTCCCGTGTGTAAGCCATGCTTGTAACGGTGCTTGCAGTTTTGGCAGGTCCAGGAAGAAGTGTTCGGTGGGCCGTATCTCTAATGCGCTATCGACACTTCCGCATAGCCGACAGCGCGCGTTGATGAGGTCAACCGGATCAAGTGTGTGGCCGCAGTTGTCGCATTGATCGCCGCGAGCCGACGGATAGCCACAGTTTGGGCATGTCCCCTCGATATAGCGATCAGGCAAGAAACGCTTATCGGTAGGGCAATATGGCGACTGCATCGTATCTTTGAAGATATAGCCTTTATTGTAGAGCGTCAAGAAGAAATCTTGCGTCACGCGGTAATGATTAGGTGTACCCGTCTCGGTGTAGAGGTCCCAGGACATGCCAAGTTGTTCCCAGACGGCGCAGATTTGTGTGTGAAAGCGAGCGATAAACTCGCGTGGTGGAATACCCTCACGCTCGGCGTCGAGAAGAATGGGCGTCCCATGTTCGTCGCTACCGGAAACCATGAGGACATGGTTGCCCGCCATGCGGTTGTAGCGCGCAAAGGTATCTGCTGGCAGGTACGCGCCGACAATTTGCCCAACATGAGTTGAGCTTTTCGCATACGGCCATGCGACGCAAACAAGGATATGTTCATTCATAATTTATTTTCTCTCCCTTACGAAAAAAAGGGTAGCGTACTGTTGAGGCAAACGTGAGGCTATTATAACAAGAGAACCCCATATGGGCAAGTCTCTTCACATGCCAATGTAGCGTGCGTAGAGCGAACGGGCCACCTGCTCGTCATCCGTGCCTTTAATAATTGCGCGTGCATCTGCAAAAACGGTAATTTCATAGGCATCAATGGTACAACGGAGCAAAAACTCATTGTATTGCACTGTAGCAATGGGTCGCAATCGCGCGGCAATATCCGCGAAATCGAGCCGAACGTCCCGTTTGCCCGTTCCGCGCACCTGCACCGCGTTGCGCCCGCACAAGCTGGTACTGCTCGCACTCGTTGTAGCATCCAGAAATTCGTAGTGATGCAGCCCACAGGCGGGGCAATCGGGTTGACGCGGCAGCTCGATGCGCTCGAATGTGTTCTCCCACACGTCTAGCCAGAGCATGGCGCGACTGACCTTCTCGCTTTTGAGCAAGAGCTTGAGTGCCTCCGTCGAGGCGATGCCGGTAATCGCGCCCACAACACCATTGAGGACGCCCGCCGTATCACATGTGGGGGTTGTGCCAGGGAGGGGCATTGCGGGGAAAACGCAACGCAGGCATGGTGTATCTCCTGGCACAATATTCATTGTGACGCCATATGAGGCAATAACACCGCTATAAATCCAGGGTCGGCCATATTTGATGCATACATCGTTGAGCAAATAACGGGTCTCAAAATTGTCTGTTGCATCAAGCACAAGATCGCTTGCTTGTACCAGCGCTTCGATACCGTCGGCATTGATATCTTCCACAAGGGCCTCGACGTGAACATCGCTATTAATCTTCCGCAGTTTTTCAGCCGCCGCAATTGCTTTAGGAAGATGCTTTGTAACATCGTCTTCATCAAACAATATTTGGCGTTGTAGGTTGCTCATCTCGATATAATCGCGATCCGCAATCACGAGTCGCCCCACGCCAGCGCGACAGAGATTATTTGCGAGTACCGTTCCTAACGCTCCACAGCCAAGTACGGTGACGGACGCGGCGTGTAAGCGTTCCTGCCCCTGCTTGCCAATGGGCGTAAACAATGTCTGGCGTGAGTAGCGGTCAAGCATAGTAATTTTTCCTTTGGGTGTAAAGTGCGCTAGTATCCTCTCATTTTATCATATCGCGGCAAAGAGAACGTTTCTCTTCCCTATAGAAAAGTGGGACGTGTTCCGATAAAAGAGGATAGTAGTACTCCTTAAAACGTAAATAGTTTGGTAGCAGCACGTAACTGTGTTACAATGCAGGTGGGATACTGCCTTTTCTGAAACCTGTAACCTGTTTGTGTGCAGTGCTTGATGAGAGGCGATCTATGAATAGCGGGAATGCGATGAAAACAGTATTGGTGATTGACGACAATCCAACCATCGTAGAACTTATCAAATATGCTGTAAATCTTCAAGGCGACTATAACGTCATTGTCGCCTATGATGGTATCCAGGGATTAGAGCGTGTGTACGCTGACCATCCCGACTGTGTGATTGTTGACGTGAAGATGCCACGCATGGACGGCTACCACTTCGTGCGTTATATGCGTGGGGATGCTCGCACCGCTAATACGCCGTTGATTATTCTCAGTGCGATGACCCGTGACGAGGACCAGATGACGGGTATGCTCTCTGGTGCTGATGAATACCTTACAAAGCCATTCAAGCCAAGCGCGTTGAATGCTACAATCGAGAAAGTGCTGCGTCTGACGCCGAGTGAGCGGCAACGTCGCACCGACTACTTTGTGCAGAGGGCCGAACGCGATTGACCGCGCGGGGCAGGCTAACGTAGCGTGTCATGTAGTTTCAGAAGTGACGCGCTCTAGCGGCTCCCACGGCTGGTTTCTCAAGAAAAATAATGAATGAGTCAAAAACAGTGCATAGGTTACACATTCTGTTTGTAGATAGCGATGCGCGAGCGTGTACAAGAGTGCAACAGACGCTTCGTGATGTTTTTGTCGTGACGTGTGTCACATCTCTCACAGAGGCGAAACTGCTGCTTGAAGCTCCAGAACCACCTGATATCCTTATCACAGAAGTGGCACTCAATCAGGAGAGCGGTCTTGATCTCTGCCGCTCGGTTCGTGCTGGGCAAGAGTCGCTCCGTAAGTTGCCCATTATGCTGCTAACATCACTCATGACTCTACGCGACAAAGTGCGCGGCTATGAGGCCGGAGCCGACGATTACGTGGTGAAACCTTTTGATGGTCGCCACCTCGTTAACCGCATCAAACTGCTCGCCCGCATCAAGCACATCGAGCCGCGCACAAGTTCTTAGTCGCGTTTATTTATGATACAACGATTGGAGCTACCGTTTTGACTGTTAACCCCTCCGCACCGTTCGGGGAGGGGTTGACAGTCAAGACGGTGGCTCCAACTATTTTTTACCCAGGGAAGTGACATGCGGCGAAATGGCTCGGTTGCTTCTCTTCCAGTTGTGGGATGACTTCACGACAGATCGCCTGTGCCTTCCAGCAGCGCGGGTGAAAATTACAACCGCTCGGTGGATTGACTGGACTTGGCACATCCCCTTCCAGAATGATACGCTTACGCTTGGCCTCGATTTTGGGATCGGGGACGGGAATAGCAGAGAGTAGAGCCTGTGTGTAGGGATGCAAAGGCGTTTCGTACAGGTCCTCACTCTTTGAGAGTTCCGCGACACGGCCCAGGTACATTACAGCGACACGATCACTGATGTGCTTCACCACCGAAAGGTTGTGTGCCACAAATAGGTAAGTCAGACCAAATTTACCTTGCAGTTCTTGCAACAGGTTAAGCACCTGCGCTTGAATCGACACGTCCAGGGCCGAGACAGGTTCGTCGGCAATGACGAGCGATGGATGGAGCGCGAGGGCGCGGGCAATACCGATACGCTGACGTTGGCCGCCGCTAAACTCATGTGGGAAACGGTTGACGAACTTGGGATTGATGCCTACCGTCTCCAAAACGTCGGCGACCTGTTCGCGTATCGCCGCCGCATTGCCGCGATTGAAGTTTTCTAATGGCTCGGAGACGACCTGTCCAACGGTGTAGCGCGGGTCAAGCGAGCTAAACGGGTCCTGGAACACCATTTGCATCTTCGCACGCTCCTGGCGGATCTGCTCTGCTGGCAGCGTGGTCAGTTCTTTGCCGTCGAATACAACGCTGCCTGCCGTAGGTTTGATTAACTGGAGGATGGCGCGGCCCGTTGTGGACTTACCACAACCGCTCTCGCCCACCAGTCCAAGCGTCTCTCCATTACGGACAAAGAGATCGACGCCATCAACGGCTTTAACGTGAGCGACGGTGCGACCTAGCAACCCACCTTTAATGGGAAAGTGAACCTTGAGTCCCTTGACATCAATAAGTGTTGTCCCTTTGACGTTCTTAGGTGCATCTACTTGCTGTACCATATTTCTTCTGTTCCCCTTAATTTGGATAGAAGCACGCGGCTAATTGTTCTCCACGACCTACAGACATCAACTCTGGTCGCTCTTCGCGGCAACGGCTTTGTACTTTAGGGCAGCGCGGAGCATAAGGACAGCCAACGGGCGGGTCGGTGAGGTCGGGTGGCTGTCCGGCGATAGGAGTCAGCTTAGAGCCGCGCCCCTCGTTGAGTCTAGGAATAGAGCGGAGCAGGCCAACGGTATACGGATGGGCGGGGGTTTCAAAGATTTGTTGCACGGGGGCAGTTTCTATAATATGTCCGGCGTACATAACGTTTACATGCTGACACGTGCCGGCGACCACGCCGAGATCGTGGGTGATCAACATAACCGCCGTCCCGAACTCTTGCGAAAGACCTTTCATAAGTTCGAGAACCTGTGCCTGAATGGTTACGTCCAGTGCTGTTGTTGGCTCATCCGCAATCAGCAATTGTGGATTGCAGGCAAGCGCGATTGCGATCATCACACGCTGGCGCATACCGCCGCTGAACTCGTGCGGGTAGTTCTTGGCGCGTCTCTTTGCG
>Ga0123338_10004890_pt1 | contig 11597 bp, 10 predicted proteins | sample grotaG_FD_89793 | JGI IMG/M metagenome (GOLD analysis project Ga0123338, IMG submission 89793) | Glacier valley bacterial and archeal communities from Borup Fiord, Nunavut, Canada, to study Microbial Dark Matter (Phase II) -... | ecosystem: Environmental > Aquatic > Freshwater > Ice > Glacier ... | reverse complement strand
GGGCGCGATCAGCCCCTGGTCCTCGTAGAAGCGGATCGCCCGCGGCGTGACGTTGAACGCGACACCGAGGTCGGTGATCGTGAACGACTCCGCTCCGCACAGCGGCGGCGGCATGGCGACATGGGCAAACGCGCGGGCTTCGGACAGCATGGTCGCGGTTTAGGTGACGGGCGCGTCAACGGCAAGCGACCCGTCGGTCCCCACGACACGATAGAAACACGACCGCGCCCCCGTGTGGCACGCCGGGCCGGCGGGCGTAACGCGCAGCCAAACCGCATCCTGGTCGCAGTCGATGCGCAGCTCGACGACGGCCTGCGTGTTCCCGCTCGTCGCCCCCTTGTGCCACACCGCCTGCCGCGAACGGCTCCAGTAATGCGCCTCGCCGGTCGCCAGCGTACGCTCGAGCGCATCGGCGTCCATGTGCGCAACCATCAGCACCTCGCCCGTAGCGGCGTCGGTCGTGACCGTCTGGATCAGCCCGCGGTCGTCCCACTTCGGCTCGAGCCGCGTTCCGGTCTCGCGGGCGCTATCGCTCAATTGCCGCTCCTGTTGCCGTTTTGTGACGATCGAGGGGGAGACACGCCCCGCCCGTCGCCCTATATGCCCCACCAGCGGCCGCCCAGGGGAGTCCCGATGGACGACACGACCAATCCGTTCGACGGCGACCATCTGCACGAGGAGTGCGGCGTGATCGGCGTCTATGGCGCGGGCGGCGCGGCAGCGATCTGCGCGCTCGGGCTCCACGCCCTCCAGCACCGCGGGCAGGAAGCGGCCGGCATCACCAGCTTCGACGGCCACGACTTCCACACCCACCGGGCAATGGGCCACGTCGCCGGCAACTTCGATTCCGACGACGTCATGGGGCGGCTGAAGGGCGAGGTCGCGATCGGCCACAACCGTTATGCGACGACCGGCGAGACTGCGCTCAGGAATGTCCAGCCGCTGTTCGCGGAGTTGGCGAGCGGCGGGTTCGCGATCTGCCACAACGGCAACATCTCGAACGCGGTCAAGCTCCGCCGCGAGCTCGTCCGCCGCGGCTCGATCTTCCAGTCGACGAGCGATACCGAGGTCATCATCCACCTTGTCGCAACCAGCACCTATCGCACGCTGCTCGACAAGTTCATCGATGCGCTCAAGCAGGTCGAGGGGGCGTACTCGCTGCTGTGTCTGACCGGCGAGGGCATGATCGCCTGCCGCGATCCGCTCGGCGTCCGGCCGCTGGTCCTTGGGCGCTTGAACGACAGCTATATCCTCGCGTCGGAAACCGTCGCCCTCGATGTCGTCGGCGCGACCTTCCTGCGCTCGGTCGAGCCCGGCGAGCTGATCGTCATCACCAAGCGGGGCTTACGCTCGCTGCGTCCGTTCGGCATCGTCCGGCCGCGACCGTGCATCTTCGAACACGTCTATTTCAGCCGCCCCGACTCGGTCGTCGACGGGTCGAGCGTCTATCAGGTGCGCAAGAACATCGGCGTCGAGCTGGCCCGCGAGGCCCCGTGCGTCGCCGACATGGTCGTTCCCGTCCCCGATTCTGGAACCCCGGCGGCGATCGGCTTCGCCCAGGCAGCCGGCATCCCGTTCGAGCTCGGCATCATCCGCTCGCACTATGTCGGGCGGACGTTCATCCAGCCGGGCGACCAGATCCGCAACCTCGGCGTCAAGCTCAAGCATAACGCCAACCGCGCGCTGATCGACGGCAAGAAGATCGTGCTGATCGACGATTCGATCGTGCGGGGCACGACGAGCCTCAAGATCGTCCAGATGCTCCGCGATGCGGGCGCGGAGGAGGTCCACATGCGGATCGCCTCGCCACCGACGCGCCACAGCTGCTACTACGGCGTCGACACGCCCGAGCGGTCGAAGCTGCTGGCCGCCAACATGGACGTCGAGCGGATGCGCGAGTACATCAAGGTCGACAGCCTCGCGTTCCTGTCGATCGACGGGCTGTATCGCGCACTGAACCACGACATGCGCGACGACGCCGCGCCGCAGCACTGCGACGCGTGCTTCACCGGCGACTACCCGACGCGGCTGACCGACCAGGAGGATGTCGAGCTGCCCGACCAGCTGTCGCTGCTGGCGGAGCGGATGATTTGACCGACGGTGCGGGGCGGCTCGCGCTCGTCACCGGCGCGTCCCGCGGGATCGGCGCGGCGACGGCGGAGGCGCTTGCCGCGGCCGGGGCGCACGTGATTCTCACCGGCCGAACCGAGGCAGGGCTGATCGAGGTCGACGACCGGATCGCCGCCGCCGGAGAAGTAACCCGAGCGACCGGCGCGAGCCCCGGCGGGGCGACGATCGCGCCGTTCGACCTGAAGGACGGCGACGCGATCGACCGGCTGGCGGTCGCCGTGGCGAGCCGCTGGGGCAAGCTCGACGTGCTGGTCCTGAACGCCGCGCGGCTCGGCACGCTGAGCCCGGTGCCGCACATCGACATCAAGGAGTTCGACGCCGTCGTCGCGCTCAACCTGACCGCGAACTGGCGGCTGCTCCGCGCGTTCGACCCGCTGCTGCGCGCGAGCGCGGCCGGGCGGGTCGTGGTCCTGACCTCGTCGGTGGCGACGACCGCTCGCGCGTTCTGGGGCACGTATGCGGCGAGCAAGGCCGCGCTCGAGACGCTGGCGCTGACCTACGGCGAGGAGGTCCGCAACACGAGCGCGGTCCGGGTCGCGATCGTCGATCCTGGCGCGACCGCGACGACGATGCGCGCGCGCGCCTTCCCCGGCGAGGACCCGGCGACGATCAAGGCCCCCGGCGTCGTCGGCGCGGCGATCGCGGCTCTGCTTGATCGCCTGTGGGAGCCGAATGCGCGGATCGACCTGACGCACGCCGGGTGAGCACCGCGGACGCGCCGCCGGGGGTTTGTCGCTGGGGCCCGGGCCCTGCTATCACCGCGCGATGAGCCCGCCGCGTCCCGTGCCGACCGACCACCGCGTTGCCCGCGTCGTGCTGACGCTCGCCGTCGCGGCCTTGGCCGCATGGATCAGCGCGGGCTTCCTGCGGGCGCTGCTGTGGGGCGGGATCATCGCCATCGCCATCGCTCCGCTCTATGCCCGGCTCGAGGCGCGCTGGCCGGGCGGGCGGCGGCTGGTGCTGCCGCTGCTGGTGACGGCGGGCGTCGCTGTGCTGTTCATCGCCCCGCTGCTGCTCGCGGTCGTCGAGGTGACGCGTGAGGCGCGCGCGCTCGGCGGCTGGCTGGCGGCGGCGCGGGCGCACGGCGTACCGCTGCCGGCATTCGTGGCGTCGCTTCCGGTCGGACACGACGCCGTCGCCAAGTGGTGGGCGGCGACGCTTGCGACGCCCGACGCCGCCGCCGACACGCTCGACCGGGTCAACGCCGCCGCGATGCGCCATTCGCGCCTGTTCGGGGCGGACGTGCTGCGGCGGACGGTGGCGTTCGTGTTCGCGATGCTGACCCTGTTCTTCCTGCTGCGCGACCGCGACGCCGTGGCGCGCCAGGCCCGGCGCGCGGGCGAGCGGCTGTTCGGCGTCGCGGGCGAGCAGGTCGCCGAGCTGATCCTGCTGTCGGTCCGCGGCACGATCAACGGGCTCATCCTCGTCGGACTCGGCGAGGGCATCGTCATGACGCTGATCTACGCCGTCGGCGGGGTGCCCCACCCGCTGCTGTTCGGCGCGCTGACGGGCATCGCGGCGGCGATCCCCTTGGGGGCGGCAGTGCTGATCGGCGTCGCCGGCCTCGTCCTGCTCGCCGCCGGCAGCACCATCGCGGCGATCGCGGTCGCCGGCGTCGGGCTCGCCTTCGTGCTCGTCGTCGACCACACGCTGCGCCCGGCGCTGATCGGGTCGACGACGCGGCTGCCGTTCCTGCTCGTCCTGATCGGCATCCTGGGCGGCGTCGAGACGCTCGGGCTGATCGGGCTGTTCGCCGGCCCGGCGGCGATGGCGGTGCTGGTGATGCTGTGGCGCGAGTATGTCGGCGCTCCCGTGGTCACTTCAGGCTGCGATGCTCCCCCCGCACCCAGCGGACCGTTCCCGACGACGCGCGCATAACGACGCTTTCGGTCGTGACGGTACCGTCACGGCGCGTCTTGACCCCGGCGAGCAGCGAGCCGTCGGTGACCCCGGTCGCGGCGAAGATGCAGTCGCCCTTGGCAAGGTCGCGCAGCGCATAGATCCGGTCGAGGTCGGTGATGCCCCACTTGCGCGCGCGGGCGCGCTCGTCCTCGTTGCGGAATACCAGCCGGCCCTGGAACTGGCCGCCGACGCAGCGCAGTGCCGCGGCCGCGAGCACGCCTTCGGGTGCCCCGCCCTGCCCCATGTAGATGTCGATGCCGGTGTCGGGATTGGTCGTCGCGATGACCCCGGCGACGTCGCCGTCGCCGATCAGCATGATGCCGCACCCCAGGCTCCGCAGCTCGCGGATCAGCGCCTCGTGACGCGGCCGGTCGAGGACGCATGCGGTGATCGCGCTTGGCCCGACCCCCTTCGCCGCCGCGAGCGCGGTGACGTTGGCGGTCACGGAGCGGGCGAGGTCGATCGTGCCTTCCGGGTAGCCCGGACCGATTGCGATCTTGTCCATGTAGACGTCGGGGGCGTTCAGAAGTCCGCCCTCCTCGGCGATCGCGAGGACCGCGAGCGCGTTGGGGCCGGCCTTGGCGGCGATCGTCGTCCCTTCGAGCGGGTCGAGCGCGATGTCGATCCTTGGACCGGTCCCCTGTGCGCGCCCGACCTTCTCGCCGATGAACAGCATCGGGGCCTCGTCGCGCTCGCCTTCACCGATGACGATCGTGCCGTCGAAGTCGAGGTCGTTCAGGGCGTCGCGCATCGCCTCGACCGCGGCGGCGTCGGCGGCGTGCTCGTCGCCGCGGCCGACCTGCGCGCGGCAGGCGATCGCCGCCTTTTCGGTGACGCGCACCATCTCGAGGACGAGGACGCGGTCGAGGGTCTGGCTACGCTGCATGGGAACTCCTGGGGACGTGCGGCGGCTGGGTAGCCCAAACCCCGGCGGGGGGGAAGCGGGCGGAAGGTGACACGAAGGTCACGGTTCGACCGGCTTTGTCAGTCGAAGTCGAGCAGGTGCATCATCACTGGCGGCGCAAGTGCGCTGCTCGACGCCGCCATCCGCGTCAGCGCCGCGGTCACCGCCGACTGACGCACGGCGTGCGTGACCATGACGACATAGACGCCCCCCCCGTCGCCTGCCCCCGCCCCGCGCTGGATCAGCGATTCGATCGAGACGCCCGCGTCGCCGAGCGCGGTGGTCAGCTCGGCGAGCACGCCGGGCCGGTCGGCGACGGTCAGGCGCAGGTAGCAGCGGCCGACGTGCGCCGCGGTGTCGGCGGGCGGCAGGGCCGCAAGGCGCGTGGTCGGCATCGCGAACGCCGGCCCGACCTCGCCGCGCGCGACGTCGATGAGGTCGGCGACGACGGCGCTCGCGGTCGGCCCCGCCCCCGCACCCGACCCGGAGAAGAACAGGCGTCCGACGAAATCACCTTCGGCGACGACGGCGTTCAAGGATCCCGCGACGTGGGCGAGCGGGTGCGCGAGCGGGACGAGGCACGGGTGGACGCGCTGGAACAGCGCGCCGCCGACCTCGCTCGCGAGGCCCACGAGCTTGATGCGGAAGCCGAGCGTCGCCGCATGATCGATGTCGACCGCGGCGACGGCGCGGATGCCCTCGACCGCGACGTGGGCGAAGTCGAGCCGTGCGCCGAACGCGATGCCCGAGAGGATGGCGAGCTTGTGTGCGGTGTCGATGCCGTCGACGTCGAAGCTCGGGTCGGTCTCGGCGAAGCCCCGGGCCTGCGCATCGGCGAGAACGGCGGCAAACGACAGTCCCTCGGCCTCCATCCGGCTGAGGATGTAGTTACACGTCCAGTTCAGGATGCCGTAGACCGTGAGCAGCCGGTTCGCGGCCGCGCCCTCGCGCAGCGCCTTGATGACCGGAACGCCGCCCGCCACCGCCGCCTCGTATTTCAAGGCGACGCCGCGCGCCTCGGCGAGTTCGGCGAGCTCGAGCCCGTGGTGCGCGAGCATTGCCTTGTTGGCAGTGATCAGCGGCTTGCCCGCCGACAGCGCCGCGCGCGCGAGCACCAGCGCAGGGCCGTCGCTGCCGCCGATCATCTCGACGACGACGTCGACGTCGTCGCGCGCGGCAAGCGTGGTCGCGTCGTCGATCCACGTCGCATGCCTGAGGTCGACCCCGCGATCGCGGCCGCGGTCGCGCGCCGACACCGCGGTGACGACGATCCGCCGGTCCGCCCGCCGCTCGATCAGCGCGGCGTTCGCGGCGAGCAGCCCGACGACCCCCGCCCCGACGGTACCGAGGCCCGCGAGGCCCACGCGCAGCGGCGCGGTCACGGACGGCTCCCGCGCACGGCTAACTTCGCATTCTTCACCGCGCGATGCTCTGCGCGCGAAACGTGAAATGCTGCCGCGAAGCGACTTTGGCGGTAATGACGAGGCGGGGCGGGAGGCAGGATTCAGGCATCAAGAACGACTAGCGAGCCGTGCGCGGGTAGGACAGGAAAAAGCATCGGCGCTTGCAGGCGCGGTGCGACCGATTAGGGTTGAGCGCCAACCGGGGGACTATCATGCTTCGATTCACCATCACTGCTGCCGCATTCGGGGCCGCGATGGCCGCCGCCGCGCCCGCCGCAGCCGATACGGTCGTCATCCGCGCCGGCCGTGTCGTCACCGACGCTGCGCTCGCGCCCCGCGGCGCATCGAGCATCGTCGTCACCGACGGGCGGATCGTCAGCATCGGCGCGGCGGACATGGCCGCCCCCGCCGGCGCGCGGGTCATCGACCTATCCGGCAAGACCGTCATGCCGGGCCTGATCGACGCGCACGTCCACCTGACGCAGGACAGCGGGCTGCCGTGGTACGCGACGCTGCGGCCGAAATATTCGGAGCCCTACGCCGCGGCGACCGGCCTGAAGAACGCGCTGATCACCGCGCGGGCCGGGTTCACGACGGTGCGGGACGCGGGTGGGCCGGTGCTTGCCAGCCTCGCGATGCGCGATGCGGTTGCGGAGGGCAGCTTCCCCGGCCCGCGCATCCTCGTCGCCGGCACGCCGCTGTCGATCAGCGGCGGGCACGGTGACGACACCGTCGGGCGCGCCCCCGAGCTTGCCGACGCGATCAACGCCGCCGGACTCAACCCCGGCGTCTGCGACACGCCCGAAGCCTGCGCCGTCATCGTCCGACACCGCGCGGCCAAGGGCGTCGACGTGATCAAGTTCATGGCGACCGGCGGCGTGCTCGACGACGGCGCGATCGGGCTGGAACAGCATTTCAGCGACGCCGAGATGGCAGCCATCGTCACCACCGCGCACGGTGTGGGGCTGAAGGCGATGGCGCACGCCCATGGCGCCCGCGGGATCGAGGCGGCGGCCAATGCCGGGGTCGATTCGATCGAGCACGGCACCTATCTCGACGACAAGGCGGCGCGCGCGATGAAGGCGCACGGCACGTGGCTCGTCCCGACGCTGATGGCGTACGAAGGGCTGAAGCTCCACATCGGCAAGAATTTCTACACGCCCAACGTCGAGGCGAAGGCGCTCCAGACGATGAAGATCGTCGGCCGCAACATCGGTGTCGCGCAGAAGAACGGCGTCCGCATCGCGCTCGGCACCGACGCCGCAGTCTACCCGCACGGCCGCAATGCCGAGGAGCTCGCGCTGATGGTCGACCACGGCATGACGCCGAAGGACGCGCTGATCGCGGCGACCAAGGGCGGGGCCGAGCTGCTGGGGCTGTCCGCAGTCACCGGGACGCTCGAACCCGGCAAGGCCGCCGACCTGATCGCGGTCGACGGCGATCCGCAGGCCGACCCGAAGGCGGTGCTGACCGTCAGCTTCGTGATGACGGCGGGGCGGGTCGTGCCGATGAAATAGGCGACCACGCGTTCTCCGCGTGCGTCGGGAGCGCCTTGCCACTTTTCCAAGACAATTCCGACCGGCTTACACCGCTTTCGCGTCGCCGGGCGTGACCGGACACGTAACCCGCCCGTCCGCATCGGTGACGAAGAACGGCGCGGCCTTTTCGTGGAAGTGCTCGATGAAGAAGCTCGCCTCGACGAGGTCGTCCGCCTCGCACGCGAGCTGAGCAAAAGACTGAAAATTCCACTCGTCGGGATACGACGCCGCGCGGGACCGCGCGCAGCCAGCGCTCGGCGAACCGCTCCGAACCTCGGACGCAGTCCGGACACGTGTCCAGCGCATCGACGTTGTACTGGAGGGCCTTGTAGAAGGTCGAAAGATAGGCGACCCCGGCCGGTGTCCGGGTGTCGTTGCTGCGATAGGAGGCCGCCAGCGCTTCAAGGCCGGCGAAGTCGTCGGCTTCGACCGCGTGTCCGACGCGCGCGACGATGGCAGAGACCAGGTCCTGCTCGTCAGCCGCGGCCGTACCGGCGACAAAAATCGACGCCAGCAAGCTTATCGTCCGCAGCCACCCCCGCATCACCGTCACCCCGTCCGTGCCGCCGCCGTGTTGACCCCCATCGACTGGAGGTAGCGCTTCACACCGCGCGCGGCCTGGCGGATGCGGTGTTCGTTTTCGACCAGCGCGATGCGGACGTAGCCCTCGCCCTCCTCGCCGAAGCCGGTGCCCGGCGCGACGGCGACCTCGGCGTGGGCGATCAGCTGCTTGGCGAACTCGACCGAGCCGAGGTGGCGGAGCGCCGGCGGGATGGGGGCCCATGCGAACATGCTCGCGCGCGGGACGGGCACGTCCCACCCGGCGCGGCCGAAGCTGTCGACCAGCACGTCGCGGCGGCGGCGGTACAGCTCGCGCGTCTCGGCGATGCAGTCCTGCGGACCGTTCAATGCCGCGACCGCTGCCGCCTGGATCGGCGTGAAGGCACCGTAGTCGAGGTACGACTTGACCCGGGTCAGCGCGGCGATGAGCGTCGCGTTGCCGACCGCGAAGCCGATCCGCCAGCCGGCCATCGAATAGGTCTTGCTCATGCTGGTGAATTCGACCGCGACGTCGCGCGCGCCCGGCACCTGCAGGATCGATGGCGTCGGCACCCCGTCGAAATAGATCTCGGCGTAGGCGAGGTCGCTGATCACCCACAGGCCCTGCGCCTTCGCAAAGGCGACGACCTGTTCGTAGAAGGCGAGGTCGACGGTCTCCGCGGTCGGGTTCGACGGGTAGCCCATGACGAGCACGGTCGGGCGCGGCACGGTATAGCGCATCGCATGCGCCAGCTTCTCGAAGAAATCGGGACCCGGCGACGCGGGAATCGACCGGATCGTGCAGCCGGCGATGATGAAGCCGAACATATGGATCGGGTACGACGGGTTGGGCGCGAGCACGACGTCGCCGGGCGCGGTGATCGCCTGCGCGAGGTTCGCCAGCCCCTCCTTCGACCCGAGCGTGACGACGACCTCGCGCTCGGGATCGACCTCGACGCCGAACCGCCGCGCGTAGTATGCCGCCTGTGCCTTCCTGAGGCCCGGAATGCCGCGCGACGCCGAATAGCCGTGGGCGTCGGGCTTGGCCGCGACCTCGGCCAGCTTGGCGATGACGTGCGGCGGCGGCGGCGAGTCGGGGTTGCCCATGCCGAGGTCGACGATGTCGTCGCCACGCGCACGCGCGGCCGCCTTCATCGCGTTGACCTCGGCGAAGACATACGGTGGCAGGCGGCGGATGCGGTAGAAGTCGGTCGACATCGGGCGGACTTTCGGCTGCAGCGACCGCCGCCCGCCGGGAAACGGCCCGGCCGGACGGCCGGGCCGCCGCGATCACATCGGCGCGGGGCTGGCGGTCGGGTCGGTCGGGGCCATGTCGTGCTGCATCATCATCTTCTTGTGCATCATCGTCTGCTTCTTCGTCATCCTGCCGTGCATCATCTTGTGATCGGCGGGCATCATGCCGGCATGGTCGGCGGGCATCGTCGCGCCGTCGCTCCGGCGGTCGCCGACGCCCCCGGTCTTCATCGCCTGCTCGGCGGTCATCGCGTTCTTCTCGGTCGTCATCGACTGGTCGCACGAATCGCGCACCGTTGCCGAGCACTTGGGCAGCGCGCCGCCGGCGGCCATCTGCGCAGCCGCAGGCGCGGCGACAGCGAGCGCGAGCGCCCCGAACGCGAACATCGTCTTGATCATGATCTATGCTCCCTTGCACCCGCACCGGCCGGGCGGCACGCGTGACTGTTCTATATACTGCCGTAACAAGCGCGCAAAGCGGCTTGGCGCACGTGGCGGCACGGTTCACAACGCAGACCATGGGAGATGTTCCGATGGCCGACGACCCGCAGGCGCTCGCGCGCTGGACCGATGCCGTGGCGCGCGCCCAGGCGCTGATGACCGCGTTCGCCACACGTGCGGGCGATGCCCCACTCACGCCCGCCGACCCGCTCGGGCTCGCCGCGACATGGGGGCAGGTGATGACCGCGGCCGCCGCCGATCCGGCGAAGCTGATCGCCGCCGGCGCGACCTTCATGACCGATGCGATGGCGCTGTGGCAGGCGGCGCTGACCGGCGCGCCCGCGGCGACGCCGGTCAAGGACAAGCGCTTCGCCGCGCCCGCGTGGTCGGACGCGCCGGTGTTCGACCTGCTGCGCCGGACCTACCTGCTCGCGTCCGATGCGCTGCTCGCCGCGACGGCGCGGCTCGACGGCCTCGACGATGCGGCGCGCGCGAAGGCGCTGTTTGCGACGCGGCAGTTCGTCGAGGCGATGAGCCCGGCGAACTTTCCGCTGACCAACCCCGAGGTGCTCGCCGCGACGCGCGACAGCGGCGGGGCCAACCTGCTCGCGGGGCTGGAGCACATGCTGGGCGACCTCGAGCGCGGGCGCATGCGGATGACCGACGAGGCCGCGTTCACGGTCGGCCGCGACGTCGCGGCGACCCCGGGCAAGGTCGTGTTCGAGAACCGGCTGTTCCAGCTGATCCAGTACACGCCGGTAACCGACACGGTGTTCGCGACGCCGTTGCTGATCTTTCCGCCGTGGATCAACAAGTTCTACATCCTCGACCTGACGGCGGAGAAGAGCTTCATCCGCTGGGCCGTCGCGAGCGGCCTGACGGTGTTCGTCGTCAGCTGGAAGAACGCCGACGCGAGCCTCACCGACGTGACGCTCGACTCCTACGTCGGCGAGGGTCAGCTGACCGCGATCGCGCAGGTGCTCGCGCGCACGGGGCAGCCGGCGACGCACGTCATCGGCTACTGCGTCGCGGGCACCGTGCTCGCCGTGACGCTCGCGCTGCTCGCGGCGAAAGGCGAGGCGCACCGCGTCGCGAGCGCGACGTTCTTCACCGCACAGGTCGACTTCGCGGACGCGGGCGACCTCAAGGTATTCACCGACGACGCCGGGATCGCCGCGGTCGCGGCCAACGCGAAGGACGGCGTCACCGACGGGCGGACGCTCGCGGCGACGTTCAACCTGCTGCGCCCGAGCGACCTGATGTGGAGCTACGTCGTCAACAACTATCTGCTCGGCAAGGACTATTTCCCGTTCGACCTGCTCTACTGGAACTCCGACGCGACCAACGTTCCGGCGGGCTGGCACCTGAGCTACCTGCGTGACATGTACCGCGACAACCTGCTGGTGAAGCCCGGCGGGATCACCGTCGCGGGCGTGCCGATCGACCTGACGACGGTCACGACACCGACGTACATCCAGGCCGGGC
>Ga0123338_10004889_pt1 | contig 11598 bp, 9 predicted proteins | sample grotaG_FD_89793 | JGI IMG/M metagenome (GOLD analysis project Ga0123338, IMG submission 89793) | Glacier valley bacterial and archeal communities from Borup Fiord, Nunavut, Canada, to study Microbial Dark Matter (Phase II) -... | ecosystem: Environmental > Aquatic > Freshwater > Ice > Glacier ... | reverse complement strand
GTGCCTGCCGATGTCCTCCGATTGGCAGTCTGGACCGCCGACCAAGACCTTCGTGCCCGAACCGGGTCAGCTGGCCGATCCGGCGGGGTTGTCGTTGGTGGTGGTGCGCGGGCCGGAACGCGGTCGCACCATCTCGTTGCAGCCCGGGACCATCTCCGTCGGTAAACACCCCGACTCCACCCTGGTGTTGACTGATCCCGGCGTCTCGCGCCATCACTTCGATCTGATCGTCGATGGCGCCGGAATTCAGCTCCGCGACGCCGGATCCAAGAACGGCACCTTCCTCGGCGGCCTCAAGGTGGTCGACTGCGAGCTGGCCGAGGGCGCGATGCTGCGCGTCGGCTCGACGCTCTTACAGATCGTGGCCACCGTCGTCACACCCACGCGAGATCGCTTCGGCGATCTGCTCGGCGCCTCGCCCAAGATGCAGGAGATCTATGGGCTGCTCGAGCGCGTCGCGCCCACCAACGCTACCGTGCTCATCGTCGGTGAGACCGGCTCCGGCAAGGAGCTCTGTGCGCAGGCGTTGCACCGCCACAGTGGCCGAAAAGGGCCATTTGCTGTCTGTGATCTCAGCGCGGTGACGAGATCGCTCATCGAGTCGGAGCTGTTCGGCCACGAAAAAGGCGCCTTCACCAATGCCGTCCACCGCCGTGACGGCGCCTTCGTACAGGCCGACCATGGCACCCTCTTCATCGACGAGGTCGGCGAGCTCGAGACCGAGTCACAGCCGCGCCTCTTGCGCGCCTTGCAAGAGCGCCAGGTCAAGCCCGTCGGGTCGTCGAAGTATCGCGACTTCGACGTGCGGGTGATTGCCGCCACCAATCGCGATTTGACGGAGGACGTACGCCAGGGCCGGTTTCGGCAGGACCTGTTTCATCGTCTGGCGGTGGTGCGAATCCGCTTGCCGCCGCTGCGTGAGCGCAAGGAGGATCTGCCAATGCTGGTGCGGCACTTCATCGCTCATTTTGCCGACCAAAGCGGGCGTGCGGTCACGGTACCACCAGCGACGCTGGCCTTGCTCGCCGAATACGACTGGCCGGGCAATGTCCGCGAGCTGCAGAACACCATCGAGCGGGCGCTGGCGGTCATGCCGCCTGGCGGGACCGAGCTCGGACCGGAGCTGCTGGGCCTCGAGAGCGTGGCCGGCAACGCGCCAGACACGCAGGACGAAGGCGACTTTCAAACGGCCAAGGAACGTCTCATCTCCACCTGGGAACGCGCCTATCTGGAGAAGCTGTTGCGCGCCGCGGGCGGCAATGTCTCCGAGGCTGCGCGGCAGGGTGGCATCGCCCGCATCTACCTTCATCGGCTGCTCAAGAAACACAATATCCGCGCCGACCGTTCCAAGCCGTGACCCGGATCCTGCAGGCTGACGCTGCCGCCATCGCCGAAGCAGCGACGATCTTGCGGCGCGGAGGCCTGGTCGCTTTTCCGACGGAAACGGTCTACGGCCTTGGCGCCGTGGCGCTCGATGAAGTCGCGGTGCGACGGATCTTTGCCGCCAAAGGCCGGCCGGCCAACCATCCTTTGATCGTCCATGTGCAGAGCAGCGACGGGATCGAGTCGCTATGTGCGCGCTGGCCGCCCGCAGCCGCTTTGCTGGCGCAACGGTTCTGGCCGGGCCCGTTGACGCTGGTGTTGCCGCGTACGGCTGCAGTCCCCGCTGCAGTGAGCGGTGGTGGCCCGACGGTGGCAGTGCGTGCGCCGCGTCATCCGGTGGCACAAGCGCTGCTCGTTGCCGTCGGGGCGCCGCTGGCCGCACCCAGCGCCAATCGCTATCAGACGCTGTCGCCAACCACCGCGGCGCATGTAGCCGCCTCGCTCGGCGACGAGGTCGAGCTCATTCTCGACGGTGGCGCGTGCGCGGCCGGCATCGAATCGACCGTCGTCGATCTATCCGATCTCCGCCCGCGCCTCCTCAGGCCTGGTGCAGTCTCTCTGTCGTCGCTGCGCGAGCTGTTGCCGGATCTGATCGTGGCCGCTCCCGCTCCGGAGCCCGACGCGCCCCATGCGTCGCCCGGCCTCGACCCCCGACACTACGCGCCACACGCCGAGCTGCGCGTACTGCCACGGGCCCAGCTGCTCGCAACGCTGGCGTCCGCTACACAGCGCGTCGGCGTGCTGGCCCTCGGCCCGATCGCTGCCGGCACCGCGACGGTCGAGGTCCTGGCGGCCGATCCCGACGCCTACGCCCACGGTCTTTACGCCGCCCTGCATCGCCTCGACTCACGTTGTAGTCTGATCTTGGCCGAGGCCGTCCCCGACGGTGAAGCCTGGCTGGCGGTGTCCGACCGCCTTCGTCGCGCATCGCATCGCTGAAACCGATCGGATATGATGCGCGCATGCCCGGCATCGTCCCCTACGCAGTCCGCCTCGAGTCCCTCCGCAGCTTCTTCGGCAGCAAGAACGTGCCCGAGCTCGAGAAGATCAAGTCCATGAACAAGCAGTATCTGGCCGACTACCAAAACGACCAGGCCAGCGCCATTGCCGCCGGAGCGCCGTCGCTGGGTCACGCGCTCGACCACCTCTGCGTGGGCGAGATCAGAAAGCCCGACCATCCGACCCCTTATGCGTGGGCGCTCGAGCTCTTGTGCGCGCACTTCGGCCAGAAGCAGGCCAACCGCTTCACCGAATCGGTCGACGATCATTGGCTGGTACGTCATCTCGATCCGGTCTTCAAAGGCTGGGGTCTCGGCACCGTGCTCTCGACGGCGACGTTCCTGCGTGGTCAGTGGCCGCTGCCCATCCCGGCACCGCGCGGCCTACCCACCGGCGGCGCCTTGACGTCGGACGAGATCGAGCACGCGCTCATGGCCATGAAAAACGGCGCCGTGCCGAAGGTCGACCAGCAGGTCATTTCGGTCCTCGGCGATCTGCGCGGCTGGTTCGAATCGGCCTCGGCGTCGAGCTCGGGCCTGGTCTGCTTTTATTATTGATGTCGTAAGGTATAGTCCCGCCGGTCATGATCCTAGCCACACTGCGTGACGGCACACGCGACGGAGCCTTGGTGGTGGTACGCCGCGATCACGCGGTGTTTGCCCGCGCCACACACGTCGCACCGAATCTCCAAGCTGCGCTCGATCACTGGCCCGACAGCGCCCTGCAACTGGCGGCGTTGCAGCTCTCCGTCGACGAGGGTCGGACAGCCGGTGAACCGCTCGACTGGGACGCGCTTGGCCCCCCGCTCCCCCGCGCCTACGAGTGGGTCGACGGATCGGCGTTTCTCAACCATGTGATCTTGGTCCGCAAAGCGCGCGGCGCCGAGCCACCCGAGACACTGCGCACCGATCCGCTGGTCTATCAGGGCGGCTCGAGTGACCTTCTCGGCCCGCGCGACGGCATCCCGCTCGTCGACCCGGCCTGGGGTCTCGACTTCGAAGCCGAGGTCTGCGTGATCCTCGGCGACACGCCACGCGGCACCACCAGCGACGGCGCAGAGCCGCACATTCGCCTGGTCACGCTCTGCAACGACGTGACCCTCCGCAACCTGGTCCCCAACGAGCTCGCCAAGAGCTTCGGCTTTTTCCAGTCCAAGCCCGCCACGGCGTTCGCCCCCTTCGCCGTCACCCCCGACGAGCTCGGCCCAGCCTGGCGCGACGGTCGCCTGCACCTACGCGTGCGCGTCACACACAACGACGTCCTCGTCGGTGATTGCGACGCCGGCCAGGACATGCACTTCTCGTTTCACGACCTCATCGCCCACATCACCAAGACGCGTGCCTTCGGCCCCGGCACGATTCTGGGCTCGGGCACCGTGTCCAACGTCGACCGCGCCCGTGGCATCTCCTGCCTGGCCGAGCGCCGCATGATCGAGACCATCGAACAAGGCAAGCCGTCGACGCCGTTTCTGACTTACGGCGACCGCGTCACCATCGAAGTCCTCGCCGACGACGGCGGAAGTCTGTTCGGCTCCATCCAACAAACGGTCGTCAAACCCCAAGGCTGAACCCATGACCTACACCCTCTACAGCTACTGGCGCAGCTCGGCGTCCTGGCGCGTTCGGCTGGCGCTCAGGCTCAAGAACCTCGACTACACCTACGTGGCAGTCAACATCGTCGAGGGCGGCGGCCACCAGCTCCAGCCGGGCTACCGTGCCCGCAATGCAATGGCGCAAGTGCCGACGTTGTCATTCACCAGCGACGGCAAAGCCATTGAGCTGGGGCAGAGCTTGGCCATCATCGAGTATCTCGACGAAGTGCATCCCGAGCCGGCGCTGTTGCCGCGCGATCCCATCCTGCGCGCCCGCGTGCGGCAGCTGAGCGAGATCGTCAACTCCGGCATCCAGCCGATGCAGAACATCCCGGTCCTCAACCAGATCGAAGGCCTTGCCGGCGGCGGCGAGATGGGCGCGGCGGCCAAGAAGGCGTGGCTGCACCAATTCATCGGTCACGGACTTGGCGCTCTAGAAGCCACCGCAGCACCGCTGGCCGGCAAATTCCTCGTTGGTGACAACGTCTCGCTGGCCGATATTTGTCTGGTGCCGCAGCTGGCCACGGCGCGGCGCTTCGAGGTTCCGCTCGAGGCCTATCCGACGCTGCTCCGTGTCGACGCCCATGTCGCCACCTTGCCCGCCTTCATCGCCGCACACGCCACGAACCAACCAGACGCCCCGCACAAGGAGTCAAAATGACCACCACGGGCGGCCTCGGCATCAAAAAGATCGAGGCCCTGCAGTACTACGTCCGCGACCTCGAGCGCACCCGGCGCTTCTTCACCGAAAAGCTCGACTTCGCCGAGACGGGCCTGTCCGGCCCCGAGCTCGAGCGCGAAGGCCGCCAGCGGTCGGCCGTGTTCTCTGCCGGCGGCGCCACCTTCGTCATCGCCGAGCCCGTCGGCGAAGGCGGCCGCGCCTGGCGCTGGCTCAAGAAGCACCCCGAAGGCGTGGGCACGGTGGTCTTCGAGGTCGAGGACATCGAGCGTACGTTCCGCGTCGTCGACGAGCGCGGCGGCACCATCATCCACGACATCCAGCATTTCTCCGACGATCACGGCTCCCTCGCCATGTTCAACATGACGACCGCGTTCGGCGACACCACCTTCCGCTTCGTCGAGCGCAAAGGCTACCGGCCGCAGTTTCCCGGCTTCGTCGCCCACGCCGAGCACAAAGGCGGCCACAACCGCTTTGGCTTCTCGCACATCGATCATCTGACGGCCAACTTCCAGACCATGTCGCCGGCGCTCTTGTGGATGGAGCATGTCCTCGGCTTCGAGCGGTTCTGGACCGTGCAGTTCCACACCACCGACATCGCCGGCAAAGACGCGCGCCAGGGCTCGGGCCTCAAGTCGACCGTCATGTGGGATCGTCACTCGGGCGTCAAGTTCGCCAACAACGAGCCCTTCCGACCCTTCTTCAAAGAGTCGCAGATCAACATCTTCGGCGACGATCACCGCGGCGACGGCATCCAGCACTCGGCGCTGGCGGTCAAAGACATCTTGAGCGCCGTCGAGGGCCTCTTGGCGCGTGAAGTCGAGTTCATGCCCACGCCGGGCACCTACTACGACATGTTGCCCGAGCGCTTGAAGACGCTCACCGTCGGCAAGATCGACGAAGACATCGAACAGCTACGCAAGCTGCAGATCCTCGTCGACGGCGAAAAAGAGAGCCATTATCTGCTGCAGATTTTCCTCAAGGAGGCGGCCGGCCTGCACCACGACAAAGAAGCCGGGCCGTTCTTCTTCGAGATCATCCAGCGCAAAGGCAGCCAGGGCTTTGGCGCCGGCAATTTTCGCGCGCTCTTCGAGAGCATCGAGCGCCAGCACCGCATGGAAGGACGCATCTCCTAATGCTCGACCGCGTGGTCGTGGGCACGGTGCCACCCAAGCACCATACGGTGCTGCGCGACGGCAACGGCCACCTGCGTTACGAAGAGTGTCTGACCCGCGACGGCTTCGACGGACCCTACACGCTGCTCTATCACGAGGAGCGCCCGCACGTGGCGCTCCCCATCGAGACCACCCACGGCTGGGCGCCACCCGAGGCTCCGTCGGCGCGGCCGCTCATGCGACGACACTATCGCTCGCAAGATCTGCCACGTCGCGGTGGGCCGGCCGTCGACGGGCGCGTGCCGCTGTTGTTCAACGCCGACGTGACCGTGTCGCTGGTTCATCCCGACGCGCCCGATCCGGTGTATTTCGCCAACGGGGACGGCGACGATCTGTTCTACATCCACGAAGGAGGCGGCCTGTTGCGCTCGCCGCTCGGTGACTTGCCCTTCGTCGCTGGCGACTATGTCTCCGTGCCACGGGGTCTCCTGCATCGCTTCATTCCCAATGCGTCCTTGCAGCAGACCTGGCTCAGCATCGAGTGCCATGGCTCTCTGCATTTGCCGTCGCAGTGGCGCAACGAGGTCGGCCAGTTGCGCATGGACGCGCCCTTCTGTCATCGCGATTTTCGGCGGCCGGAGTTCGTCGGCCCGATGGACGAAGGCATCGACGAGAGCGTGGTCAAGCGCAACGGTCAGTTCACGGGCTTTCGTCATCCGCATCCGCCGCTCGACGTGGTCGGCTGGGACGGCAGCGTCTATCCGTTTGTCTTTCCGATCTTGAAGTTTCAGCCGCGGGTCGGAATGGTGCATCTGCCACCGACGTGGCACGGCACCTTCGCCACCCGAGGCGCGCTCATCTGCAGCTTCGTGCCGCGGCCGGTCGACTTCCACCCCGACGCCATTCCATGTCCGTACCCACACACGTCGGTCCACTGCGACGAGCTCATTTTCTATTGCGACGGCAACTTCACCTCGCGTCGCGGAGTCGCGCCCGGCAGTGTGTCGCACCATCCAGCCGGCGTCCCGCATGGCCCGCACTCCGGCGCCTACGAAGGCAGCATCGGCAGCACGCGCACCGGCGAGCTGGCGGTCATGCTCGATACGTTCTTGCCGCTATCGCCGACGCGCTCCGCTCTTGCCGTCGAAGATCGCGCTTACCACGCCGGCTTTTAACGCCGCCGTAGAAACGGCCCGCGCCTTGCACTGACACGGTGCAAGGAGGCCGTATGAAACCGTGGGAACGTTGGAACGTCTTACCGCATCAGCCGATCACCAGGCTGGCGGAGAATCTGTTCACCGTGGTCGGCACCCTCAAGATGCCGGTCGGCGAGATTCAGCGACGGATGACGGTGGTGCGTCTGTCGGGCAAGCGCCTGTTGATCTTCTCCGCCATCGCGCTCAACGAGAGTGAAATGGCTGACCTCGAAGAGCTCGGCAGACCGACATTTTTGGTCGTGCCGAGCGAAATTCACCGTCTCGACGCCAAGATCTGGAAGGACCGCTATCACGACATGCTGGTGGTGACACCGCGGGGTGCGCGGGACAAAGTGTCCGAGGTGGTCCCAGTTGACGCTACCGATCCGGCCGTCGTGCAGTGGGGCGACACCAGCGTGCGGCTGACCACCGTGCCCGGCACCGACGAGGGCGAATTCTCCATGGAAGTCGACAGCCGTAGCGGCACCACGCTCGTGGTCAACGACCTCATCTTCAACCTGCCTGAGAAAAAAGGCCTCGGCGCATGGCTGATGGGTGTCTTGGGCTTCCGCTCCGACCGGCCGCTCATCCCGAAGCTGGTGATGATGAAGCTCATCAAGGACAAGAATGCGCTCAGGGCCCAGCTCCAGTGGTGGGCGGACATGATCAGCATCGAGCGCATCTTGGTCTCGCACGGCGAGCCCATCGAAAATCCCAGACACACTCTGTTGCAGATTGCGGGCGGCCTCGCCTGAGTCTCACCAAGATGCCCCGTCGCTGACTCGCAAGTTGGACGAGAAAATGCGAGGCTACGGGCATGCGCAACAAGCTATTTGTCACCCTGGCCTTGCTCGTTGGCTGTAGCGGCCCTTCCGGCAACAACAAGTTCCAGGTTCGCGAGAGCGTCGAGCAGCTCCACATCACCCACGGGGTCGCGGGCCAGACGCTGGCCGTCTTGGATTCGAGTGGCATGCAGGTCACCACGGCCACCGTCGACAAGCTCGGCTCGGTGATGTTCCGGCACCTACCGGCAGGCGGCTACAAGGTCCAAGTGGTCGGCTCGGTGCCACTCGAAACCACAGGTCCGCTGACGGTGAAGTCGGTCGACGCCAGCTTGCCGCCAGCGTCGTATTACAAACAGCAAAAGCTCGTCCCCGGCTTCAACTACATCAAGACCCGCGACGGCACGCAGCTGTCGGCGTACATCACCTTGCCCGGCCCTCCAGAGATGGGTCCCTACCCGACGGTGGTCAGCTACTCGGGCTACGATCCGTCTCGGCCGGGTGAGCCCATCGGCAACTATTCTTACCTGTGCCCGACGCTGCCGGCGCTGTGTGACGCACCCAACGATCCGGCGGGCCTTCTCGCGGCGCTCTTCGGCTACGCCACCGTCAACGTCAACATGCGCGGCACCGGCTGCTCTGGCGGCGCCTACGACTTCTTCGAAACCCTACAAGATCTCGACGGCTACGACGTCATCGAGACCGCCGCCGCGCAGTCATGGGTGCTCCACAACACCGTCGGCATGGTCGGCCTGTCCTACCCCGGCATCAGCCAGCTCTTCGTCGCTGCGCGCCGCCCGCCGTCGCTGGCCTCGATCGCGCCCATGTCGGTCATCGGCAGCGCCAACACCACCATCCTGCCCGGCGGCATTCTGAACGACGGCTTCGCGGTCACCTGGGTCACGCAGGTCCTCAACCGCGCCGCGCCCTACGGCCAAGGCTGGGAACAGAAGCGCGTCGACGGTGGCGACACCGTGTGCGCCGAGAACCAGCTTTTGCATGGGCAGCTCATCGACAACGTCGAGCAGGCGCGCAACACGATGTACTACGACCCCGCCATCCACGACATGTACAACCCGACCACCTTCGTCGACCAGATCAACGTGCCCGTCTTTCTGTCGGGCTCGTTCCAGGACGAGCAGACTGGGCCGTTTTTCATCACCCTCCTCGACCGCTTCACCAACGCGCCTGCCAAGCGCATGACGGTCTTCAACGGCGTGCACCCCGACGGCTTTGCCGCCCAGACGTTGGTCGAGTGGTACGCCTTTCTCGAGCTCTTCGTCGCCCAGCGCTTGCCGGTCGATCCCACCACGGTGCGCGATCTGTCGCCGATCTTGTTCGAGCAGATCAACAAGGCCAAGCAGATGCGTTTGCCGGCGGTGAAATGGCTGCAGTATCCCGACTACGCGACGGCGCTGGCGGCATGGAAGGCCGAGCCGCCGCTGCGCGCCATCTTCGAGGACGGTGCCGCCAAGCCCGAGCTCGGCGCGCCGCAGGGCACGTTCGAGCACGCCTTTGCCTCGTGGCCCGCACCAGACGTCACCGCCCGTCGCTGGTACTTCGATGCTGGCAAGCTCACCGATGCCGCGCCCACCGTCGCTACGGCCGCCTCGACCTTCCAGCTCGATCCCGCGGCCGGCCAGCGCGGCATCTTGCAGCCCGGCGCCGACATCTGGGATCTGTTGCCCAAGTACGACTGGCAGGCGCCCGTCGCCGGCAAGGCGGTGGTGTTCGAGACCGACGCCTTTGCCGCCGATCAAGTCTTCTTCGGCACGGCTTCGGTCGATCTCTGGCTGCAGTCGCCCGTCGACGACGCGGACCTCCAGGCCACGCTCTCCGAAGTCCGCCCCGACGGCAACGAGATGTACATCCAGTCCGGCTGGCTGCGTTCCAGCTTGCGCGGGCTCGGTCCCGACGCGACCACACTGTGGCCATCGCCAAGCTATCTCGAGAAAGACGCCAAGCTGCTCGTGCCCGGCGAGTGGACCCAGGTGCGCGTCGCCGTCGCTGGCTTCGGCCACGTCGTCCGGGCCGGATCCAAGATCCGCGTCATCATCGATACGCCAGGCGGCAGCCGCGCCGAGTGGCGCTTTCACAACAAGACCTATCCCAACGATGTCGTCTACGCCATCGGCCACGACGCCACCCACCCGTCGAGCGTGGCGTTGCCGCTCATCCCCAGCATGACCGCGCCGACCACCCTGCCCGCCTGCCCGTCGCTGCGCGCGCAACCCTGCCGCACCTACGCCGCCTACGCCAACACGCCCGCGCCGTAGTGTCTCATCGCGTTGAACGATGAGACATGAACGTCCCACCAAGCGGGTGTGGATTTCCTCAAGCTGACTTTTGTTTTCTTGCTCGCTGGGTGCGGCGCCCGGGTCTCTGGGGCTGACGGCGGATCGGTGCTGGACGGCTCGGTCGCGCAGCCAGACCTCGCGAACATCTCAGATCTCGCGGTCGTTTCCGATGCCGCCACGCTGACTCCAGAAATCTGCAACAACAACGTCGACGACGATGGCGATCACAAAGCCGACTGCGACGACCCCGACTGCTGGTCAGGCTGCGCCGCGACCCACGTGGCCAAAGTGACGCCGCAGCTCAGCGAATGTCACACCGCCCTCGTGCGCAGCACCAGCGACGAGAAATCGGCATGCACCATCATCGGCACGCCGACGTTGTCGACCCCCAACACCGAGTGCGACGGCGAGGTCACCATGACCGCGCAGATTCGTTTCTTCTGCAATGGCGCCGGCGAAACCAAGGCGGTCTGGATCCTCGAGGAGGCCAGCGTTCCACACAGCACCGTCGTCCAAGGCAACGTGGCCACCTACACCGAATACGAGCGCTCCGTGGGGCAAGACTGGGACCGCTTCACCTTCGGCGCCGGCAGCAGCGCCAACCAGGGCCCGACGCCGCTCTATGAGGCCAGCGTCGGCACCGCACCCGCCTCGGCGACGGTGGTCACCGTGCACCAGGCTCAATCGTCGAGCAGTATCGAGAGACTGCTCGCGTTCAACCGCGTGGTCAGCACCTTCGATATCTCGACGATGAAGCCGACCAGCGAGACCCGCACCGCCTTCCGCGTCGGCGCCACCGTCGTCGCTGTGCCCTAGCTGTACCTGACAGGTAATGGCGCGTGCGCCTCTGTCGCCGCACAGTCTCGACAGGAGGACGCATGCCCCTCGACTTCTCACAGCCGCACCGTCTCATCGACGTCGGCCACAGCCGCCTCGCCTACTGGTCCGTCGGCAGCGGACCCGACGTGCTCTTCATCCACGGCTGGCCTCTCACCGCCGCCACCTTCCGCAAGAGCGTGGAGTCCTTGTCAGGCGAATACACCTGTCACCTGTTCGATCTGCCCGGCTGCGGCGCGACCGTGTGGGACGATCATTCACTCATCGACCTCGGCACCCACGCCACCACCGTGCGCGCGTTCGTCGATGCGCTCGGTCTTCGCCGCTACGCCGTGGTGGCGCACGACTCCGGCGGCTACATCGCCCGCGAGCTCGCCGCCAGCGACGACCGCGTCTCGGGCCTGGTGCTGGGCAACACCGAAATCCCCGACTACATCCCACCACCGCTCGTGGCCTTTGGCATCGCCGGCATGCTCGGCCTCGGCCGACCCTTGATGCAGGCACTCCTCGGCTCACCCTGGCTGCGTCACTCGCCGCTCGTCTTCGGCAACTGTTTCACCGATCGCGGCTACATCGACGGAGAATTCGGCCAACTGTTCGTGCAGCCACTTCTTGGCTCGCCGCGTGCGATGGCCGGGCAAGCCCGCCTCATCAACACCGTCAAGCGCTCCACGATGGCCCGACTGGCCGGTTTCCACCCACGCATCCGCGTCCCGGTC
>Ga0123338_10004886_pt1 | contig 11599 bp, 14 predicted proteins | sample grotaG_FD_89793 | JGI IMG/M metagenome (GOLD analysis project Ga0123338, IMG submission 89793) | Glacier valley bacterial and archeal communities from Borup Fiord, Nunavut, Canada, to study Microbial Dark Matter (Phase II) -... | ecosystem: Environmental > Aquatic > Freshwater > Ice > Glacier ... | reverse complement strand
GGTAAAGGCATTTCTTGCATTGGTATATTCAAAGTCGGATTCACCCGCCGCAAGATCATAAGACATGTATTTTAAGAAAAGCGCTATTTTGAGATTTGTCCAAAGTTCCGGTTTATATCCCATGAGTTTATATTCGACCGGCATGGTGCTTTCAGTAAGTGTATTGATGTAAGCGTTTACTCCCGCGGTATAGGAATTAATAACCGGCCTGGTAACGGGATCTGTCTCCATCAATGTTAAAGATCTTTCCGCGGCGTAAACCATTCCTAACCTGCGGAAGTAACGATCTACCTTATTTAATATATCGGTAGTGCCCGAAGTGGCTCCTAATATTTCACTCAGTCTTCCACCTGCGGCCCGCACCTGGAAATCCATTTGCCACAAACGGAATTTCGCATGCAGGTAACCCTGAACAAAAAAAACATCCTCCTCATTGTCAGCAAAGACATGCGGCACCAGGCGTTCATCGAGGTACACTTCTGTAGTGTTCTTTATTCCACTTAAGTGAAGGGTTGAATTGAAATCAGCATCCACCGGTTCTGCATTCTGCCATACACCATGCTGAGGACTCAGTAAAATTCCCAGGGGCGCAGGCAATATCGATCTTGTATTAAAAAAGATTATTAAAAATATGGTAAGAAAAAAAGTAATGATGAGGGGAACAATTCTCATGAAGATGATTTATCGATAAATAAAAGTAAAGTATTTATAACATTTAGACGATGAAATTGCGGAAGGTGTGATTGATTACAACAATGAGCCAATCAATTATTGCAAGGATAAACAGGCGGGAATAAAAAAACTATTTTTTTCTAAATCTAAAGATTGGGCGCACGAGAAAGAATACCGGATGTCATTTTTGAAGAAGGCTGGCCTTTATGAATTCAATAAAAAATTTCTTAAGACTATTTGTTTTGGCATCAAAACTCCAGAAGAAGAAAAGCGGAATATTATCAATCTTACTATAGAGCAGGGTTACTCGCATTTAGAATTCAACCAGGCCTATAAAGACAAGTTGGAATTAAAATACAAACTTTTTGAACATTCATAAATGTTGCATTCAAAAGTTCACACTACAAGGCGAATTTGCATATCTTTCTTGGAACGATTAATTTCATCCTAACTCAATTTTCTTAAATCTTTTATTTCCTCTATCAGGACATAAAAACATAAACTCGAAGGACAATTCCGGAATTAATTGAAAGCCGGCTTTTTCATAATAGCTGATTACTTTATTCAAAGGTGATTTTCTGTTTTTAACCAGTTTGGAATATGACCTATTTAATTTCCATTGATGATCGGCACCATTTACCAAATTACCTTTAACAAGACCCCAGCAGTTCAATACATATAATCCCGCCCCCTGTATAAAATTGTTATAAACATCTTTCACGACATATTTATCAACGTCCAAATAATCGAATTCGGTTTTAATTTCAATTGATTCAAAGATCAACAAGTTTATCGGGAATATGATGTCAAAATGCTTCTCTAAACTTTCATTCCAATCGTTCTTTTTAAAGTCGTAAACGATTTGCCCGATATCCATTGACAGCTGTTCAACATCGCATATTGAAAAAGTGTCCCATCCTCCTTCAAAACCTGTATCCATTAATAGCTTGCTTGCAGACACCTTACCGATGTCTCCTATTTTATCCCCCACATCATTGACGTAAATAATATCGCCGATGATTTTCTGCCTATAGCGGTTGTCCTCCATGGCGCCGAGAGAAGAACGAAAAGAATAATTCACATCCACATCATTGATTCCAACTTCGAGGGGCTCTTTATCTTGCATAGTACGGGGAATTGAACCAGCAAGATACATCCACGAACAATATCAGCAAATACCATTAAGCAGGTAGTCATTGGTGATATAAAAAATACTCGTCCCCTCTTGTGCGCCTCAAAATTCTAAGTTAGCTTTATCCCTTCCGGTTGCACCCTATACAGTTTTATCAACTTTAAAACAATCAGTATGGGGTTCTTTGATTTCTTTAAGCGCCGTAAGACAGTCGCAAGCAATGGTTCCTTGCCTTCTATTCTGCCCTCGGCTGAGGTGGATACGTGCATCTCATTAGAGGAATGGACCAAAGAAGAGAAGGAAGAGCTCAAGCAGTTAAGAGCCCAGGGTAAGATCTGGCAGAAGCATTTTAGCAGAACACTCCGCAATCGAGAGTTTGCAAGGAACGAAGAAAAGCAAGGCAACTTTGAAAAAGCAATTGGCATATATTCGAAATCAATTGCCAAATGTGAAGAAGAAAAAATACTGAATTATAGCAACTATGCTTTTGACATCGGAAGAGTAATTATTTTGTTATCTAAGACGAAGCAGAAGGAGCAACTGATCGCTTTCCTCGAATCGGTGATAAATAAATATCCGGAGGCCGACCATGTTGAGAAATGGAAGATTAGGCTTTCAAAAATAAAGTAAACCAACCTCCATAAAGGTTACATTAAGAAAGTAAAAAAGAAGAATTTTACAAACGAAAGGATCTATACAAATTTTATGTCAAACCCTGTTCACTTATCAAAATCTGAAGCCGCCATTGTTCTCGGGTTGAAGTATCGAAGCTATCAGGAATATTTATCTGCTCGATGCCTCTTTCATCACGGGTACATTGAACAAGCTGTAACAATATCAAACACGTGCATCGAGAAACAGCTCAAGGCAGCATTAACCGGCCTTTCGGTTAAATTTAAATATACACACGACACACCACAACTGCTTGAAGACATTCGATGTGTACGCCCCAAATTAGCTTCGTGTTTCAATGTTGAATACTTTCAAATGTTGAAGAAAGTTTACAACTTCCGGTATTTCAGCGCAGGGATTGTGGGTTCAAATTATTCAATCAGCCGAAACTACTATTTGGCTGAACTGGATTTCACCTTCTCTATCCTTGAGCCTTTCTCCAGCATTGAACGACTAGACGGGAAGGTAGAAACTTCCGGCTACAAGTCTGATATTCAAACCAAACTTGGGGCCCTTTACAGTAACAATTACATTTTGTGCGATCTTCCAAAAGAATCAATTTTTGGAGGAAATGACTTAGTGCTTGCTGGTATCGTCACTTCAGACTATAAAATTTACAATGCCGAGATTTCTGGTCCAACTCATCCTTTCTTTGCAAAGCTTGATGCTGAGGGAATAAAAGTAATAGACAATAGATTTGAAGCAACTATTCCACCCGACACCGAGGACACTACTTATGTTCGCAACTTGCTTTAATTTGCGTCACCATGGAACAACCATTAAGCGACTTATACGGAGCATTCAGCACGGAATTCAAGATGGAAGGGAAGCAATGGCTACTTAATATCATCCCGGAGATGGCGCCAGCCAGGGAATGCTTGAAGCCGATGGGCAGCTACTTCATTTATTGTGTGCATCCGGAACGCGGAAGCATAACCTTCATTATTGAGCAGGATGAAAAATTAAAATGGGTTTGTGCGCACCGGCCTCCGTTTATTGATCCTTTTTTGGTATTATGGATCGGTAAAACAATTGAAGAGAATAATGAGGAGATTTGACGGGTTTCCGTCCCTTAAACGTCTCTTGATATTAATTATGTCTTCTGTAACTCAATACAGTCCTACGTTTTATTAAAGTCAGTTATTTATAACATTTAAACGATCGTGGTTTCAAACAAATAAAATTTTTGAAACACGTTATTATTTTCCTGCAAATAAACTTAACGAAGTAATAAAGATCTATCGAAGGGCATCTATTACCTGTTCTACCTCCTCACTTGTATTGAATGAATGCAACACTATGCGCAAACGTTCCCTGCCCCGGGGAACAGAAGGATACAAGATGGGTCTTATATCCAGGTTTAAATTTTGCAGTTGCAACGCTTCTTTTTTCACTTCATCATTACCGGGAATGATGATTGCCTGGACAGGTGTTTCACTCTTCAAAATTTGAAACCTGTAATTAGCATTTTGAAATTGGGTGATGCATTTATTAAGCTGATCTCTTTCTTTTAAAAGTCCGGGAAAGATTTCATAAGACGCCCTGATAGCTGCAACACTAATCTCAGGCAATGCGGTTGTGTAAATAAATGACCTGGAAAAATTTACCAGATAACTTTTAAGTATTTCACTTCCAAGTATAATAGCGCCATGTGCTCCGCATGCCTTACCGAAAGTATGTATTCGTGCAAAGCAATGATCCTGCAATCCAAGTAGTTGAACCATTCCTTCGCCTGCGGCTCCAACCACACCGGTAGCATGCGCCTCATCTACTATAAGATGCGCGTTGTATTGTTCACACATCATAACAACCTGTTGCAAAGGAGCCTTGTCTCCGTCCATAGAGAAAACTGATTCGGTAACGACAAAGATATTTCCCGATGCACGCTGCAATTTTTTCCGGAGATCATCAGGGTCATTGTGCAGGAAGGCAAATGATTGCGCCAGGCTCAAACGTATCCCATCTCTTAATGAAGCATGAGATAAGTAATCGTAGATAATGGTATCACCCCGCTGTGGCACGCAACTTAATAGACCGGTATTGGCATCGTACCCTGAATTAAACAAGAGGCCTGCCGGCGCTTTATGGAAGGCGGCAATCTGTATCTCGGCATCTTCAATAAGAGAATAATTTCCTGCCAGCAGTCTTGACCCGGTACTTCCTGATTTATAATGATAAGAAGCCCCTGATCCATTGTTGAGTCTTTTTTCAATCAGGCTGTTGGTAACAATGCCAAGATAATCATTGGAACAGAAATCAATTTTGCCCTCGGTCAACCGGAGCTGACGGAAAGTATGCTGTTGTTTTCTTTCTTCCAGTTTTTTTGTTAGAAAATCTTCTTTCAATAAATTATGAATAAGCCTGATAGATGACTTGTAAAAATACAGGAATGTTTAGTGAACCTGGTAAAATTTAATGACCTTAGCTTTCTAAGAATTTTTAAAATAAAATAATGGCAGCAGTGACAGACCTCAAACAACATCCCCCCTACTCTATAGCGGAAGAGCAAAAGAATATACTTGGCTTGCAACTGCCTACCGACCCAAGGTGGGTTGACCTGGCAGCAATTTCACTGGAAGCAATATTAACAGATCATGCCTGGTGCGAACAGAAAGCAGCGTCGAGCTGCGTTTCACTCATCCAGCGTTACCCCGATAAGGAGAAACTGGTGAATGAATTATCACCGCTGGTAACGGAAGAATGGGGGCACTTCCGTTTAGTGGTGGCGGAACTGCGAAAGCGTAACCTACCTCTTGGCAAACAGCGCAAAGATCTTTATGTAAACGAACTACTCAAATTTCAGATAAAAGACAGCTCGGAAGAGATTCGTTTGCTGGATAAGCTTTTGATTTTTGCATTGATCGAAGCGCGAAGCTGCGAACGGTTTAAACGCTTAAGCGAAGGCCTTGCCGATAATTATCTTAAACAGTTTTATCGCCGCTTTATGGAAAGCGAAGCAGGGCATTACCACTTGTTCATTGAACTTGCCGAAACATATTCCGACAAAGCTGCAGTACGCCGGCGCTGGCAGGAATGGCTGACTTACGAAGCGGAGATTATGAAGCAGGCAGCGGTTAGCGGCGGGAGGATACACTGACGGGTGAGGCTTGCCGTTATTAAAATTGACTGTAATAGTAATTCTGTTGACTTATTATGGTGGCGTTATTTACATTAAAGTTGTGTTAGTAACAATGTAGGCATCCTCCCTTCAAAAATGTCCTTCGCATCGCGCATTAATTTTATCTTATCATACAACATAGCTATTGAAAATTCGTTTTTGCCCTGATAATGATGCTGATAAATCAGTAAAAAATATTGCTGAAAGCATGTATCCATCCCGGTTGTTATAACATTTAAAAAATATTTAAACAGCCGGTTTCTATCACTAATATTTCTGCAATGAGTAAAAACGGTTTTATGTTTGCTACCGGTATTGAAAATAGCTATCCCAATATCTCTTTGCCGGATGGAAAAACAAAGCGTATCGATGAGATGGAAAAAACCGGTCATTATAAACTTTGGAAGGATGATTTTCAACTGGTAAAACAATCAGGCATAGAATACCTGCGTTATGGTCCGCCATATTATTCCACACATGTTGCACCAGGGGTATATGACTGGAGTTTTACGGACGATGTTTTCAACGAATTACAACAGCTGGATATCATCCCTATCGTAGACCTTTGCCATTTCGGTGTTCCTGACTGGGTGGGTGATTTTCAAAATCCTGACTGGCCAAATCACTTTGCCGAATATGCAGAAGCCTTCGCCAGGAGGTTTCCTCATCTGACTTTATATACGCCGATAAATGAAATATTTATCGCTGCCATGTTCTCGGCGCAATACGGCTGGTGGAACGAATGCAAATCCGATGACAAGGCATTTGTGACCGCCCTGAAAAATCTATGTAAGGCAAATATGCTCGCCATGCAGGCAATTTTAAAAGTACAGCCGGCAGCGTATTTTATTCAAAGCGAATCATCGGAATATTTCCACGCTGAAAATCCATCGGTTCGACCGCTATGCGAATTTCTCAATCAAAAAAGATTCCTTTCCCTTGATCTTACCTTCGGTCATCCGGTTGATGTGAACGTGTATAAATTCCTTATGTCAAATGGGATGACAGACAAAGAATACAACTGGTTTGGCGAACATTCATTGAAATCGTTGGGGCGTTGTATCATGGGAAATGATTATTATATCACCAACGAACACATGGTGCATACCAATGGCAGCACCAGCGCCGCAGGTGAAATTTTTGGTTACTACTTAATCACTCATCAGTACTTTAAAAGATACCGGTTACCGGTAATGCATACGGAGACAAATATAGCAGAGCCTTTCTCTGTTCACTGGTTAAAAAAACAGTGGGCCAACGTATATCGTTTGAAACAGGACGGCGTGCCTATCATTGGCTTTACCTGGTATAGTCTTATAGACCAGGTAGACTGGGACAGCGCTTTAAGAAACGACGCGGGTAATATAAATTCGTTGGGTCTCTATGATATCAACCGAAGGATGAGGCCTGTTGGTTACGAATTCAAACACCTTATAACGCAATGGAAAGAAGTGATCGCTAACGAAAGTTATGGTGGACACGTGTTTTAGAAAAGTTTGCAGCTATCAACCAATAACCGGTGCAGGTATTACCTATCGCATGTCGCACTTTCATACTTAAAAATCTTTCAACTCATCCGAATCCTCTATTTTTGAATCTCAAAAATAGTTAAATGGAGAATACTGATTTTCAACTGAATGGTTTTGGTTCAATGGCAGTTCACGCCGGTCACGAGGAAGACCCTACTTATTCGCACCTGACTCCTATCTACGCTACCTCAACTTTTACCTTTGACACGGCAGAGCAGGGTATGCTGCGGTTCGATAACAAAGAACCCGGTTATATTTATACCCGTTGGGGTAATCCAAACTTTACAGAGGCAGAAGAAAAGATATGCGCATTTGAATCGTACAATATAAAGGATAGCAATGGCGGTTCGCTTATGCTCAAAGCATTGCTTCATTCCAGCGGACAGGCAGCTATGACTACCATGTTCCTGGCAAATTTAAAAAGCGGCGACAAAGTGCTGTCTCATTATTCCCTTTATGGCGGAAGCCACGAGCTCTTGCATAAACTGTTGCCACCAATTGGTATTGAACCGGTGATTGCCGATCTGCGGAACCTGAATACTGCCGAAGACACTATTAAGAACAATCCTTCCATCAAATGGATACACCTTGAAACGCCTGCCAATCCTACACTTCAATGTGTAGACCTGGAAGAGATCAGTTTACTGGCAAAGAAATACAATCTTACATTATCGGTTGATAATACTTTTGCCACACCTTACCTGCAACAACCATTTAAGTATGGCGTGGATTATGTTTTTCATTCCACTACAAAATTTTTAAATGGTCATGGGACAGCTATTGGTGGCGTACTGATAGGAAAGGATATTGAAAAGATGAAGACACATATTTTAAAGTGGTACCGCCTGCTGGGTGGTAACGCAAATCCCTTCGATGCATACCTTCTTATTAATGGCATGAAGACATTAGAGCTTCGCATGGAACGGCATTGCCATAATGCTATGGAGGTAGCTAATTTGTTGGAGGAACATCCTTCTATCGCAAAAGTAAATTATACCGGACTGACTGCTCATCCCGATTATTATATTTCCGCTAAACAAATGAAGCACCCGGGTCCTATGATGAGTATAGAAGTTAAAGGCGGTATAGAAGCCGGCAAAAAATTTATTAATAAGCTGCAGATGTGCACCCGCGCCGTTTCATTGGGCACTACAGATACACTTGTCTCACATCCCGCGAGTATGACACATTATGGGGTGCCGAAAGAAGAGCGGGAGAAATTCGGCATTACTGATGGTTTGATTCGCATAAGTATTGGCATTGAAAATGTACAGGATATTCTTGCGGATATCAGCCAGGCATTAAAGTAGCTGCCTGCTATCAGCATTGGAAGCGTTTATTCATTGTGTTTAGATAATTAATTTAATGCAAACAGAAATTCGAAGGGCTGTTAAAGAAGATTGCCCAAGGCTTCTTAAATTAATTTACGAACTGGCGGTATTTGAAAAAGCGCCTGAAGCAGTAAGTGTTACCCTCACTCATTTTGAAGAAAGTGGTTTTGGGGAGAACCCTGTGTATTGGGCTTTTGTTGCGGAAGCAGATGGAGTGATAGAAGGGTTTGCGTTGTACTATATCCGTTACTCCACGTGGAAAGGTCAGCGTATGTATCTTGAAGATATCCTGATCACCGAAAAGATGCGGGGCAAAGGACTAGGTACATTGTTATTCGACCGACTGATTAAAGAAGGAAAAGAGAAAAAATTTTCAGGGATGGTGTGGCAGGTGCTGGATTGGAATGAACCGGCTATTAATTTTTATAAAAAGTACAATGCTGAGTTTGACGCGGAGTGGCTGAATTGCAGTATTTTTTTTTAACACAATAAACAACCGCAGGAGGAAACACGGAGATCGCGGAGGCCGCTGTTCTTTCTTTTCGCTTGTATTCAAAAAGCTATCCTACCCCATCGACTACCATCTTCTTATCAATCTTTGTAATCAATCCCTGCAAAACGTTACCCGGACCTACTTCTGTGAATGCAGTTGCACCGTCATCAATCATAGCCCGCACGCTCTGTGTCCATCTAACCGCGCCTGTTAGCTGATCAATGAGATTTTGTTTTATTTCTTCCCTGTCAAACACTGGCCTGGCGACCACATTCTGGTAAACATAACTTGTCGGCTGATGAAAAACAGTTCTTTCAATAGCCTCCTTTAATTCCTTACGGGCCGGTTCCATCAGCGGTGAATGAAATGCTCCTCCTACCGGTAGAACGATGGCTCTCTTTGCTCCTGCGGCTTTCATCCGCTCACACGCGATTTCAATTCCTTTTATCGTTCCGGAGATAACCAGTTGTCCCGGACAGTTATAATTTGCCGGCACAACAATTTCACCGGTTTCATTCTGAACTTCCCGGCAGATAGCTTCTGCCTTGTCATCGTCCAAAGCCAGCACAGCAGCCATTGTAGAAGGCTTTAATTCGCAGGCTTTCTGCATAGCTCCTGCACGAACGGAAACCAGTTGAAGTGCATCCTCAAAACTTAATGTACCATTTACCGTTAAAGCGGAAAACTCACCTAAGGAATGACCCGCTACCATATCAGGTTTAGCGTTTTCGATTTCTTTATAGGAGATGACAGAATGCAAAAATATGGCAGGTTGAGTTACATTGGTTTGCCGGAGTTCTTCCAGGCTTCCTGATACCATTATATCTGAGATACGAAAGCCCAATATTTCATTCGCCTGTTCCAATAATTTTTTCCCGAAGGCATTGTTCTCGTACAGATGCTTACCCATTCCCTGGTACTGAGAGCCTTGCCCCGGGAACACAAATGCATGCTTCATAAAATACAATTTTATATCGGTTGCGAACAAGCCCTCAACCTTAAGCCTTCAGAAGTAATATTTTAATGCAGCTTCGATCCTATAAGTCTAATGAACTCACTACGTGTTTCATTTTTTTCGAATTCACCCCAGAAAGCAGATGTTGTGGTAACTGAATTTTGTTTCTGAACACCGCGCATCATCATACATAAATGAGAAGCTTCAATAACAACTGCCACTCCCATCGGCTTCAACGAATCTTTTATAGCACTCATAATCTGGTGGGTTAATCTTTCCTGTACCTGCAAACGGCGGCTGTATACATCCACTACCCTCGCTATCTTACTAAGACCGGTTATAAAACCATTAGGTATATATGCCACATGAGCCTTTCCATAGAATGGCAGCATGTGATGCTCGCACATACTGTAAAGTTCGATATCTTTCACTATCACCATCTCACTCACCTCCTCATTAAATTTTGCTGACTCTAATATTGCATAAGCATCCATCGAATATCCCTGGGTGAGGTATTGCATCGACTTAGCCATTCGTTCCGGCGTTTTTTGCAACCCTTCTCTTTCCACATCTTCTCCAAGCAACGATATCGCCTCCCGGTAATTTTTCACAAGTCCTGATGTTATATGTTCTTCGTACTGCTCTATTTTTTTATAAGCCATTAGTGCTGATTTACATTTTAATGATTGAATCCGAAAGAGATGTATTATCTGTCTCGATAAATTATTGCAGCTATAAAATTCATTTGCTTTCCAATGGATATTCTACAAAATTTCTTTCTGTTTCGTAAAGCCTCACCTGCAAGGCGAGCGATGACTGGATTTTATCACGCAACAAATTATAAACAACGATGACAATGTTTTCAGCGGTAGGATTGAGTTCCTTGAACTCGGCTGTGTCAAGATTAAGATTCTTATGATCAAACCTGTCGAGAACATTTTCTTTAATTATATCAGATAATAATTTAAGATCAATTACATATCCCGATTCAGGGTCGGGCTCGCCTACCACTTTCACAACCAACTCATAATTGTGACCATGGTAATTGGCGTAATTACACTTGCCGAATATTGCCGCGTTTTTTTCAGCGCTCCACAATGGATTGTTCAACCGGTGCGCCGCATTGAAATGTTCTTTCCTGTATACTGCCACTTTGTTACTGATCATTACTGATGTATTAATATTGTTTTGCAACCTGCTGCCCGTTACCTCCGAATACTTGAATAAAATATTGTTAAGATAACTAAATACGCTTTTAAGCTAACTTGTCTACTCCTTTCTATAACCCATATTGCAACAAACGTATTATCAATATGTTTAAACTATTCTCCAAAATATTCAACATATATGCGGGGTGTTTCATAAAGCTTAATGCAATGCATAGACACATCAACGGGAAGTTTTGGACTTAATTGATTCCAGATAGCGACGGCAAGGTTTTCCGTGGAACAAATTTTTCCGTGCATAAAGGCTACATCCATGTTAAGATTTCTGTGATCCAGTAAATCAAGCACGTGCACTTTAATAAGTTCACTTAATTTCTTTACGTCGAATAAAAAACCGGTGTCCTTACTAATTGCTCCTCTGATGGTGACCATTAATTCATAGTTATGCCCATGCCAGTTTTCGTTGGCGCATTTTCCAAAAACCGTTTCGTTTTGCTCGTTGCTCCATTCAGGATTGTAGAGCCTGTGTGC
>Ga0123338_10004883_pt1 | contig 11601 bp, 10 predicted proteins | sample grotaG_FD_89793 | JGI IMG/M metagenome (GOLD analysis project Ga0123338, IMG submission 89793) | Glacier valley bacterial and archeal communities from Borup Fiord, Nunavut, Canada, to study Microbial Dark Matter (Phase II) -... | ecosystem: Environmental > Aquatic > Freshwater > Ice > Glacier ... | reverse complement strand
GCTGGCGGCAATCCTGGCTTCCTATTGCGCTCTGACCACGGTCATGAAGCGTTATTACGTTCGCAAGTTCGGCTGGCAATAAGCCTCAAGGGTGCGTGATGCGAGGCCGCCGGAGCCGGGTGTTCGTCACCGCACAGACCTGGCGCCGCCGTTCGGTCAGATTCTGTGGATGAACTCCCCCCTTCCGTCTACCGTGCAGATGAGCCATGCACTTTCGCCCGACCTCCTGCGCAAGATGGACGCGTACTGGCGCGCTGCCAACTACCTCTCGGTCGGGCAGATCTATCTGCAGGACAACCCGCTGCTCGAGTCCCCGCTCCGCCTCGAGCATGTCAAACCCCGTCTTCTCGGGCATTGGGGCACGACCCCCGGTCTGAACTTTCTCTACGTCCATCTCAACAGGCTCATCAAGGCGAACGATCTCAACATGATGTACGTCATCGGCCCCGGCCATGGCGGACCGGGCATCGTGGCGCAGAGCTATCTGGAAGGGTCCTACACCGAGCACTACCCGGCGATCGAGCGCAGCCGCAACGGACTTCAGCGACTCTTTCGCCAGTTCTCATGGCCCTACGGGATCCCGAGTCACGTCTCGCCGGAGACTCCCGGCTCCATCCATGAAGGCGGAGAGCTGGGTTATTCGTTGGTCCACGCTTATGGGGCCGCCTTCGACAACCCGGATCTGATCGTTGCCTGCGTCGTCGGCGACGGCGAGGCGGAGACGGCCGTGCTGGCCACCAGTTGGCACTCCAACAAGTTCCTCAATCCCGCCCGCGACGGCGCGGTGCTGCCGATCCTTCACCTCAACGGCTTCAAGATCGCCAACCCGACCGTCCTGGCCCGAATCGGCCGCCAGGAGCTGACTGATTTGCTTCGCGGCTACGGCCACGAGCCCTACTTCGTCGAAGGCGACGATCCGGCACGGGTACACCAGTCTCTTGCCGCAACCCTTGACACTGTCTTGGCAGAGATTGGCCGAATCCAGAACGCCGCGCGGTCTGCAGGCGACACCAAGAGCCCAGAGCGGCCGCGCTGGCCGATGATCGTATTCCGTACACCGAAGGGTTGGACCGGACCGAAGTTCGTCGACGGCAAGCCCGTCGAAGGCACCTGGCGCGCGCATCAGGTGCCGATCGCCGATTTCAAAAACCCGGAGCATCTGGCGCAGCTCGAGGACTGGCTCAAGAGCTATCGGCCACAGGAACTGTTCGACGACGGCGGCAAGTTTCGCGAAGAGTTCGCCGAGCTCGCGCCGACCGGCCATCGCCGCATGGGGTGCAACCCGCACGCCAATGGCGGCGAGCTGTTGCAGCCGCTGTCAATGCCGCACTTTCACGACTATGCAGTGGCGGTGCCCGAGCCCGGCGGCGTCCAGGCGGAAGCGACGCGGGTGCTCGGGAAATTCCTGCGCGACGTGATGAAGCTCAATCTCGACAAGCGGAACTTCCGCCTCTTCGGTCCGGACGAGACGGCCTCGAACAGGCTGGAGGCGGTCTACGAGGTCTCCGGCAAGACTTGGATGGCCGACGTCGCAGAGGTCGATGTCGATCTGAGCGTCGACGGCCGGGTGATGGAAGTGCTGAGCGAGAACATGTGCGAAGGCTGGCTCGAGGGCTACCTGCTGACGGGCCGCCACGGCCTCTTCTCGTGCTACGAAGCCTTCGTCCACATCATCGATTCGATGTTCAACCAGCATGCCAAATGGCTGAAGGTGAGCCGGAAGATCCCGTGGAGGAAGCCCATCGCGTCGTTGAACTACCTGCTCACTTCTCACGTCTGGCGCCAGGACCACAACGGCTTTTCGCACCAGGATCCCGGCTTCATCGATCACGTGGCGAACAAGAAGTCCGATGTCGTACGCATCTACCTGCCGCCCGACGCCAACTGCCTGCTGTCGGTCGCGGACCACTGCCTGCGCAGCAGGAACTACGTCAACCTGATCATTGCCGGCAAGCAGCCGGAATGGCAGTGGCTCGACATGGATTCGGCCGTCCGCCACTGCACCGCCGGCGCGGGAATCTGGCAATGGGCCAGCAACGACGCCGGCGAACCCGACGTGGTGATGGCCTGCGCTGGCGATGTACCGACGCTCGAGACGCTGGCCGCGGTCACCTTGTTGCGAGAGTACGTGCCCGATATTCGCGTTCGTGTCGTCAACGTCGTCGACCTGATGGTGCTGCAACCTCCGTCCGAGCATCCACATGGTCTCGAAGACCTCGACTTCGACACGTTGTTCACCACCGACAAGCCAGTGATCTTCGCCTTTCACGGCTATCCGGCAATGATCCACAAGCTGACCTACCGCCGGCGCAACCACGACAACGTTCATGTCCGCGGCTACAAGGAGGAAGGCACCACTACCACCGCCTTCGACATGGTCGTGCTCAACAATCTCGACCGCTTCCAACTCGCGCTCGATGCCATCACGCGGATTCCGCGGCTGGGCGACCAGGTGGAGGGAGCGAAGGCACGCTACTGGGCCACCATGGAGCGACACAAGCTCTACATCAGCGAGCACGGCGACGACATGCCGGAGATCCTCGACTGGCGCTGGAAGGCATGACCTCAGGGTCGGTCACGCGATCCGCAAGGGAAGCCACCCAATCCGAGTCGACGGTGCTCGCTCTCAACAGCGGCTCCTCCTCGCTCAAGTTCGGCGTGTACCGCGTCGGGCCCTCACGGATCGAAACGCTGCTCTCCGGGGAGGCCGCGTCGATCGGTGACAGCAAGAGCACATTTCGCGCACGGGACAGGCACCACGACGAGCTGATCTCCGAGACGTTTCCGATCGCGAGCCAGCGGGAAGCCGTCGTCCGCATCGGAAGACTTCTCGCCGATTCCGGCCTGCCAACCCCTGCCGCCATCGGGCATCGCATCGTTCATGGCGGACCGAAGCTTCGCGAGCATTGCCTGATCGACGACACGGTCCTGCGCCGACTCGAAGCGGCCGGCATGTTCGCGCCCTTGCATACGGCATCCGCTCTGGCAGTCATCAGGTTCGCCCAGGAGCACTTTCCCAGCCTGCCGCAGACGGCATGCTTCGACACCGCATTTCACTCCGGGTTGCCGGACGTCACCCGGGTGCTGCCGATTCCCAGGGAGCTGCGATCGGAAGGCATCCAACGCTACGGATTTCACGGCCTGTCGCTTGAATCGATCGTGCATCAGCTCGCGGACGATCTTCCCGAACGCCTTGTCGTCGCTCATCTCGGCAATGGCGCGAGCGTTACGGCGGTCAAGCGCGGCAAATCGATCGATACCAGCATGGGGTTGACACCCGCCGGGGGGCTGATCATGGGGACACGCAGCGGCGATCTCGATCCGGGCGTCCTGGTCTATCTGATGCGTCAGAAGAAGTTCGATGCGGACAAGGTCGAGGATTTGGTCAATCGTCGCTCCGGCCTGCTCGGGATTTCCGGCGTTGGCAGTGACATGCGGCAGCTGCATGAGGCCAGCGCGTCGATCGCCGATGCGCGGCTCGCCATCGACATGTTCTGCTACGAGGTGCGAAAGCAGATTGCCGGAATGATCGCTGCGCTCGACGGCGTCGACAGAGTCGTCTTTACCGGTGGCATCGGCGAAAACGATGCGATCGTCCGCGCATCGATCTGCGACGGCCTGGCGTGGATCGGCGTCAGTCTCGATCAAGATCGCAATCGGTCAGCGAGCAATCCCCTCAATGACGCCGCTTCGCGCTGCACGGTCCAGGTGCTCGCCTCGCAGGAAGACGAGCAGATCGCTCGCCATACCCTGGCACTCGTCTCACGAGGTCCGCTTGCCGAGCTACATTGAGCCATGAATCCGACCCATGATCGTCCCCGGATCGAGCTCGCGCGCATTGCGACCGAAGCGATGTCCGAGCGCGGGCTGGAGCCGACCTTCCCGCCCGGCGTCGGGCAGCAACTCGCATCGATCAGCGGTCCGGGCAGGGACGATGATCCGGGCATCCGCGATCTCACGGCGCTGCCCTGGTGTTCGCTCGACAACGACGACTCGCTCGACCTCGATCAATTGACGGCGTGCGAGGTGCTCGGCGGCGGCGCGGTCAGGATCCTGGTGGCGGTGGCCGACGTGGACGCGCTCGTGAAGAAGGGGTCGCCGATTGACGAGCACGCCTGGTTCAACACGACATCGGTGTACACCTCGGCAAAGGTGTTTCCGATGTTGCCCGAGCGACTTTCGACGAACCTGACTTCGCTCAACCAGGACCAGGATCGACTCGCCCTCGTGACCGAGATGGTCGTCGCATCGGACGGCTCGATCGCGGAGGCGACGCTCTATCGCGCGAAGGTGCGCAACAAGGCGAAACTGGCCTACGACACGGTGGCCGCGTGGATCGACGGCGGCGGCCCGTTGCCGGAGGCGGCCCGCGTGGTGACCGACATGGGCACGCAGCTCCGCATGCAGGACGACGTCGCACAACGGTTGCGTGCGCGAAGGCATTCCGAGGGATCGCTTGAGCTCGAGACTTTCCAGCCGCGCGCCGTGTTTGATGGCGACCGCGTGGTCGATATTCGTCAGCAGGTGCAGAACCGAGCACGCCAGCTGATCGAAGAGTTGATGATTGCGACCAACGAGCACGCCGCCGCGTTTCTGACAAACGCCGGCGTCGCCTCCTTGCGTCGCGTGGTCCGATCGCCGGAGCGATGGCTGCGGATCACCGAGGTGGCAGCCAAGTTGGGCGAGTCGTTGCCGAAGGTACCCGACTCGAGGGCACTCGCGGTGTTTCTCGCCAAGCGCCGCAAGGCCGATCCCGTTCGCTTTCCCGATCTGTCGCTCGCGGTCGTCAAGTTGATGGGCTCGGGCGAGTACGTCGCGGAGCGCCCGGGCGACTCGCCGATAGGGCACTTCGGCCTCGCCTCGCGCGACTACACGCACTCCACCGCTCCGAACCGCCGCTTTCCGGACCTCATCACGTCGCGATTGCTCAAGGGCGTGCTGGCGGGCAGCGAGCCGCCATACAGCCTCGCCGAGCTCGAGGCGCTCGCCCGGCACTGCACGGAGCAAGAAAATGGGGCGCAGAAGGTCGAGCGCAGCGTCCGCAAGTCCGAGGCCGCGTTGCTTCTCGAATCGCACGTCGGGCAACAGTACGATGCGATCGTCACCGGCCGATCGGTGCGCGACACGTGGGTTCGCATTTTCTCGCCGCCGGTCGAGGGCAAGCTCGTCGCCGAGGTACCGGAGCTCGACGTGGGGCAGCGGATTCGGGTGAAGCTGGTGGCCACGAATGTCGAGCGAGGATTCATCGACTTTGTGCTGATTGGCTGAACGCGAGAAGGCGGCGCCTCGATCGAGATCGTTTATTGCGGGTGCGTCTGCCACCGCACAGACGGGCAACCCAGCCCGGGCGCAACCTCGGATTACGTTGCCGTAAGGCGCGTCGCACGGGCCGCGTCGCCTCTGACCGCAAACATCGGCCGCACGCCGTCCCTCGACGGGCCGACTTCGCGGCGAAATTGACGGAGAAACTGCCATGACACCTTTTCGCACGGGCCTCGCGCTGGCCGTCACCGTCGGGCTCTTCTACGCCTTCTGCGCTCTCGTCTGGGCGGCTGTGCCCGGTCCCTCTCTCAGCTTCATGAACGGCCTCTTCCACGGCATGGACTTCGGCAGCATGGTCAGGCCGGGGCCCTTCGCGCTTTCGGGTTTCCTGATCGCGCTGGTCGTCCTGAGTGGGTGGGCGTTCTTGATGGGGACGTTTTTCGCTTGGGTGCGAAGCCGCTTGGCGGGTTAGTCCCGGCTTAGCTTCTTTGAAGGCAAGAATGGAACACGACCACGCGTCCGACGGCGCCGTACCCACGACCTTCTGGCGTTCGCGCTACGCCATCGGGCTGATCTTCTTCGGCGCGGTTGCGATGTACTTTCTGCTCACCGAGCATCGCGCCCACTTCTTCGTCGTGCTGCCCTTCCTGCTGCTTCTCGCCTGCCCGCTGATGCACGTCTTCATGCATCACGGCCACGGGAGCCACGCGGGCGTACACGCCCACGGCGGTGCCGACGATCGAGGTCCCGCTGCTTCGGCGGCGCCTCGCGGCGCGACGGAGGGAGATCAACCGTGAGCCACGATACTGCCGCTTACGGCCTGTGGGGGGCTGGTCTTCTTCAACTCGGCCATCTTCCTGATCTTCGCGTTCAGCTTCTTCAAGCCTCAGACCCCGCGCGACTGGCGGACCTTCGGCGCGTTCGCCGCCTTCATCGTCGCGCTGTTCGTCGAGATGTACGGCTTTCCGCTGAGCATCTACCTGATGTCCGGCTGGCTGCAGACGAGGTATCCGGATCTCGACCTGTTGTCTCACAACGCTGGACACCTGTGGTCGACGCTGCTGGGCGAAAAGGGTGACCCGCACTTTGGCCCACTCCACATCGCAAGCTACGCGTTCCTGGGCTTCGGCTTCTACCTGCTGGCCAACGCGTGGCGGGTTCTCTACGAGGCCCAGCGCCATGACGCATTGGCGACGTCCGGCCCTTATGCACGGATTCGCCATCCGCAATACGTGGCCTTCGTGCTCATTCTGTTGGGCTTCCTGCTGCAGTGGCCGACGCTACTGACATTGGTGATGTTCCCGATCCTGCTTGTGATGTACGGTCGTCTCGCGGTGAACGAAGAGGCGGAGATGCGCAAGCGATTCGGCGCTGCGTTCGATTCCTATGCTTCCCGCACGCCGCGCTTCTTGCCGTCATGGCATACCGAAACCTCAGCACCGATCTGACAGCCCGTCCCTCACTCCAAGGAGACTCCCCATGCAAACCCTCAGCTTCGACGTCAGCGGCATGACCTGCGGCGGCTGCACCGGAAGCGTGCAGCGCACGCTCAGCAAGCTAAACGGCATCGGTCACGCCGAGGTGACCTTGCATCCTGGTGTGGCCACGGTGTCGGCCGACCCCTCTCGCGTCACGCCTGCCCAGATCGAGTCCGCTATCACCCGGCTCGGCTATTCCGCCAAGGCCCGCCCGGCAGCACAGGGAGAGCCAGCTAGTGCATGAGTTGGAAGCAAGGCCCCGACCGCTCGCGACGCTTCTTGGCGGCCACCGCCCCGAGGCTGGCAGCCACGCGCAGGCGGCTACCAACAGCGCAACTGGCAAAAAGCTGACGGTCGATGCCGAACTGGACAAGCTGCAGCGTCAGACGTTCGACTATTTCCTCCACGAAACCAATCCCGTCAACGGTCTCGTAGTCGACAAGACGGCGCCGAATTGGCCGGCGAGCATCGCAGCGACGGGCTTGGCGTTGGCGTGTTATCCCGTCAGTGTCGAGCGCGGGTTCATGACCCGGGCCGCCGCAGTGTCACGGACGCTCACGACGCTGCGATTCTTCTGGAACAGCCAGCAAGGTCCCGAGGCCGACGCCACTGGCTACCAGGGCTTCTACTACCACTTCCTCGACATGCAGACCGGCCGGCGCGCCACGCAATGCGAGCTGTCCACCGTCGACACCACGTTCCTGATCGCAGGTGCGCTGGCTGCAGCCATGTATTTCGACGCCGACGGCGCCGACGAGGCCGAAATACGGACGCTGGCAGACGCGCTCTACCGCCGCGTCGATTGGGGCTGGGCGCAAAACGGCGGTGACACGGTCACCCACGGCTGGAAGCCGGAGAGCGGGTTCCTTCCTTACCGATGGGAGGGCTACGACGAGGCATTGCTGCTCTACGTGCTGGGGCTTGGCTCGCCGACGCGGCCGCTGCCCGCGCGAAGCTATGCAGCTTGGACCGCCACCTATCACTGGGCGCAAGGAGACGAACCGGATCGAACGCAAGGCTATCTCTATGCCGGCCCGCTCTTCACGCATCAGCTGTCTCACATCTGGATCGACTTTCGCGGCATCCAGGATGCATTCATGCGCGAGAAGGGGATCGACTACTTCGAGAACAGCCGCCGCGCCACCTACGCGCAGCAGCGCTATGCGATCGTCAATCCGCGCAAGTTCGAAAGCTACGGCAGCCACTGCTGGGGAATTACGGCGAGTGAGGGCCCCGGCCCTGGCAATCTCGTAGCCGGTGGCATCGAACGCGAATTCTTCGACTATGTGGCGCGCGGCGTACCGAACGGCCCCGACGACGGCACGCTCGCACCGTGGGCAGTGGTCGCATCGCTGCCTTTCGCGCCCGAGATCGTGCTGCCGACCTTGGACTACTGCATCTACCAAGCCAAGTTGACCGAATTCAACTCCTATGGTTTTAAGGCTTCATTCAATCCATCGCACCCAGGCCAAACCGGAAATCCCTATGGCTGGTGGGTCTCCCCCTGGCATTTCGGGCTCAACCAGGGACCGATCGTATTGATGATCGAAAACTTCCGGTCCGGCTTGCCGTGGCAACTGATGCGACGGTGCCCTTACATCGTTAGCGGCCTGCGCCAAGCTGGGTTCACGGGCGGCTGGCTCTAGATAAAGGTGGCAACCGACTCAGCCACTACCAATGGGTCCATCGCTTTACAGGGGAACAACATGACGGTAGCGAATGTTTCGAAAGCAAGCGGGAATGGCCTGCCGCCGACGTTGAGAGCCGCTCAGGCAGCGATCGAGCTTCCGGAGGTGCAGGAGATGCTGCGCAGACTCTCTGCCCACCAGCTCGGCATCTTCATGCCACACAAACATGACGAGGTCACGGGCGAATTCCTCCCACTCCCTGACGAAGTCCTGCAGGTGGAGTCTGGCCTGGCCGTGTCATTTCAGCGCATCGACGAGATCGCAAGACAGAGCGAGCAATTTCTCCCCGTGGGCTGGATCTGGCGTGCTGGCGCAGCGAGCGTCGCGGCCGCATGCGAAATGGTCTCGGACGATGGGCCTGGTGACGAAGAACCGAAGGTCAAACACAAGATGCTCGATCAGGATCGATCCCGCAATGCCCCGACCGGGTCGGCCTCGCCTGCGGCATGATCGTGGCGAGGAAAGAGCATTTTGATGTGAGACCAGAAAGAGGAGATGCGATGAAGACGAGCGTTATCGAAGTGCGCGACATGCTCTCGGTATTGAGCGTGACCGGCGTCGAAAAGCGGATCGGCGACGTGCCGGGAGTTGAAAGTGTCACGGTGAATTTCGCCGCCGGGAACGCGACCGTCCGTTTCGACGAAACCCGACTGAACATCTCCGATATCAAGTCGGACGTGCGCCAAAGCGGGTACGACGCCGACGACGTGCCCGCCGATCCGGCGGCAAGCGGTCACGAGGATCATGCAGCACCGGGCGCCCCGCCGAAAGACGGCCAGCCCGTGCCTAAGAGCGCACCCGCCGCGGTTGCCACTGCGGGCGCCGCCCCTGCCGGCAGTGCCCCGCCAGAAAAGGCGGCTGCGAACTCGTCGCCGTCAGCAACGCCCGAATCCGCCGACGGCGCCCCAGCGTCCAAGCAGGCGATGCCGGACAAGAGCTAGAGCAACGAGCGTCCGCTGCGTTCGTCCGATTGAACTTCTCCCTTTGGAGACCCGATGAAAACGAGCGTGATCGAAGTACGCGACATGCTTTCGGTGTTGAGTGTGCTCGGCGTCGAAAAGCGGATCGGCGAGGTGCCAGGTGTCGAGAGCGTCACCGTCAATTTCGCAGCGAAAACCGCGACCGTCCGTTACGACGAAACGCGGCTGGAAGTTGGCGATATCAAGTCCGACGTTCGGCAGCGCGGGTTTGGCTCTGAAGATGAGCCGCCGGTCAAACAGGCGGACCGCCCGGAGTCTGCGAACAAACCACTCGAGCAATCACCACCGCAGACGACGCCAGCGGTCGCCCCGGCCCCGGTCGCGCCGTCATCAGCGACCGAGCCGAACGATGCTTCGTCTGGCGCCGCTGCGAAGCCAGCTGCCGTTGCCGGCGCCCCTGCAGGCCCATCGGGCGACCCACCTGCTGACGACACCTCGAATGCCGAAGAAGCTGGCCCGATCAAGAAAGCAGCCGACTGGGTGCGCGAGACGCTGACCGGAGGCGAGAAGGCCGAAGACAAGGAGCCGAAGGCTGAGCTCGACACCGCGCCCAAAGTCGTTGACTCCGCAACTCCCGCGGCTGCGCCCGCCCCCAGCCCTCACGCTACCGGTCACGCGGGTCACTCGAGCCACGCGGCCCCTGGCGCGAGTTCGGCGATGTCGGCAGACATGGCCCACGAAATGGGTCATGGTGGCACCGACATGGCAGCCATGGTGCGCGACATGCGCAACCGCTTCTGGATCTGTCTGATCTTTACGGTGCCGATCTTCGTGTATGCCCCGATGGGCGGCATGTGGCAGGCACCGGCGCCTCCGTTCGGACTCGACCTCGGCCTGTGGCTGTTCTTCTTCGCAAGCGCCGCGGTGCTGTATCCGAGCTGGCCCTTCTTCGTGTCCGCATGGCGGGGGCTCAGGAAGGGCACGCTCGGCATGGCCGCGCTGATCGTGCTCAGCGTGGGGACCGGGTACCTCTTCAGCGTCGGCTCGACCTTCTTCTTCAAGGGAGGCGGCCAGTTCTTCGAAGCGGTCTCCGTCCTGCTGGTGTTCATCCTGCTCGGCCACTGGCTGGAAATGCGCGCTCGAGCGGGGGCGTCGTCGGCTATCAAGGCGCTGATGAACCTCACGCCTGCGAAGGCCAATGTCATCCGCAATGGCGCCGAGGTCGAAGTGCCGACCGCCGAGGTGCTGGCCGGCGAGATCGTCGTGATCCGGCCGGGCAACAAGATCCCGGTCGACGGCACGGTCGAGAGCGGCGAATCGCTGGTTGACGAGTCGATGCTCACGGGAGAGTCGATGCCGGTCCAGAAGGGACCGGGCGCCACTGTGGTCGGCGCGAGCATCAACAAGAGCGGCAGTTTTCGCTACAAGGCGACCAAGGTCGGCGCCGACTCGGCCCTCGCTCAGATCGTCAAGCTCGTGCAGGAGGCGCAGAACTCGAAGGCACCGGCGCAGCTGCTGGCGGACAAGGCCGCGCAGTGGCTGGTCATCGTCGCCATCGTCATCGGCCTGGCAACTTTCGCCGTGTGGCTCGTCTGGGTCGGTCAGCCATTGCTCTTCGCCGTGACCATGACCATCACGGTCTTCGTGATCGCTTGCCCGGATGCGCTGGGGCTCGCGACGCCGATGGCCGTGATGGTCAGCACCGGGCTGGGCGCCGCCAACGGCATCTTGTTCAAGAACGCCTCGGCACTCGAAGACGCCACCAAGCTCGACGTCATCGTCTTCGACAAGACCGGCACGCTCACCGTCGGTCAGCCGGAGGTCGTCGAGATCGTGACAGCCGATGGCGTCGCGGAAGACGCGGTGCTGACCGCCGCTACCGCCGTCGAGCAGGGCTCTGCCCATCCGCTGGCTCAGGCCATCGTGCGCCGGGCAGCGAAGCTGACCGTCGTCGCGCCGACAGGCTTCAAGAGTCTCGACGGAATGGGCGCCCGGGCGGAGACTGCTGCCGGAACGGTGTTTCTCGGCAACCGCCTGCTGATGGACACCGAAAAGCTTCTTCTCGGAAGCCTCGCGGCGCAGGCCACGCGCCTGCAAGGCGAGGGCCGAACGGTGGTTCACGTGGCTCAGGCAGGTCGCGTGATCGGCCTCGTCGCCATCGCCGATGCGATCCGGCCCACGTCCAAAGCCGCCATTGCGAAGCTGCGCGAACGCAAAATCCAGGTCGTCATGCTGACCGGCGACAACGCGGCG
>Ga0123338_10004882_pt1 | contig 11601 bp, 12 predicted proteins | sample grotaG_FD_89793 | JGI IMG/M metagenome (GOLD analysis project Ga0123338, IMG submission 89793) | Glacier valley bacterial and archeal communities from Borup Fiord, Nunavut, Canada, to study Microbial Dark Matter (Phase II) -... | ecosystem: Environmental > Aquatic > Freshwater > Ice > Glacier ... | reverse complement strand
GGTTCAACGCCGATCCGGACGCCCGCGACGCCTACGGTGCCGATCCGCTCGCCGCTGACGGCGACGCCGCCGACGCGCCGGTGCCGTTCGTCGACCTCCCACTCGGCGCGAGCGAGGACCGCGTCGTCGGCGCGCTCGACCTCGAGGCGGCGCTGACGCAGGGCATCAAGCGCTTCGAGCCCGGGTTGCTCGCGCGTGCCAACCGCGGGTTCCTGTACATCGACGAGATCAACCTGCTCGAGGATCACATCGTCGACCTGCTGCTCGACGTCGCGGCGTCGGGCGAAAACCTCGTCGAACGCGAGGGGCTGTCCGTCCGCCACCCGGCGCGCGTGGGGCTCGTAGGCAGCGGCAACCCCGAGGAGGGCGAGCTGCGCCCCCAGCTGCTCGACCGCTTTGGACTGTCGGTCGAGGTGCGCACGCCCGCCGACCTTGCCGAGCGCATCACCGTGGTCAAGCGGCGCGACGCATTCGACCGTGACCCCGCCGCGTTCGCCGCCGGGTGGGCGGCGGCCGATGCGACGGTGCGGGCGCAGATCGTCGCCGCGCGTGCCTTGCTGCCGGCCATCAAGGTCGACGACGGCGTCCTCGCGCTGTCGTCGCGGCTGTGTATCGCGGTCGGTGCCGACGGACTGCGCGGCGAGCTGACGATGCTGCGCGCCGCCCGCGCGAGCGCCGCGCTCGACGGCGACGATGCGGTCGATGCCGTCCACCTGATCGCGGTCGCGGGAAGCGCGCTGCGCCACCGGCTGCGCCGCAACCCGCTCGACGACTCGGGCTCGACCGCGCGCATCGACCGGGCCGTCGCCGACGTGTTCATGGGCGACGTCTTCATGGGCGACCAGCGGGCGAAGACGGCGGCGTGACGGCGGACGCGCCCGGCGCGTGGGCTGATGCGCCGGACGCGTCCGGCGCGTGGGCGGACCCGATGCTTGCCGCGCGCCTGCTCGCGTCGGATCGCCGACTCGGCGGGGCGGTCGTGCGGAGCCCGGCGGGTCCGGCTCGCGACGCTTGGCTCGCCGCCTACCGGGCGGCAGCGACAGCGCCGGTCACCCGCCTGCCGCTCGGCGTCGATGACGACCGGCTGCTCGGCGGCATCGACCTGACGGCGACGCTCGCTTCCGGCCGGCCGGTTGCGACACGGGGCCTGCTCGCCGACGCCGCAGGAGGGACAATCGTCGTCGCCATGGCCGAACGGCTCGACGCCGCGCTCGCGGGCCGGCTCGCGGCCGCGCTCGACTCGGGCGACGTGCGGCTGGTCCTGTTCGACGAAGGCGAGGGCGACGAGGCCGTTCCCGCCGCGCTCGCGGAACGGTGTGCACTATGGCTGACGCTGCCGGCGCGACTGTCCGCCGAAGCCAATTCCGTGTCGCCGCCCGCCGCATCGCCGCCGGCAGCCGACGCGGTGGCGACGCTGTGCGCGACCGCGTTCGCCTTCGGGGTCGACTCGGCGCGGGCGGCGGTATTCGCGATCCGTGCGGCGCGCGGCCTCGCGGGTTCCGACGGGCCGACCGAGGCCGATCTCACAACCGCCGCGCGGCTGGTGCTGCTGCCGCGCGCGACCCGGCTTCCGGCACCGCCCGAGTCGGCGGATGCGCCGCCCGAGCCGCCGGCGGACGCGCCGCCGCCCGACGACGATTCCGCCGGCGACGATCGTGAGCGCGAGCCGGATGCCGCCGAGCTCGCCGAGCGGATCGTCGCCGCCGCGGCCGCGACCCTGCCGCCGGGCCTCGTCGCCGGGCCTCGTCGCCGCGCTCGCCGCCGGGCGGGCACCTGCAGGGCGGGGCGGCGGCAGCGGGGCACTGCGCAAGAGTGCGACGCGCGGGCGTCCCTTGCCTAGCCGCGCCGGCAGCCCGCGCGGAGGACAGCGGCTCGCACTTGTCGACACACTCCGCGCCGCAGCACTTTGGCAGGGACTGCGACGACCGGCCGGCACGACGCGGGTGATGGTCCGCCGCGACGACTTCCGCGTTCGCCGCTTCGCCGAGCGCGCCGAGGCGACGACGATCTTCGCCGTCGACGCGAGCGGGTCGGCCGCCGCCGCGCGTCTTGCCGAGGCCAAGGGTGCGGTCGAGCTGCTGCTGGCGGAGGCCTATGTCGCCCGCACGCAGGTTGCGCTCGTCGCGTTCCGCGGCGCGGGGGCCGAGGCGGTGCTGCCGCCGACACGGTCGCTCGCGCGCGCCAAGCGCGTTCTCGCCGATCTCGCCGGCGGAGGCGGAACCCCGCTTGCCGCCGGGCTGACGGCGCCTGTTGCGGTCGCGGTGGGCTGATACACCGCCCGCATGAAACCCGCGCGGTGACCACCGCGCGGGCTTTTTCATTGCGTCCGTTCGACGGCAGATGCTCAGCCGTAGCGGCGCAGCAGTCCGGCGAGCTTGCCCTGCACGCGCACCCGCGATGGCAGATAGCGCTGGGTCGTGTACATCACGTTGGCGGGCTCGAGCTCGACCATGCCCTTGGCGTGCTTGAGGTACTTGAGCGTCGCGTCGCTGCCGTCGACGAGCGCGACGACGATGTCGCCGTCGCGCGCTGTCTCGCAGCGGCGGATCAGGGCGAAGTCACCGTCGAGGATACCCGCATCGACCATCGAATCGCCGGCAACTTCGAGCGCGTAATGATCACCGGGGCCAAGCAGCGCTGCGGGCACCGACAGCAGCCGGTCTCCCTCGAACGCCTCGATCGGCTGCCCGGCGGCGATGCGGCCGTGGAGCGGCAGGGTGACGACATCGTTCGCCGGAGCGGCCGGCACCGCGCGGCGGCGAAAATCGGCGTGAATGATGTCGGCGGTCGTTCCCTCGCTGACCTTACGCTGTACCACCTCGGGCATGCGCAGGATCTCCAGCGCCCGTGCGCGGTTCGGCAGGCGGCGGATGAACGCCCGCTCCTCGAGCGCATTGATGAGGCGGTGGACCCCCGACTTCGACTTGAGTGCGAGCGCCTCCTTCATCTCCTCGAACGACGGCGACACCCCGCTCTCGTTGAGGCGGACGTTGATGAAGGTGAGCAGGTCGTGTTGCTTGCGCGTCAGCATCGAGCCCTCCGAAGAACTTATGCGGAACGTTTAGGCAACACCAGATATGGTGTCAAGCACGATGCAGTCGACCATTGTTCCGGCGGCAACCGGTGGTGCTTCGGCCTCGCGCACGATCAGAACATTGCTCGCGGCAAGCACGTGGAGCATGGCGCTATCCTGCCGCGTCGCGGGCGTGACGCTCCCGTCGGCGTGGCGCGCGCGCAAATAATCGCGGCGCGGGCCGTTTGCCGGAAGGTCGACGGCGAGGCGCAGGCCGACGGTCCCCGGCAGCTGCGCCCGCTCGCCGGCCAGGGCGCGCAACAGCGGCACGACGAACAGCGTCGCACAGACGAATGCCGACACCGGGTTGCCGGGCAGGCCGACGATACGCTGCCGGCCGAGGCGGCCGCTGAGCATCGGCTTGCCCGGCCGTAGCGCGATCCGCCAGAAGTCGATCTCCGCCCCCAGCGCCTGCAAAACGGGGACGACGTGATCGTGGTCGCCGACCGAAGCGCCGCCGATCGTGACCAGCACGTCGGCAGCGGCGTGGGCGTCGATCGCCGCGGACAGCGCGGCCGGCGTGTCGGCGACGATGCCGCCGTCGATAACTTCGGCGACACTGCCAAGCAGCGCTGCGAGCATGACCCCGTTCGAGCTGACGATCGCGTCGGGCCCCGGTGTCGTGCCGGGCATCACCAGCTCGTCGCCCGTCGCGAGCAGCGCGACCCGCGGGCGGCGGTGCACCGGCAGGACGGCGTGGCCGGCGGCGGCGGCGACGCCGATCCGCGCCGGGGTGACCCGCTCGCCGGCGGTCGCGATCGTGGTGCCGACCGTGAAATCGAGGCCGGACAAGCGGATGTGTGCTCCGCGGCGCGGCGGGCCGTCGCCGGCAAGGTCGAGCGCGTCGCGGTCGCGGCGGACGTCTTCCTGGACGACGACCGTATCGCCACCTTCCGGCAGCGGGGCTCCGGTCAGGATACGGACGGCTTCGCCCGCACCGATCGTGCCGGCGAAGCGGCGACCGGCGGCACTCTCGCCGGTGACCCGCCATGGTCCCGGCAGGTCGTCCCAGCGGATCGCATAGCCGTCCATCGCACTCGCGGCGAACGGCGGCTGGGTCAGGCGGGCGACGACGTCGGCGGCAAGGATGCGTCCAAGCGCGGCGGCGAAGCCCGCCTCCTCGCGCGGCAGCGGCACGACGCCGGCGAGCAGCCGGGCTTGCGCCTCGTCGACGCCGAGCAGCGCCGTCACGCGACCCGGTCGGGCGCGGAGTCGGCGGACCAGTCGCCCGAGCGCCCGCCGCGCTTGGCGAGGAGGCGGACGCCGCCGATCGTCATGCCGCGGTCCATCGCCTTGGCCATGTCGTAGACCGTCAGCAGCGCCACCGAGACCGCGGCCAGCGCCTCCATCTCGACCCCGGTGGTGTGGGTCGTCCGGACGGTGGCGGTCGCGCGGACGCCGCCGTCCTCGACCGCGAGATCGACCTCGACCCCGCTGATCGGCAGCGGATGGCACAGCGGGATCAGGTCGGCGGTGCGCTTGGCCGCCATGATGCCGGCGACGCGGGCGACGGCGATTACGTCGCCCTTGGCGACCGCCCCGGCGCGGATTGCGGCGATCGCGTCCGGGGCGACGGCGATGAACCCCGTGGCGACCGCCTCGCGAACCGTCGCCGGCTTGGCGGAGACGTCGACCATCTGCGCTTCGCCGGCCGCGTTCAGGTGGGTGAGCTTCATGCCGCCGCCGGTGCCGGCGTCAGCAGCGCCCGCGTTGCCACGGCGATGTCGGGTGCCCGCATCAGCGTTTCCCCAACCAGAAACGCGCGAACGCCGTGCGCTGCCATCGCCGCGAGGTCGGCCGGGCCGGTCAGCCCGCTTTCGGCGACGATCGTGGTCCCCGGCGGCGCGTGGGCGACGAGCTCGAACGTCCGCGCGAAATCGACCGAGAAGTCGCGCAGGTCGCGGTTGTTGACCCCGATAAGCCGCGAACGCAGCCGCGCGGCGCGGTCGAGCTCGGCCCGGCTGTGGACCTCGACGAGGACGTCCATGCCCCGGTCGATCGCCGCCGCCTCGATCTCGGCCGCCGCACCGTCGTCGAGCGCCGCCATGATGACGAGGATCGCGTCCGCCCCGAGCGCGCGCGCCTCGGCGACCTGCCACGGACCCAGCATGAAGTCCTTGCGCAGCACCGGCAGGGGGCACGCCGCCCGCGCCGCGACGAGGAAGTCGTCGTTGCCCTGAAAGTAGGGGACGTCGGTCAGTACCGACAGGCACGCCGCACCGCCGGCGGCATAGGCGCGGGCGTGGCCGGCGGGGTCGAAGTCGGCGCGGATGACACCCTTGGACGGCGACGCGCGCTTGATCTCGGCGATCAGCGCGAAGCCTGGCGCCGCGTCGAGGGCGGCGCGAAAGCCGCGCGGCGGAGTCTGCCCGGCGGCGGCGCGGTCGAGGTCGGCGACGGTGCGGACGGTCATCCGCCGGGCGACCTCGTCGCGGGTGGTGGCGCAGATGCGGGTCAGCAGGTCCATGAACCCGGTGTAGCGCGCGCGGGCGAGCGGGGGAATGGCTGCGCGGAAAGTGACACAAGCTCACGCGTCGACCGGGTTTTCACGCGCGTCGCACCGTCGAAGGTGACACGAAGGTCACACTTCGACCGGGTTTTCGCGCGCGACGACACCAACGATGAGAAACGAGTGACTGCCGCCCGGTGGCGACGCGTCAGCCTAGCTCGACGGCTCCGCGTAGGACAGCGCGCTTGTGTCCGCAGGTCGCCGAGCGTCCCCAACATCGGCCGCGGGCGTCGCCGTCGTCCAGCCGGCGGGTGCGCGCTGCACTCTGGTCACAACGCGACCCAAGCTGCGAGCAGTCGCCGCGCCCGGCCGTCGTCGATCGCCGCGGCGGCGGTTGCAACGCCGGCATGCCAGTCGGTGGCGATGCCGGCGACGCGCAGCGCGGCGCTCGCGTTGAACAGCACCGCGTCGCGGTACGCGCCCGCCTCGCCGTCGAGCAGGCGGGCAAGCGCGGCGGCGTTGAAGCGGGCATCGCCGCCGCGCAGGGCTTCCGACGGATGATGGGGCAAGCCGGCGGTCGCGGGGGTGACACGCTCGCCGACGTCATCGCCGCGCGCCGTGCCGATCCAACATATCGTACTCGGCCCGGCGACCGACAATTCGTCGAGCGGCTCGTCGCCAGCGACGAGCAGGGCGGCGTCGGTGCCGAGGATGCCGATCGCCCCGGCGAACACGTCGAGAAAGCCGGGCCGCGCGACGCCGATCAGCTGGCGTGTCACCCGCGCCGGGTTGGCGGCCGGCCCGGCAAGGTTGAATACCGTGCGCCGCCCGAGCGCGCGGCGGACCGCGGCGAGGCGTCCGAGCGCGGGGTGGTGGGTCTGCGCGAACAGGAAGGCGATGCCGAGCCGGTGCAGCGTCTCCTCGGCCGCCGCCGACGCTCGGTCGAGGTCGAGGCCGAGCGCCTCGAGCGTATCGGCTGCGCCCGCCTTCGATGACGCGGCGCGATTGCCGTGCTTGGCGACCGGGACGCCCGCAGCGGCGACGACGATCGCGACGGCGGTCGAGACGTTGACGCTGTCGCTGCCGTCGCCGCCGGTGCCGCACACGTCGATCGCTTCGGCCGGCGCAGCGACGGCGATCATGCGGTCGCGCATCGCCGCCGCGCACGCGGCGATCTCGACGCTCGTTTCGTCGCGCGCGGCCATGTCGGACAGGAAGCGCGCGGCGTCGGCGTCGGTCGCGCCGCCGTCGAGGAGCAGCGCGAACGCCGCGGCGGCTTGGTCCGCGGCGAGCGGTTCGCGCGCGTCGGGCAGCCTCACGCGGCGCGGGCGAGCGGCGTATGCGCGATCCCGGCGAGCGAAAGGAAGTTCGCCAGCAGCGCGTGGCCGTGCTCGCTGGCGATGCTTTCGGGGTGGAACTGGACCCCGTGGAGCGGCAGGTCGCGGTGACGCAGGCCCATGACGACGTCGCCGGCGTAGGCGTTCGCGACGAGCTCGGGCGGCACCGGGGGATCGACGACGAGGCTGTGGTAGCGCGTCGCGGTGAACGGCGACGGCAGGCCGGCGAAGACGCCCGACCCATCGTGGGTGACGGCCGAGGTCTTGCCGTGCATCACCGAGCCCGCTCGCACGATGCGACCCTTGAATACCGCGCCGAGCGCCTGGTGGCCGAGGCACACGCCCAGCAGCGGCAGGCGCGCGTCGGCGGCGAGCGCGAGGACGTCGCAGCAGATGCCGGCATCGGCCGGGGTGCCGGGGCCGGGGGACAATACGATCGCTGCCGGTCGCCGCGCCATCGCCCCGGCCGCGGTCAGCGCATCATTGCGCACGACCTCGACCGCGGCCCCTAGTTCCTGCAGATAGTGGACGAGGTTGTAGGTGAAGCTGTCGTAGTTATCGATGACGAGGATCATGCGGGCGTTCTTAGCGCGCGGCGCGGCGGAACGCGAGGCTCGCGGCGTTGAGCGGGTCGAGCGCGACGCGGCTCCCGCCCTCGATCCGCGCGAGGACCTCCCCCGCCGCCGCTAGGCGGTCGAGCGGGAGCGACGCATGGCCCGGGCGGGCGTGCACCGTGTCCCACTTCGCGCCGACGGCATTGTCATAGGCGATGCGCAGGAAGCAGTGATCGGCGCGGATCGGCCAGCGTTCGGCGGCGGCGCGCGCGACCAGGCGCGCGACTGCGGCGTCGAGCGCAGCGCGCAGGGCAGGGCGGTCGGTCACGGGCATGATATGGTGCCCGGGACGCCGGGGCGGAAGGGCTGGCGAGGCGGCGCGCTGCGGCTTAGGCTGCGCAAGACACCGGGGAGCCGTTCATGATCCTTCGCGCCTTGCTAGCCGCAACCGTCGTGGCCGCCGCGCCCGCGGCGTCCGCGACGACGTCCCAGACGGCGTCGCCCGCGGCGTCCCAGGCGGCGTCGTTCCCGCCGAACGACTACCGCGTACCGGCGAACTGGCTATGCCTGCCGGGCCGCGCCGACGCGTGCCGGACCGACCAGTCGGCGACCCGCGTCGCCGCCGACGGGACGATGCCGGAGGTCGCGTTCACGCCCGCCGCCGCGCCGAAGATCGACTGCTTCTACGTCTATCCGACCGTGTCGTTCGATCCGACGCCGAACAGCGACATGGTGCCCGGCCCCGAGGAGCGCGCGGTCGTCGACCAGCAGCTCAACCGCTTCGCGGCGCAGTGCCGCCTGTTCGCGCCGATGTACCGGCAGGTGACGCTCGCGGCGCTGCGCTCGGCGATGACGGGTGCGCCGCTGCCGGGCATCGACCGCGAGCTGCCGTACCGCGACGTTCGCGACGCATGGGTTGCGTATCTGCGCGACCACAACGGGGGTCGCGGCGTCGTTCTGATCGGCCACAGCCAGGGGTCGGGCGTGCTGAAGCGCCTGCTCGCCGAAGAGATCGACGGCAAGCCGGTGCAGCGGCAGCTCGTTCTGGCTATCCTCGGCGGGACGAACCTGCTCGTGCCCTCGGGGAAAGGCGCGGGCGGCGATCTGCCGACGATTCCGCTGTGCATTGCGTTCGGGCAGCGCGGCTGCGTCATCAGTTGGGTGACCTTCCGCGCCGATGCGCCGCCGCCAGCAAACAGCCGTTTCGGCCGGACGACGGTCGCCGGCATGTCGGTCGCTTGCGTCAACCCGGCCGCGCTCGGCGGCGGCAGCGGGCGGCGTTCCTGCCGGCGGGCCGCGTCGGGCTGAGCGAAGCGCCGCCGATCGAGTGGGTCAAGGACGCGAACGTCGCGACGCCGTTCGTCACCGTGCCGGGGCTGCTGACCACGGAGTGCGTCGACCGCGACGGCGCGCGCTACCTCGCGCTGACGGTCCACCCCGGTCCTAGCGGCAGGCGGACCAATACCATCGCCGGCGACGTCGTCGCGGGCGGGCATGTCCTGCCCGATTGGGGGCTCCACCTGATCGACATGAACGCGACAATGGGCAACCTCGTCGCCGCCGTCGCCGCGGCGGCGCGCTGAGCTACTGCCCGAAGCCCGCATCGGCGGCGCGGGCGAGCGCCTCGCGTGCGGCGGCGAACAGTGCCCCCGCCTTGGCGCGGCACTCGGCGTCCTCGCTGGCGGGGTCGCTGTCGGCGACGACACCGGCCCCGGCCTGGACGTGCATGACGCCGTCCTTGACCACCGCGGTGCGCAGCACGATGCAGCTGTCCATGCTCCCGTCGGGCGAGAAATAGCCGACGCCGCCGGCGTACGGCCCGCGCTTCTCGGCCTCGAGATCGTGGATGATCTCCATCGCGCGGACCTTGGGCGCGCCGCTTACCGTGCCCGCAGGAAAGCCGGCGAGCAGCGCACGGATCGCGTCGTGCGCCGGGTCGAGGTTGCCGCGGACGTTCGAGACGATGTGCATCACGTGACTGTACATCTCGACGCCGAAGCGATCGGTGACGACGACGCTGCCGGGCGCGGCGACCCGCCCGACGTCGTTGCGGCCGAGGTCGAGGAGCATCAGGTGCTCGGCGAGCTCCTTCGGGTCGGCGAGCAGCTCGTCGCGCAGCCGGGCGTCGTCGACCGCATCGCGGCCGCGCGGGCGGGTTCCGGCGATCGGGCGGATGGTGACCTCGCCGTCGCGGACGCGGACGAGGATCTCGGGCGACGAGCCGATCAGCGCGAAACCCGGCAGATCGAGAAAATAGAGGAACGGCGACGGGTTGATCCGCCGCAGCGCGCGGTACAGATCGAGCGGGGGCAGCGGGAAATCGACCGTGAAGCGCTGCGCCAGCACCACCTGGAATATGTCGCCGGCGGCGATCAGGTCCTGCGCCCGACGGACCATCGCCTCGTACCGCCCCATGGGCAGGACCGGCTTCATCGCGCCGTCGGGCAGGTCGCCGACGTGCCGGGCGGCGGTGGGCAGCGGCTGCGCCAGCCTCGCTTCGGCAGCGTCGATCATTTCGACGGCGCGATCGTAGGCACCGTCGGCGGCACCGGGATAGACCGGCGCGACGAAGAACAGCTCGTCCTTGAGCCCATCGAACACCAGCACCAGCGTCGGCCGGACGAACAGCAGGTCGGGCACGCCGAGCGGATCGGCCTTTGGAAGCGGCAGGCGCTCGGCGAGGCGCGCCGTATCGTAGCCCATCGTGCCCACCAGCGTCGCCAGCGCCGGCGGCAGCCCGGCGGGAACGTCCATCCGGCACGCCGCGACCAGCGCGCGCAGCTCCGCGAGCGTGCCGCCGGCGCATGGCACGAACGCAGTGCGGTCGGTCGCCCACGTCCGGTTGACCTCGCACGCGTCGCCCGTCGCGCGCCAGACCAGATCGGGATCGAGGCCGAGCAGCGAGTAGCGGCCGCGCACCGCCCCGCCCTCGACCGATTCGAGCAGAAACGCCCCCGACCCTGCCGCGCCAAGCTTGAGCATCGCCGAGACCGGCGTCTCGGTATCGGCGACGATCCGCCGCCACACCATCTGCCCCTGTCCCGCAGCGAGCGCGGCGGCGAAGGTCGCCTGATCGGAGGCCGGCGCCGCCGGTTTACCGCCGCCCACTATTTGGCGGTGCCGGTGATCCGCGCGGTCGCCGCCGCGAGCGCGGCCGGGTTGCGCCTGACGCCCACCGCGCGCGTCACCGCCTGCGCGAAGGCGGACCCGAGCTCGTCGGGCGCGGCCTGCTGGAACTGCGCGCGCGCACCGTCGACGAGCTGCGGCGCAGTTGCTGGATCGCCGGGCGTGACGGTGTCGACATGGACGATCCACCACCCTTGCGCACCGGCGGTGACCGCCCGGCTCGCCCCGGCCGCGAGTGCGAGGAAGGCGCGCACCGGCGGCGGCGTCCCGGCGGGGCGGTTGAGGTCGATCGGCCGGCCGGCGAGCGGGCGCACCGGCGGCAGCTTGTGTGCGATAACGACGCTCGCGAACGGCCGGCCCTTGGCGACCTCGGCGACGATCGTATCGGCGACGGCCTTGGCCGCGCGCAGCCGGGCGTCGGCAAGGTAGGCGACGGTGACCGCATCGCGGACCGTCGTGAGAGCGACGGGGGTGGGGGGCACCACGTCGCCGACCTCGAGGATGGCGAAATGCGCCTTGTCGAGCTGCTGCAGCGCCGGGCCGTCGGCGGGATCGGCGTCGAACGCTTTGGCCACGAGCGGAGCCGTGGCGGGCGCGAGGGTGAAGCCCGCATCGGCGGGGTTGCTCCCCGCGCGCGTCACCGGCGGCACCGCGACGACCGTCAGCCCGAAGCGCTTGGCGGCGTCGGCGAGGGTCGTGCGGCTCGACAGCGCCTCCTCGATCTTGCCGACGGTGTCGGACAGCAGGGCTTCCGTGCGGTCGGCGGTCAGCCTGGCGACGATCTCGCCGCGCGCGGCGGCCAGCGTCCGCGGCTGGGCGGGCGTGATCGCGGTGACGGACACGAGATGCCAGCCGAACGGCGACTGGACGGGGGCGGTGACCCCCCCGGCGTGAAGCGCGAACGCCGCGTCGGCGACCGCGGCGCTGGTCGCGGCGGCGAACTTCGCGCGGGTCTGCGCGCCGATGTCGATGTCGGTCGCGGCAAAGCCTGCGGCGGCCGCGGCGGCGCCGAACGACTTGCCGCCCGCAATCGCGCCGGCGACCGCCTTCGCCTTCGCCTCG
>Ga0123338_10004881_pt1 | contig 11602 bp, 13 predicted proteins | sample grotaG_FD_89793 | JGI IMG/M metagenome (GOLD analysis project Ga0123338, IMG submission 89793) | Glacier valley bacterial and archeal communities from Borup Fiord, Nunavut, Canada, to study Microbial Dark Matter (Phase II) -... | ecosystem: Environmental > Aquatic > Freshwater > Ice > Glacier ... | reverse complement strand
GAACACGCAAAACTTTATTTGACTGTCTACTATCCGGGCATTTTCGACTGGCAACTTGGATTTTATGCCGGGGATAAGCCAAACAGATTTTCGTAACGGCTTCTCTCCGACAAACTGCTAGGGAGTGGTCCTACATAGCGAACACATCTCCTGCAAGGACCAAGACTGACAAAATAGCATTGAACCAACAAAGGAATAGACGATCCGATCGCTAAATGAATAGTGTCACTCCTGCATTCACTCCCGTTTTCTGAAATAGCCCGATTATGCAAGAATTTCCAACAATCCCTGATCAGAACCTGACGGAATTGGAACAGGTTGATGACCAATCGAAACTCCTCGAACAAAATGCAGACGAACGCCTGCTCGTCATGGAGACAGCCAATCGCGTCGCGCTCGATATTCTGACAAGCCGCACCGGAGCTGAGGCTCTGCGCTATATCACCGAGGCAGCGCGGACACTCTCCCATGCCCGGTATGCGGCGCTCGGCGTGGCGCGACCGGACGGGCAGGGGCTCATGGAGTTTGTCACGACGGGCTTGACCCCGGAAGAAGAAGCCAGCATCGGTCCGCGCCCGAAAGGAGCAGGCATACTCGGCTTACTGCTCCATCGAACGGAACCGTTACGCATGGATGTCCTGGCGGACCATCCACTCTCGGTCGGCTTTCCTGCCAACCATCCTCCCATGGACAGCTTTCTGGGCGTCCCGATTCGGCGCGGCGACACGGTTCTGGGCAGCCTGTATTTGACGAACAAGGAAGGCGGAGGCGCCTTCACCGAAGCAGATGAACTCGCCGTTCAGTCTCTGGGTGCCTATGCCGCCGTCGCAATCCATAATCTGCACACGCTGTCCCGGTTACGCTCACTGCTGAGCGGCTTGATTGCAGCGCAGGAAGAGGAACGACGCATGGTCGCCTACGATCTGCACGATGGTCTCACGCAGTATGTCATGGCGTCGCACGCGCATCTGGAAGCATTCCGTCATGCGCATAAAGCGGGCAGGGAAGAAAAAGCGGATCGCGAACTCGATCAGGGGATGCGCTATCTCAAAGACGCGATTGTCGAATCGCGACGGCTCGTCAACGGCTTGCGATCCCTCGCGCTGGATGATCTCGGACTGGCAGGCGCCCTGGAACAACTGATTACCGAGGAAAAGAGTCATGCGGGATGGGACGAGGCTGAGTTTTTGCATAATGTCGCAGGATGTCGCTATCACAAAAATTTAGAAACAACCGTGTACCGGGTGGCACAGGAAGCGCTGACAAATGCACGTAAACACGCTCATGCAAAGCACGTTCGCCTGACACTGCTAACGGAAACAGGAAACAGTTCCGGTGTTCCTCAACTCGCACTCGGAATACAGGACTGGGGCTGCGGCTTCCTGGCGGAAGAGCGCCCTGAAGATTACAGATATGTGGGCTTACAGAGTATGTTCGAGCGCGTCGATCTCATAGGGGGCACTTACTCTCTCAAAAGCACGCCCGGCGAAGGAACCTTTGTGCACGCTGTTTTTCCGGTGTTGGAACCGGCAGTCCAGGAAGAGATGGAAACCAGATGAATGTAGTCGATCAGATCGATCTGACGCCCGTCCCATGCATTACAACTATGCTGGTTGACGACCATTCTATATGGCGCGGCGGCGTTCGCAGTATGCTTGAGGATAGCGAGTTCGAGGTGGTAGGAGAGGCATCATCCGGTCGGGAGGCACTGGAAATTGCTCGCCAGCTACATCCCCGCCTGATACTGCTCGACATCCGTATGGCGGGCGGTGATGGTCTGGATGCTCTGGTAGCGCTCAAGCAGGAACACCTGCGAACGGCAGTGGTGATGCTCACGACCTACGATAATCCCACCTACATGGCTCGAGCCGTAGCGGGAGGGGCAGCGGGCTATCTTCTCAAAGGCATCGACCAGGACGAGATGCTGCTGGCGCTGCGCGCGATCGCAAATGGAGAAACGCTGCTGTCCAAACAGGATTTTGTGCGGTCTCTACGCGGTATCAGTGTAGCGTCAGTGGGATCGAAAGACTTGATCGTACCACTCACCGACCGTGAGCAGGAAGTGCTGCAGCTGCTCTCGACGGGTCTCACCAACCGGGATATGGCTGATATTCTGTTCATCGCAGAGTGTACAGTCAAGACACACGTCGAGCATATCATCGGCAAATTGTGCGTTTCAGACCGGGTTCAGGCGGCAGTCTGGGCAGCCCGCAACGGTCTTGTATCCGCAGCCGGATAAGATCACGCGGCAATTCTCAGTTTTCTGCTCGTCCATTTTCTTCCCCACAATTGAACTCTAATATTTTGATCTCTGTTGTTTTCCACGCCGCGTAAAGCCGGGTTCATCTGAACCCGGCTTATTTTGTCTAATCCGCCATTTCGGGGATGTTTGTTCTGCGGTTTTACTTTATACTAAAGTCGATCAGGCTGATCTATTGGTCTGATTGACCAGTCAATCTAATCCGTTGGCAAAGGAGCGTGAAATATATGTGTCTGGCAGTGGATGGGCGACACATCCTCTGTGATGGAGAAGGTTGCGACGCTACTTCCGGCGTCCCCGTTGCGCTCAACGCAATTCTGGTGGTACCAGTTGATGTCGCCCAGGGATGGCTACACATTCTGAGGCAAAATACCACTTTTCATTTTTGTCCTGAATGTGCGCCTCAGTATTTAGAAAAGCATCCTCACGACAGGGAACCCTGCGCGGTTCGTATCGAAACAAATCCACGGACAAAAGAAAGCCTACGCGAACTTGTTGAAGGAGAGAACTATGTCAGGGCTATTGAAATATCAAGTAAATGATGGTGAGATTTACCTGGCGGGTCAGCGTGTGCCAGCCGGTAGGTACAGGCAGATCGAGAGCACTCGCGAAGTCTGTTTGATGGAAGAGGATATATTGCCAGCCAGCCTTGATGGGCGTGTCGCCTGCTATGAGCTCCGTGCAGCTACCTGGGGCGATTGTCAGCAGAAGGTACGTCGTGGCCGTGCAATAGTCTGAGCCCAGCAGCAATACCCGGCAAACCATTCGGGTGCCAATCGAATGCCGAGCGCACAGTCGTCGGCAGGGAAATTTTGATGCACGTAGTTCGGGCAGTATGCATACCTATCGCTGCATGATCCAGAGATACAGGACCTGAACCGACTCCCAAGAGGTACCGAATGTTTTCCAAAATCCTTGTTTGTTCCGATGGCTCTGATAAAGCCAATGCAGCGGCTGCTGTTGCTGGCGAGATTGCGCTCAAGTTCGGTTCGCAACTCCTTCTTCTCAATGTGTACGATCCCTCCGTGATTCCGGCGACTACAATGGGCATTCCCGACGGATCATTGCAGACTGCGGTCAGCGCGGGCTGTTATGCGGAAGAGACACAAAGTGGGGTGGAAAGAGAGACTGGCAAAGTTTTCCAGGAGATTGGAGTGGAGTATACGTTGCGCCGTGAACTGGGACACCCCGTAGATAGGATCCTTAGGGACTGTAAAAGAATAATCTCCCGGGCATTTGTAGGGGCGCTGCTCGCTGCGCCCTCCTGAGTCGGGAAGTTATATATTTACAGATCCTTAGCACGGCCATGGACGAGAAGGTCGACCTGATTGTCATGGGCAGCCGGGGTCTGGGAAGGTTCCAGCGCCTGTTGCTCGGCAGCGTATCGGAAGGTGTGCTGCATCACGCTCACTGTTCAATACTGGTCGTACGCTGAGCGCATGAGAAAAAGCAAGTTCGACACAATTCTGGTCTGTTCAGATGGTTCCGAGAACGCGATGAGAGCAGCGACGAGCTACGTTTATCGTAAAACAATCGAGCGCAAGCGTACTTCCACTCAATGTCCGTGACTCTGTAGAGGAGTTGAGCCCCTATATTGCGCCGTGACAACTCGAACTGGGAGAAAATCCGCGGGTATCAAATTACGCAGCGGAGTAAGAGACTATTCTGAAAGAGACGGCAAAGTTGTTCGACGCTACCAATGGGCGCTGCCAACTTCTGCGAGAATGCAGAGATGCGGTTGCTCAGATTCTTCGAGTAGCAAAGCGTGAAAATGTTGATCTGATTGTGCTGGGCAGTCGAAGACAGGCGTCTTGAAATCGCTATTATCGGGCAGTGTCTCCGATTATGTTGTTCAACACGCGCACTGTTCTATTTTAGTCGTGCGAGAATGAAGCACTTCTGATATATGCGTACAATCATGCCGGTGGCATCACCATACCGTGCGGGACTGAGCTGCTTCTGTATGGGTATACAGAACTTTACAATCCGCCGTTGCGGGGATGTTTTACAGGACTGGTTCTGTTACAATCTGAATAGTTTTTCGATGAGGGCTCACAGGTAGCCAGGACGCTAGCTGTGAGTTCTCATCGAAGAAACCTGGGTTGATCCGGAAGTCGGCATCTGGTTGGCGTTGTTTTCGTAACTGACCGCATACAGTACGAGCTAGGAACAGGAGACAGTCATGACACTTACAGTGGCAGGAACGGATCGCCAGATCCATCAGGCGGTACTTGTGGAACTTCAGTGGGACACCCATGTCAATGAAACCGAGGTCGGAGTAGAAGTGGATAACGGCGCAGTCACACTCACCGGCACAGTCAGCAGCTATGCAAAGAAAATCGCGGCTCAGAATGCCGCGCATCGCGTGACTGGCGTGCTGGATGTTGCGAATGATATTCAGGTCGAGGTGCCCGATGAGCTAACGCGCACCGATACCGAGATCGCCCACGCTGTTCGCTGGATGCTGGAGTGGGACATACTGGCAGCCCATGACAAGATTCAATCTACCGTCACAAACGGATGGGTTACTCTGGAAGGAACCGTTCCCTTCTGGGCAGACCGAAGCTATGCAGAGCAGGCCATTCGCAATCTGACCGGCGTCTGGGGGATGACGAATAAACTGACAATCAGTGGTCCGAAGGTGGCGACAGAGACTGTGCGCCACTCGATTGAAGCAGCGCTGGCACGACGCGCCGACCGGGAAGCCGAGCGAATCCAGGTATATGTCGAAGAGGGTACGGTATCCCTGACAGGACGTGTCCACAACTGGCATGAAAAAAAGGCTATTCTCGGCGCTGCCGCGCACGCTCCCGGTGTGCGAAAAGTCGAGGATCATCTCCGCCTGGATCCCTATTTCTAAGAGTGCCTTTCTTTTGCTCGAAAGCTGTGAGAAACGGACAGATTGATGTGCGTCGGATTTGATCAAATCTGACGCACATCGTGTCTATGCCAGCGATTCCAAGGTTCGCGTTCAGAAAGGATTAGCATGAAATATTCTGTTCGTCGACCAGGCGTCGCAGTCATGGTTTCCATCCTGTTTATGCTTTCGACGTCAGCCTATACCGGTATGAAGGTTGTTCTTAATAACTCACCTTACGCAAAGTCGCCAACGGACTAAAGTCCGTCGCTACGGGCGCTTCGCGCCGAGTGTCCTTCGGACACGAGAGGGTGCTCAATAAGTGTGACTGGGTTCTCATCGCATAATCTTAGTTGCAGCCCTATTGTGGCTAAGGTTATGCTCAATACCAAGGATCAAAATGAAATTCAATCTTCCTTTCCCGAAAGCTGCCATTGTCCCTGTACTGTTCCTGCTTTCGATTTCAGCCTACTCTGCAAGTAAGGTTGTTATCAGTAGAACAGGAAGGCGCTATGCAGACAGCGGTGCAAAGTCGTTGTATGCCAAAGATTATCAGACAGCCATTACTCAGCTCAGGACAGCGATTCGACTGAAACCTGATTATTGGCCCCCACAATATGATCTTGGCGTCGCTCTCTACAATGTTGGAAGCACCCAGGAAGCAATCGACGAACTTAGGAAAGCTCTGCGTATGAACTCCTACGATGTACCCTCACACTTCTATCTTGGGAAAGCTCTGGCAAAGCAGCATAAGACAGAAGAAGCGCGAAACGAGTTTAATATTGCTATTAGCCATGACAACGATAGTGAGTGGACCCACAACGCCCGGAAGGAAATCGAGAAATTCAAGTGGTGAACGCTTTCTGCCAGGAGTAAACTTCTCTCTGCCACAGTTTCTCGAACTGCTTCCTGCCTGCGGCACAAAATTGGAGTAGGTCTGAGTGAACCCGTCTACGATGCGGGGCGCACCCGACGAGCATCTTACCTGACGCAGCTGGCACTCACGTCCTCCCGGAAAAATGTAGGGGAGAATGAAAATCATGATACGTATACTGGTAAGGACAGATACCTGTGCCGAATAAAGCAGTCGCCTTTCTGCGTGACAATCCGATACCCTTCGCAGCCCTGACCGGGCTGCTGATTGGAGCCGTCCTCCGGTTTCCACTGGCAAAACCGGGCGCGGGAAATAGCGTCTGGCTGATAGTGCTCGTGGCAGGCGGAGCCCCGATTGTCTGGCAAACTATTCGCAAGATGCTCAATGGCAATTTCGCCTCCGATGTGGTCGCGATGCTGGCGATCATTACTGCCGTGATCATGCGCGAATATTTCGCCGGTGTCATCATTGTGATCATGCAGACGGGCGGCGAGGCACTTGAAAATTACAGTTTACGGCGGGCTTCGTCTTCACTCGAAGAGCTTCTGGCACGCGCACCCCGCATTGCGCGTCGTAAAACAGGGGACCAGATCGTCGAAATCGACGCGGCACAGGTACGCGCAGGCGATGTGCTGGTCGTCCGCCCGGGGGATCTGATCCCTGTCGATGGGACACTGCTCTCCTCCCAGGCTGAGATCGACGAATCAGCGCTGACCGGCGAGGCGCTCACGCGAACCAAACAGATCGAGGACGCGCTCCTCAGCGGAAGCGTCAATACCGGCGATGCCTTCGAGATGCACGCTTCGAAGATCGCCGCCGAAAGCAAATACGCGCAGATCGTTCAGCTTGTCCGAACCGCACAGGAGGACAAGCCCCCGCTGCAGCGCCTGGCAGACCGCTACGCTGTCTGGTTCACTCCCGTCACCCTGATCCTGTGTGCGGCAGGCTGGCTGATTACGGGGACGCCGCTCACGATTTTAGCGGTGCTTGTTGTGGCGACTCCGTGTCCGCTAATTTTGGCAGTGCCTGTGGCAGTGATCGGCGGGATCAATCGGGCTGCCGCAGCTGGCATCGTCGTCAAGAGTGGAACCGCGATCGAACAGATCGGGCAGGTGCGCGTGATGGTCTTCGATAAGACAGGTACACTGACATTCGGAACGCCCACAGTCGATGAAGTCGTCTCGTTCGGCACGAGGGCGCAAAACGAGTTGATGCACATCGCGGGAAGTGTGGAACAGATGTCCGCGCATACGCTCGGTCAGGCGCTTGCGCTGGCGGCGCGGCAGCAGCAGCCCCTGTCTCTCCCTGCCAATTTCCATGAAACGCCCGGCTTTGGGGTCGAGGGCGATCTGGACGGGCATCATATCGCTCTGGGATCCCTACGTTTTCTGACGGACAAGACGGGCAGCACAATCCCTGCAGCGAGCAGATCGGCCGAACTGGCAACCTATGTTGCCGTCGATAAGTCCATTGACGGCATGATCAGCTTCAGAGACCAATTACGCCCCGGCGTGCCGGAACTTATGGCGCGGCTGCGCGCAATGGGCATTCAGCGGACGGTGATGCTGACGGGCGATAACAGAGAACATGCGGAGGCAGTCGGAAAACAGGCGGGTCTCGACCAGATCGAGGCGAACCTACTTCCGGAGGATAAAGTGCGGCTCGTTCGAGATTTCAAGAAGCAGTACGGCGTCGTGGCGATGGTCGGTGATGGTATCAATGACGCGCCCGCACTGGCAACGGCGACGGTCGGGCTGGCGATGGGCGCGCACGGTACCGGAATATCGGCGGAAGCCGCCGATATCGTCCTGCTCGTCGATGACATTACACTCGTTGCGAAAGCGGTCGAGGCGGGGCAGCGAATGTCACGGATCGCCAGACAGAGCCTCTTCATCGGGCTGGGTTTGAGTCTCGTTTTGATGGTTATCGCCGCATTCGGCAAAATCACGCCTGTGATCGGCGCACTGCTCCAAGAAGGCATCGATGTTGCCGTAATCTTGAACGCGCTGCGCGCAAGGTAGCAGAATACCTGTCTCTTCGAGAGAATCTTTGTGCGGGACAGAGTGTCGAGCGCACTTTGGGTGGGGCGAACGTCAACGTACAGTGACGCAAAAACTTCGCTGGCAATAGCCAAAGCTGAAAATGAGGATCGCCGTGATCGGCGCCTGGACTACGTTGTTATCAGTAGTCGGTAGACGCCGCTTCTATATCAGTAGTCGGTAGACGCCGCTTCTATAATCGTATGATGAACGTGTTTCATGTCGACTGCATTGAACTTGAATGCTACAATATCGATTGCCTTGCGGGCGCCATCGATATCATTAAACTGCACAAGAAACGTCTCGTTCAAATACAGAGAGAAATGATCATCGTTGGTTGCGATATAAATTCGCCCTGGTCCCTGGGCATCGACAAGCGTACGTAGACCGTCGACAGCAGCTGTATAAATCCACATGAGAAAATCCTTTCGATGCTTCGAGTTCAGAATGAGCCAGTCTGCGCGGCAATCGACCTCCAACAGTTTCTGATTTACCTATCGACCGGCTCCGTTTGATTTTTCGGGAGTCCTTCTCCCACCCGTCAGAATGCGCAAAATAGACTTGCTATTCCGTCGTGTTGCCATCGAAGTGCTCGTTGTCTGCCTCCGCATCGTCGCGGGTATGATGGACGACTCGATCCCGATGATTCGGCGGGGCATAGAGCGTGCAAAGCTTCATGGGTCCAGTCCCGGTATTGATGATGTTATGAAGCGTCCCTGCCGGGATTACCAGCGCATAGCCCTCTCGAATCGAGGTCTGAACACCATCGAGAACTGCTTCGCCCGTCCCCTTTTCCACGCGGAAGCACTGGTCGAGTTTGTGGACTTCCGCCCCGATCTCTTCGCCGGGTTTTAATGCCATGACGACGAGCTGACAGTTCTTTGCCGTGTAAAGTACCCGGCGAAACTCCTCATTCTCGATGGCTATACCCTCGATATCTTGCACAAAGCCTTTCATAATTGCTCCTCTCATTTCTTTGTTATACAGTAACCTCGATAGGCAGCAGCAGCAAAATAGTCAGCTGCCCCGACAAAAGCTCAACGACCCAACCGAAGAATCATACTTCGATATTAGGACTGGTATAGTGCTGCGATAGAAGGTATAAGCAGCTGCCCAAACCGTGCAATCTGGTATATGTCCCCCGGCGCTGCTCGAAGGGACCGAGAGGTGCGAGTGAGAGGCAATTGTCCATTTCACCTTGTAAGAACGCGAACCAGAGAGTGACTTCACGCGTAAACGCATAGTTCCATTTGCATGAAATTAGGATTATGAAATCGGTAAAGCATCTCCGCTTCCCGTATCGATTTTCCATCATACTGAGCGGATCAAGAATCACTCTGAGTTCATTTTACAGAGCCAGGTGTGGAACTCTCTGAGTGGTGAGCAGGAGAATAGCGCCCCCGTAGACGGAAGGCAAAGAGGATGAGTGTCACGCCGTAGGCAAAAGCATAGCCACCGATAATCCAGGCAAATATCGCTTTGCTTTGATGAGGAAAGATGAGAATGAGAAGCCCGCATAGCAGAGATAAGAACCCCATAAGACTCGGGTGCCAGTCGTTATGAGCATCCCGATGTAGTTCACGGGCTGCGAATATCTCTAACAGTCCCGTAACAAGCGCCCAGGCGGCGATCAGATAAATACCGACTATGACAATCCAACCGGGATAAAGCAGGGCAATGATCCCTACTCCTATGCCCGTAACGCCTTCCATAAGCAGTGAACGCATCAGAGGCTTCTGCTCGCTTAGATGTATCCCCGTCCAGATCGCAAAAAGACCGTCTGCAAGGGCATAGACCCCGAACAGATAAGCCAGGGCTATCAATGCATTGTGAGACCAGGCGAATGCAGCCAGTCCGAACGAAATAGCAACAACGCCGCGCAGCAGCAATACCCACCAGATTCGTGTCAATGGTTTCATTATTTTCTCCCCGGAATTTTCAACCCGACACTATGAACGAGAACGACCGCGATCCGCCCTAATGCCGCTTTGGAATGACGTTTGGACTACGTGCTCCAGCCTTACGAGATAGCTCGCGCGATGAGAAAGGCAGCTGTGGCAGCCAGACCTCCAATGAGCACCGTTTGCAGGGCGCTGCGCGATGACGACACCCCTGTGAACTTTCCCTTGATAAACCCGAACACAGCCAGGGCAATCAACGTTACGACGACCGAGATTTTCAAAGCCGCCGCCGAGTGCGCGACAATCATGTACGGTGCCAGAGGAATGAAGCCGCCCGCAACATACGCTCCGGCGATGGTCAGGGCACTTTGCAGGGCGCGCTTCGGCTCCGGCTTTTCGAGCCCCAGCTCAAAGCGCATCATAAAGTTGACCCAGTCGTTCGGACGACGTTTCAAGGCTTCGACGACCGACGCACTTTCCTCCGGGGTCAGACCATACGTCTGGAAAATCTGTGTGACCTCCTGAGCTTCGACCTCTGGAACCGCCTTAATCTCTTTCTGTTCTCGAGCCATCTCACTTGCATAATGCTCCTGATCGCTTTTGGCGGCGAGGTAGCCTCCCAATCCCATCGCGATAGATCCGGCGGCGATCTCGGCAAGACCCGCTGTGACGACCAGCCCCGATGCGGAGATAGCTCCCGTCAGCCCGGCGGCCAACGCGAACGGGACTGTCAGGCCGTCCGACATTCCAATGACGACGTCTCGGACGACCTCCGTCGCAGTGAAGTGCTTTTCGATATGTGGGGTGACAGGCATCGTGTCTAAATCCTTTCCAGAGCTGACTTTTGCTCACAGTGCCAACTGCTAATCGCTGAGAGAGTTTCAATGCGTTGAAGAGACAAGTCTTACCTGATCCAGGTCAATCAACAAACGAGCGAACCAACAGCTATATTCACCCTTGTCCAATGCAGTTCGCTCGAAGAGGAGTTGTACTGTTAGCCTCACAGGGCGCAGTGAAAACTGCTTTGTGCATAGTTTCCTGGCAATTATGTCAGACCCGGTCGAGAATTCCATCCGCTCAATGGCGTATTTGAGGGAAAACGTGATTTCACGACTGCCCACGATATAAGCCTCTACTTTAGTCGATGACAGAGCCAAGAAAAACTTTTATCGCCAGGTCTGCTCCTTTTTCTCCCTACCGTGTAGTTCATTCATCTCACTCTATTCTGACACATAGGGTTGTCTCTCCACATCCCACACAATCGGCTGTTTCGCGGACGAAATCCCGTTTCGTATGCCTCATAATAGGAACACAAGCCATAGGGAATCCGTCTCGAATTTACCATCAGATTTTTATTTCTGATGGTTTTCCTAGATTGAAGAACTCAAGATGGAGTATCTTTCGCGTCGACCAGTCAGAGACATTATTGTCTGCCTATTATTATTTATGCTGGCAGCATACCTCGGCAGGTAACTATTCACCCCCGCCCCCTCTCCCGAAGCTTCGGAAAGAGGGGAGTAGATGCGCCTGCTGCTCAGTGAAGCGCAGGATTGAGGAGGGATGAATAGTTACCTCGGCAGTAAGGCAACGCGCAAAAATCACCGCACTGAATTTAGGGTCGTTTTGAGATCAAAATAGCCGAAAATTTCGCTCGATAATTATTGAGGTTAG
>Ga0123338_10004878_pt1 | contig 11606 bp, 8 predicted proteins | sample grotaG_FD_89793 | JGI IMG/M metagenome (GOLD analysis project Ga0123338, IMG submission 89793) | Glacier valley bacterial and archeal communities from Borup Fiord, Nunavut, Canada, to study Microbial Dark Matter (Phase II) -... | ecosystem: Environmental > Aquatic > Freshwater > Ice > Glacier ... | reverse complement strand
TAAGGAAGAAGAACCACCCCCTAACTCCCTCCTTCAACAAAAGAAGAGGAGCGGGGAAGTAGATGCATCGTTTGCTTTTGCGTCATCGCTATGACAGGAACAGAATAGTTACGAAAATGGTTCAATTCCCTATGGAAAGAGGACGCATGCCTTACAAAAAAGGGCGCAGCAAGCAGCGCCCCTACGATGCTCGAACGATTCCACTTTTACAGACTGGCAGGGCATTACCGGCGTGAGAGGTACAGCACCCAGTCCTGATTGTCCGGCGCGGTGAAGGCGCGGTAGGAGCCGCCCTGAATTTGCGTTTCGCTGGCGGTCATGCCGGTACGCGGATTGAACCATACCTGCTTGAGTGTGCCCGTCGCTTCGAGGAGATCGAGCGTCACGCTGCCACCGTTCTGCAGGTAGATTACATATTCCCAGGATGGGTCCGCCAGCACATAGACCGGTCCTGTCGGCCGCGAGGCGTCCGCCTCATTTTTTTTTGTCGGCAGCTTCGCCGCCGCTTCGGCACGTCTGCGACGACGACGGTCGAACGGATTCTCCTCCGGTCCGCCGAGCATATCCTGATTTGGGACGAGCCGCCAGAAGCGCGTCTTATTAAAGAGTGCGGCGCAGGCGAGCTCCCATTTCGACTGCGTACCAGTTAAACCGTGTACGGCATCCATGCTCGAAGTCGTTCCGCCGTAGCGATAGGCGCCTGCCATACGCGTTTTCCAGAGCCGATAGCGGGCCGCATCCGGCGAAACCGATGCGGTCGGGCTGTTCTTCACACTGATTTTCACATCAGTGTCTGATCGGAAATCGGAACCGGTATCGGCAACAACGATCGGCTTGCCAAGCACATAGAGCGCGTAGGGTTCTACTTTGTTGTCATCGGCGATCGTGGCGACATCAAGCCAGCTTTCGTGGGCGAAGGGCAAATCGAATGTCGCAGCCGGCTTCACTTTTTTCTGGTGGTCGTTGGCAGCCTTCTGTGCGGCTGCGAGTCCGGGATCGGGTATCTGGATGTAACTGCCGCCAGAAGCGACAACGGTCGAGGGCATGGCTTCTTTTGTCTCGATGGAGGCGACGACTGCGCCGGGCGAAGCGCCTGGAAGGGAAGCGATCGGCGCGCGTTTTCCCGTCGCAAACACTGGCTTCAGGGTGATCGAAAGCGGATGATTATAGGGATCGTAGCGGCGCGTGGACTGTGCGAGCGCAACGATTCGCTCCCCCGAAGTCGGATCGACAGGTGTGCCGGGGGCAGGTGCGTCGAACAGGTTCCAGCAGACATCGCTCGCCGCAGTACGCGCCAGAACGTATCGCCACAGACCGCGTATTTCTGCATCTGTCAGCGCGGCGGTCAGGGTCGAATCGAGCGTGCCGATCCCGAGGTCGGGTACGATACCTTTCGCGTTACAGTAGTCGATCCGGCGATCCATCCACTGGAAATAGGCGGGATTGGGCTGGTCGGGATCGTTGTTCAGGAACATCATGCCGCCCTCGTTTCGCCGCGTCACCAGCCCGTTTTTATCGGTCTGCAGCAGGTAACTCCCGACGAAACGGTTGTAGCCTTTCGCAGCGCAGACGTCGACGCGCTGCTGGAACGCGAGAAACGTGAGCGGGACCTTCGTGTCCACCTTGACGCCCGCTTGATCGGGAGCGATGGCTGGACTTGCCTGCACTGCGCTGTCTTCGCAGAGGCTGGGTCGTGACCGATGCAGCGAGAAGGAAGGCGCGCTCGCCTTCAGGACGCTTTCAGTTACGATGTAATGGAGCGGATCATAGATGAAAACGGGCAGAAAAGGCGTCCCGTCAGCATAGGAAAAATGCCGCTGATAGCCCGAACCGGTCTGCACCTGCAGAAAGCCTTTAGCCGCAGTCGTGTCTCGTGTACAGACGAACTGTCCCTGCTGCTTGTGGAGATCGAGGTCGTTGGAGCGCGTACTCCAGCGGTAATCGCCGATCTGTGTCGGCACGAACCGAAATCGCCAGACACTACCGCCATCCCAGAAGCCGGGAACGGTAACTTTCGTGCCGTCCGGAGCGATAATATCGGCGTCGAGCTGCACTTCCGTGAAGGGGTTCGCGTGTGTTTGTGCGGACGCGAGCGTGACTTCGAAGCGTGTATTGCGAGGTGCGCGCTGCTCCTGAATGTCTGTATTCCCACCGGTAGTTTCGTCCGGTCCGCCGAACGCACTATCATCGCTCGAGAACTGAACGCTCGCCCCGAAATCGGTGTGATAAGTCTGTGCGCGGCGCAAGTCCACGACGTAGCCGCTGCTGACATTGCTGTACTGAATCAGATAATAGGGATCGTTGTTGCCGTCGTAGGCGAGTGTGTGCAGTTCCCGCCAGCCAGTGGTACGCCAGCCGTTTGCGGTTCCGACACGCACCTGATGCAGCGGATAGACGCGCAGATCGGTCAGCGTTTTGACAGTTTGATCGCTGGCTGGCGATGCTGCGGGCGTTCCTGCTTGTGAAGAAGTCTGAGCGGTATTTTGTGCGATTTCGGGAAGGGTGGCGTGCAGATCGAGCTTTGCTAGTGAACCACGGCGGCGAGTCCAGTCCCGAAAGATAAAGTCGGGACCCATATAGTGCGGCGTCTGCTGCGTGGTCAGAAATCGGTCGATATTTTCGAGAACGAGCTCTTTTGGCGGGGTGAATCGATAGTCGCCGGTCAGCCGCAGAATCGTCATCTGGTTCATCGGATAGCGATAGAGGTAGGCGAAGAAGTCGTGACCGCTGTCGTTGACGTAGCACCAGAGGATCGAAAAACTGTCGCCATTACGCGCCAGAAACCAGGCGAGGTGCTGCGCGTAACCTTTCGGACCTGGATCGCCGTGCAGGTAGATCAGCGGTGTGCGTATCTCGCCGAGGGCGCCATTCGCTTTGCGTATCAGAGTGCCGGTCGTGCCGTTCCATTCGACGCGGTAGGCGGCGCTGTCTCCGATCAGGCTCGTCCCGAGAATCGTCGCCGTCGACGAGGCGGCAGAATTCCGAGGTGTTGCTGGAACTTGCGCCCCCGCAGCCGTAGATGTCTGTGCCAGCGCCGTGCCGATCCCCCCTACTGCCAGCAGAGCGGCAGCTGCAGCGCGCAAGCCACTTCGGTACAGACTCCTCCGCCAATGTCCTGCCGCTCGTCCTGCCATACATTCACCGCTTTCCAGTTTCTATCTGTAGTTTAGCGTTTTTCGAGTCTGCATAAAACTCGCTTCGATCTCATTGCGAAGTGGTTGAAAGAATTATTGCGAATTCGGCAATTCGGATACTCGATTCGCGAGAAATGCCTTGCAGGAAGTAGTTTGAGATAGAGTTGATGCAATGAACACCCAGTAAAAACGCTAAACTACAGGTTTCTATGACTTCCTGTGATTATTTACTCACCTTAAGCAATGGGCATCCAACGGACTGAAGTCCGTCGCTAGGGGCACTCCGTGCCAGGTGTCCTTCGGACACGCGAGGCCGCCCATCACAATCAACGCTGTAGGACAGAGTATGCCGTCTGGAGGACGTTTGCACTTTAAAGCCGGGAGTTTTCAACTTCCGGATAGCCTTGCGTAAAGTGAATTATTTAATTGGTGGGACACATTTCGCTATCGCAGGCGTACTCTCCTGCCCGTGCCCTGGAACCATTCCCGACCGACTTTGCACCGCTGGCATTTTCGGGCAGGAATGTGACGCCGCCAACGCTAACGAGAGTCCTATGAAGCCTACTGCGAAGTTCTGGAAATGTCTGCTGCCTATTTCACTCTTCACAGTCCTTAGTGTACTGTATCAAAGTCGCGCAGCGGGCGCTGACGCGCTGCCGCCTGAGCCAGTGACGCTTTCGAATGGACTGCGGATTCTGATGCGAGAGCGCCATACGACACCGCTCATCGCCGTAAGTTTGTGGGTACGCGCCGGTGCGCGGGAGGAGCGCGCAGGCGAGAACGGCTGCGCCCATTTCCTCGAACACACTCTTTTCAAGGGCACGAAAACGCGTGGCGTCGGCGAAGTGGATACTGCTATCGAGACGCTGGGGGGCTCGCTCGATGCTGCTACCGGACCGGACTATGCCTGTTATAGCACGACCGTTCCCACCGCCCATCTGGCTGAGGCGCTTGCCATACTCGCCGATGTGGTGCGCAATGCGACGCTTCCCGCTGAAGAGATCGATCGTGAGCGAAACGTGATTTTGGACGAACTGGCGCTGCACGAAGACAGCGGCATGGCGCGAACCATCGACCTGCTCTATGCGCAGGCATTTCCCACGCATCCGTACCGATTCGCCCCTGGCGGAGAGTCGCCAAACATCCGAACGCTCACTCACGGCGCGCTGTCATCCTTTTATATCCGCTGTTATACGCCTGCACGCTGTACACTCGTACTGGTAGGAGATCTATCGGCTGCGTCGGCGCAATCCGCAGCGGAAGCGGCGTTCGGCTCCTGGAGAATGAACGATCAAAAATCGAGTGAGCAAAAACCGAGTGAGATAGAAAACGGAATGGTGGGCGTTTCGACAGCGCTTCCAGCGGAAATTCCTGGTGCAGTCCTCATAAAAGCTCGCACACCTGCAGCCCACCTCGTCCGAGAGCCAGCAAACGCCCACGATATAAACGAGCAGACTTCATCTTCAAGCCAGACCGGTGTGGGCGGCGCAGGCATCGGGTTTATCGCCCCCCCCGCCAGCGATTTCGCTGGCTCCTGCGCCGCGCAGATTATCGCGATGCTGCTCGGCGACCGCTCCGGCGGGAGGCTTTCCGACAAGTCTCTGACCGGAACCGCTGCCGCTGCACAGTTCACGCCACGCCGCGACAACGGGCTGCTGCTGATCACCGCGCATCCGGCTGCCACTACGTCTGCCACCCTCTCACAAGCACCTCCCGCCCTGCCAGCTTCTGCACCGGACGCTGGCTCATCGACAGAGATCGACTCGCTCGGAAACCGACTGGACGCCGTGCTTGCTCGCCTCAGAGCGCAGCCTCCGAATGCCAGCGAGATCGGGGCGGCGCGGCGGCGACTGCTGGCGAGAATGGAATATGAGCAGGAGACGAATGCCGGACTGGCGAGAGCCGTCGGCTATGCAGACATTACCGGCGGCGAAGCTCCGGAATTGCTTCGCCGCCGCCTGCTGCACATTACCGCTTCCGAAATTATCGCTGTAATGAAACGAATATTGACGCCGGAAAATAGCGTTCGTGCACACCTGATCCCAGTATTCAACTCGGCTTCGGGCGCATCGGCAAAGCATTCGGTCGGCGCCGACACGAAAGATAGTGACACAGCCCCGCGATGAAAATTAGTAAGCTGAAAATTCGAACGGCCCATTGCTGCCAAAAAGTCCAAACAGAAGCGGCGACAAACAGTAAGACGCCGCTCGACCCGTTTCCGTTTCGGCATTTGCTATTTCCGTGTTTGCTATTGTCATATTTGCAAAGAAGGACGCTGTGGAAAGCTTTAGCTGGAGCGCTGGCGGCATCTTTTGTAGTTCTCTGCCCGATCTGTACACGGGCACAATCCACTCCGGCGCAAACTGATCCCGACATTCCGATGCCCGCTCGCCCGATACCAGCAGGTTCGACTGGCGCTTCCCTCCCAACTCGCCCCGCACCGATATTGAAAACGCTGCCGACGGGCGTGCGCCTGCTGCTTCAGAAAGAACCGGAAGCGAGCGGTGTCGCGATCGTGCTGTTCGTGCGGATGGAGCAGGACGACTCGCCTGCCGATCGTGCCGCCGGACTGCTGGTCGCGAGCGCTCTTTTCGGCGGTCACGCGGATCGAGGCTATAACGGCGTTGCCGAACTCGCTTACGAACTCGGCGGACCACTGGAAACGCTGCATACGCCGCAGTACATCGCCGTTACCTGCCTGACGACTGCGGCGCAAATCCCGACCGCCGCGCATCTGCTTTGTGACAGTGTCGTGAAAGCGGACTTCGCATCGGAGGCTCTGGATCGCGCGCGAAAAGCGATCCGACAGGAACGCATGAGAAGAGATGCAGACGTCTTCGAGCGTGAGTATACTTACGCGGTCGGCAATCTGCGCGGTGAGACCGAGCCGAGCGAGGCACAGCTCGCACGCGTCACGCAGGCTCAGGCACAAGCCTATTTTCGAGCACGCTATCTGCCGGACCGAACCGTGATCTCCGTCGCAGGAAACTTCGATCCTGAGAGCGTCATCCGTTCCTTCCGGGTCGATTGCGCCGATTACGACCGCCGTCCACTGCACTACCCGAACTACGCGCCTGCTGCACAGGAGCCGTCCTCAAAGAATAGTCCGATCGCGTCAGTCGAGTGTGGAACGCCCAACGCGACCGGCTACGCCTTTGCTGTTGGGGATGCGCCGACCGTCGATTCGTCCGATTTCCCCGCCTTCATGGTTCTCAATGTGCTCCTCGGGCAGGGACACGCTTCACGGCTCTTCGCACAGGTTCGTGAGCGGCTCGGAGTCGGCTATCGAGTCGGAACGGAGTATCGCGTCGATCGTGCAGAACCGTTAGTTGCGTATCTCGACTGGAAGCGTCCGGCTGAGTCTACCGAAGGCGAAGCGAGCGCACAGGCGGCGAAACTGCGTGACCTGCTGCTGGCACAATTCGACGCGCTTCAGAAAGCTCCGGCAAATGAAAGCGAACTCGAACGCGCGCGAAACCATGCCATCGGTCGTGAGATGCTGCGTCATGAGCGGCTGCGAGAGCGGGCTTTTCTTCCGGGCTGGTACGAAACCATGGGTCTGGGATTCGGTTTCGATGCGGCGCTTCACGATCTGCTCGCCCGCGTGACTGCGGCGGACATCCAGCGTGTCGCCCGCAAATACCTGACCCGCCCTGCCTCCCTGACTACGATACCGACCACAGCGGCAAGAGCGCTGCCTTAGGGTCTGAAACATATAACTTCCCGATGGGAAGCGGGCGCAGCGTCGCAATAAAGGGCGCAGCAAGCAGCGCCCCTACAAATGCGCGGGAACCTATTGATTTACTGTCTCTCAGTCGGGGGCGGATGCTTGTGCGCGAGAAGCAGCAGGCTGCGGAGATTGACGACGCCGATGCGATTGAGATGCAGGCGCTCGATTGTGGCGCGTCCGGTCGGCGTCAGACCCAGCATCGTCAGCTTGTCTTCGCTCCAGCAAAAATGCTCCGCCCACTGGTGCTGGCGCGGGTGAAACAGTGGGACGCTCTCGTTTGTCGAAGGATCGACGGCTTCAGTCTGGACAGACTTCAGGTTATTGCACTCCTGGCAGGAAAGAGCGAGATTGTCAGGCGAATTATTGCCGCTTCGTGAAAGAGGCAGTATATGCTCGATGGAAAACTTTGTTAGGGAGTATGTTTCGGGACTGAGGCAGTATTCACATCTAAAGCAAGCACGTTCTTTGGTCTGGTGACGGACATCGGCTTTAATGCGTGGATTAGGCACGCCGCGGTCCCACACCAAGCAGTTTCATCGTCTCGTCAAAATCGCAGTCCCACAATTGGGACAGTTCGAAAACCGCTTTCAGCCGCTCGACATGATGCACTTCGATCTGACTGCCAAGTTCGAGAAGTTCCGTGCGCTCTTCGTCTGAGATAGGCTCATTACGCTGTTTTCTGCCGAGCTTGCGATAGCGTTTCCAGTGCGCCTCGGATAGTTCTTCGCGGGCAAGGCGTAACAAACGTAATTCCTGCGGCGTCAGCGGGTTGCCAGTGCGTACAGCGCTCGCCAGCAGATGCGTCGCCACCTGCTCGATGGCATTTCCTTCTTTCGCACTGATCTGCGAGAGAGACTGCTCCGTCGCTTTGTCGAGTTCGATGGTCAGTGTAGACACGGACATTTCCTTTCTCATCTGTTTCGTTCGACTGTCTTTTTTATTGGCTGGCAGACACTGAGTCGAAATCTGCGAAAAACTATACCGGACCGCTTAGATTGTTGAGGTAATGGTGCAATCATCTTTGAGCGAGGTAGGTTAGCGGTTAGAAACCAACTGCCCGAGGGACAGTTCCGCCAGGGAGCTAATTCGCAAGTCCGCCTGATTCAGGTTGGCATGTACGGTGAGGCGATTGGGGACAGCGACGCAGTATAGTCCGGCGGCCTTTGCAGCTGCTATCCCAGTGGGAGAATCTTCGAAAGCAATGGCTTCGCTCGTGGCACAGCCCAGGCTACCGAGGGCGCAAAGATAGAGTTCAGGATCGGGTTTGACACGTGCCACGTCATCCCCACACCAGAGACAATCAAAGCAATTCGCAAGGCCAGCAGGCTCCAGATAGCCTACGACCCAGTCCCGTGGAGAATTGGAGGCAATGCCCGGACCTAATCCCAGGGCTCTCCCTTCGGTCAGTATCTGTTGTACTCCCGGTAGAACCGTTCCGGACTGCATTGACGCTTGGAAGTGGGCACGGCGATGCACCCGAATCGCTGTGCGATCCAGCGACCGACCCAGTCTGGACTCGAGATGATCATACGGCGTGAAGACGCTAGCGCTCCAAACATCGACGGGGAGAGGAATATCGAATTCTCCGTAGAGTAGCTGCCAGGAGTGATATTCCGGATACGCGGTATCCAGTATTAGTCCGTCGAAATCCAGCACTGGCGCTTTGATCATGGTGGCTACATTATACTATATCCCGGAAGCGAGCAAGCCCGACGGACTACTCGAGAGGTGCCGGTTGTCAGCTGGCAAATGATGGTGAGCGTGAAAGCAGGGAGCACTCTATGTATACCGATAAAAAACACACGCGTTCCACAAAACAGATTCGCTCGGTCGACGACGTAATGGATGATGCCTTGATGCAGGAGGGCTGGACACGAAATCAGCTGGACGCTCAAAAGCGGACAGGAGACATAATTGTCGAATTGATGGCGGAAGGGTATGCGGGAGGCAGGCTGGACGCCGAGCTGCAGCGCAGGCTTTTGGAGACAGAGCCGATTCGATCTGTCGCGAAAGGCGTTCTTCTGCCTGGCAAACGCCAGGGAACCGCACTCGACAAGACGCCCTGAATTATAACAATTCTCGATAAGACGCCCTAAATCATAAGAAATGCGGGTTTTCGCGAGAACGCGACTTCCGCTCTCGAATCTCACCACTTCCTTTTCTCGACCATATCTTATTTTCGACCATCGCGCAGACGAGCCTCGGTCGCAAAATTCCGACCGAGGGTTGTCTGCATTTCGCCGCACAATGCCTCCTCCACTAATTGGACCCCTCGACCAGATTGAGAAAATATTCGGTTACCGCTTGCATCTACAGCCGGAATTTGTTAAGATAGCGCATGAACACTCCGCGCAGACAGTCCGTTGGCGACGCCGCCGATCCTCCGCCTTCGAGCGACGTCAGAAATGCTATCCCGAACCCCGAAATACAGACACCCGCGCTGCGCGGGCTGACGGCGCGATCCGTACTGCTCGGGCTGGTGCTGACCGTGCCGAACGCCTTCTGGGTAACGGTCGTGGAGGTGCGCTGGTACACGCTCGATGGCACGAGTCTGCCGCTCTTCATCACCCCGATTTTCTTCCTTTTCTGGCTCACGCTCCTCAATCTCGGCATTCGACGCTTCCTGCCACGCCTCGCGCCAAAGCTCGCCCTCTCGCAGTCCGAACTGCTCACAGTCTACATCGTTCTCGTCGTCGGAACGCTGCTCGCCGGGCACGATATGTTCCAGAACCTGTTCGGAGCGATCGGACACGCCGACCATTTCGCGACCCCCGAAAACAAATGGCAGGACCTCTTCTTCGCGTTCCTGCCGAAGTTCTGGATCGTGCGCGATCCCGTCGCGCTCAAAGGCTACTATCAGGGCAGCGTCAACCCCTACGATCCGCACTACTGGGGTCCGTTCGTGATGCCGCTCTTCTGGTGGTCGGTCTTCATCGGGACGCTGATGAGCATCTGCCTGTGCCTGAACATTCTGATACGCGCCCACTGGAGCGAAAATGAACGCCTGGCGTTCCCGATCGTACAGCTTCCGATGGCGATGACTGATGAGCGGGCGGGGAAAGGCTCGTCGGGGCAGGGGCTGTTTTCGAGCCGTCTGATGTGGATGGGGTTTGGGCTCGCCGCGCTCATCGATTCCGTCAATGGGCTGCACGTCCTCTATCCGTCGCTGCCCTATCTGGAGTGGATCAAGCTCTACAACGTCGGGCAGTTCGTGACCGCTCCGCCCTGGAACGCGATCGGCGGTACCAATATTTCGCTCTATCCGTTCGCGATCGGGCTCGCATTCTTCGTGCCGCTCGACCTGTCGTTTTCGTGCTGGTTTTTCTTCGTGGCGCGAAAGCTGTTCCAGGTCTTTGGGGCGGCGACGGGTCTCGACGGACCGGGCAGCGCGGGTTTCCCGTACTTCGAGCAGCAGGCGAGCGGGGCATGGATCGCATGGGGCATTACGATCGTCTGGGCGTTGCGCAAGCAGTTCGCAAAAGCGTGGAAAATGGCGTTTCGGCAGGACAAAAGCGGTGTATTCGTAAACGATGCCGCAGCGCAGTCACAGGCACGGCAGTACCGGGGCGCCTTTATCGGCATCGGCATCGGGGCGGCGATACTGGCCGCCTACTCGCGCCAGATCGGTCTGACGCCGTGGGTTGCCGCGCTGTTCTTCGGACTCTATTTCCTGCTTGCTCTGACGCTGACTCGCGTCCGCGCCGAACTCGGCACGCCGCACGAAATCTACTTCGTCAACCCGCGTCTGATACTGGTGACGCTGTTTGGCTCGCAGACGCTCGGCGCACAGAGCCTGACCGCGCTTTCGACGATGTACTGGTTCAACCGGGGCTACCGCTGTCACCCGATGCCGAACCAACTCGAGGCGATGAAGATGGGCGAGACGGCGCGAGTCAAGCAAAGCGCGATTCTCTGGCTGCTGGTAATGGCTTTCGTGTGGGGAACGCTTGCGGCGTACTGGGCGAACCTGCATGTGACGTTCGCGGAGGGGGCGGCGGCGAAGGCGGCGGGGTTCAAGACATGGGTCGGCAACGAAAGCTACGACCGCCTGCAGGGCTGGCTGCAGACGCCGGTTCGTCCAAATCCGACTCAGCTATTGTATGTTGCGGCGGGTTTCATTCTGGTTCTGTTGCTGCGCGGGATGCGGAGCCAGTTTTTGTGGTGGCCGTTTCATCCGGCGGGGTATGCGCTGGCGGTCTCGTACGCGATGGACTACTTCTGGTTCTGCTTTTTCGTGGCGTGGGTCGCAAAGTCGCTGCTCGTTCGTTTCGGGGGAATGCGCTCATACAATTCCGCGATCCCGTTCTTTCTGGGGCTCATCCTCGGCGACTATATCGTCGGCTCGCTCTGGGCGCTGTACGGCCCGCTCCAACACTTACAGACCTACAAAATCTATATTTGATGTAACCCTCACCCCCCAACCCCCTCCCCCGAAAGAAGCGGCGCATTCCGCTTCGAATGCATTTCATTCGAGGAGAGGGGGAGTTAAGGTGGATTCTGTGTTTGGCAGCAAGAAATTTGGGTATTGGTGAATAGAAAGCTCGATGGAAAAAGCAACGGCAATGGAAACACAGATACTCGAAGGGACATTTACAGAAGTTCAGCGGCAGTTGAGCGCGCTGCCTCTCAAACCGAAAGCACATCTTCGGCTAATAGTTACGGAAACGGAAAGTGCAGCGGAAATTGAAAAAATCGCTTCACCTGAGGAAATTCTGTTTGCGAATGCGCCACGACGCAATGGT
>Ga0123338_10004876_pt1 | contig 11611 bp, 8 predicted proteins | sample grotaG_FD_89793 | JGI IMG/M metagenome (GOLD analysis project Ga0123338, IMG submission 89793) | Glacier valley bacterial and archeal communities from Borup Fiord, Nunavut, Canada, to study Microbial Dark Matter (Phase II) -... | ecosystem: Environmental > Aquatic > Freshwater > Ice > Glacier ... | reverse complement strand
CTTCGCGCAAACGTTGCGCCCTCGGCCCCAAATGCGACACTGCGGCATGAGCGGCCGCACATTCCGTGTGAGCCATCGTACGCGACATCTCCAGGCCATACACTGCGGGGAACGTGATCTTTCCCTGGTCGGCATCTTTCCCCGCCGTCTTGCCCAACGCCTCAGAGCTCTTTTCCACATCCAGAATGTCGTCCACAATCTGGAACGCGAGCCCAATATGTTCCCCGTAAGCAGTAAGAGCCCCGATATCCGTTTCCGAGGCCCCAGCACAGATCGCGCCTATGCGAACGCTGGCACACAGCAGCGCACCGGTTTTTGCACGGTGAATGCTATCCAGCAACTTCGCGTTGGGCGGCTGGCCCTCGCCCTCGATATCCGCCACCTGTCCGCCGATCATTCCCCCCACCGTGCCCGACGCTCGGGCTAGTTCACCCACCATGCGAATCTGCCGCGGTGCCACAACTCCCGGCAATTCCGCCAAAACTTGAAAGGCAAGCGTGAGCAGTGAATCTCCCGCAAGAATCGCCATGGCCTCACCGAAAACCTTATGACAGGTCGGCTTGCCGCGACGGAAATCGTCGTTGTCCAGACTCGGCAGGTCGTCATGAATCAATGAATAGGTGTGGATAAATTCTAGCGAGCAGGCCGCAGCCAGCACGCTCTCCGTTGCTCCTCCCACAGTCGCGGCAGCTTCCAGGCACAACACGGGACGAATCCGTTTTCCCCCCGCCATCAGGCTGTAACGCATGGCGCGGTGAATCGTTTTCGGTTCCACCGTCTCCGCGGGAACAAGCCGGTCTATCTCGCCATCGATACGCGCCTGCTGCGCCTTCAGGTATTCAGCCAGGTTCACTGCTGCGCGCGTCCTTCCGGGCGAAACGGTTCGGGCTGCATCTTGCCTTCCCTGCGCACCAGCATCTCCACCTTAGTTTCCGCATCCAATAGCTGTCGGCGGCAGCGCTCGCTCAACACCATACCGGATTCGAACAACTCAATCGATTTCTCGAGAGCCAGATCGCCCGCCTCCAGTTGGCGGACCACGCTCTCAAGCTCGTCAAGACCAGCTTCAAAAGATTGGAGACCGGGTGTAGGGTCAGACATCTCGCTAGTTTACTCGCTTTTCTGGGGCGAACATATGGCGAAAACAGAAGAAAGCCGCTACAATCGAAACACCATGGATGAAAAAGAGAGAGCACGCGCCCTGGAAGCGACTCTAAGCCAGATTGAAAAGCAGTTTGGAAAGGGCTCGATTCTCCGTTTAGGTTCGAAAGAGGCGATTGTTCCCGTGTCGGTAATTTCTACGGGTTCCATCGCGGTCGATGCTGCTTTAGGCACGGGCGGCTTCCCCCGTGGCCGCATCTGTGAGATCTACGGACCGGAATCGTCTGGTAAAACAACCATCGCTCTTCAAGTAATTGCGGAAGCTCAGAAAATGGGCGGTATGGCGGCTTTTATCGATGTGGAGCATGCGCTCGATCCTATTTATGCCCGTAAATTAGGCGTCGATGTCGATAATTTACTGGTCTCTCAGCCGGATTACGGCGAACAGGCTCTCGAAATCACGAATGCTTTGATCGCGTCCGGGTCCATTGATGTTCTGGTAGTCGATTCCGTTGCCGCGCTTGTCCCGAAGGCGGAACTCGATGGCGAAATGGGCGATAGCCACATGGGCCTTCAGGCGCGCCTCATGTCGCAAGCCCTTCGGAAACTCACCGGCCTGGTTTCCAAGTCGAAAACCTGTCTGATCTTTATCAATCAGATCCGCGAAAAAATCGGTGTCATGTTCGGGAGTCCCGAAACCACCACAGGCGGCCGCGCACTGAAGTTTTACGCCTCCGTTCGCATCGATATCCGCCGTATCGCCGCAATTAAAGATGGCGACGTCGTCGTGGGGAACCGGACCAAAGTGAAGGTCGTCAAGAACAAGCTCGCTGCACCGTTTCGCGAGGCTGAATTCGACATTGTATACGGCGAAGGAATCTCCCGGGAAGGCGACATTCTGGATCTAGGAGTTGCCCAGAATTTAGTTGAAAAGAGCGGGTCGTGGTTTAGCTATAAAGGCGACCGGATCGGCCAGGGCCGCGAGAATTCAAAGCAATTCCTGAAAGAAAATCCGGATATTCGGGACAATATTGAATTAGAATTGCGCCGGGTTTTAGGATTGGTCAGAATCGACTCTCAAGCGGGGGTTCCCGCTGATGCCTCAACACCTGCCAGGACAGTAACCCCGCCCACGGCGCGCACTCGTGCATGAACCGCTTCACCGAAATACGGTAGACTCTTGGGTTGATGCGCCAGACGATAGAAAAAATAGTAAACGCGACAGTAGCAGCTGATCTTCACACTCATCTTTATTCGCCCGATTTCGGCTCGTCGATTCAACTGTGGGGAATTGACGAGCTAGTCACTTATCACTACCTTGTCGCTGAGCAGTTTCGCTACTGTTCCCTAAAACCCGCTGAGTTCTTTTCGCTCACCAAAACTCAACAGGCGGATCACATCTGGCGCTTGTTGTTCGTCGAACGGTCGCCCATTTCGGAAGCTTGCCGCGGTGTAACCGGCGTGCTGAACGCTTTCGGCCTAAACACCTCCGCTCCGAATCTCAACGAAGCCCGCGAGTTCTTCCGCGCCCAAGACGCACATGAGCACGTAAAGAATGTCTTCCGCTTGGCCGGCATCAGCGAGTGCGTGATGACCAACGACCCCTTCGATCCAACCGAGCGCGCCGTCTGGGAGAAAGACGTTCCACACGATCCCATGTTTCACGCTGCATTGCGCATCGATCCGCTGCTGAACGACGCGTCAGCTTCCGTAAATCTCGGCGGAGTAACCGGCTCGCGCGATTTCCTGGACCGGTGGATCAAGCGCATGAACCCGTTGTATCTGGCCGTGTCGCTGCCGCCAACTTTCGCGTATCCGGATGAATCGCTTCGCGGCCAGATGATCCGCGACGTGATCTTACCCACCTGCCGGGCTCACAAGCTTCCGTTTGCGATGATGATCGGCGTCCGTAAACGCGTCCATCCCGCGCTTGGCGATGCAGGCGATTCACTAGGCCAGGCAGACCCGGCCGCAGTCGAGCGTATCTGCCTCGAAAACCCGGATAACCGCTTTCTGGTCAGCATGCTCTCACGCGAAAACCAGCATGGGCTTTGCGTTGCCGCGCGCAAATTCAGCAACCTGCTGCCGTTCGGCTGCTGGTGGTTCCTCAATAACCCGTCCATCGTTTCAGAGATCACGCGCGAACGCATTGAGTTGCTGGGCACCAGCTTCATCCCGCAGCACTCAGACGCACGCATTCTGGAACAGGTGATCTATAAGTGGGCGCATACCCGGCGCGTCATGGTTGACGTTCTGGAAGAAGCCTACTCAGCGCTTGCGCTCGATGGACGCACGGTCACATCGCACGAAATCCAGCGCGATGTGGATACACTATTCCACGGAAACTTCAATCAATGGCTAACCTCAAAAACCACACAGACCTCACCGGCCGCATAGCCGTCGTCATGGGCGGCACCTCCGGCCTGGGCCGCGCCATCGCGATCGGCATGGCCGAAGCCGGAGCGGACGTAATCGTCTCAGGCAGAAGAGAAGCGCAGATCGATCTTGTCGCCTCTGAAATAGAAGCTCTGGGGCGGAAAACAATCCGCCATCCCTTCGATGTCGGCAAGCGCGAATCCATCGATCAGTTTCGCGATGCAGTCGTTAAGGAATTCGGACGCGTAGACGTACTGGTCAATGCCGCTGGCAAAACCAAACGCACGCCCACCATCAACGTCTCCGAAGCGGAATGGGCAGACATCATGGATACCAACCTCACCGGCATGTTGCGTTGCTGCCAATCCTTCTATGAACCGATGGTGGTGAGTGGGCGCGCACGCATTATTAACATCGCTTCGCTAAGTTCTTTCGTCGCGCTGTTTGAAGTCGCGGCCTATGCAGCGTCGAAGGCCGCCGTGCTTTCGCTGACCAAGAGTCTGGCCATCGAATGGGCGCGGGTCGGCATCAACGTAAACGCAATCGCCCCCGGTGTATTCCGGACGGATCTAAACGCCGCGCTGCTGGACGGTACCGACCGAGGCCGCGAGTTCCTGATGCGCACGCCCATGAAGCGTTGGGGCAAGGCCGAAGAACTGGTCGGCGCGGCTGTGTTGCTGGCGTCGGACGCAGCAAGCTTCATCACCGGTAATTGCATTGCCGTGGACGGCGGCTACCTGGCAAGCGGAATGAACTCCTGATTTCGCCCCTCATTGAGTTTGAAAACGTAACGTTGATGCGGGGCGAAACACCAGCCCTGCGCAACTTCTCGCTGCGCATCGAGCAAGGCGAACACGTTGCCATCCTGGGGCCGAACGGCTCTGGAAAATCGTCCTTCATCAAAGCCATCACGCGGGAGTGCTATCCGCTTCAGGGTTCCACTCTTAAAATCCTGGGCCGCGAACGCTGGAATATCTTTGAACTTCGCAGCCATCTGGGCATTGTGACCAATGACTGGATGCTGGCCTGTTCGCGCGATTACACCGGCCGCGAAACCGTGCTCTCCGGCTTCTTTTCCAGCGTCGGCTTGTGGCCATATCATCTTGTCACCCCTGAGATGGATGCCGAAGCGGACAAAATTATCCGATTCTTGGAGGTGGAGCATCTGGCCGCCCGCAACGTCTCGGAAATGTCCTCCGGCGAGGCGCGCCGCTTCCTGATCGGGCGCGCGCTGGTACACAATCCACAGACCCTGATCTTTGACGAACCCACCAACAGCCTGGATCTTCACGCAATGCGCAAACTGCACGCCGCCATGCGCCAGATCGCTCAGGCAGGCAAAAGCGTGGTCCTGGTTACACACACGCTACAGGACATCATCCCCGAAATTGATCGCGTAGTGATGATTCAGGATGGCCAGGTCTTCTTCGATGGTCCGAAGGCAGAAGCGCTCACCGATGACCGCCTGAGTACTCTTTTCCAGTCGCCAGTGGAAGTGCAGGCCAGAAATGGCGTTTTCCACGCGTTATACTAAGCCGGTGACTAAGACACAATTAATTGACGCTGTTGCGAACACCTCCGGACACACCAAGAAGGATTTGGAGGTGGTGATCGACTCCGTCCTGGAACATATGGGCGAAGCCCTCGCAAAGGGTGAAAAAGTGGATCTGCGTGGATTCGGCAGCTTCTCCTCCAAAGACAAGAAAGCACGTACCGGACGGAACCCGAAGACCGGCGAAGCGATTGAGATCGCGGCTCGCAAGGCTGTCGGCTTCAAACCGAGCAAAGAACTCGCGGCAAAAGTAAACAGCTAATCAAGCTGGGAATTGGGCTAGAGGCACGCTTTCGAGCTGTGCTTCAAGCCCGTTCTGATTATGTGGCGCTTCCCGCCGCCTGGCAAAGCGATTGGGCTGGCCGGTACTGGTGCGCCGCATCCATCGGCAACCGACCACTGATAGAACAGTTTTCCTAGCCTGCGATCCACGGCGAGGGTGCAGCCATTCGTGCAGTCTAGCGATTCGCCGAAAGCTTCTACATTGCCTGGGAATACATAGCCATAGCGCAGGGCGGTCTTCAATCCCACCGCATCGGGGAATGAGAAAGAGATAGTCTCCGTGAGCGGGGCTGCAGAGTTGGGGAAAACGTATGCGACCGTCTCGCCTGCTTCCAGCGTGAGTGTCTCGCCATCGGCGTCAGCTTCCAGTTTGGTTTGGATGCCGGTGTCGCCGGCACGATAACGCACCGAGCCGAAGCCATATTTGTAGGCCGTGAAATCGATTGAGACTTGGCGAGAGCCATCCCAGCTATTCACGATCATCAGCATGCGTCCCTGACTATTCTCCCGCGCGGCCGTAATCAAATTCCGTCCGTACGCCGGACTGTTCAAGGCGGTGCCGAGCAAATACGGTTGCAACACTTTGGTCAAAAGGTTTGCGCCATAAGCCATGGCCTGCCAGTTCTTTACTTCGCCCACAAACGGTGCGGCTCCCGTCTGAATCCCGCCACCACCGGGGCCCTGTTTCGTGTTTGCGGCGTGATCATAAGCGGTTTCGAACTGGTAAAGCCGAACGCCGGAATTTCCGGCCGCGGCTGCCGACATCATGCCACTGACCACCGCTTTAGGCAGAATTCCAGTGTGCTGCAATTCATCGAGCGGCGGGTTGTAACCTTCCGTTCCCGCAGGCGAGTTCTTGGTGTAATTCGTGCCGGAGATGCTTTGCAGAATCAGTTGCGGGCGGTTCAACTGCATCCCGGGCTGCCGGTCATAAAACGCGGTCAGCATTGAGTTTGAAGTCTCCCGTATACCTTTTCCGAAAATGTACGTGTTCCTCTGCTGGTTGGAATCCCAATAGTGAGAAGCGTAATCGCTCACACTCCCCCGGCCCATCCAGTTGGCCTGAGCGGAGGGCAGCGCGACCCCTGCGGGCGGCCAACTCATGGGCAAAGTAAAGTTTCCGAAACGAACCCAATTTGCGATCGTTGCGAGTGCATCGTTCAGCACCGGCGGCTTACACGGCACCCCGGAACAGGTGTTCTGCCGCGCAAACCATTGAAATTCCACGTTCGATGTGAAGTTTCCAGTGACGGGCGTGGCATTTGTAAAATCGAACCCAATTTCACTGACGTTGGTCGCTGTGTAAGCCTGGCCCAGCGGCGTAGCCAGTTGCGGATCGCCGGTCAGAATGAAGGTAAGCCCGTTGTTTACCGAATCGTGAAACTGATTCGACCCAATCTCAGGCCAGCTCACTTTACACTTGCCAGTTTCGCAGGCTATGGATTGCAGCGCGTGGGGCGCACCGATCTTACCGGGGGGCAGGGGATTGGCACCCCAGAATCCACTACTCTCGTCCAGCATGTCCACCGAGATCGCAACGCCGCTTTCCGCAAGCTTTTGGATGGCATACTGAACCGCCTGCTTCCCGAAAGGCCAGTTCAGCGTCCGCCAGCCTTCGGTCCCAATATTTCGTGCCACATCGTCGCCGGCGGGCAGAACGTGAAACCCGTTGGCCTTGGCGAATTCCCAATCGGGCACAACGTTGGCGTCATACCCTTGCTTCCAGTCCGCGAAAGATGTCTTGATGTCCTGAACGTTCTGGTAGAAGCCCCGGCTCAAAGTGTTCACGCCGGCACGTTTCACTTCGGCCAGCAGCGTGGGATCCTTGCGCAGCAGTTCCGGCTCCAGCAGAAAAGGAGCAATGACAAAGAGCGACTGCCCCTCTACATACTTCGTGGACATCTGGCCATTCCCGGTAAAGTGCGGCACGCCGGGATCGCTCTTCACCCACACGCGAACTTTCGTGCTCCGGTCCTCTTCGGTAAGGGTCACGGTTGTGAACCCCTCGGTTCTTGCGTTCAAATTTCCAGTTGAATCCACTGCCGCGATCAAGGGGTCGGCTGAAGAGTATTGCGGCGAACGGCAGCCGTCGGATTCCAGATTCGTATAGAGGCGCTTGCATCCCAGCGCAACTGTTTGGCCTGGTGCGGCATAAACATGGAGGAAGTTTGCCACGGGTTCCATGTAAGCGCGGCCGTTATCGAGCTGAGCCATTTGCGTGACGCCGCCGCGAAAATCAAGATTCCCCCCAGGCGGGTTCGCGACGCCGTAATCATTACTATGGAAAGCGAAATGGAGTTCGTGGGTGCCATTGGTGTACTTGGTCGTGTCCAGAATCTGAGAAAGGGTGGCATCGTTTTTCGCATTCTGATCCGTGAAGCGAAGGGCGGCGAGATCGCCATCGATGAAGACCTGCCAGTAAGCGGGAAAATGCTTCGTATCGTTTGCGTGGAGCGTGAGTGAGACCCCGCCGCTCACCGGACGGGTGAACGGGTTGTTCACCAACTCCGCGGTATTGCCGAAGTTTTGAATCCGCACCGGTTGCGCCGATTGGTAAATGACGTTATCGAGCAGATCGCGCGCGATGGCGGTGATTTGGCTGGATCCATCGGCGGCGAATGCGGAATTCCAATCGAACGCAAACGGGGCGCGGGTCTGCTTTGAAAGTCGGTAAGTACCCAACCGATATTCGACAGAGGTTACGCTGGAAAAATCGCCAGCAAGAGCCAAGTGTAAAGTGCCGTTGACGGTCTGGTTCGGGGCAGGCGAATCGAAGGTCAGCGCTGCGGGTGAAAAATCAGCACCGCGCGTGCGCTTGGCTGCCGAAAGAGACACACTCCCGATGCAGCCCAATTCGAGCGCGGCGAGCACGGCGAGTAGAGTTCGATTGACCAACAGAAGAAGCCCTCAACACATGGTGACATGCCACTGAACCGGAGCGAACGGGGCAGGGACCGGAAAACGACTGAATTTCTGGCTTCTTGCGGCTACAAATAAAGTTGTCAGATCTGTGAACGGCCAACGCTGGCAGTGAACTGCCGTGTACGCAGATGCAGCCCAACGGCACCGTTCCGGGGTAGGGCCGATCACGAAGCGCTGCCTTATTCGGTAATCCTTAAGCCTTTAAAAACGTAGCGGTATTTCCAATCATGCTGGCCGCTCACTAGACCAGGAGCGGAGAACGACGATGCGGTACCATCTGCCGGTTTCACCGTGATGGTCATAGTCACGTTGTCGTTTACTAACAGTGACGGAAGTAAAGCGACGTTTCCCGGGTAGCCGTTTCTGAGGATCGGGAGGGTAATTTGGCCGGCGTTGCCCAAAGCAGTGGTCGCCGCGCCAACCGGATTGTCGGTCCCCGCGAGTTCATCGAGAGACATTACAACCAACATGCGGGCATCACCTCCGGTCCACTTGACCTGCAGTGGCTGGCGTTGGGAGAAGGCGGTTCCAGGTTGCAGGGAGGTGGTAATCACGATTGGGGGCGGGATTTGCAGCGTGGCACGGAACGCCGCTACATCCGTTCCGCCCGCAGCTTGGACCTCCACCAGTCCCGCCTTGACGCTGCCAGCCGGGAGCGCAGCCTGGTAGGCCTGGCGAGTGCTGAGGTCGGGAACGACCGTCGCGCTATTTCCGTTGGCCGTCACCGTCAGTCGCCCGGCATCCAGAGCCCGAACCCCAGGAATGGAGCAGGTTCTGGGTTTTGGGTCGGACCGCAATTCGAAACCGCGCTCACCCTGCTCGGCAGGAGGTTGCTGAAGCAGGTTACCCGGTGCTTCCAGCAGTTCCCCTGTAAATTGCTCCGCCACAATGGGAAACGCCGAGGCGGTGGACGACGTGGCCGTTCGTTCCCAGTGCAGGAACCCGATCTGAGACGGTGACGCATTCTGGCAGGCTCCTCCGTTTTTTCTGATACTCAGGGTGACGGACTGGCTTGGCAGGCCGTAATCATTGAGCGTTAGCGGCACATGGCACCCTTCGGGCACATTGTCCGGCAGCTTGAAGTTCACCTGATCGACGCCGATCAATCCCGGTGCCCGGCCGACGAAGGTATCTATGGCAAGCACGCGCACGAAGCCTGGGAGCCCAAATTCCGCACCGAGAGATTCCGGGCCGTAGGCGATCGGCGAATCAGGCGCGGGGACACCATCGGGAGGAGGGAAATAGGCGGCTCCCAGGCCGGTCCAGTAAACCGAGATGTAACTTCCCGGGGAAGCGCTGTTGCTGGTTGAGTTCAGGGAAACGCCGCCCTTTGAATCTACATTCAGGATGGACCCAGCTCCGCAGCCGCTTGCGTTCTGAGTAAACGCGCCTGGACTGCGGCGGAAAAACGGAACTTTGAGAACACTGCTGGAACCGAGAGCGGACGTGATGACGACAGACAACGGGCTGGACGGTTCATTGATACCCAATACGTTTAGAAAACTGGGCATTTGGAGGTTGATCTGATTCGGTGATACATAAAAGAGGGGAGCGGGCACTCCGTTCACGGTAACGGATGTTCCCGCGAGCGAATAGGGTAGCGTGGCGGTGGCGGCACCCTTTGCTTCGGAAGCGAGTCTCTCCCCGAATATGGAAACGACTTCCCCGGCGGTTACGCTGCCGCCTTTGTCGAGTGAAGCAGCGTTCACGATGCCTTCCAGGCGCACGATCGGTGCCTGGGCAGCGATGTTCGCAGAATAAGAAAGGAGGAACCAAATTAGAGTTGATCGCACAAGCATTTAGGTGCCTTCCTTTATATCAGGGGAATTTTAGCTTGAAACAGCAAAACGTCTTGATTGCCAGTTGTAAGAGATATGGCCGAGGTCCGCTTGGTCTCAATCGGCAAACCGCGTAAGTCTTCTACAGGTAAGTCGGAATCGATAAAGACCTGGACAACCCTTTGTTTTGGGACAACAACCCGAAAGATATGCTTAGTGGTGGCCCCAGGAACGCGCGACGCAGGATGGTAGGATACTCTCCCTTCAACAACCCGCGCGAATACATGATTGGGCGGCAGAGTTCCACCGGCACTGTCAAGAGGTGACCCTCGCCTTGCCAAATCCGCGATCTCAAGGGTGAGTACAGTACCTGTCAGTACGGTAACGATCTTGTTCGATATTGTCTGACCAGGCTCAAGAGTGATTACTGGAACACCAATCCATTGACAGTCGTCCGTTTGATTTGGTTAAGTTGGCTTGCCGCACAAGTGATAACGACCATCTCAAAGCGCCTGAATTGAAAACGAGCCATTTGCTGAAGCAATAATCTCTCCACCGACAGAGCCTTCTATTAAGAGAGATCGCATCCGTTTTGAGAGTTCAACACATCGGGTTTAGTGGAAACAGCGTAGGAGAAAACAGACCAACCTGGTGGACTGGGCGCACCAGTCTCCCACTGGTCCCACAGTCCGTTAACTTTAGCTACGCCGGCCGGCAGCGAACAACCGTATTCCCGTTAAGCCACTAGTCTTAAGCCTCAAATAATAACCAACCGTCGCAGCCCGCCGAGCCCAAGGTTTGCCGATGTACGCCCCCAACCCCGCCAAATGTGCCGCAGCATGATACGGCTGCAATGGTTCGAACGCCGTCCGCTCAATCGTCCAACCGTGGCGCGCGGCGAATCGGGTGAGCGCTTCCGGGGTCCAGCGGAACACGTGCTGGGGCGGGGAATCCCAGAAATCGCTCTTGCCTACCAGTTCGGGGTGCCGGAAGCCGCGCGTGTACCTTTGGGACGAGGGGCAGCCAAGGAACAGTAGCGCTCCAGGTGCCGCCACTTTCGAAATTCCATCGAAGACCAAGTCGGGGTGCTCCAGATGCTCAATCACCTGAAAAAGCGTAATCACGCTGAACGTCCGGTTCTGCGCAACCAGCGCATTGTCGCGGCTCAGGTCAGCAACGAAGGCCTCACGTCCGCGCGAACGCGCCTCCTCCACATCTTCCGGTGAGAAATCGACCCCCGTCGCGTGATGGCCCTGCGCCGTCAGTTCATCCAGAAACTGCCCCGTCGCGCAGCCGATATCGAGCACCGTTTGCGGCGGCAGTTTGGCTAATGCACGCAAGGTCTCCGCATGGTCCCAACCAAGCGAATGAGGCTCGTGCGGATAGTGCTCGGCACTCCAGGTATGCGCTGGATGCATGAACTCCAGCGAACACTTAGCGCACTGGTAGATCTCGACCGTTTCGCTGCCGATGTCCTTGTGGATGAAGCCTCGAATCTGTTCAGCCGTAGCTGGCCCGTGCGCATTGGTTCGCGCCCAGTGGCCGGCTAGTTCCTCCGTGCTCAGGGTCTCGGCTAACTGCGCGTCCGCGTGGCACGCCG
>Ga0123338_10004870_pt1 | contig 11618 bp, 11 predicted proteins | sample grotaG_FD_89793 | JGI IMG/M metagenome (GOLD analysis project Ga0123338, IMG submission 89793) | Glacier valley bacterial and archeal communities from Borup Fiord, Nunavut, Canada, to study Microbial Dark Matter (Phase II) -... | ecosystem: Environmental > Aquatic > Freshwater > Ice > Glacier ... | reverse complement strand
TTTATTTTTCAACAGCGACTACTGCGGCTACTGCGACTACTATCACGAGATACCACTAATTTATCCCCTTAAAACCATACAGCGACTACTACGACTACTATGTTTTCCTATCACGAGATTCCATCTTTTTTGAAAATACAGGAACTACTAGTATTTCAGGTTTATACATTAATAATCAATCCAACCTAATTTTACATACAGGAGCGGTGATATTTCGTGGTAAGGTTGAAATAAAAAATTCTTCTAATCCCTCTCGTATAGGAAAAATTACTTTACGGACAACTTATGAAGATGGCATCACTGCTCCCTCAGTGGAGGGCAGTTTAATCGGAGGAACACCAGGTGTACAATATGGGAGATTATATTTAACAAAGCCAGTAGTCCTTGGTGGTAGCACGATTGTGGAGCCGGGTGGATATTATTATTATAATGGTCTTGTATTACCAAGTAATGCACCCGGATTAATACCAATTACCATGGATAATTATATTGAGTAGACAGAAGAAGGTAGGAGAAAAATATGCATTTGAAATCAGATTCTCGTGGTATTACTCTGGTAGAGTTAATCATTGCTATTTCCCTAATGACGATTGTTTTATTTAGTGGATACTTTTTTCTCTCTCTTTCTACGCGTTCACTGAATGATACAGAGGCACAGTTTGATGCTGGTCAGGACGCGAGAATGGCGGTAATAAATATGGAGGACGATATCCGCAAGGCACAAGCCGTTAATATTGGTGGAATCAACTATCGGGCTGCAAAAGTTATGGACGCAGGGATGTCACTTAATGTATATACAGATGTTAATAGTGATGGCAATATGCAATTGGTACAGTATAAGTTGGAGGATAATCAATTAAAAAGAGGGGAAGCCGCTTTGGGATTTACGCCTAGCACATGGTTTACGATAGCAGATAAAGTAGAAAATGCTATGATAGCTACCCCCACGCCTATATTTACAATAAGCGGAAAAGTTATTAAGATCAATCTGTTAGTGTTGGATGAAAAGGACCAATTGTTAGATAATCCAATAAGTGTTAAGACAAGTATTACAGTAAGAAGTAAGGGGGCAATGAATTAATGAAAATACGTAAACTTACCAATAAAGGTGCAGCGTTAGTTACCGTTATCATGTTAATGCTGGTTACAATGGCACTTGTAGGAATCGTATTATCCTTCATTACCTCTCAAACGAAGATGGAAATATTCTATGAAAATAATATTGTGGCACTGCATTCCGCTGAAGCAGGTGTGAATCAGTATTTATGGGATTTGAATAAGGACAGTGCAACATCATCAGTATTACTTGAGGATGAGGTAGAATATCCTAATGTAAATCCGGTAGCTAAATATTTTTTACATAGTACACAGGATACGGCAGATAAGAAAATTATTGAAGCAACCGGATGGATGCTTAATGATCCTAGTATCAAACGTACCATCAAAGCTACCTTTACGAAACGCTCCTTCACTCAATATGTTTATTTTTCTGATAATGACCCAACTGATATTTGGTGGATGAGCTCGGATAACTGCTATGGTCCATATCATACTAATACCAGCTTATATGTAAGTGGTTCTCCAACATTTTGGAGTAATGTTACTTATGTCAATCAGATAAGTTATTATACCAGCCCAAGTGTGGATCATCCTAATTTCCGTGTTACACCGCAGCAGGTAGCATCGATTAATTATCCAAGTGATAATAATCAACTTATGAGCTTTGCTATAGCGGATGATTACTATTATAGGGGAATTACAAGAATCCGATTGAATTCAGATGGCACCATTACCACATTAAATCTAAATAGAGTTCCAAATCTAGAAACTCGGAATATACCAGCGAATGGTGTAATATTTGTGGATGGAACGGTTGTGAGTGCTTATAATAAGTTTAATACTAATGCAGGAAATATATTTATTTCTGGAGTTTTAGAGGGGAAGCTTACAGTAGCTGCAAGTAATGATATCTATGTTACTGGTTATGATCCCATTTTAAATAACTATAATGCTAGTACCGTTACAAACGGTATCCGTTATAATGATACCGATTTTAATTTAGATACTAGTAATGGCGCTACTACTGTAACTGGAACAGGAAAGGATGATATGCTGGGGTTAGTTGCTAACAGGCATGTTGCTGTATTGACTTGTGGGTGGTTTAATAATATTTATGCAAATACAGCAAGACAGAATTTTACAATCTACGCAGCCATTTTTGCTATTAACGGCAGCTTTATTAATTCATATCAAATTGATGGAAGTGGAGAAACATACCCTAATACGCCCGGAACACTTACGGTCCGAGGGGCTATCATACAAAGTAAGCGTGGAGCTGTAAGTCAATTTTCGGGAGATGTTTTATCGGCAGGGTATGCTAAGAATTATGCGCATGATCCAAGGATGATGTTCGATTCACCACCTAACTTCCTGAGGCCGGTGGATTCCGGCTGGGAGATTACAGAATGGATTGAGAAGTAATCCTTTCATAATGCGTAATAGATTTGATATGTTTGGAACATTTTCTTTCCTATCATCATAATGTGAAATAGAACTTCAAATTAGGTGATGATTGTCATTATGAATGGTACAATACGATATACAATTCGGCCATATGATACCATATGGATGCTGGCGCAGGTATTTAATACTACAGTAGATTCCATTATGGAGTTAAATCCGGGAATTGAACCGAGAAATCTTATGATTGGGCAGGTAGTTACCCTTGCACCCGGATACTCGTACTATCCGTCCTATTCAGAAACACCGGAAGAAAATGGAATAGAAAATGGAACAGATATTGAAGCTGATAGTGTGGCAGAGAATGGTATGATAATGGATTTAAGTAGTTATTTTCAAATGCTCTGGGAGCAGCATGTTACATGGACGAGAATTGCTGTAATGGCGCTGATACACGATCTGCCGGAGACCGAGTTGATTCTACAAAGACTCTTACGTAATCCAATTGATTTCGCTGATGCTTTGGGAAATTTCTATGGAGAAGAAGCCGCCATGAAATTTGCAGAATTGTTCACTGCTCATCTTACGATAGCCGCAGAACTCGTAAAAGCAGCCAAAGCAGGAGAAAATGATGCATATGCAGAAATCGAGCAAAGATGGTATGATAATGCGGATCAGATTGCAGCCTTCCTCGCAAGTATAAATCCTAATTGGAGTGAGGAAGACTGGAGCGCTATGCTGGAAGAACATTTGATGCTTTTAAGCGCAAATGTGGCTGATATGCTTGCACAAAATTATGCTGAAAGTATTAACGGATACGATGATATTGAATTGCAAGCCCTTGAAATGGCTGATATGATGGCAGAAGGAATTGCAATGCAATTTCCCGAATAATAAATCGTATCCCTGGGATATTTAGCATTCAGTGGCTTCCCTCAAGAGACGCTGAAAATACAATATAGTAAGGGAAAAGAGAACTACACAAGATTTGTAGTTCTCTCTTTTAATTAAAAAGTTCTATTTAAAAAATGTAACTATAAATTGATAACTAAATAAACTAATATTATACGAATCTTTTAAATATATATAGGAGGTCTGTAAAATGTTATCACGTTTAGAGTTTATCCGTCAGTCCTTGGAGACGCATTTGTTTTTTGCAAGGATTATGAAGGAACATGCCTTTTTCTTGGAAGTGGGGTTCACTCCAAGAGATAGTAGGTTTATCCAACATGCTGATGATTTAAGGCTTGCTTTTGAAGAACTTCTAGGAGATGCAATAGCTCTATCAAATGGGGTTGTGTGTAAAGATGTTCTACAATCTGGTGAAGTTATTACGCAATATACACTAGAAGCAGAGAAGGTATCGGAATTTTTCACAGGAGTACGGATTGCAACTTCATTAACAGAAGCAGAAGCAGGATTGGAAGGGGCAGTAGAACCGCTAAGCCAGATACTCGAGAGAAGGGTAATGATAATAAACAGGAGAGCGTTATCATTACTAGATGATATCATTCAGTTTAAAAATACTATTTTAGCAAATGTTTTAGCATGTAAAATGTTTACGGTGAATTATCCGTTATTAATTGACCACATTTTAAGAGAAGCCAGATTTTATCAGCAATTAATAAAAAGGCTGCAAAGCAGGGATGAAATCAACATACAGCGAGAAGCCTTCGAACAAGAAATTTTCTGGAATAGGATTATGGCTGAGCATTCCAAGTTCATCCGTGGGTTACTTGATCCATCAGAAGAGGAGCTAATAAAAACAGCTCAGGATTTTGGCAAAGAATTTGATCAATTGACAGATGAAGCTAAAGAAGCTATGGATATGACTCGGCCGGAATTTCATCATATTACCGAGGAAAGCCTAATAGCAACAAAAAATCTTAGAGATTTCAAAGCGCAAGGCACAGAGGGAATATTAGATTGTAAAGTAAAATCTATCATAATACCTTTATTGGGAGACCATACGTTACGTGAAGCGAATCACTATTTGAGATTATTAAAAATTTTTCATCATTATTAATTTACTTACTTATATTATGAATTTTTCAATACCATTCTGCAAACAATATTTGCGTAATAATATAAGTATGGAGGAAAACAAATGGCAATCAAAAAAATGGATAAACCTAATGAAGGAATTAAATGTGTTGTGAGTACCTGTGAATACTATATGAACGGTGATCACTGCACAGCCGAAAAAATTCAAGTAGAACCCAGAGATGCAAAAGAATCGGATCAAACAGATTGTGCTACTTTCGCTCCGAAGGACAAAATGTTCTAAGCTAACAAGACGAATAGGAAGTTTAGAATACAAGGTGAATTGGTAATGAATTCGGCACAGACGAATTCTATATTTACCTTGTCATGAAAAAAGAATGAGGTGTTTATATATCAAACAGCCTCATTCTTTTTATATCATAACCAAGAAATTAGTTTTTAAATTTATCTTATCTTACTTCTTAAGGATATGAATGGTTCCCTCATCGTTTAATTTCTTTGTTATCGTTGCAATAATCGGCAATAGTAGTAGTCCAAGTACACCCATCAGCTGCGCACCTACATACATAAGAATTAGGGTTAAAATCGGATGAAGACCTATCTGCTGTCCTACAATTTTAGGCTCTATGGTCTGGCGAACTACTGTAACAATAATATACAATAACAACATTCCAACTCCTAATTTGGTATTTCCCACGATAAAAGCAATCATGGACCAGGGTAATAACACAGCTCCGGTACCAAGGATAGGAAGTACATCAATTACCGCTACCAGGGAACCGAATAAAAATGAATTCGGTACTTTCAAAATCCAAAAACCGATAGATAATTCAAAAAATGTAATCGAGATAATTAAAGCATAAGCTTTAATGAATTTACCAAGAGTACCAATACCATTTTCTTTAAGCTTTAAGAGCATTTCCCTGCGTTCACCTGTAAACTGTCGTACCACAAACCTTGTAATCCGATAGTAGTCTATCGTAAAGAAAAAAGAAGATACTAGGGTAAAGACAAGATTAATTAACAGGGAGGGCAACTGCCCAGCTAAAATGGTAATAGTACCGATTACTTTACTTGACATTGCCTGTACAAATGCAAATATGGAATCATTGATGTTGTTTAAAAAGCTTGCAACATAATCCTCAATTCCGGGATATTTAATTATTAAATTATCAGAAAATTCTTGGAATGCCGGATAAATGGAATCTTCATAAAGCTTTGGAAGACTATTAAACAAATTTCCGATAAAAGTAAATATTTTAAATCCAATCATGCTCAATACTAATCCCACAATACCATAAAAAATAATAAGGACAAGGATAGAGACAATGGAACGTCTGATATGTGCCTTTTTCTCTATTACATCAATCAAACGACGAAATATAACCGCCAAAATCATACCGATAACAAAAGGCATCAATAATGGCAGAAGATATTTTATTACTACATATACCAGTCCCAAAATTAACGTAATGTATGCAATACGTATGATAAACGCCTTTTGCTTATCTAAATTCATACAAGACCTCATTTCTCAGGAAATCTAGGTTATTAGGAATTTTTCATAACGATACTTTCGATAACATTTGCGACATCTTCGCAGTTATCACAACATTTTTCCAGACGATGGAGCACTTCTGACCAACACAATAATTCAACTGGATCTTTGGAGGTATGAAATAGGTCACGTACCATATCAACATAAAGAGCATCTCCATCTTCTTCCAGACGATTAACCTCAATGATTTTTTCACGTAATTTTTTAGAGTTTTTAAAATTTTTAAAGTCTGATAGAGCTTCATCCATGGCTTTACAGCAGGAAACAATCAGAGCAGTAAATTTTAATATTTCAGGACGAATGGTCTGTATATTAAACATATCGATATAAATTAAAACATCCTCTACAGAATCGGTTACATCATCAATTTCCTGGGTGAGGCTAGTGATATCTTCTCGTTCAATTGGAGGAAGAAATTCCTTTACCAGACGGTTCATGATATCATGCTTTGCATTATCAGCTTCATGTTCAATTTGGTGAGCCTCTTTTACTTTTGAAGTAATCTGATTCGGGTCGAAATTTGATAAAGTATTATGCAAGGTGACAGCTAAATCATATGAATATTTAGATAAATTTGCAAAAGCGTCAAAATAATTAAAGGTATTTTTCATTTTCATATTATTATTCCTTCCTATAATAAAGTATATTTCATATTCCTAAATACTATATTAAAAAATTTTCATAAATAAATATGCCATCAGAAATCCCAAAAGCCCGCATCCAGGGAAGGTAAGTACCCAGGCGAATACCATTTCTTTAACTACACTCCAATTAACAGAGGAGATTCTTTTGGCAGCACCTACACCCATGATAGCTGTAGTCTTGGTATGAGTCGTACTTACCGGGATACCAAAGACAGTAGCAGCAAGTAAACTGATTGCGGCTGCAATATCTGCTGCGAAGCCTTGATAAGTTCCTAGCTTTACCATTCCCATTCCAACCGTTTTGATAATTTTATATCCACCAATTGAGGTACCGAGCGCCATTACAACAGAGCATAAAATCATAAGCCAAAATGGAATTTCAAAATTAGTAACATTTCCTTCTCCCTTTGCTAAAAATGCACCAAGCATGAAAACACCCATAAATTTCTGTCCGTCTTGTGCCCCATGCATAAATGCCATTGCTGCACCTCCGCCAATTTGAGCTTTCTGAAAGAATGAGGTTGTCTTGCGTTTGTCCATACCTTTGCATAAGAAGCCTAACAGTTTAGTTACAAGGAAGCCAAGACCAAAGCCAATAATGGAAGATAAGAAAAGACCATAAACTACCTTAATCCACTCATTTCCGTTAATACCATGAATACCTTGTATTGCAATTGCTGCTCCGGTCACTCCGGCAATTAACGCATGAGACTCGCTTGTTGGAATACCGAATGCCCAGGCTGCTGTTGCCCATACCACGATAGCAAACAAAGCGGCACATAATGCAACCAATGCATTTTTGGGATTATCACCGAAGTCTACCATGTTATAAATAGTTTGGGCGACCGCTTTACTGATCATGGTCATAACCAATACTCCAAGGAAATTAAATACTGCCGCCATAATAATTGCTTTTTTGGGTGCGATGGAGCGGGTTGAGACACAAGTAGCAATCGCGTTTGGTGCATCCGTCCATCCATTTACCAAAACAACACCCAAAGTAAGAATAACTGTAATCAATAGAGCAGGGTTTGTTATCAGCTGATGTAAGAAATCAGCTAAAGTTATAGTCATATTAGCGCCTCCTAAAACTCTTTATTTGTATACCACATTAGTCCTATGATAACATATAATAAAATTCTAACACTTATTTAGAACGAACGCAATCGTATCTTTTATTATTCACAATTTATACAAAAAAATATAACGATTGACATATGTTTTGTATAAAATTCAGTATAACTTCTTCCTATTTATTACTTAAATGGAATTATTTTATTGTAAAAAATCGTTATTTTGAATTTACATATAATAACAAATTCTTACAATGAATAATTATAAATAATTTATGGAAGGAAATTCATAATAATTTTAATTTTTACATTGATTTTTAATATAAAATACTTTATTATATACTGTACTACGTTAAAGTGACTTAAGTTGTCTTATAAGACAGCATATATAATGATATACAAGAGAATTGATAATGAATTCGGCGTAGCCGAGTTTTATATTCAAATTGTCATAAATGAATAGAAAAGGTGGTTAAAGGATGAGAAGTGACGCAGTTAAAACAGGAATTGGGCAAGCGCCCCACAGGTCATTGTTTAATGCATTGGGGTTTACAAAGGAAGAGTTAAAAAAACCGCTGATTGGTATTGTAAGTTCTTATAATGAAATCGTTCCGGGACATATGAACCTGGATAAAATTGTTGATGCCGTCAAGCTAGGGGTCGCAATGGCTGGCGGAATGCCGGTTGTATTTCCTGCAATTGCAGTCTGTGACGGAATTGCGATGGGACATCAAGGAATGAAGTATTCTCTAGCAACTAGAGATTTGATAGCAGACTCTACCGAGGCTATGGCAATGGCTCATCAGTTTGATGCACTTGTTATGGTTCCGAACTGTGATAAAAATGTACCTGGTTTACTTATGGCAGCGGCAAGGCTCAATATTCCGACGATTTTTGTAAGTGGTGGTCCGATGATGGCTGGTCGAGTAGGTGGCAGTAAAACAAGCCTTTCTACAATGTTTGAAGCCGTAGGCTCTTACAGCGCGGGTAAAATGACCGAAGATGAGGTGGAAGATTTTGCAAGTAAGGTATGTCCGACTTGTGGATCTTGCTCCGGAATGTATACAGCAAATTCCATGAACTGTCTGACCGAAGCAATCGGTATGGGGTTGAAGGGTAATGGAACTATTCCTGCAGTATATTCCGAAAGAATTAGGCTGGCAAAGCATGCCGGAATGAAGATTATGGAGTTATTAGAAAGAGATATTAAGCCGAGAGACATCATGACAGAGAAAGCATTTATGAATGCTCTAACCGTTGATATGGCACTGGGATGCTCCACCAATTCGATGCTACATTTACCGGCTATCGCTCATGAGGTCGGATTTGAACTTAATATAGATATTGCTAACGAGGTCAGTGCGAAGACTCCTAATTTGTGTCATCTAGCTCCAGCGGGTCACACCTACATGGAGGACTTGAATGAGGCCGGTGGAGTATATGCAGTTATGAACGAATTAAATAAGAAAGAGCTCTTATATACCGACTTGATTACTGTTACAGGACAGAGCGTTGGTGAGAATATACAAAATTGTATTAACCTCAATCCCGAAGTGATAAGACCGATCGAGAATCCATATAGTGAAACAGGCGGAATCGCTATCTTGAAGGGAAATCTAGCACCGGATTCCGGTGTTGTGAAGCGCTCAGCAGTGGCACCTGAGATGTTAAAGCATGAAGGGCCAGCAAGAGTGTTTGATTGTGAGGAAGATGCTGTAAAAGCAATCAAAGACAAAAAAATAGTGGAAGGCGATGTAATCGTCATTCGATACGAGGGTCCAAAGGGCGGACCAGGAATGAGAGAAATGCTTAATCCTACCAGTGCAATTATGGGTATGGGACTAGGCTCCTCCGTTGCATTGATTACCGATGGACGTTTCTCAGGAGCCTCCAGAGGAGCATGTATCGGACACGTATCACCGGAAGCAGCCGTGGGAGGCAATATCGCACTTGTGGAAGAAGGCGATATCATTCAGATAGATATCAACGCAAATACAGTTAATTTTGTCATATCGGATGAAGAACTTGAAGCCAGAAGAGCAAAATGGCAGCCACGTGAGCCAAAGATTACAACTGGTTATCTTTCCCGTTACGTAGCCATGGTAACAAGTGGCAACCGTGGAGCCATCCTAGAGGTCCCCAAAGTCAAGTAATAAAATATGGAGGTATAAATATTATGGAATTATCAGGATCCCAAATTTTAATTGAATGTTTAAAAGAGCAGGGCGTAGACACCGTATTTGGTTATCCGGGCGGGACTATTTTAAATATTTATGATGAACTTTATAAACACAGTAATGAAATCAGACATATCCTGACATCGCATGAACAGGGAGCTTCCCATGCAGCTGACGGATATGCAAGGGCTACCGGTAAGGTTGGTGTTTGTTTAGCAACTTCAGGTCCAGGGTCAACCAACCTGGTAACAGGCATAGCAACTGCTTATATGGACAGCGTTCCTATGATTGCAATTACTGCAAACGTTGCAGTTAATTTGCTTGGAAGGGATTCGTTCCAGGAGATTGATATTGCAGGTGTAACCATGCCGATTACAAAGCACAATTACATCGTAAAGGATATCACAAAGCTTGCGAATACTATACGAAAAGCATTCCGTATTGCTAAATCGGGTAGACCGGGTCCAGTACTTGTGGATATTACGAAGGATGTTACTGCAGCAAAAACGGAATTTACCAGAATGATTCCTGAGCCTATAAAGAGAGAGACAGACAATATTACAGAAGAAGACCTACAGAGTGCTTTAGGGCTAATTACAAAGTCAAAGAAACCCTTCATTTTTGTTGGTGGTGGTGCAGTTATTTCTGAAGCTCATGATGAACTGAAGGAGTTTGTAGAGAAGGTTGATGCCCCGGTTGCTGATACCCTAATGGGTAAGGGTGCCTTTGACGGAACGAGCCCATATTATACCGGAATGCTTGGAATGCACGGAACCAAAACCTCTAATTTTGGAGTAACCGAATGTGATTTACTTATTACAATTGGCGCAAGATTTTCAGACCGTGTTACAGGAAATGCAAAGAAGTTTGCCAGAAATGCACATATTCTTCAGATAGACATAGATCCTGCTGAGATTAATAAGAATGTTAAGGCACATAAAAGTGTAATCGGTGATATTAAGGAGGTTCTCCTAAGACTGAATAAAGGATTGGAACAGCAAAATCATAAGGAGTGGGTTGCCCATATTATGGAATTAAAGGAAAAATTCCCTTTAAAATACCATCAGGAAATGTTGACCGGACCTTATATTTTAGAAAAGCTGTATGAAATTACCAACGGAGATGCAATTATAACAACCGAAGTCGGACAACACCAGATGTGGTCAGCTCAGTTTTATAAATACAAACTGCCCAGAACCTTTATTACATCCGGAGGTTTAGGAACTATGGGATATGGGCTTGGAGCCTGCATAGGTGCTAAAGTTGGTATGCCAGATAAGACAGTCATTAATATCGCTGGAGATGGATGCTTTCGTATGAACATGAATGAAATTGCGACAGCAACTCGTTACAATATACCGATTATTGAAATTGTGTTTAATAACCATGTATTGGGTATGGTTCGCCAATGGCAGACTTTGTTTTATGAGCAGCGATACTCCTATACCAATTTGAATGATAAAGTTGACTTTGTAAAGCTAGCCCAGGCTATGGGAGCAAAGGCATATCGCATCACCAAAAGAGAAGAAGTTGAGAGCGTCCTAAGAGAAGCAATTGCTTTGAACGAGCCGGTGCTGATAGATTGTATCATAGACTGTGATGATAAGGTTTGGCCTATGGTTGCACCAGGTGCTGCCATCGAAGATGTTTTCTCGGAAGAAGATCTTAAAAAATAGTAAATTAGTTATTAAAAATGTTTTAT
>Ga0123338_10004868_pt1 | contig 11619 bp, 12 predicted proteins | sample grotaG_FD_89793 | JGI IMG/M metagenome (GOLD analysis project Ga0123338, IMG submission 89793) | Glacier valley bacterial and archeal communities from Borup Fiord, Nunavut, Canada, to study Microbial Dark Matter (Phase II) -... | ecosystem: Environmental > Aquatic > Freshwater > Ice > Glacier ... | reverse complement strand
CGCGTCGTCACTTTTACGTTCATGCAGGGTGCGCCTGATGAACATCAGGTGATATTGATCAGCCGGGCATTACGTTTCACACCGAAGGGCGACCGAACCGCCATCGAGACGTGGCGACCCGCCGAGGGGTCATGGTATTCGGCCTATACTGGACCCGACTTGTAGCTGGCTGCTACTGGCGTGCGTCCCATTCGCGCATCACGCTCACCAGGTAATCGCGTACGCTGGCATCCTGCACATCGCTGATCCCGCCGTAATACTGCCCGTCTACCTCGATGCGGACGCCACCATCCGTCGTCTGGCGAATGTGGACGCTGCGACGATTAAAATCCGGGTGTGTGGACAGCTTGAATTGCAGAAATTCTTCGATCAAGTCGGCGATGCCGCTGGTTTTTTCGACGCGCGTGGTCGTGGCGGGCTGGCCTGTGATGGTCCGCGCGAACCCGCGACCAATATTCGGCTTTGCGGCTTCTTCATCGGCGGCCTTGCTGAGTAAACCCATCCGTGCGGGAGCCACAGCGGACAACGGCGTGTTTTCGACCGCCGGGAGCGTCGCGCTGGCGCGTGCCTGCCCGCCGACCATCGCCCATAGTTCGCGCACCACCGCCGTAAAGCGGCGTGTGAGGTCCGGGTTGCCGATCTCGTTCATCGTGCGGTATTGCTGGCCGCCCATCTGGATGATGAGCGAACCATCGCTGATGTCGCGCCAGACGCGCATCACCTCGACGGCATCCATCGGGGCGCGCGGCGTTCCTGCATCGGGAGTCACCATGACAATCTCCTGTTCCGGTAGAGTTGTAATCGAAGCGAGCGCGGCAGCCGCCACCGAGGGCAACCCCGGCCTTGCAGAAACCAGCATATTGAAATCGGGTTCCGGCAGGCTTGTCAATGAGGTCGTAGGGACAGCCATCCGGTTCGATTTGGCGGCAGGGGTGGCGCGTGTGGCGGGTAGATTGCCTTCATCCAGCATGTAGCTCGGCGCGGCGCTCTGATAGCGTTGTGGCTGCTGCCCCAATTCCATTGCTTTTTCTTCACGCCGCTTGCGCCGCCGCAGAGCACCACGTCGCAGGATATAGCCGAGCAGCACGATATACAGCACACCGAAGATGAGCGGTATAACAAGCAACTGTATTGGAATCTGCCTCAAAAGTGAACTGAAATCATCCATACGTGTTACCCCTTTGCATGTGCCTTTGCCGCTGTGCGCCGCACCTTCTGACACTTCGGACAGAAATGCGTCCCGCGCTGCCCGACCGTCATCGTCTGGATCGGTGTTCCGCACTCCGGGCAACGCTTGTCCTTCTCCTGACGTGGATCGTGATAGACGCGCAGGTGTTGCTGTTGTTCGCCCTTCGTCCCATCCGGCTTGCGATACCAGTTGATGCTCGCGCCCTGCATCGTGATGCCAGTTTCAAGCGCCTGCTGGATCGCGTGATAGAGCCGCTTGATCTCCGCGCTGGAGAGGCTATCGGCGGTGCGTAGCGGATGCAGCCGCGCCATATTCAACGCTTCATCCGCGTAAATATTACCCACACCCGCGATAAATGCCTGATTGAGTAGCAGGCTTTTCAGGACACCCTTGCGCCCGGCCAGCCGCGCCGCGAACGCCTCAAGCGTGAATTCTGGTTCGAGCGGCTCCGGTCCGAGCGCCGGGAGGATGCTATCGGGCGCATCGGTGAGCAGCACGCGCCCGAACTTGCGCGCATCGCTGAAACGCAATTCGTGGCCGTCGTTCAGCGCGAAACGGACGCGCAAATACGCATCCGCCGGGTCGCTTTGCTGCGGCTCGCGGATGTACAGCCGCCCGGTCATGCGCAGGTGAATCAGAAGGGTATCGCGGTCGAGCGCGGCGACAATGTACTTGGCACGGCGCGACAGGCTCCGCACACGCTGCCCCTGCACACGCGCGGCGAGCAAGTCTGCATCGATGTTGGTCATACGTCCGGCAGGTTTCGGGAACTCTGCCGCGAGAATGGTCCGACCGACCAGCGCCTCGCGCAGTCCGCGCACGACAGTCTCTACTTCAGGAAGTTCAGGCATAGGTCCAATGCAAAGTTAATCAGCAATTACCTTTGATCGGCTAACTGTATCGCAAATTTACCATTGTGTGTTCTGTTTCTGACAAAACTAAAACATCGCGATCACAGACGGCAGCGTGAAATTGCTATCGCGCTGTTCAATTCGTGGTCGCTCAGGCCGTGCCAGTGCTGGTTAACGACATCGCCACCCAAAATTGGCTGATTATCCAATGGCGCGAGCGTGTAATAGATGCCGCGCAGCGCCGCCGGGTGCTGGTTCCGCAGGCAGGTCGTATACAGCGCGTAAGTCATGCCCAATTGCGGATAGCTGTAAATCTGAAAGACGTTGTTGCCCGGAACCGGGCTGCTCACGCCGACGCGCACCTGCTGCGGATTGCCGAATTCAAGCAGCAGGTCGCCGACTGTGACATCGACGCGAAGAGTTAGACTTCCAACCATATCGACTGCTTCCAGCGGAGCGACCAGCATATCGTATTCGGGTACAATTGATGGGATATTTGGGGCGCGATTGGCAGCATCCTTCCAATTCAAAATGAACGCTCTGCATATATCGCAGAGTGGACGGATCGACTTTGGATCGATGAGCGGATTGGAGAGCAGCAAGCGCACCGCTTCAAGCGTGGTCGTCACGCCGGGACGCACACCACCCCAACACGGCATCGCGCACTCGCCGGGGTCCAGCAGCGCCAGCTTGCCTGGTAGCGGTCCCGGCACGGCACTGAACCGCGCGAGACCGAGCGTACCACTGATGAGCAGTGTGAGAAGCGCCGTAGACGCAAGAAAACGGCGCACTTAAAACAGGCTTAGTTGAGCTTACGCATGACGGCCAGCACGCGACCTTGTATCTGTACCTTGTCCTTATCGACATAGATCGGAGCCATCGTCGGGTTGCGTGGTTGCAGGCGGACACGGCTGCCTTCATCGAAGAAGTGCTTGAGCGTCGTCTCGTTCTTGTCGATCAGCCACGCGGCCACCATATCGCCGTTTTTCGCGACTTCCTGCCGTTTGAGGATGACCATATCGCCATCATCGATCATCGCGTCGACCATCGAATGGCCGGAGACGCGCAGCGCGTAGACCTGCGTGCTATCCGTACCACCGATCAGGTCGCGCGGGATTTGCAGGGTCTCATCGGTGTAGCTGCCTGAGTCGCCCGGCCACACTGGAGCGCCCGCGACGATTTTGCCGATCATCGGTATGGAGAACACATCGCGGTCCTCAAGCAGCACGAACGGCGTTTCGCGCAGGGAATCCTTGTTGAGCCGCAGGCCGCGCGATTTATCGGGCGTGCGGGTGATGTACCCACGGTCGACCAGCCTGTTCAGGTTGTAGTTCACGACGGAGGTGGACGGGATGGCACATTCACGGCCAATTTCACGGATGGTCGGCGGGAAGCCGTTGTCCGCTGTGTAGGACTGAATGTATTGCAGGATCGCCCGCTGGCGGTCGGAAAGTGTTTCGTAAGTCATTGTCGTATCCTCGCTCAAGCGTTCCGAATTAATGTTCGGTTGATTACCAGCGATTATAGGGGGAACATATGTGCATTGTCAAGGGGCATACCCCAACATATACGGAGTAGATGGGTTTTTCCGATTTTGATAACTTTGTGAAATGCGTTTGCAGGCAGACCGATCTACAATCAACTCGTATCCGACCTTATTGCGCCGCATTCTGGCAGAACGAGACAACCCGATGGGAAACGATAGGCAATCCAATCCGCAGCTACAACGCCTGAACACCGCCTCGCTCCCGCCCGCGCAGCAGCCACAGGCCGCGTGGTCGCCACCCGCGATGCGGACAATTGAAGAAACGGGCTTGAACCTCGTCAGCATTTCCGATCTCGCGCTGAAAGTGGTTTACAACGGCGGGGTGATGACTGGCGGCAAAATCGCTGACGTTATCAAACTGCCCTATGTCGGCGTGGTGGATCAGGCAATGAACTTCCTGAAAAAGGAGAAATTCATCGAAGTTCAATCGCAAAGTGGTCTCGGCGAGGCGGCTTTCTCATACATCATCAGCAGCAAAGGGTCAGAGAAAGCGCGCGAGGCGATGGAACGCACGCAATACGCCGGACCCGCCCCTGTCACACTGGAGCAATACATCACCGCTATGAAGGCGCAAACGCGCGGGCGCGTCTCGGCTACACCGGAGTTGATGAAGAAGGCGCTCGGCCATCTGGTCATCAGCGAGAAAATGTATGGCAAGGTCGGTCCGGCGGTGAACTCCGGCAAGTCGATCTTCATGTACGGTCCACCGGGGAACGGTAAAACGACGATTTCCGAAGCGGTAGGGCGCGTCTTCCTGGGCGCGGACATGTGGATTCCGTATTGCTTCGATGTGGACGGCCAGATTGTGCGCGTGTACGACAACATCAACCACGAAATACTGGAAGCCGCCGAATCGAACGAAGCGCCGGGTCAGCGCACCATGCAGACAGGTGTGAAGCGTGATCCGCGCTGGATACGCATTCGCCGCCCGATGATTATGGTTGGCGGTGAACTCGTGCTGGAAGGGCTGGACCTGAGCTATGACCCCATCAACAAATATTACGAAGCGCCGTTTCAACTCAAGGCGACGGGCGGTATGTTCCTGATCGACGACTTTGGCCGCCAGCAGGTGCGCCCGCGCGATTTGCTCAACCGTTGGATCGTCCCGCTCGAAAAGGGCGTGGACTTCCTGCAACTCGCGACGGGGCGCAAGATCGAGGTTCCATTCAACGTGTTGATCGTATTCAGCACGAACCTCGACCCGCGCGACCTCGTGGACGAGGCGTTCCTGCGCCGTATTCGCCATAAAATCGAGGTTGGCGACCCGTCACCGGAAGATTATCTGGAGATTTTCCGGCGTGCGTGCGACGCGAAGAAAGTCCCTTACGACGAGCGTGGTTATGCCTATCTCATTCAGGAATGGTATGTGAAGAAGGATCGCCGCTTCCGTAGCGTCCACCCGCGCGATATTCTGGACCAGCTTCTGGATATTTCGCGCTACCTGAACCGCCCACCGCAGCTCACGAAGGAACTGATCGACCGCGCCTGCGAAGCATATTTCGTACAACTTTAGCGTACCCGGAAAAGCAGAAGACCGGATCACATAATCCGGTCTTCATAGCGCGCGGTGTGGGCTTAACCGTCCTACGATTTGATCAGCATGGCGTACTGGTCGGAAAGGTCGGCGGCTGCGGCGAACTTGGCGGCGTGGGTGGGAACTGCATCGGTGACTGTGTGGAAGGCGAAGAACCAAAGGGCGATGCAGGTGGCGGTTGCGACGCCGGGAATTGTGCGGGCGGCTGCTGCACGGCAGGGCGCGGCGCGACGGGCGGCGGGTTGAAGGCGGGGGCTGGTGTCAGGCGTTCCGTACCCGCGTAGGGGTCGGGGATGCCCGCGGCGGGCGCGGCCTTCGGCCATGCGGCAATTTCCAGCGTGAAGCGCTCGAAGAAGCTGTTATCACCCGTCGCGCCCGAACCATAGGCCGTATCGACGACGCGCACCTGCACGCTGAGGGTTGTCGTTTCCAGCGTGGTACTCATCCCCGGCTTGACGAGGACAGCCTCACCCTTCGGTGCGAGTTCGGCGCGGATTGCATCATCCTTGTAAGCATATTCGCTCATCAGGACCTTCGTCACCGTCTTGATGTCGTTCTTGTCGAAGACCCATGCCTCGAACGCGGTCACGCGCTTGGGCGAACCCGTACCCAGTGTTTTGGAAATGCCCGCGCCTGTTTCGCCCAGGAATTCGCCCGCCGCGTTTTCGATGCTGAACGAATCATCGTACACATCGTCGTTCAGCAAATAGGTGGACATGAACTGCGCGACTGGTTTGCCGCGATCCATGGCGTCAGCCGCAAAGTCCGTCTTCTGCGTTTGCGCCTTCTGGAGTTCCTTGCGCCGAACGGCTTCCTGTCCGGTCACGACCGTCGAGGAGCCGGAAGCGGGAGGCGGGGCGAAGGCCGTGCGAAGCGAATTGCCCAGTACGAGGACGCTCGCTACGATAGCGAGCGCGATCACGCATAATACGGGCGTCAGGTCGCTGTTGAGCAGCCCGCCGCGTATCTTGGCAAGCTGCACATCGTTCGGCGCGGCGAACGGCTGGAGCGCGAGCAGGCGCGGGGTCAGGTTCGGGTCGGCCTGATTCGCGGTAAGCGTATCTTGCAGCACCTTGTCGGCGTCACCGAGCGAGGCGAGCTGGCGTTTCGCATTTTCCGCGTCGCCCGATGCGGCATACTGCCAGGCGATCTGCTTTACGTATTCCTGCTTCCAACTCGTCCCCAGGTTGACGGGTTCCGCTGCCGTATAAATATTGGGCGAGATGCGATATGCCCACAGGAAGCCGAGAATGAGGCCAATCAGCAGCACCCCGACCGGGACCAGCTTTGGCAAAAATGTTGGAATTGCTTGAAAGATGGTTTTTACGCCATTCATTGTTGGGACCTTTCCACGCCGAAGCGCCGCGCCGCGTAAACATGATTGTATAAGGACCGTTTTCTATCCGCAACACTTTCACACAATTGCCGCCCAATCTGGGTGAATTCCGATAGATCAGGGTCACGGGCGGACGCCACGCTGGGACTCTATATGGAGCGCGTATGGATATGTGGTGTCCTGCCAGATTGAGTTAGAATTGGGGAAGAGCTGAACAATGCAAGAGGACGCAACCCCATGAGCATCGACAACGAAAACGACGATCTGTGCGAGAACGCGCAAAATATCATCGAAGATGTGGAAACCCGCGCGCGTGATGCCGCCGAGTCGCTCTCCACAGAGGCAAGCCGCGCCTCCGCCGACCTGCGCCGCACCCTGCGCAGCAATGCCAATGGCGCGAAGGAGAAGGCATCCGATTCGCTGATCCACGCTGCCGAGGCGATCCGCGCCGAAGCCGCGAAGAGCGACAACGACGAAGTGGTGCGGCAGGCCGGGTCATTCGCGCGCAGCATGGAGAAGGCAGCGCTCTACCTCGATAGCCGCACACTCGAACAGCTTGGCGAAGACGCAAAGGAAGTCGTGCGCGAGAATGTCTGGCCGACGCTCGGCGTCGCAGTCGGGATTGGGTTCCTGCTCGGCTTGCTGTTCGGCGGCGGGCGCAGGCACGAATAGCAAGCCGATACAATGTTCCGTTCTTTTTTCCTGTACCTGTCCAATTCGCGGTGGGCGCGGCGGCTCTTGCTCGCGCTCCCGTTCGCGACGCGCGTATCTTCCCGCTTTGTGGCGGGTGAAACACTCGCGATGGGGCTGGATGCGGCGCGTGCGCTCAACGAGAAGGGTATCACCGTCGCGCTCGACCTGCTTGGTGAGAGCGTCCACAACGAGGCTGATGCCGTGCGGTCGGCGGATGAATACATTGCGCTGCTGGATGGAATGGTTCACGAGCAGGTGAGCGGTTATGCCTCGCTCAAGCTGACCGCGCTCGGCCTCGACATTTCCGAGGCGGTGTGCTTGCAAAATATGCGGCGCATCCTCGCGCGGGCGATAGAGCTGCACCGCTTCATTCGCATCGATATGGAAGGCAGCGCCTATACCGAGCGCACGCTCGCCGTTTTTCGCGAGATTTTGAAGGAGTATCCGCACAGCGCGGTTGGGATTGTTATTCAAAGCTACCTGAAGCGCAGCGAAGCGGATATGCACGCGCTCGCAACAGAGGGTGCGTTTGTGCGGCTGGTCAAGGGCGCGTACAAGGAGCCACCAACGGTTGCCTTCCCGGACAAAAAGGACGTGGACGAGTGTTACCTGAACCTGATGCGGTTCTACCTCTCGGAAGACGCCTTCGCGAAAGGCGCGCGGCTCGCGATTGCCACGCACGACCAGAAGATCATCGATGAGGCGTGTAACTTCACCGATGAACACAAAATCGACAAGGGCGATTACGAGTTCCAGATGCTCTACGGGGTGCGCAGCGATTTACAGCACTCGCTCGTAGGGGAGGGCTATCAGGTGCGCGCATATGTCCCCTATGGAACGCAGTGGTATCCATACTTCATGCGCCGTCTCGCGGAGCGTCCTGCCAACGTGTGGTTTATCCTGAAAAATTTCTTTAAAAGGTAAACATGGCTGAGTTGAAACAAGACCTGATCGACACCCTGCAAATGGAAGGGACCCGCACGCAGGCGCTTTTTGCGGCACTCTCTGAAACGGCGTGGTCGGTGGTGGTGTATACCGACCCGCTGCTGTGGACGCCGCGCGAAGTGTTGATCCACTTGATCGATGCGGAGCGCAACTTCGTCCTGATCCTCGAAAATGTGGCGCAGGGCGGTCCGGGTGTGCCGGAAGGCTATGACATTAACGCGCACAACGCGCGTGCCGTCGCGCGCCTCTCGGATAAGTGGCAGGACCGCGATACGGCGGCGCTGATTGCCACGTTTGGAGAGGCGCGCGGGTCGCTGCTGGCGCATGTGCAGGGCTTGCGTGACGACGACATGGCGCGCATCGTGCGCCACCCGCTAATCGGCGTCGTCCCCACCTCCGACTTTCTACGCGCGGTCTACCTGCACGCGAAGATACACGGGCGCGACATCAAACGCGCGCTGGAAGCACGACAGACGGATCAAGCCTGATCCGGTGTTTCCTCTTCTGGCGGTGGAGATAACGGGCGCGTCTTCGCTCGCGACTCAAGGACGGTCACTGGAACCGAGAGAGCAGGCGTCTCCGCATCCATCGGATCGGGAGGCGCATCGATGCGGATTTCTTCGGTGAACATCCCGACAGAGAGCGGCGCGTTTGCTTCCGCTTGTGTGATCTGAATATCAGTTTCAAACGGAAGCGGCGCGGGTGCTGCTGCCGATGGGGACACATCAGGCGGTGGCAGCTCGACTTTTCGCCCTAAAATTCCGGTCTTGATAGACGTACGCGACGACGGGATGGTGAGCGGTCCGGTTTTTGCTAAATCCGGCAGCGCGACTGGCGCAGGTAACGCGGCGGCTTCCGACAATGTAGGCAGGACATCCGTTGTCTGACGCGCCTTCGCGTTCGCTTCATATTCGCGCAGTGCGGGTTCGGCTTCCGGTAAATTCATACGGAGCAGCGCGGCCTCGGCGGTCTTGCGTACAATTGGGACGGGATCGTTGAGCGCGACGATGAGCGGCTCCATTGCCCAGGTCGCGTTGACCTGTCCGAGAACCGCCGCCGCGTTGCGCCGCACGGTCCAGTCGTCGCGACGCAGCGCACGCAGGAGCGTCACGACGGCGGGCGCGCTTTCCAGCTTGAGCAGTGCTTCCGCGACGGCCAGCCGCACTTTCTGCGGCGCGAACGGGTTACGAAAGAGGACGACGAGCGCCTCCGTCGCGTGCTTGTCGCCGATTTCACCGAGCGCGTTGGCCGCCGTCAGCATTTCTTCGAGGCGGCTGCTGTTGAGCATCTTGATCAGGCCACGCACGTCGCGACTTTTCAGCATTTGCTCGATGTGAATATCGGTATCCAGATATTTGAGCGCCGCGCTCATCGTCGCGTGCGCCTTCCAATCAGGTTCGACGGTCAGCGCATTTTCAAGCGCGGGGACGGCATGCCACGCTCCGATTGCGCGCAACGCCGCCGCCGCTCGCTGGCGCACTCCTGAGTCGGCATGGTGCAGCGCCCCGATCAGGCTATCGGCATCGTTCTGCGATTGCATTTGCCAGATGTTCGGAATCGGCGTGGGCATGGTTCAGGCGTCTTGTAACAGGGTACTGGTGTCAAGTGCTTTCCGAATTGCGTCGGGTTCAGCCTCGTTCAGAATAGTATAAGGCAATTTGTGCTGCTGGACATAATCAGGCAGCTTGTTCGCGGCGGTGCGAATGGCCGAATGCGAAAGCTGGTTGAGCCGTACCCCGGCCTTCGAGAGCGCATCGCGCAGCTTACCGACATCCTGATCGTGCAGCGCCGCCGCGAAGAGGATGCCCGCTGCGACCTTCTCCGCATACATGACGTGTTCATCAGCATTCACCACATCAGCGAAGATGTGTTCCGCACCGCGTGAGGCGCGGCGGTGTCCCAACACGCTGTCCAGTTGCTCCGAAAGGCAGAACAGGTCCAGTAGCGAGCGCAACGCTTCGGCGGTCCCCTGCCCGACCTGCGGCGCAATCGTCATCGCCTGCATTGACAGCACGGCGGCGGTCTGCATCGCCCAGGTAACGAGGCGTGTTTCCGGCGTGGTCGCGTTTTTGTTCTGCGCGAGCCGCCAATCCGCGATGGCCGTCACGCTGGAAATGATTTCGGTGATGCCCACACCGCGCTCGTAGGGATTCGCATCCGCGAGGATCGACCAGTTGACGATCACTTCTTCCGCCGCGCCCGTCGTCAGCGTTTCCATGCCATCCGCGCCTTTGATGCTCGTCGTCCAGCTAAAGGCGGCATCGCTGCAAAAGGTCGTCGGGACGATCACGACCGGGCGTTTCGCGACATAGCCGATCATTTTAGCAGCCTCGATCACGGTATCGTTACCGATGCCGTAGATCACGCCGATCTGTGTTGGGAGCGCATTGCCCAACCCTTCCAGATAGGCGCGGTCGAGGCGCGCTGGCTCAGCCTGAATCTCAATCGGAAGTTCAATCTGGCTGCGAATATTCGCCCAGGTCGCGGGCTGCGTGAGGAGCGCGGTTGGACGGGTCTCGCGGAAGGTGCTTAACTGGCGAAAGGTGACGCGCGGCAGCGGCCAAATGCTCATGGGCGGGTTGTTCTCCAACAGCGGCGTATTTCATCGCATCTCTAGTGTAGTGCGCTTTGCGGCGTCCGGCAATCCTTCAACGCGGCTGCACGACAAACCCGTGTTCGCGTACCCACAACAGCGCCGCGACGAGCAGCAGCGCGACTGCTGCATAGCCGCTCAGGAGGACGCGCGCCCGGCTGCCCCGTTCGATCACCGCAAAGCGTGGAACCCACGCGAGAACGGCGAACGCGCGGAGGCGATTCGTCGCGACGATAGACGGTCCCCAGCCCAGCCCAAACTGTACAAGGATCAGGATCAGCAGCGCGACCACGCCCCATTCGATACGGTGTAGAAAGGCCAGGCTCGTGCGCAGGTCCGGCGGGAGCAGCCGGAGCAGCCCGCCAAAGATGATTTGAAGCAGCACGATCCCGATCACGGCAGTTTGCAATTTACCAACCGTATATTGGAACGCGACAGTGCGGCTTTCGGGCGCGCTCATCCGACAGTAACCGGCTTTTTATCGGTAATTTCCGCCTCACCCGTCAGCATTTGGCGCAACCGAAACAGATCGGTGCGGCTGGTCAGGTCGAGGCTAATCGGCGTCACCGAGACGACATGATCGACCATCAGCGCATAAACATCGCTATCCGGTTCGGCCAGTTTGGGGTCCGCTTTGAATTCGTAGCCAAGCCGCCCGTCTTCGTTCAAGGCGACGCGCTCCGGGCGTGTCGGCCAATAGACGCGCCGCCGCGATACGCGCGTTACGCGCCAGGGCGTTTCTGGCGTTGCATCTTGCGGTACTTCGATCTTCAACACGTCCACATCGTCCGGGCGGCGGTGACTGAGCATCCACTCCCCGAACAACCGCGCGAAGTATGCCGCCGCTTTGAAGTTCACGTCCGGCGAATAGCTCTGATGCAGGTCCTTCGGCGTCTGCTGCGAAAGCGCGAGCGCCGGGATGCCCAGACTTG